>ENA-ORBV01009493-ORBV01009493.1-microbial-mat-metagenome-genome-assembly--contig:-NODE-9493-length-15928-cov-5.773264_pt1 | contig 15928 bp, 13 predicted proteins | sample MGYA00237777_ERZ505514 | MGnify/ENA primary metagenome ERZ505514 (study PRJEB26160, sample SAMN06269048) | microbial mat metagenome | isolation source: Oligotrophic lake microbial mat | place... | reverse complement strand
CCTGTCACAACCGATTTTATTAGCTTAAAAGAAAGATCTAACATGGAGCTATCCAACGCACCATCCCTAATTATTTTGTTGCATGTGTTCATAGAGATAGAAAATAAATGAGCTGGCACGCGATAGGCTCGTGTTAAATAGGACCAAACCCCGGATCCCAACATGTCAGCGTCCAATGAGGTTCAGGTTGCCTCTAGCAGGATGTCAGTCATCAACAGAACAGAACGTCAGACAAATCGATTTTTTTCTAAGTCGCACACTAATTCAAATTAAGTCACACATGCTGCAGATGCCATGCACCATTTGGCACTAGCTAGCACCAAGTGCTGCCATCTCCGCTAGCTAGAGCTAGCTAGCTGCTAGTGCACCACTAATCATTGTCGATCTGCCACAATCTAGCAGCTAGCTAGCTAGTTAGACATCAACAATTTTGTGACTGCAGAAGAGAACCTCTTCTTCACCACGCAGGCACGGACTCAAACGTTTCGTTGCAAAATGGCTAAACCGAAGGTCGACCTTCACACTGTCTTCCCCCAAAATCATGGTCGGCCCATTCCCCCGTGGCCGACTCGATCCAAGTGGGGCGTGGAATTTGAAAGATGTCACAGTCTTGTTTCACATGTTGTAGGACACCTTCGACCATGTCTCGCGCACAACGCTTTCGCAGCAAGTCGTCTTCTTCCGATTGGGATTGACAGTGTTCCAAGGGTTTGACGCGAGCATGGGATTCCCAAAAGGGACCAGAGAATTGACCCGAGGTAGCATTCCAGAGTTGATTGTGTTCGGTCGTCTTGGTCAGTTCGGTCCAACAGGTGGCATCGGTCGCCAAAGTTTCCGTCGTCATGAGGGCCACAAAATTGTGGTAGCGCCTCAAAAGGGCATTCCCGTGTTTGTGGCCCTGCAACCCACAATGTTCCGATTGCAATTGCCAATGTCCATCGCAACTTGGGCGGTGCGTCAAATCCAATTGCAAGAACCATTCCACGTGTTGCCGAAAGGTGACGGATTGGCCATTCGGGATTTTGTGATGGGCCCTTGCACAACAAATGGGATTGGCACAATTGCGCGAAAAGCACTTGTCGCGACATCCCGAAACCAGGCGTGCCAAGGGATCGCGAACAAAAATGGCCACGGTCGTGGTGGGACCCAAAAGGAAGGCTTGGAGTGCAATCTCTGCAGTTGTAGCAGTGGCTGTGCCTGCAGCAGTGTTCGAATGCCGCACCCGAAATTCTTCCGTGGATTCTGCATCGACAAAACAATCCGGATGACTCTCATTGTAGTCGTCATGAAAAAGCCGATGCAAACACGTGGACCATGTGGAACAAGCATTTTTTTGAATCAAACAAAACGCAAGTTTGTGTCGTTCATCCACAAACAGATTCCTGCTGATGTCCGCTGTTTCGATTTGTGCCAACAAATGACAAGAGTGAGGGGTGTTGTCCTTGTGGGGAATGACAAATTGTCCTCGATGCAACGGCCGACCGTCTTGAAAGGTTTGATAGGATCGAGCACATTTTGGCAAGTTCCTGCTGGTTCCTGTTGCGCCGCTAGTGGTGGGAGAGTCGGTTGGCTTGCTCGTGGGGGCAGACGTTGCAGTTGGAGCTGTGGTTGGCCCCTTCGCAGGGTTCTGAGCATGATCGCGGACGACGGTGCTGTTGTTGTCGTTGCTTTTGTTAGTGGAAGTTTGTGCTGTCGGTTGTGCTAACAGTGCTTGATGGAAGGGAGCCGAAAGCAGCAGAATGCCCACACAAATGGCGCTGCCAATCAATGCCAGCATCCAGCGAAATTGGCGATGAAATTGACAGAAACGTGTGCTTGCAATTGTTGAGGCATCACTGCTTCCTCCCCCCGTGCAAGCACTGGACTTTTCTTTCCTTGGAGACTTGGACATGGTGCCAAAAAGGAGATTTCCTGTCGCTTCTTCCTCCATGGTTGACCAAAACCTTTCTTGGCCTGTCACACTCCTGCTGCAGTTTAGTCAAAGCTGTGGCATGGCACCGTGGGTTCTGTGACATAATGGAATCATAGCTTGAAAGCTGCTAGTGCGTCGCTGGGGTAGCAAAAACACAATTGCACGTGACAGTCGGATAGAAAAATGAGAATGACTTCCAGTTGTCCCGAGGGCGGGAAAGAAATGATGAGGTGCGTTAATTTCTTAAAAGTGAGAAATCAATCAAGCCTCGAATGCTCCCGGAATGATGACGAATGATTTGAATCAATCGAGAGACGTGATTGACGACCAGGGACACAAATGAAATCCTTCTGGAGGTTCCGGAAATCAATTTCAAAGGGAGCACACTGGCTCAAATGCAGCGGTCAGGTGGATTGATTTTGAATGAAAAGAGTTGAACAGATGAATGGAATCATGCTGCAATGATTCCAACTGAAAGTTGTCAAAGAAAAAGACAGAGCAAGTGAGTGAGATTGAAATTGTTTGGAAACATGCTGTCACCTCTTGATCATTGACAGACAGGGCACATTTTGCACTGCACAGCATTGGACATTTTCTTCATTCCCGTGGTCATGCTCAAGAACAAGTTGTGACGTTGCATTCAACAAACTTCAATGGACAAGAGTTCAGCTTTGCTAGGTTGATTCAAGGGAACCTTTCACATGATCATCATGTCAGATGCAACTGCAGACAATTTTGCATTTGACCATGGGCGCTTTTGCAATGACACTGTGGTGGCTCGCTTTCCGTCAAAATTTGTTGAATTTGAGGGAATGTTTCCTGCAGTGCTCAGATGTAAGTCATTTTGATTTTTTTTTTCCAAGTGTTGAAACTGCCAGCATGTTTTGTGATGTCTGAAAATGAAGTGCAAAGACAAACAATGAAATGCAAAGGCTGATTTGAATGACATTCATGTGGTTCACACAAAACAAAAGACAAATCCATGCAAAACATTTTTTCAAAGCACAAGACAAACAAAAATGTCACTTCAAACTTTTGTCAATTGAAAGACAGTCTTCATGGCGTCATAAAAATCAAGGGTTGTTCCATGATGAGGCGCAAAGTGAACATGATGACTTTTTTTTAAGTGAAGTTTGTTGAAGGGAACTTGACAACTTTTTTGAAGTGAAGTTTGTTCCAGACCTTGCGGAAAAAGACATTCCAAATCCAGAGAAAAAACAGATAAAGTCTGCAATTGCAGAAAAGAAAATGAGATTGAAAGAAATGCTTGCAGTTGCAAAAATGCACTAAAAACATAGATCCAGAGGCAGTCATCCCACAATGGTGAACCAAACAAAACCATCTGTTGCACATTGAAACAGATTGTCTTTACAAAATGATTTGTACCCTGAATCAAAGGCCCACTGTTCAACGCATTTCTTGAAAAACAAGGAAGCAAATGTGACAACACAAAATCACATCAAATCAAGAGCATCTTGTTCAAAAAAAACTAGCAAAAACAGTGCTGACCTTGTTTTTGTTCCAACAAAGAAAAAAAATAGCCATCTGCCTATTCCAAGTGAATTTGAGCTCAGCTTGCCAAGATTGCACCGGCTCAATTGAAGCCCAAGAGCGGGCAACAGAACCTTGACATGATGACTGAAGCTTTGGTGCAGCTTTGACTTTCACGTCACCCCTTTGCCTGCATGCTGATCCAAGAACATGCATGTTGTCCTCCATGCGAGCACTGGTAGTCCTAGCCAAAAAAATGTGCTCATGCTTCCAAAACTAGACTTGTTATTCATCAAAAAGATTTGGACAACAACCTCAAATGACTCACAAATTCATCAACCCAAGACAGAGGTGCTCAAAGGGAACCTTGCAGTCAAGGAAACTAAAAACAACATTGTTGCAAAAGCTTACCCTACAACTGCAAGCTATGTTGATCAACAAATTTCTGCAGGGTCTCAATTGTCTTGGGTGAACAAAATGAATTGAAACGACATACAGTAGGTGATGAGTGCATCAGAAACACAAACAATTTATAACCATTTCACATGTGTCAAACAAATTGGCAACACTAGCAAGAATCTGACACATCTGACAAAGCCTTGTGCCAACAAATCAAACTGCACTGGCAGCCAACCAACTTAAAATCATCTGACAAGGCAGACCTGTTCGTGTAGCAAAGACCTAGGGATTTAGTCTTGGTCCATTTTTATTTTTATTCTTATTAGGATGTCAGATTCAGAACAGTATGCACCATAAACTCTACGAATTGATCTGGCTGCTCAAAGAGTGGGCGGTGGCCCGATGTGTCAAAAACAACCACTTCTGTGTGAGGAGCCGATATGGTAGGATACCACTCCTCAAATACCTGGGCACGTCCTGGCACTTCGTGAGCGCCTTGAACAAAAAAAAGCGGCACAGTAAACTTCGTAACTTCTGTCGAGTTTTGTGTTGTACTGGTCGGGCGGAAATCAACGTGCTGGATCTTGGGGTACAGAGTTGAATAGGTGTCAATCAAAGCACCGTAAATGTGCAGTCGTTCGATCAAATTGTACTCCTCAGCACCAACGTTTTCAGAAAACCCGTTTTCGCCTTCTGCATTGTTGGAGTGATCATAAGGGAAAACTTCCTCAGTGTTGGTCAGGACGTCCTCGTAGTCCAATATGTTCTTGTAGGGCGGAGGACCCCTTGATCTTAGGCTGTCGGCAAGGCTAACTTTGGCATTGCTTTCGGCCCATGCCAACGTGTCCTCGTAAATCAGAATGTCAGTAGCTCGGGGAGAAACCATTTGACCAGTGCCAATGTAGGCGGCATAGCGGCCGACTGTGTCGTGGTCGAGGGTAAGCACCGCTAGAAGCGATCCCCATGAATTTCCAAGGAGATAAATGCGCTCTTTTTGGAAGCGTTCTCGCAAATGATCCGTCAGAACGATCGTGTCCGAAACGTAACCTTCAAGGCTGACAGAATCGGTCGGGTCCAGCGCAGAGTATGACTTTCCACACCCTCTTTGATCCCATGTAACGACAGTAAAGTAATCTTCCAAAGATTCGAGATGATTGCGCATCGCGCCTAGCTCGGACCCTCCCGGTCCTCCTGCAAGAAACAAAAGAACGGGATTGGCCACTGCGTCGACACCGCGAATCATCAAAGCGAGATCTTTTCCATTGATGGCGGTACTAGTAAGCTCGGCAACGCCGTTCTCGTTGGCAATGCCTTCGGTTCGCGCTGGGATAAGCAGCACTACAAACAAGATTATGATCACTATCGAAGGAGCAAGGAGGAGCAGCCAACCTGTGCACCTCCGAGCCCAGATTTTTGCTCGACATAATCTGCCAGGGGTGTTTTTGGAGCCTTCATTGTGTTCTTTCTCGTATAAAACCCAACGACGAGTCAATACGCCATAAACCCATCCAAGGACCATTGGTACTAGCGTCAATACATAGTGTACACAGCGCCCGGAAACAAAGGCTACTAGTCCGTACGTTGTTCCTTTCAAATGCACCTTGTCAACAGTGGGGCCTGAGACACGAACGTGCATGAGCTCAAGCATGGCTAGAAAGACAACCGTAGCCCAAGCCAAGGTCCACTTGGATGTCAGCACAAAGCCAATCAAGTCGCCGAGAACCAGGCTCAGAATCAACGATGCGATGGCCTGGCCACTTGTAAGAGGACCACGGGGGGTCCAGAACCCAGCTAGGACCCCCCAGAGGGCAACTAGTACGACACAAACTCCTGTTCTTGCGACTTGGTGCTGCCGAGAACGATTCCACAAGTACCGCTCGCAGCTAATATGAAAACTGGTTCGGCATGTAGCGTTGCAAGGGGGCTTGCTTTCAGACGAACCCGATACGTCAGCACGTTCCGCGTCACTACGTTCCACCTCTGGGCAAAAGCTACCGCCAGCGCCACCTTCGCAATCAGTGAGAGCTTCCATGGCCTTATTTCGCAGTTTTAGTTTTCTTTCTCTCTCTATTTTTTTTTTAAATTCTCTCTCGTGTTTTTTGTGAGCTTTGGTATTTTCAGTCCTAACCGAGGCATGGTGCTGCGCAATTACAAAACATGACTCACACGTTGCGATCCGAGAACTTCTCTGTGATCGAACAATACGATTGATTATTCAGCCCGGCACTGCAATGCAATTAAAAGCCCATCCCGTTGAGTACATGGCAACTCAAACAGTGTTCGCTTTTCTGTTGATCTCTTTTGTTCCGTCTTCGCGCAAACGAAGCGCGCGACCTCGAATTGACAACATCGAAACACAACTGGTACTACCAGCCAGCACTAGCTAGCTAGCTAGTAGTGCTCTGTGGAACTTCACTACGACCAGCACCATGGTAGGCGTGTAGCCCGGGCAAAAACCAGGAGGTTGTGGGAATTCGTGATTTGGTTGCACAATGGTTGAAATTTTTTCATGTTAATTCAATCTTTTCATGTTAATTCAACTGAGCATTTTTAAACTTAACTTAAATTCAACTTAATTAAATTAAAGTTAATTACATTCATCCTAATTCAACTAAATTCATCCTAAATAAAAAACGTGCATGCTGTTAACAAGGTTGGTGACAAACCAAATTAAACCTTTTTTAACTGTTTCAAACTGTTTTAAATTCAATTCAACTTAAGTCACTAATGTTCAATTCAACCTTTTCAACTTTAAAGCATTTTCAACTAATCCAACTGTTTTCATGTAAATTCAACCATTGTGCGACCAAATAACAAATTCCCGCAACCTCCAGAGCCCGACTTGTTCATGAACAAAATTGCATTGGCTTGACATTGTTCCGGTAAAAAAGTTTAGCGTTAGCGTTAGCGTTAGCCTGGCTGTGCTAGCACTGCCATTAGATTGCAGAACTGCAAGGTGTGATTGTTGACAAGAAATTTCAGTGCTCCTGTTTTGCTCTTTTGTGCTCGTGACAACGGACTTCTTGATGAACCCAGACTTGGTTGCATTTTCCTTTAAGGAATTCCTGTTTTCCTCTGTTTCCATTCCTTTTGGACCCCATTTTCCAGTTCTTTGTTCCTTCAGAAAAACAAGGAAGCATGACCCAGAGCATTTTCCTCCATTTCCTGCTCATGAGGAAGCATGACTCAGATCTGAATTTAATTTTTTTTTCATCAACATGGTTGATCCAACTGCAAAGTGAACAGAAAGTTGTGCAAGTGTTTTTCATTGTTTGGATTGAATGAGACCACATCACTTGGCAATGTCATGGTGTCCATGAGAGAGAAGATTAGTTCACAAACCAAGCTTATCAAATTGTTTGGGTGAAGTGACAATCCAACAGTGATTTGTGTGTTTGTTTGTGTTGCTGGCTGTTAGCTTGTGCAGTTGTGAACAACAGTCCCAACAGTCCAATGTTGACTGGAAACTTCATCTGGTGTTGTGAATGAACGTTAAAAAGCAAAAGTTCAGCAAGTTTTTCCTTTTCTTGCTCTTTTTCTCAAACTTGGTGTTCCTTTTGACACTTTCCAAAGGAGGAAGGAAAAAAGGAAAGAGAGCAGAAAGAGAGCAAAAAACAAAACATTGGATTTTCCTTCTCCTTTCGCGCCCCCTCAAGTGAGGAAAACCAAAAACGAAAATCAAACAAAGCTCTCATGCATGACATTGTTAAAGGTTGAAAGCAGAAGTGTCTGTTCAGATGCTAATTTAACATTTGCAAGTCAGTCATGGTGGAAAAATCTGTTCTGGCCGAAACAAGTCGATTTTCCAACAGTGTGTCTCGCCAGTGTCGAACAAATGCCACAGAGCAGTCTTTTGCTCTCATTCACTAAGATGTTCTTCAAAATGTTCTGATCTCGAGATGCACAGAGGCCCGCAGAGATTCTCCAAACAGCACTGTCTGCTAGCACTTTCATGCACCCTCAAGAACAAAAAAATTTTGACACACAAATGAACAAAACAGTTTGCACAATGTTTTCAAAACTGTGCAAGCAGTCTCTTTGATGCATTTCTCAAAGTTCTGCACTGAACAGCAAAGAGTGACCAATTCATGACAAATTGTTGGAATTGTTTCTGAGGCTAGTGCTCTGGAAACAAACAGAGAATGATTTCTTTTTGTTGGTCCTCACAGTGCGTCCAGTCAGACATCAACTGTGCAAACATTGCACCTAGCTGAATCTGTGGCAACTTTTTGTGATGGGCTGACTCTTTCGTGATCAACAGACTCATCAGTGCTGGGGGTGGTCTGCTTTGCACACCCATGGAAATGTGGTCTGTGTCTGCAGGCACCGCAGATTTGCAGTGAAACCTCAGCATGCATTCCTTGCTGCTTGCATCTTCTGGGTGCACCGGGACGATTGTTGTTGCTTTTGAATCTTGTTGAGCCTTCCTGATGTTGACAGATCTGATTTTCACACTCACATGCTCACCTGCGCTTGATGAAACACCAGCCAACACTTCCACCATCTTGTGATTTTGATGCTGAATCAAACAACGTCTTCATTGTTGCTTGATTTTGCAACTGATTCATGCTGTCATTTTTTGAAAGATGGTTTTTTGTTTTTGTTGTCTTGTCTTTTTGCAGAGTGCAGACTAGTTGTCAAATCCGCATCAATTGTTGTTTTCACAGGGAACATCACTCAGGCATGAGAGACATTGAAGCACTGCATCGAGAAAAGCCCCTGCGAGCAAGAGTGAAACCCACGACCCAAACTGCAGGTGTGGTTGAGTTGTGCATCCATTTGGGAAAGAAATGTTTGCATTTGCATGTACAACTTGTGCCACAGCATTGACCTCAATTGAACCAAAACTGTGTCACAAACCTATCACAATCACTGGGAGATGACATCATTGCATCAGGACATGAAAGCTCATGGATTGGGCATGGGAATGAGAAGCCGTGCCAAAAGACGCGCACACTTACCGATTGTAAAGAATTGGATGCGCACACTTGCAAATTTGGAACGCTCGATTCCCTTCCACTTGGAGAAAGCCTTTGGATTGGTTGTTAGAATTATTTTCGAAAGCTCGTCCCGCGCGATCGGATTTCAGCGGGCGGAGGCGCACAACCAATGCGTTTGTTTCAACGGAAGAATAAAATTGGAGGCGTAAAAATTTGGTTCCTTTGTTGGAGTGTGCGTTTTTCGCAGGCTTGGCACCACGGAGCCGCACGAAGCGTGTAAGTACATACCGTAACGAACAGTTGCAACAAATTTGTAGTCATACATTGGTCGACAAGTGCTCCATAGTAAAGGTTCCCCAATTCAAATCCATCCTTCTGTTCTTGTCTTTGTATTGCATAATTTACAGAAAGCCAGCACACCGTGACATCCATCCAAAACTATCTATCTATTCGTTCCACGCCCACAAAGGAATTACTGCATGAAGACAATGACACAAACGAGCGACGACGAAGTAGTGGTCTTGAGCCATACCAGCACTCCTTCTCCTCACTTGGAGACCATCGATTACAAACCGCCTGCTACATCTAGTAGTTCTGGCAAACCACCCATGGCGCCAACTTCGGAAGAAAAGAAAACCGACGATCATCGCCACAATAATAATAATGATCACGACGAGGATCACGAAGACGACCACGACCGTGACGATCATGACGACCACGACGATCACGGGGATTTGTACAGTGATGAAGTAGCCGAATGGGATGAAGGTGGTCATTCGCATTGTGGTTATTCGGAGATGGTGCATCACACACTGATGAGTGTGGGAGAAACCGTGCACAAGGTCATTGGAGAACCCACCCCACGTGTCGAAGAAGAACTCAAGGCGGTCGGCAATTGGTTTCAAGAAGCTTCTTATGCGGCACGTGATCTCTTTCGTGGTGGCAAAGAAGGCGATGACGCGGATGCCAGTGGTGGCATGACAGAAGATGCTTTGGATGCCGTCAAGACGATGTTTGGTGGAGGCAAGAACGATGAGGACCAAAAACAGCAAGATGAGGAAAACAAAGATCCCTCTGGTACGACACCCACCAACAGTCCTAGTGATCCTGTTGGAGCGACGTCCTCTTAAAAAACACACACACACACACACAATCATGTACCTGTAGCTCGGCGCAAGGAACTTGACGAACTTGCCTGCCGTTACAGTACACGTTGTGAGTCAAGCAACAATGTGACGAGTCCCAAAATTCAATCCGTTATCAATCATTCAATCATTACCTACATACTACAGTATTATTACGTTTAAACCACACACACAAAAACATTAAAATGATAGTCACTAATTTACATATAATATTCGTTGTTGGACTCTGATGGAGCAAACAATGTATGTAGCACAGAAAATACTGTAGGGAGTAGAAACCTCAGGGGCAGCTACTACAGGAGAGGAGTGACAGCATCTAGCCTACCTTTGGAAGTAGGTGTAGGGATTACTAAGCATTCTTCTAGATTCGTAATGTTGTTTGGCTCTCCTACTGTAAATCCTCACGTTTCAGCACTGAGTGTAGCAGGATGTGTCGTGTGCCTACTATCTTGCTACGTAGCTAGTAGCTAGATACATGCATGTACTGGGAGTGTGAGTGCGGCTGCACCAGGCAATGTATGGATTCTAGTAAGAGAGGCTGCACTTAATTAAGTCTATCATAATTGGCACTGAATACACTGTATCGTTGGGAGCCCACTGCCATTTTTGAGTAGAACCGGCCACAGTGCGCCGACTGGACTGTTAGATAGATACCTGACTGACATGATGTACAGTGGTCTTGGGCAGCCTGAGAGTGGCGATCACACAAGTCCATGATATTTCAGTTGGCAAAACCCTATTACTGATTTGGCATCTGAGTGCCGGCTAGGCTAGTAGCGAAGGAACTCGAGCCTAAGAGATTACAAATAACTGAACTTCATCAGCACTGTGTGTGAGCGGACTGAAGCCCAAGATTCTTAGCACTATGTCACGGTATCTACAAATCAGTGCGCCGAGCTAGTAGCTAGCTAGATTCTTGAGCGCACTGCAGTGAGTGTGAGTAGTGAGGACGGAACTGAATGCTAGCAAGTAGATGAATGCATAACCAATTGTCTTCTTCCGTCACTGGCAGCGCAGTGTGAGTATCATCATTCCAATTGGAACGGTCCTGCTCAGATATGGCGCAGGTATACAGTCGTAGACAGACGGGTCGGTGAAAATCGTGGAGCACCTCTTTTGGTGTGCTTCTTCCGTTTCCAAATTGGCTCACCGTGGAAGAAAAAGATGACGGCGCCGGTATCTGCTGCTGTCATCAGTTCTATTGCAGTACTACAGTAGTGGAGCTTGAGAGCAAGGAATCTTAGCTAACTAGAGCTAGCTTTAGATTGGTGCAGATTACCACCCTACTCGCATAACTAGAGAGTAGTGATGTGTAGACAAACACCCTATCGATACATGCTGACGTACTGTAATGGTAATCCAAAGTTGTAATCCTTTAAAAGAAACAACAAGTACGTTTAATATCGATTAGTAAAAAAGTCCAATAAATGAAGGAACACATCGTTTTCGTGTCGTGACCATTCTGATTTTTTTCCTTTGGTTCCTCCACCTGCTAAATCTAGTACAATACTACCATCATGTATGTATTTAATAATAATAATAGTCGAAGTGTGAGGATCTCTAAGCCACCGGTGGCAAACCAGCCTTGTCCGTGACCAAAACTTCCGGTTCGGTATGATGATCGTTGTCGGCCAAGGATGCTCCCTTGCCTTCCCCTGCCGCGGCGGCCGCCTTGGCACGGTGTCGCAAGTAATAAGTATAGGAGAGCGTCAAGAACATCCAGGAAACGCCACCAATCAAGAGGATCGCCACAATGGTCTCGACGACCTTCCATTCTTTTTGGTGACTCCCGTACACGTGTGCCTTGCTCGCTTTTTGGTAGGTCTTGCAAATGGGCATGTCTTCGTCTTCGCCGTTGTTGTTGAGATTCCGCCCCATGCTGCAGTGCGTACTATCTTCGTACAATTCTTGACAGACACCGCCGTCGCCATTCCCGTAGGGATTACAATCGACACACATGGACTGGATGCCGTGAAAGGTCCCGTACTCAAAGCCGTAATCCATTTCTTGACTGCTCGACTTGACGGTACATTCGTCGTCATAATAGAAACCAATGGTAATGTCACCATCGGCCGTACACTGAGGTCCTACATAAATGTCATAGCCATTGCCGTCCTGAAAGGCTTCTTGACATTCCAAATACATGGTTTCGTCTTGGCTGTATTGGCCATAGTTGGCGTCGTCTCCGTTGTTCTCGTTGTAATTGGCAAAGTTCATGTGTTTGCACGTGTCGACGCACGTGCTGCAATCGACATTCATCATTTGTTCTTCTTCTTCTGCTTCGTCCTCCTCGTCTTCTTCTAATTGTCGTCTGTAACATTGGGCTTCGCAGGATTGACACATGGCGGCCGCATAGCCCAACGTCGTGTCAATGTAGGTACCCAGATCCGTCACGTACTCTTTGGAAGTATCGCAAATGCCGCACGTATTGTCGGAGGAGGATTGCGAGTACTTGTCACACAAGTAGACCGAGGCAAACTGTTGGCCTTGCGCGTAGTAATGGCCATTCAGGAAATAACCATTGCCTTCTTGATCGTCGTCATCATTGGGGACTTTGACGCGGACGCATTTGCCAAAGGTCATCGTGTACCCACTCAGGTCTTCGATGTACTGGTACCCATTTTCTTCCAAGGCGCGGACTGCTCGAGCATCGACCGGACGACGAGCCGCTTCGACGGAAGACGACGACGATGACAACAGCAGCAGCAGCAGCCAACCACCAGCCGTGGCGAGCAATAGGGAGGATGGTCCTCTTGATATCATGTTGTTGTGTGTTTATTATTAGTATTACTAAAAGAAAAAGTAGGCTGGGTCCTGTTGATGACTCTATGGATCGTGCTCTGTCTACAGAATTATAGTAGAAGACTAGACTTGATGTATTGGATGATCAAACAGTCTTAGCTAGCTAGTACCGAGTACCCTGTATTCGTCTTGGTTGTTGTTGTTGGTGTTGTTGTAGTGCTGTGGATCCCGGTCCTACTACTGTAATACGCTACTAATAACTTGTAACAGTTGAATAGGTGTACGTTATTGTATTGTAGTGAATATAATAATAGCGTTGATATGCAGTGCATGGCGCATCGCATTGCCCATCCCTACAATTGTACCATACTTGCAACTACTGATTGTGCGTTGGAAAGCTCCGTCCAACGCGCTGACTCCTTTTTACTTAGGCACAAATCCGTTTCAAACCAACTCAATTAGAAAGGAATTGGCGATTTACTGGGCACCAATGGAGGTGCACGCGCACCTCCAACATTCGATTCATTGGCAGCTAAAAGAAGGAATCAGTCATGAGTTCGAGGTTTGATCCAATCAGCGCGAATGAAAATCATCAGAAACGGTCGAAGACCAAACGCAACCATTCAAAGTAATCTTAACCCTAAAATAGATTACAATAACCTACACTCTAATAAACCTGTGCAAGCAGCCATCTATTATGATACAGTAGTCTATTGCCCCAGAATGCAGAAACCATCGAGAATACACTACTGTAGCTCGCTAGCTAGGTTCGGATCCAATGAACACTTGCGACTTGGAACTGTGCAAAGTCTTGCGGCAAATGCACTCCAGTCTGTTGAACTTACTTCAGTTTCCTTGTTTACTTGTAGAGTGCCACCGGCACCCTTCCGTCCGCTCCGAATCCATCGGAACTCAATTGTGAGGCAGTCTATGCATAGGAAGCTATAAGGCAATTGAAGAGTTTGAACATGTACTTTGGATCTATATAGTTATAGAATATATTCATTTTGTAATCAAACGGATACACCGCAGTGAGCACTCCACTCACCAGCTATCTACTACTAGCTAGCTAGCTAGCTAGCTAGCTGAATTCCGAATAAAATACTCTGGCATCATACTCGCTGAGATCGTCTGCAAAATCGAACCCTAAACCCTGTAGTTCAAGGTCAAGCTCTGCAGGGTTTATCTTTCTTGCCGCAATCACTGCTAAGTTTTCCTGCTGCTCGTCTTCATTGGTGCAAGGATCATCCCCGGACTTGGTTCTTGGTTCTTTGTCATCATTGTCAAAATCATCGTCAAAATCATCATCATCACCATCGTCGTCGTCAGACACATGACGCAGATATTCCCAAACCGATCCCAAACTTTCTCCCGTACTCGTACGACTCCTCGGAAGAGGAGGTACATCTGCTGCGCCTGTGCCTGTGCCATTGTCATTCATTATGGCGTCGGCACCTTCTTCCTCTTTTTTTCGATCCGGAGACACCACTGGCGCAGGCACTCTGGGTGGCAGTGTCACTGGTGTTGGCGGTCTCACGTCATTGTCAAGTTGTTCTTCTTCCTCCATGGGATAGGTGTCTCGATCGTCGTTGGTTGGTGGTCTCACGTCATGGCCCACCGGCTCTTCGTCCGGCAAGGGCAAGCCGTCGAGAGCATCTCTCAATACTTGGCTATATACATATGTATTTGAGAATGAGAAACAAGTGAGATTTGGTTTCTTCAAGTTTATACTGTACTGCACGATTGTGTGTTGACATACCTTGTTTTTTCACGAGCCCTGTCCTTATCGACAACGTGCCAATGAGTGTCTCCTCGTCTTCCTCCCTTGTCATCTTTGACACGTCCCAAGAATCGACCTCCGTAGGCATGAACTTTGTCTACGAGACTGTTGGACAGATTCGTCTTTTGTTTCTTGGTGCCTTGCTGGTACTCGTGCCGGAGTGTACGTGCCAAAACCCTCAACTTTTCATTGCCGGCATGTGCATGGGCATGACCTCCTCGGCCCAACAAGACATCATTGTCATTGGGGTGGAAGATGATGTCGGGATCATGATATTGAATGGGACTTTCGTGTCCATGACAATGAGGTGGAGAGAGAGCGTGATAGGGTGCGGGCATGTAATATTGTGGACCCGTAAAACCATTGGTAGTAGAATTGTACTGCAAGGGCACATCCACACCACCGTAGCCGCTGAAGTAATGATTGCAAGGAGGCGGTGGAGCAGAGCAGTAGTACGGCTGCTGCGGAAAGGGATAGGGTGAGGTGGTGGGGGATACCGGTGGTGGTGCGACTGGCTGCTGCGGAAACGGATGATAAAAGACCGGAGGTGCAACGAGTTGTCCCTCCCAGTTTCCTCCTCCTTGGCTTTCTTGTTGCTCGTTTCGGCGAGGCCTTTGTGGTTGGTGGTTGATTGGGATCATTGTGGTAAGATATCTTGTATCTTGTATATATCTTTGGCATTGATCTGCTCAAACGTGAATTTTAGTCGATTCGTCAATTTGTGAGTTCCAAAACGGATGGGTTTACTTGTCCGAAGTCCAGACCCGTCAATCTTTACGTGCTAAACGGAGGAATGTTTCAGTGAACAAAAAATAGTCGACCCGTGCGTATGTGACAAAGAAGCAGTTTTTCAATAGTGTTAAATTTGGGCAGAAGAAGCGGGGAGGGTAAAGAATGAGGTAGGTCGGTGTGTTGGATGTAGAAAATCTACGTTCGTAGTACAAAAGAGGCATGCGTGGGAGCCGTTGTCTTCGCTCATAGAGTGAGTTTTGCATTCCCGAAAGGGATTCAAGAGAGATGCATCTTGCTCGCGTAAATGAATAAATCCAGTCTGTACGATTGCACCATCTTAATTTCGCTGGTTTGCATCAAACCCGTGTTTTTGGCATAAATACCAAACAACATATTTGTCGAATAATTGCCGTTACGACATCGGACCCGTTAGAATGTTATGCCTCAGTTGCGAATCCCGCATACAAGTACGACGTAGCGTCGTAAGCAAATGTAACTGTGTTTGGGGGAACAAGCAAGTGGACGGATAAATACCGCCAACTTTGTGATTACAACCACTGTGCATGCAGTGTTGAAACTCTATTATTCTACTGAGCTCCAGTCACTGTGTTACCTACTACTAGCTAGCTAGTAGGTAGCTAGCTAAAGTAGCTACTGTCTAGCTAGCGAGTAGCTACCGGTACTGGCAACACAGTAAGTTTGCTGGTACATACCGTACATGCAGTAATACCTGTCTCTTATACACATCTGACGCTGCCGACGAATAGAGAGGTGTAGATCTCGGTGG
>ENA-ORBV01009492-ORBV01009492.1-microbial-mat-metagenome-genome-assembly--contig:-NODE-9492-length-15929-cov-5.802549_pt1 | contig 15929 bp, 10 predicted proteins | sample MGYA00237777_ERZ505514 | MGnify/ENA primary metagenome ERZ505514 (study PRJEB26160, sample SAMN06269048) | microbial mat metagenome | isolation source: Oligotrophic lake microbial mat | place... | reverse complement strand
ATTATTATTTCAACAACAATTTGTGGATCATAATAATGCAATTGCCACGGAACGACTGTTGGCCGTCCCCACAACTACTGCAGCTGCAGAGAATGGCAGAGTGCAACACTTACCAACGACTATGGAAGTAGCGGAAACAGATGGGATCATGAAGGCAACTACAGCACCAGCACTATTATTGTCGCCACCAACTTCTACGACAACTCCAGCATCCCAAGAACAATTAATACCCACAACAACCACCTACTCCTCTTCCATAATAGTGCCCTATTATTCCCCACCCCAACATGATTATTGGGTCATGGGCATGTCCTTGTTTTGGTTGATTTTGATTACGATTATTGGCTTTGGGCATTCCTTCTCGCCGGATACCAAAGAATGGATCATTGGCGTGGTGGTGAATTTGAATTTGGTCTTTTTTTATGGAGCACCCCTGTCCACGATTTGGACCGTACTGAAAACGCAAAATTCGGCCAGTATCCATATTGGGACCATGTTGACCAACACCGCCAATGGGGTCTTTTGGACGGCCTATGGCATTGCCGTGGTAGATTGGTTTGTCATTGTTCCCAATGGATTAGGAGCTTTGCTAGGCGTCATTCAAATGGTCTTGTGCGTCATTTTTCCACGACGGCCTGTCCTTTTGGAAACAACAGCAGCGATGGAGTCGGAAACCATTCTGGCGACATCAGCAATTAATCATACTCATACTATGAATGGTACTGCTACGGTCAAGGTAGATCCCATGAGAGCAGCAGCAGCATCGACAAATCCATTGGTAGAGTCGAATGGACCATCACATCAACAACAACAACCCTTGATAACTCCAGCAGCAATCGATGATGAAGAAGCAGGTACCATGTCCATGGTATCCTTGGCGTCGGGACAAACCGTACCCCTGGAAATGAGCGAAACAATACTGTCCGTACCCTTTACATCGTCATCCACACCGTTGGTGGTGGACGACAAGGTCAAAGTGGGATGATAAGAAGTGCTTGGCTTTGTGTTTGATTGGAGTTGCTTTTGAATTATTGATTCTGGGCCTGCTGCGTACCCTCGCATACTGATTATTTTATAGAATTTAGAAGATGCATCATACCATCCGTGGCGTTGCCTTTCCTCAAAAAGGATAGAAGAGTAGTAGAGGCATCGTTTCGAATACATGTACTGCACCCCTGCCTGTCCATCACAAACTGCATCTGAAACAAGGGTGTATTTTGCTCATGGCAAAGACAGCGTAAAAACTGAAATTCTGAGAAGTGTAGCATAATTCTGAGGAGTGTAGCATAATAGTTAATTTATAGAATTTAGACGATTCCTATACCAACACAAGCAAGGATTACTCTCATAGAAGAAGATCGAGTCTGGAGTGGTTTCGAAGTATGGTGCAGCCGTGCAAAGCTTTGCTACACAGAGTTCCAAAATAAGGCACTACCTAGACTCTCATTCGCTAGATCTATCTTCATTGACAATAGACGGAACGGATGTGGATGCCTTACTAAATTATTTTGAAAACGGAATGAAACTTGAATGAACACCTTGTTGCTCGATAGACGGATTTTTTCTTCTGCATTATAACAGTACGTTTTAATTTAAAAAAAAATCCAAGTCGCTCTCTCTGTTGTTCTCTCTCACATTAGAGCAAGCAAGCAAGCAACCGACCCCGGCAGGTATATAATTATGATTCGAACAGTTTCTTCTTTTGTTCGCACAGTGTATTGTTACGTTTGGACCCTGCCAATCTCCCAGCAAATACAGTACAAAAAATAAGCTTTCATTCCATCGAACAAGGAATACTGCAATTTAATTGCAGTTAAAAAAACCACAAAGCCAAGGCCCCATTCGCCCATTCCTTCCTCTATAATTCCTTCCTCTATAATTCCACCATACATTCCACCATATATATTTTCTGTTGCTTACGTTTCCGTAATGGCGGTGGAGGCTTCCATACACGCCACGCATCCCATACTAAATTCGGAATCCTTCCAATGGCATCCCGCCTTGCAATCCGCCGGAGGCGGATCGCCCGTTTTGGGATGGGTCGTCGCCCATTCCTTGTGCCACTCCCTCAATTCATCGCCCGTCGTGCCGCGGGTCGCACCAAAGAGTTCCAAAAAGCGTTGGATTTCTTCCGGTTGTTCGTCGTCATCGTGATCTTCGTCACTGCTCGGATCGTCGTCATCGTCATCTTGTTGATTACTGTTGGGCTTGCGGGGTCTGGGTTCGTCCTCGTCGTCCTCGGGTTCGTGGAAATTGGCATCGAGCGAAGTCATGATGAATGTGAAGTTGGCGTTGGCGGATGCCGTAGTGATCTTTCTAAATGAATGGTGGTTGTCGTCTTCTTTTATTCCCTACTCTAGATCGTGTATCGAATCTTGCTGCAGGGTACTGTAGGTATACTCTAGCTAGGTAGCTAGCTAACTATCTATAATGATCAGATACTGTAAGTCTATTGCTGTGGAAATAATAGTTGATCGATGTCTCCTTTGTTGCTTTTATTAATAGGTAGGGTGTAGTACGATCGATACGTGATTGTAATACATGATAGAGATAGACTGAAGGATGACGATCAGTCCGTGAGGTCATGCATGGTGAGGTTAGTTATTAGTACTGTTGATACAGTGTAGATACGTATGGTACGCACTCAATAAATTGACTATGCGACAATGGTACAGTAGTTTTGTTAATCAAGTGTGCGTCTTGAAGTAAGTACCAGACCTCTAAGTGAGTTTTAGGGCATAACCACTTCGCAAGTGTGCGTCTTATTCTAAGCAGCGTGGGTGGTTTTGGCAGCGCAACGTCAACCCGATGATGCGAACACATCTCAAAGATTTCCATCACAACAACAGCTATTTATCTATCGCAACCATGCACCGCCCTCCACTCGATCCATAAAGATAGGCAGCAGCAACCAAGCACCTACTATAATAACTAGCTAATACGAGTATCGGCACCGTTCAGAGCACTTTAGGTCCTACAACTTTTTGAAGCTAAAACTACAGTACGCTACTGAGATCATCTACTGTAATCACCATCGAACTCAACACGACAACAACCAACACATCACTTCAACACCAACATCAACTTCGACAATCCTTACAATCATGGTCGTTTACATTTTGTACTGTTCCGCCGAATTGGAGGGCGTCGAAAAACTCGTCCTCAACAAAGACTCGGTCAATCTGTGTTTTAGCGTTCGGAATCCCCAGGATCACGCCCAAATTCGGGAAAAAATTGTCGTCGAAACGGAAATCTTGCACAAAACGGCCGTCAGTGGCAAGGAAAAACACCGCGACGAATCCCTCCACCATTTTGGTATGAAATGGGATCACGGGGATTCCGCGCGTTGTACACTGCGCGTGTTGGGGGCCAATTCGGTCTTGGACGAAGAAATGGACTTGGATCAAAACTACGCCCTCAAACAGCACAAGAACAAAAAATTGGTCACCAGTGAACAAGAAAAAGCCCTCGCCCAAATCAAGGAAGCCATGAAAAGTGAGGACAGTGGTCAATTGGTACCCTTGTTGGCTTTGGATTGTCAAGGCATGGAGCCGTATGCCTTTCATCCCATGGGCGAAGAGTTCACGGTGGTGGGTGTGTCGGGTGGAAAAGTCTATGAGAACGTGGACTTGTCCGATGGAGATTGGTCCGACTATGAGTTGAGTACAGGATCGGTTTCCGTGACCAAATTTCAATCCAAATTTCAGTAAAAAATTGAAGCATATGTCCATCCATAGTTGGACGCAACCCCACACATAGTATTATGGATGAGTGAATTCATGCTCTAGAAATCTTACTACTGCAAGAAGTATTTGTTTGCCTGGCCAAGGGCGATAATGTCCCAGTCATACTAGTAGACAATCAAAGAATAAACCACAGAAACTATATATGGAGCTTCCACTCTATTTATTTAATAGCTAGTAGCCTAATGATAGTAGAAGCCTCTCCGACATCCAGCTGACTTGATGTTGTAAATCAACTACAAGAATAGGGGAAGCGACTGGTTGCTCTTAGTACACTACTAGTATTCACTCTCAAAGCGACCACAATGCTATATTATGCTTTCACGAAACAAAATTATTAGTTTACAACCCACCAAGTCATCATTGTGCTTCATTATGACACACACGCTTCCTTGTTGACACTGTCATTCATATTATATTACATGGCAACGTAAGAGGGTGCATGGCAGTAGCTAAAGTTGTTGCCGTCACGATAGAGCAAGGTAGCGCGATTCACGGCTCGCCGACCCGTCGAAATCAATTCTTCCAAATCTTTCAAGAGAATGGGATTCAAATTGAAGCCACTGTGTCGAATTCCAGCAATGTTCGTATCCAAACCAGTCGTGTCAATCACGTCCACGTCCAACCAGGCTCGATCTTGGACATCTTCTTCCTCTGTGCAAACAATGACCGGTGCTCGTTCTTTGAACAAGAGGGCTTCGTTCAATTCATCGCGATCGACATCCTTGGGATAGTACAAGGATTCAATGGCAAAACCAATCACTTCTTGTTTGAACAAATGCTTGCCAAAATAGACTTCTCGTTCGGAAAGACGCGATAATTCACTCGTTGGTTTTGGTTGCAGAACTTCGGGTTGTTCGTAGCCAAAATAGACGCCTATTCCATTCATGATTTGACTTCCAAACAGAGCTTTGTCATGTCGATCCCCAATAATGGTGACACAACTGCAGATGCGTCGCACCGAGGCAAAGGCACGATCCACAAAGGCTTCCAATGGAAAATCGGGATTGAGCATGGTAATGGTACGACAAATCATGGGTTTCATATTGTTGCTGCTATCACTTCCACCACTAGTGCCTTCTTGTTTTTGTTGCTGTTGTTGTTGCTGTTGATGGAGGGAGACATCCTCTTCGACAAAGTCGGGATCCAGTTGAAACAGTTTGGACAATTCGCTGGGACTCCCATCCGGCAAATTGCTAAAAGCGCCCAGCAGTGTTTGAACTCCCATGGAATGCGTCATGAAATGAACATGCCGGATCCCATCCTTTTGCAGTCCTTGAATGAGACGCAACAAATTCTCGCGATTCTTGGCCGTGGCCGATTTTCGGGATGCCGAATGGTACGTAAAGCGTTGCCCACAGGGCCATCCAAAGATAATGGGATAAACCCTGGAATCCAATCGTGTCATGGCAATAAATTGCCCCAGTGCTTCCAAGGATTGCTTGAGGGGGACTTTGTATCCTGGAAAAAAGATGAGGGCGTCCTTGTGTTCGGCGGGAGTCCAATCTTCGACGCGGAGCGAGGCATTGGTCATTTTGAAGGGCTGAAAAATGCCCGACATGAGTTCGAAATTAAAACTACTCGCACTGGTCACGCTGCGACAGGCCAGGGGTGGCGTCTGGGGCCGGACCGGGGACTCTCGGAGACTCATATCGCGATGGCTCAATTCTTCCTCGACCGTGGCCAATTCAAAGTTCCGTTCGTCCGTTTCGTCCTCGCCACTATCGGATTCGTCGCAAAGAATAATGCGTTCCGGTCGAAAGGATTGCCGAGAGGCCCGTGGCATGAAGTTCAAACTTCGTCCCGGTGTTAGTCGTGGTCGATGAAGTGGTTCTTGTTCATCCTTGTCGACATGTATAATTACTTGATTGAGACCGGCATTAAAGGATTCCCCCGTGGATGCATAGACGTGACCACGGACTTGTACACCCCGAGGATCGCTGGCTTTGATTTGTATCAATTGATGACCCCGTTCCTCTTCATCGTCGATATGCGTCAATTGGGAACATAGATTTCCCACGGAATTGCGTCCTTCGTCCAACCAATTGGGACCCGCGAGGTGCGTGGCCAATGGCAGTTCATTATAGAAGGATCCCGAGATGCTACACTCGACACTGGTCAATCCAATCCGGGGTGGTTTGTCGTTGGACGGCCAAAACTTGGTCGTCGTATATTCATCGTCGGATGCCATGACGTATCCCACCCGGACGGCCTTAAAGGCATCGCCCGTCCCAAATTGGCGCGAGGCAAAGGGAGCGACCGGAATCCCATTGATCCATGTCCCCGTGAGTACTTCCCCGGAATAGGAATCGTCCAACCATCGGCCTAACCCATGTGGCAATCCACTACTATTGATATGGAGTTGATTGGTTTCACCATCGTATTTGCAACTATATCGTTTCCCCCAGGATCCCACATAGGTCATGGTCCAATCGCTGACCACTTTGATTCTCCAAAAGATGCCCGCCCGTGACTTTCGTCGAAACCAGGCCGACTGGACCAATTTGGGATACAACTTGTACAGACTCAAAAAGGTCACCAGCACAGCAATTTCGGCCACAATGAGCATGACCAAGACAATGGGATGCGTTCCCAAAAAATTATCGACCGAGTCGGTATCACCCAACATGAAACCAAGAATCATGGCGGCGAGTGGCAAATAAATAAACATCCAATACAGTAAGGTAATAAATTTGGATTCCCGAAAAATATTCGTGACAATGAGGACCGCCAAAATGTAGACCATCATCATGATGATATCGCCCAAATCCAAGACAATGATCCGTCGGGTATTATTATTATTATCATTGTTGTCGCCGTTGCAATTCTTATCACCCGCGGATTCTTGACTGGAATATTGCAAGACGCCAAAGGCCAAGACAAAATACGCCACCAAGGCAAACAATTGAAATTTGGTTTGTTTCGTTTTGGTCCCCGTCAGGGCCCGATTTAATTTGCGCAATTTCATCGTCATGAAGACCTGTTCTTGTTCGGGCGTTAGGTCTCGGGGTTTTCCCACAATCCAACGCCATCGGCGTTTCTTTTTTTTCTTTTTCTTTTTGCCACTGGCCGTATTGGTGTTGCTTTGGGCACTGTCGGCGCGAGAATGTCCACTGTCACTGTTCATGCGACGCGTTGTTGTTGTAGTACTGTTTGTAGTCGTATAGTGGGTGGCATAATTGTGGGTGGTGAGCGTGGTAATGTCACTTCCAGTGCTGAACGTGTCACTCGTAGTAGTAATGGAAGCGGGAGGTGGACGCGGGCGTCGTCGAAAATCCGGCGGCTCGGGCAAGGACGAAATCCCACGGTTCGGGTTGAGTGGAACATAGGGTGCTGTCCGCCGGTTATTGTTGCTGGCCACAGGCGTTGACGCCACCGCCGTCGTACTAGACCCATTGCGTTGTTCGCGGCTCTCCATCTTCTCGAGTCTTTTGTTGTTGATGTTACTAGTTTCGGCTAGATGGATGGATGGATGGATGGATGGATGGATGGATGGAAGGAATGGAGCGTTTAAAATTTTGTCGTGTCCCTCTTCGCTCCCTTCAAGAAACAAACGCCAAGCTTTTGAACCCGCTCTTGCTCCTAACTAGCTAGCTTGCTAGCTATCAAACAGTGATACACAAATATAGCAAACTCCCATTCAGCAGCTCTGCTGCTATGCTGTATACCGGTAGTACAGTATTCCTTCCCTCCTTGATACACAACTGTTGCTGGTAAGTACTAGTACTTCGGAGTTAATATTGCTGTGCGTGCAGTAGGTTTCATGACGGTAAGGTAATGCACGAATCTCCCTCTGAATCCTTGCTTTTGATTCGCCACCAAGGAGGTCCGCGCAAGGGATAGGTAAAACAGAATGGAGGTGCCGCAGCGGTACTCAATAGAACAATACAATAATTCCGGATCCACTATGGAGTGAAATAGGATGGAAGTCGAGTCTCGGTCCGACATGCTGTCCTCTTTCCATTCTTTCACACCGCCTGTCGGCCTCGTCAGGAAAACGCACAGCATGGACCATGGCATGAAAGGGCTGAAGCCACTTTCCAGGACAAATGATGGGATGGCTGAGATTTGCAACACAAAAAGGCACACTGCCTATCCAATGTCCACTGTTGTCCCCGACCAGTTGGTTCCTCTGTTTTCAACAGACCAAATTGGACAGCAAAATGTGTTGTTTTCAAGCGCTCTGCAAACTTTGTCTGTGGCATTGCAGACAAGGCAAATGTGTTCTTGCGCAATTGTCATGAATGCATTGAAAGTTGAGGGACAGAGAAACTTGACTCGCACAACCCTGAGAATGCAGCATTGGGGTGCATTCATTGTGTCAAAGCAAGGGCAATGTCAAGCAGCAGTTTGCAAATGAGTTTTGTCAGACAACCCGAAATCAAAGTGATGGAGAATTGAACCCCAAAGCTGCCAACCAGCCACTCTCATTCAGGTCAGCAAAGTGTGGGTGAATCAAGTGCAGTTGGCAACATCCCCTGTGCTGCACCGTGGTCAGTGATGCAGAGTGAAGTGCACACAGCCGAAACCGCCGACGAACCACAATCATGTGTGAAGGTTTGGACATTGGACCTTCACAGTGTTGTGGGGTTCGTGGACCCACCCTCTGCTGCTAAGCCACATGCACCACTGCCCAACGGGGGCTCAAAACCCACACTCTGACATGCAGTGCGTGTCACTTTGCCACGCCAGACAACCCACAATTGAAGAGACATGGAACTGAACCCCAAAGCTGCTGTCCAACCACTCTCTTGCAGGTGGTGTGTCAAACACAGCTGACAACTTTGCTTTTGAAAGTCAGGTTGCAACATTCTTCAATTTTTTTTCCTGGACTCTGCAAAGAATGGTCCCCAAAATGACCGACTCAAAAGCTTTGAAGGTGAGATCATCATTCTTTTGCGGGTCAAAAAAGAAAAGAAACATCATTTCTTTTGATTGGATCATTGCCCGGTGTCAAACATGATCAGAATCTCTGTGATGCCCCACATTGATCAAATCTGACATTGTCGCTGGAGCACATTTCTGCATGTCACTGTGAAACAGTCTGTGACTTTCGACGCTTTCTTCAGCATTTTGTTTGCGTTGATCCATCATTTTGAAATGTGTCAATTGTTTCCTGTTTGAAACAAATGTTGCTTCCATTGTTGTCATTGAACCCTCAACATGGATGAATGGCTTTTTTTTTCCAGCTAGATGACTCCACCTTTTTAAAACTAACAATTTCGCCCCTGCCAATCATCATCACATTCGTGGCAACCTGATTGCTTTATGATGCACACAGGCTCGCAAATAGATATCCAAGCTTTGATCTTTAGATTCTTTCCTTCATTCTGAAAAACATGACAATTTTGTCACAACAATCATCGATGCAGGACCAACCCGATGCTCACGACTGGTAAACTACATGGATGCAACTCAAACAGCATTGTTATACGATAGCTTATGTACTATACCTACGGCCAATCTCTGTATCTTTTGTCATTGTTTTGGATCTACCCGAGCTTGTGGTACTGGTAGCTACCAAGCAGCGAAAGATCTCGTCGAATTCGGATTCCCTCCAAACAGAAGTTCTCGCTCGAGCAAAAAGATATCGACTCCCAGAAAAGCAGCCGAGATTGTCTCATAATTTTGCAAATCGGCAAACCAAAAGGCAATTGCTGCCAAAATACAGAGTCGAAAAAAACTGGAATTTTTTTATTGATTCAAAAATATTAAATTGATCCACCATGGCGGTCGACGAAGCGCCGCCGCCTCCCAAACCACCCTGGTTTTAACAGAAGTCAAGTCGTTTTCTGTCTGCTTCATGAATCCATCCCACCGTAAGTCAAGTTCTGTGGTCGCTTCGTGCTGTTTTTTCATGACATTTTGATGGTTCTTCTCACTTTGGATCGTGAAATATTTCTAATATTCCTTCTCGTCCTCGTTCTTTCCCGAAATATTTCGGGCCGTCCAAGTCCTTTCTCTTCCCACCATATCCATCCACAAACAACCGTAAGTCGCATCGAGTTGTCTTGGGTTTTGTCGTGGATCTTTGTTTGGATCGTGGAATTGAAGGCAATCGTGTCGATGGATTCTCAAGAATAACACGTATATTCTCAATCCTTTCGTCCCTCTTCCACCATGATCTTTTAGGCCTACCATATCCATTCCATCCTTCCTACGGTACCCTTGCAACTTTCAACGGATCCCTCCAAGGCTTTTCACGAAGTCCTTTCTTGTGTTATTGTTTGATCCCGCAGTTGCTTTTTGCGGGATCCTTCATCATCGTCCACGACCAGGAATTGGTTGTAGCGATGGAGTTTACAACCGACCGATGGTACTTCCAACACGTTCTCGACAATGGGCAAGTGTCATCCGTCGTTTGAACAATCTCCTTCGCTACTGCTTCTTCTTTGTGTTGGATGGATGTTCCTCCAATCAAGGGATACTATCTCTGCTCCACAAGCAAGGACTCCCTTCCATGGACGTCGCTCACCAAGAATGCCCCCCGCTCCGTCGATGTTTGGCTTGCGAAAGGAAAAGGGAGAATCCAATCGTGATTCCACAGCAGCTAGTTGTTCACCACTCTACTTTGTTGCGTGTTCCCCCCTAGGTGGACTTGGGACGATGCAGATTGGCGTTCATCTTGGTGCTGTGCATTCACAATCGGGTTTTTCTATTTCTTTGGACCAAGCTTCGGATGGCTTTGCGGTCTGGTAGGATTGATTCATTTAATCGTCAGGGCGTGTCCGTCAAGAGGTTCTTTTTTATTCCAAAGGAAAAAGCAAGATCTAATGCTGGCGAGGACTCGGACAGAGGTAACCCACTTTGTTGCGTGTCCGTCCAATCAGTAGACGGGCATGTAGTGATGTGGCTGTTTTCGTCCGACTCCTCTTCGGCGAGATCTTGCTTTTTTCTTTTGTATGACTGCGACTGGTCTCGGCGTTTTCGCGAAGCGGCATTCCCGGTAATAGGACCCTTCTTCGCTTCGATTCCTCATTTTAGGCCCACCTAATAATAGATGGACCTGTCATGAGGAGGGAAGCTCTGGAAGAATCCTGTTAGAATGAATGTCGCTTTGCTCTTGGCGCCGATGCCAGTCGTATCTGGAACTACAACAAGACCACCAACACCAAAGGGTGGATGGATGAAATATCTTCTTGGTTCACGGCTTGTCTTGCATTCGAACGAGAATGGAGGATGCAACCCTCGGAAGAATCTGCCGGTGTCCTGGTCCTTCGCCTTGTGCCTTCTATTAGATGGGCATGACATGAAGTACTTGAATGCTGGAGACTCCACCCAGCGAAAGCATCTTCCTTTCTCCTTGGATGCAGTACAAGTCGTGCATCGCGAACCACAACAAGAAGTGCTCGACTGCAGGTAAGCTCGCCAATATTTTGTCGTGTTTTGTCGTTCTTCTTATTCGGACTATTGGTTGCGTGGTCTGTGTAGTCATCTTCTTCTCCCTGGCCGAGGCCGCTCTATTTTTCCGTACTGTTTGTCCCCTATCTCATCGTCACTGTATTGTTTACTGCGCGCTTGCCTTTTCTTCCCCTAGGTTTTGTCAAGTCAAGTCGTGCTGTCGGGAAGAACAACAAGATTTGGGATTCTGCAAGGATGGGAAGACAGCGTCTTTTTATGCCCTGATATGGCATCGTTGGCTGTCACTTTGTTTCGTGTCTACATTCTGGTAGCGATCCGAAACGAAGTGGTGGCACGTATTGACCATATCTGGGCATCATGGGGCCGCTGTTTTCTTGTCCATGCACAATCCCATCCACACGTGAACGAATCACGAGTTGGATGGTGGGAAGCACCGACTTCAGATGCCTTCGATTGCGTTGGCTCCCTTCCATTTCGTTCCGTGTCTACATTCTGGTAGCGACTTGCAACGATATGGATGGATGCGAACGCTATCGATCGACATTTGCATTCCGCTGTTTCCTCTTCATCCACCGAGTGAGCCCATCTCAAGCACATCCATGGACTGCGCCTACAAATTGTCAGCGCTGGACGCATCAACCATGTCAGCTCTCAGATCGTGGAGTCGTGGTTGCTTTTCGTTGACTTGCTGCCTCCTCTTGATGAGCAAGCGAAGCAAAGCTAACACGCTTTCACTGTCCTTTGTGTTTGGCATGCTTGCTGCGTCCGACGCTGGAATACGCGAACGATTTCAATACAAGACTGCAGCAACAGGATCAAGAGCCTGTGGATACCGTTCCACTGTTGCCTTTTTGTTGATTTGTGCCTTTCTCTTGATGAGCAAACAACAAAACGGCGGCACGGGGCTGTATCCACAGTGATTTGGTTCCCGTTGCTGCATCCTACTATCGTCAGTCGCGACAGTCTTTTTGGAACACTTTTGCCATTTCCGTTTCAGGTCCTTGGTCTAACAGCGCGCCCACCCCGTAACAAAGCCGCATTGGACATAAAGTGTAGACTAGTAATCTGGTAATCTAAAGATACGCATGGTTTGCCACAGCACAAAGACGTTTTAGATCTAGCTATCGTAGGACTTCATGTAGACACAAAGAGTGTAGCAATTTAGAAGCCCGACGAAATGAACTCACAGCTAGCTGCTAGATATTAATTACAGGAAGAATCCACCACCAGCTATTCGTGACGAGACTTCCGGGACAGTCCCGGCCTCTCGGCGTAAAAGCCCAACACTGTCCAAAATTTTGTATCGGCAGATGGCAGGCTGGATCGAAATGAACCAGTACGTTCGGTTCTGTTGTGTTGTCGATGCTCCATTAAACGAACGGGTTGCAATTGTAAGTACTCTGTCACTGATAAGCAGGAATCTGTAAATCATTCTCGTTTCTATACAGTAAATTGATTATGATTATAGTCATAAGCAAAATAATTTAGTTCATTGTCGCATCATCGCACAGTCATCCTTCCTGCTCTTTTTTCTTTTTGTGTTCTTCATCAAACTCTTCATCAATGACACACAAACACGCCACTACCAACAAGGCATCCATACCAGGTGCGACTTGAACTTGATAATGATTAAAGGCATCAAATTCGACAATCCAATCTTCGCTGACGCGGGCCACCACTTCGTTCTTGTCGTTGCGCATGACAAAGTTGCGATCCAAAAAATCACCGGTAATCCGATAGGCCGGGGGTGGTTTGAGCAGTCCGGTTACACCAAAACCCCCTTTGCCTTCCATGTAGACATCAAAAGTATCCGTCATGGAAATGAATTTCTTTTCGATCCACCCAATTTTTTCACTGCCATTTCCTCGATAAATGTCGTAGGTCGGTGTCGCCGCAATCAATTTGCGATCCAGCTCCAGTAAGTCTCGTCCAGTTTGAGCATCCTTGACCCGCATCTTGTCCTTGCCGGGCAAATGCAACATGGCACCCCGGACTCGAACAAAGGGTGCGCCACTATGGGCGTCGCGAATGTCAAAATCTTCTCCCGTAAAGGAAAAGAGGCGTTCTTGAACGGCAAAGGTTCGGACGTTGGAAGGATCGCAACTCAGGTCCTTGCAAAAGGGTTGGTTGTAGGGCAAGGAGGATTGAGCTACCAAAGTGGAAGATCCCATGCCAATCATATCGCCAATGTCATCGAGTAGATTGTAGAGACGCGACGACGTCGAGGCGGAAGGTAGCATCGATGTGGACTGCGTCGTGCGACTAGTCGCTGGCTTGGGAGGCACAAAGGCCTGGCTGGCCTCTCCCCCAAGTAGTAGGAGAGTAGCTACTACGATTAGTGATCGTATCATGGTACTTCGAAAACGATAATGAATAGTAGCAGTGCTGTGTGGGATAGAATTTGTGGTTGTGTCAAAAACTAGCTAGCTAGCTTCGTGGTTCATTCATTGCCCAACCAACTAACAATAGCTATCCACAGTTATCAGAATAGTTGGTGAATTTTGGCATGAAAATAAAACGAAAAAAATGCGAGGTCCGAGAAAAGATAGTACTATCCAGAAAGATTTCCCAACAATTCATTGGCTGTTACTGATTCCTTCCACCGCAAACGAGGTGCTCCATCCTTGACCACGATGGACGAACATGGATCTAACTATAGAGCTAGCTAATTCTACTTTATTTCCACATGCTTTTAAAGATACTAATAGTTTTAGGCACCATCATCTGACGTTTGGCCAGAACCAATTCATAGCGGCACACTTATTGGAGAAAGACAGAAAACCTTTTGTGGGTTTGATATCTATTAGGTGCCATACAGCCACGCAAGCTATACACTCATACTCCTACAGCACTCCACCATGACAGAGGAAGAAGATCCTCGTGTGCAAGCGTGCGTGGCCCTCGTCGAGGCGTACACGCAAAAATATGGAAATTCTTTCATCCAACTGGATGCAAGTGATGGACCGTCGTCGACAAATTTTTATTTGGATCCCGCGATTGAATTTCGGTATTCCCCGCAAAGGGGAGTGGGATTGTACGCCATGGATGACATGGAAGCATCACGGCCATTGTTGGTAATACCCAAGGAAGAAGGCATTGGAATACACACGGCCAACGCGAACAAGAAACTCAAGAAACTCTTGCACAAGATGGAAATGACGTACGATTCCAAGGCGGAATCCAATTTGGCCGATACCATTCCTCCCAATGTGGCATTGAAGGAATGCTTTTCTTGTCACGAGGTCAAACTTTTGGTCATCATCATGAAGGGTTTGGCCGACGCCAAGCAAAACGACAACAACAACAATAAGGACAACAATACGTTGTTCCACAAAGTGGTCCAAACCTGGCCTTCGTTGGACGAGCTCCAACAAGGCGGCCATTCCATTTGGGAATTACGACCACAAGTAGAACCATTGCTGCGCGGGACCAATACCTATATCTTTTTACACAACAAAAAGACCATCGACCAATTTGTCTTTGATCACATCATTGGCCCTGTCATTCAAAAGGGAGAGACGTCATCATTTTTTCTGCCAAGTAGTTCATCCCAAGAACAACCAGGGGAATCTACCAAAACGAAAGACTTGTGGACATTATTTCGGCATGCCAGTCTTCTCTTGCGATCCCGTGCTCACGAAGAAGAAGTTGTCTCTTCCACAACCATCTCCCATCGAGAACCGGTCATTTATCCCATTATTGATTTGCTCAATGGACATCCCTATGGATACCAAAAAGATGGTCACAATGCGTTAATGACAACCACAACGAATGGCAATAAACATTCTGGCGGTGGTGGCAAGCTTTTAATGTCTACCCGTCCCATTGCGGCCGGTGAAGAAATTACGCATTCCTATGGCGTCCATTCCGCCTCCAGCTTTATTGATCGCTATGGCTGTTGTCCTGCCGATTATATAACCACCAATGGCCGTGGACTCGTGGACGACATTGCCTTGCGGGTTCCCGGCATATTGGCGCCCCCCGACGATTTGCGCACAAGTGTCGCCCGACACTACTCCCTTCCCACCACACCCGAAGAAACGGAACAAATGGTCTTTCAAGTCGCCCAACCGCATTACGACAAGGTCGTCGCACAATTGCAAACGTCCACGGCCGTCGTTTCCTTTGAAGAACAGTGGCACGAAGTGAGTTTTCAAAAAGCCTGTCCACCCTTGTCGCCGCTGCGGGACTTTTTGGCCATTGGTCATGTCTTTGATGACACCGAAGTCAAAGCCTTTCAAAAAGATGGGTCTTTTCGATCCTACAGTTTTTTTCACATGTCGCACGTCTTTCAATTGGTCATCGATCATGTCTTGACCCAAGTTACCACCTTGTCCACGTCCACCAACGAAGAAGACTTGGTCAAGTCTCGCGAAAACAATTTGCCGTCCGATTTGGTGGTGGCCTATCGAGCCCGCATTTGTCAACGCGATGCCTTGGCCAGATGGCGGCATGCCTTTTGTTGGTTTTTTGGCTTTCCCTCGGAACATTCGGAACCCGCCTTTGGCAATTTGTTGTGGACCTTTTTAAAGGCCAACCAGGTCCAGCGGAGTCTGTATTTTGTCCCCCGGCTTCCCGAACCACGCGCCCCGTCATGCCTAATACAGAGCCAAGGATGTCGACTCTGTGGACGGACTTTGCATCTCAAATCGTGTAGTCGGTGCAAACGGACCAAGTACTGCTGTGCCGAACATCAAAAAAAAGATTGGAAGGTACACAAAAAACTTTGCAAGGAAGACTATGTCCAGCCCAATGACGAATGGAGAATACCGTAATCTGTCTCTTATACACATCTCCGAGCCCACGAGACTAAGGCGAATCTCG
>ENA-ORBV01009491-ORBV01009491.1-microbial-mat-metagenome-genome-assembly--contig:-NODE-9491-length-15932-cov-4.883002_pt1 | contig 15932 bp, 9 predicted proteins | sample MGYA00237777_ERZ505514 | MGnify/ENA primary metagenome ERZ505514 (study PRJEB26160, sample SAMN06269048) | microbial mat metagenome | isolation source: Oligotrophic lake microbial mat | place... | reverse complement strand
TACAATCCGGCGCGCACCTGGACGCCGGAGAACGCGGTCGGCATCGGCGGCGCCTACATGTGCATCTACGGCATGGAGGGTCCTGGGGGCTACCAGTTGGTCGGACGCACCGTCCCGGTCTGGCGCACCCGCGATCCCCAGCCGGCGCTGTTGAAGAATTTTGATCGCATTCGTTGGTATCCGGTCGGCGCCGAGGAACTGCTCGACCTGCGCGCCGACTGCCGCGCCGGACGCTGGAATCCACGCATTGAAGACGGCGTCTTCGATGGCTCCGCCTACACCCGGTTCCTCAACGAGAATGCTGACGACATTGCCGGATTCAGAGAGACGCAACGGACCGCATTTGCAGCCGAACGTGAACGATGGAGACGGGCATGACGACGTTCATCCACCAGATCCCCGCCCCGCCTGGGAACGGCCCGCTAACCGCGGTGAAGGACAACATCGACGTTTCCGGCATGCCGACCACGGCTGGTTGTCCTGAGTTCGCCTATACGCCGGCACGTGATGCCGCCTGCGTTGCACGACTGCGCGACTGGGGAGCGCGTATCATCGGCAAGACCAACCTAGATCAGTTCGCCACCGGTCTGGTCGGCACGCGCAGTCCATATGGAGTTCCAGTCAATCCGTTCGATCCGACGCTGATCCCCGGTGGCTCTTCGAGCGGATCGGCGGTTGCAGTCGCCACGGGAGCCTGCCGCATCGCCCTGGGCACCGACACCGCCGGCAGCGGCCGGATTCCCGCCGCCTTCAATAATCTGATCGGATTGAAGCCGACCCGGGGCTGGATCCCAACCCGGGGCGTGGTGCCTGCATGCGCGAGCCTCGACTGCGTTTCGGTGTTCGCCCTGAACATGCAGGAGGCCTGGGCGGCACTGACCGCGATGGCCGGCTTCGATCCCGAGGATCCGTGGTCCCGCCACAGCGAGACCCCCTGCCTGCCCACCGGCCCCCTATGCATCGGCGTGCCATCTCCTGCAGAACTGCTCCACGTCGATCCGTCCTGGTTGACCGGTCACCAGCGGGTGTTGGACGTTATACGCAGTCTGGGTCATCACATCGTTACCATCGATTACAGCGCATTTCGCGAGGCGGCGGCATCGTTGTACGGCGGAGCCTGGGTGGCCGAGCGTACCGCTGCGGTCGGTGAGGTACTGGACCGCGCACCAGTAGGTGCCGATCCGACGGTCAGCCGGATCGTCCGCGCTGGCCGCAGCCACGACGCCGTTGCCGCGTTCCGTTCGATCTACCGAGTCGCCGCCCTGCACCGCCAGTCCGAACTGCAGTGGGCACGCTGCGATGTGCTGTGTCTCCGACCGCCCCATTCCATCCCACCTTAGCTGCCGTCGCCGCCGACCCGGTCGGCGTCAATGCGCAACTTGGCTGCTTCACCAACTTCGCCAATCTGCTCGACACCTGTGCCGCCGCCGTGCCAAGCGGCTTTACTGTCGGTGGCCTGCCCACCGGCGTGACGCTATTCGCGCCGGCCTGGCATGACCTGCTGACAGCTCGGCTTGGCGCCGCAATTCAAGATGCGCTGGCCCTACCGATGGGCGCAATGGGCGAACGCCTGCGTGGACCGCAGGTCATCGCCGGTGACGACGGCGGTGCCGAAATCGCGGTTTTCGGCGCACATCTGACCGGCCAGCCGCTCAATCGCGAACTGCTCGCGGCCGGCGGACGCTTGGTCCGGGAGATCCGCACCGCTCCGGCCTACCGCCTGTTCGCTTTGCCGACCACGCCGCCCAAGCCAGGCCTACTGCGCGACGGTACCGGCAGCATCGCCGGTGAACTGTGGCGCCTGCCGTATGCCGGATTCGGCAGCTTTGTCGCGTCCATCCCCGCCCCCTTGGGCATTGGAACGGTACCGCTGGACGACGGACGTTCGGTGAAGGGCTTCGTTGCCGAATCGATCGCCTGCATCGGGGCCGAGGATATCACCGCCTGGGGCTCCTGGCCCGCTTGGCGAGCCAGGAGCTGATTGTCAGTTCGCCGCTGGGGGCGACGCAGGAGGCGTGGTCGTGTCGGGTAGCGTGGTGTCAGGCGGGCACAGGGCCACGGCACCAACTTCATCGCCATCGTCAAGATCGATGATCGTCACACCCGAGGCGGCGCGACCGGTCGAACGGATCCCGTCGACGCTCATGCGCACGATCTGGCCTTTGCGCGTCGTCACCATGATCTGATCGCCCGGCGCGACCAGCAGACTGGCGACAACTGGGCCATTGCGCTCGCCGGTGTCGATGTTGATTACGCCCTTGCCGCCGCGACGGATCAGGCGGTATTCCTCCCACGGAGTGCGCTTGCCATAGCCCTTGCGGCAGACCGTCAGAACTTCTGCCCCTGCTGTCAGACGTACCAGCGAGACGACATTGGCACCCGGTGCCAAATCTACCGCGCCGACGCCACCGGTGTCACGACCGGTCGCACGCACATCGGTCTCGCTGAAGCGGCAAGCCTGACCATCGTCGGTCGCCAGCAGCACCTCGTCGGTGCCGTTGGTGATGACTACATCGACAAGATCATCGCCCTCAGCGATCTTGATCGCCTTGATGCCGCCATTCCTGGGATTGCCGTAAGCCGACAGTTCGGTTTTCTTCACTTGGCCTTGGCGCGTGGCCATGAGCAGGAAGCGGTCCTCGCTAAATTCGCGTACCGGAATGATCTCGGTGACGCTTTCACCCGGATCGAGGGCGAGGACGTTGGCGAGATGCTTGCCGCGGCTGGTGCGCGAAGCTTCCGGCACTTGCCAGACCTTCAGCCAGTGGCAGCGGCCCAGGCTGGTGAACACCAGCAGGTACTGATGATTGGTCGCGCTGAACACCTTGGCGACCTCGTCGGCCTCGTCCTTGAGCTGGCCGCCAGTGACGCCCTTGCCACCTCGCCGCTGCACCCGGAACGTACCGACCGCCATGCGCTTGATGTAACCGCTGGCGGTGATCGTGACGATGCACGGCTCGTCGTCGATCAGGTCCTCCATGTCGAAGTCGCCAACCGGATCGCCGATCACGGTGCGGCGCGGATCGCCATAGGCCTGGACCAGGCGGACCAGGTCGTCCTTGATCATGTTGTTGCGTCGCTCGACCCGGGCGAGGATGTCGCGGTAGTCGGTGATCGCCGCCAGCAACGCATCGCGCTCGGCGGTCAGCTTGCCGCGCTCCAGGCCGGTCAGGCGGCGCAATTGCATGTCGAGGATGGCCTGGGCCTGACGATCAGAGAAGTGCAGCTGGGTGATCAGTGCCTGCTTGGCTTGTTCCGACGAGTCCGAGGCACGAATGAGCGCGATGATCGCGTCGATCACATCGATCGCCGCCAACAGACCGTCGACGATGTGCAGACGGGCTTCGTCGCGGGCGAGCAGGAAGCGGGTGCGGCGGACGATGACGTCCTGGCGATGTTCGAGCCAGGCGTTGATCATGCGCTTGAGCGTCACGGTGCGCGGCCGACCACCGTCGAGGGCAATCAGGTTGATTGCGAAATGGTACTGGAGGTTGGTGTGCTCCCACAACTGGTTGAGCACGATGTCGGGGTCCTCGCCCTTCTTCACCGTCAGCACCAAGCGGATGCCGTCGCCGACCACGCCGCCGAACATGCCCTGCAATCCGGGGATCTTCTCCTCGGTATGCGCGGTCTGGATGCTCTCGTAGACGGTGCCCAGCTTGATGCCGTAGGGGATCTCGGTGACGACCAGGGCGTCCTTGCCGTCGATCACCTCACGGGTGATCTTCGAACGGACGACCAGGCGGCCATTGCCGGTCTCGTAGGCCTGGCGCGCGCCCATGTTGCCGCACATCACCGCGCCGGTCGGGAAGTCCGGACCGTGGATGAATTGCATCAAATCAGCGACGGTGCAGTCGGGATGGTCGATGACGTGGCGGATCGCCTGGCAGACTTCACCCAGATTGTGCGGCGGAATATTCGTCGCCATGCCGACCGCGATGCCGCTGCTGCCGTTGACCAGCAGGTTGGGCATGGCGCTGGGCAGGACGCAGGGTTCCAGCATGCGACCGTCGAAGTTCGGGCGGTGATCGACCGTGTCGTATTCGATGTCGGCAAGCAGATCGATGGCCGGACCCGCCATGCGCGCTTCGGTGTAGCGGTAGGCAGCAGCCGGATCGCCGTCAATCGAACCGAAATTACCCTGACCAAAGACTAGCGGATAGCGCAGCGAGAAATCCTGGGCCATGCGCACCATCGCATCGTAGACCGCGCCGTCGCCATGCGGATGGTAGTTGCCGAGACAGTCGCCGACGATCTTGGCGCACTTGAGGAACTTCTTGCCCGGCGTCAGGTTGAGGTCGCGCAGGGTCTGCAGGATGCGCCGATGCACCGGCTTCAGACCATCGCGGATGTCGGGCAGAGCGCGGTCGACGAGCACGCTCATGGCGTACGCGAGGTAGCTCTCCTTCATCTCGTCGTGGATGTGAATCTCGCCAACCGAACCGGAGCCGTCAGAGGTAGTCATGGGGATCGGGGCAGTATGGATCCCCTGCCGGTTGTGCAACCCCAGGCGGGATCAGGAATCGACTCCGTGGACGCCACGCAAGTCATTGCAGCGTAATATCTTGGATTTGACCCGACTATTCCCCCAAGTGCACCAGACCCCAGTTCTGCGGCTTGCCGCCAGCATCGTCCTTTTTACCCCATGGCCAGTACACCTCGCGCTTCCCGGTCGCCCCGTTGATGCTGAGGATCAGGTCGATGCTGCACGGCGCGCCGGCCTTGGCGATGAAGCCGTTGATCTGCACGGCCGGGATCAGCGCCTCGTAGCGATAGCCTCCTGGAATGGCTTTCGCATGACTGACCAGTCCGGCGACGTCGTACATCGTCGCCGGGATCTCGTCATTGCGCTTCCAGCGGCCAAGGAAGACACGTTGCTCGGCCGGCAGTGGCACCAACCAGAACTGGTGATCGGTGGCGACGAAGGCGCGCGGCGTGAACGAGGCGGTGGACGAGACGAACAACTCCAGTGCGTCCATCTCCCAGAATGCCTTCGGATCGCTGTTCTGCACCCGCGAGTCCTTGGCCTGTACCGCGACCACCAGACCCTGGTCGCACCAGGCCAGACGGATCTCGGCGTTGGACATGCCCTCGGTGCAGCCGACCACCCACTCGGGTAAGCGGGCGGAGGCCGGCCATTCGCCCAGGTCACCGTCGGCGGTGAATTTCGCCAGCCGTGGGATGGTGATTACGCCCGGCTGCAGCGCAGCACGTGTGTTGACACCGTCTCTGGTGGCGACGCGCATCCACGCTTCTTCACCCGGCTTCCACTGCGCGTTCCATGTGATCTGCATCGGCAGGACCTGACTGGCACCAGGAGCGAGCTGACTGACCGGCAGGTTGGTCGGCTCGGCCTTCCAGCCTGTCGGCAGCTGCGGCGTCACCGTGCCATCGAGGGCGCGCTGCGAGCGATTGACCACGGTGACGGCGACCGTGCTGGTTCCCGGTTGGTTGCCCAGTGTCGGGACGCTGATGGTCAAGGCCGGTCCAACCAGGACGCGCACGCGCAGTTCGCACAGCGCCGTGCCGTCCTCCTCGACCACAACGCCTACCTGGTATTCGCCGGGCTTGGCGTTTGGATTGATGGTGCAGGCGAGTCCGGCCTTGGTGCCGACCCCCGGGGCGGCTTCGACGCTCTGATCGTCGGCCAGTGCCTTCCAGCCCTCGGGCAGATGCAGGCGCAGGCGCCCCTTCAGCGGAGCGGCGCGGTGGTTGGTAATTGCGACGGAAATGTCGACCCGATCGCCGGCCGCCAGATCCAGCAGACGCAGACCGTCCACCTCGTAACTGGCCTGCTTCGCCCAGCGGTCAGTCGGTGCGACGCCGACACAGAACACCGGTGCCAGACCGAGCTTCACGCTGGTGCCGGGCACGGGGTTGCCGAGGAAGTCGACGAGCTTGCCAGACGCGAACGTCACCCGCGGACCCTCGGCCTGCTCGACTGTCCACAGCGCCGCCACCAACGTGCCATGGTCCTCGAACAGGTAGCCCCAGGTGTCGGGGCCGGCGTCGAGTGGGCCACGGTAGGTCGGATTGGGCAGGATGCGGGTCAGAGCGGCCAGCGAGCAGTAGCTCAGCTTGGGCTGCACCGTGTCGTTCATGATGCCACAACCATCAAAGAACGCCGTGCTTTTGTTAGCGTCGAAGTCGAAGAACCAGAATGACTTCTCGACTTGGTTGGCGAACGACATCATCCACGCCCGCTGCAGATAGGCTGCTTGCTGGAAATGGCTGACGATGAAACCGGCCTTGGTGTCGTAGCCGAATTCGGTCAGCCAGAACGTTCGCTTCTTCCCGTCCGCTTGCGACGAGCGATAGGATTCGCGCAACAGATCCTGGTAGCACAGCTTGCGACTGGTGGCCGAGCCGCCGCCGGTGTTGGCGTTGCTGGCATTCAGTTCGGGCGTGTCGACGCCTGTATAGAAGTGCCCGTTGGTGATCGGAATGTCGGCGAAGCTGCCGTCCTTCACCATGCTGCGGACATCCTCCGGAAAGCAGCCGGCACGGCCATTCTCGACCGCGGTCGCGCCGACCGCACCAACGACCTGACCGAAAGCCTTGTGGTAGGCGCGGTAGGCCGGCCAGTCCTTTTCGCGGTCGAGCTTGGCCCCGTGCTTGTTCTCCCAATCGAGATCCCACTCGTTGGCCAGCTCCCAGTGGGTGATGTCGGGGAAGGCGGCGAATATCGCGCTCATCTCTTTGCGCCAGGTTACCGGCACCTGCGGCACACCGCCGTCCGCGGCAGGAATGCCGTCCATCATGCAGGGCAGCAGACGAAAGCCGTACTTCTTATAACGCTCTTGCAGTTTGGGGTACCACGGCCAGCCAGTGAAGGCGCCGTTCTGGTCGCGCGCCTTCTTCATCTGACCGAAGCCCCAGGCGTAGTCGCGGATCCAGCGGACGCCGGCCTTGTTCCACGCCTCGCAGGCAAACTTGCCGCCACCATGCGTATTAAGGCCATAGGGCGAGGCGTCGCGTGCAGCGGCGTCGTCCTTGGGCACGGCGCCAATGACCGCCAGATCGATGCTGCGCTCGTCCTTGGCCCCATCCTTCCACGCCATCACCGCTTGCACACGGTAGAGCCCGAGGCGTGCGGTCGGCATGGGCACGCTGGCACCGAAGGGTCGGTTCTCCACCACGACGTCCAGGCTGCCGCTGGCCACCGGCTTCTCCGCCGCAGCACCCGAGCTGATATCGATGAGGCGCCAGCTCAGCGTGCCATCCGAGCGTCCCGAGCGCCACGAGCGTGCCGACACCGTAAGCGAGGCTGATTCGCCGGCAAAGACGTTGGCTTCGCGTCCGCTGGCCAGCGATAGCTCAAGCATCGGCGTGCGCGGGCACTCGGTGGGTGCGTCCTTGCGCGAGGACGCCTCGGGATCGGGCTGCCAGGACTTCAGCGCCCCGGTGGCAGGATCGGTGTCGGACAGATCGTAGACCGCCTCGATGGCGGCGAGGCGGATGGACTTGCTCTGCTGTTTGGCGTCCTCGCCCCAATTATGCGTGGCGACGCCACTGATGCGGATCGGCTGCACCCAATCGACGGGGATGGCGAAAGTCGACTGCTTCCAGCCCGCCGAGGCATCGGTCAGACTCCATTCGAACTTGCGACCTTTGTACTCGCTGCGATTCCAGCCGTCGCGCAGGTTGATGATCCCGCCCGGCCCCTTGTGCCACAAGGTCAGCTTCTGCAGCCGGCCGGGCACCAGCAGCGGCTTGGCCGGCTCGGCGTTGTAGAACATAAAACCTCTGCCGGGGAACTCAGCGATCATCTCGATGCAACGCTTGGTCTCGACCCCGGGCGGGGCGTCGTCTGCCAACTGCACCCGCCCACCGGCGGACACGTACTCACCTTGCACCCAGGGCACGTCGGAGCCTGTGTCGATGATGCGGGTGACGATGCTCTCGGCGGCGTTGGCGAGGCAGATGGCGAGCAGGAGGCAGAGGTGGCGCATGGTGGCTTCCGGAGGGTGTGGACTGGATCCGGCTGCAGTGACAGACCGTACGATGAGCAGTTCGATGAACGTGAAAGCACGGGTACTGAGCATGCTGGCACATCCTGCACCAGCCGGGAAGGCTCGACAGGATCAGCTGGCGAACCTAGACCGGACCGCGCGCCCTGGTCCTCTGTTCGCTCTCGGCTTTGCGCCAACGCTCGATCGCCTTGTGGTCACCCGACAGCAGTGCGTCGGGGACACGCAGGTCGCGGAACTCCTCGGGGCGGGTGTAGCTGGGATGATCCAAACCGCCGCCGGCGCTGAAACTGTCCTGGACTGCGCTTTGTGCATCGCCCAAGGCTCCTGGCTGCAACCGCGTCACCGCATCGACCACCACCAGGGCGGCCAATTCACCGCCAGAAATGACCAGATCGCCAACCGAGACCAGCTCGGGATGATACAATTCAACGATCCGTTCGTCGATGCCTTCGTAGTGGCCGCATACGATGATCAGGTGGCTTTCCTTTGCTAGCTGCTCGACCCAGCCCTGATGCAGACGCACACCGCGCGGATCGGTCATCAACAGACGCGGCGCGGCTGAGCGCGTCTGGCACCACTCAATCGCTTCGGCGATCGGCGGAGCGCTCATCACCATGCCGGGACCGCCGCCGAATGGCCGGTCGTCGACCTTGCGGTGTCGGCCGCCAGCAAAGCGCCGCGGATCAAGCAGTTCGACCTCGACCAGGCCGCGACGACGGGCCCGGCCCACGATCGAGGCGTCCAGGTAGCCCTGGCAGGCCTCGGGAAACAGCGTGATGACGTCGATGCGTGGCACAGCGGCAGTGTCCGGGTGCGCAGTCGACCGCAAGTCTAGGGCGAGCCGACCAACTCGAAGACGCCCATCGCCTGTGGCGAGGTGTGCGGACAGCCGTTGAGCACCGGGGCCCAATTCATCGCGATCAGCGGGCGATTGCCGTCCGCTGCCGGCGCACCCCATTCATACCGCATCAGGTTGGCGCGAAGTTTCTGCCCGCTGGTCCAGGCCTTGCCACCCACGCGCTTGCCGGCGGATTTGGCCGGGATGGCCAACTCGACGGTCCAGCCATCGGCACGCTTGCTGGCTGCGGTCTTCAGGCCGTCCATCTCGTAGCTTGGCCACACCCACCAATCGCGCGCCAGGACCTCGCCAACTAATTTGCCGTCGGCATCGCTCCGTGGCTCGCCAGTCAGGACCAGGTTCTGGTCGAAAGTCGCATTGTTGGCCGCCACCTGCAGCTCGAACCACTGGCGAGCGTCACCCACCGGATCAAGGAACACTTCGACGACGTCGCCACGATACAACTGCGCGTCATGCGTATCGAAAGGCAGATAGACGCTCTGGTCGGCGCATTCGAAACGGATGAAAAGATACGCGTCGGTCCACATCAGTCGGACCTGGGTTGCCGGCAGGACATCGGGGACGGCCCGCTTGCGATCGATTGACTGGGTCAGCGCTGGAATCACCGCAGCCAGTTGCCACGCCGGACCCGCGGTCGCAGCGGCATCAAGTGGTGGCGCCACGGCGGCGTGCGGGATCTGCACGACAGGGACATCGAGGGCGCTCAGCAGGGCGACGGAACAGAGCAGGAGCACAGACAGACGCATGGTAGTGTTTCCGCGGGGTACGGTTCGGCAGCGCAGGATAACCCTAGTCGACAACACGCATGTGACCACCCGGAATCGATGGTTTGCAAGCGTCCGGCATGAAGCATCTGACACAGGACCTGGCTGCTCTCTTCAACCGCGACAGTGGCCCGGCGTGAGACCATGTTGGCGGCGAAACGCCTGGACGAAATGGCTTGCCGTGGCGAAGCCGGAACGACGTGCAACCTCCTGCAGCGGCAGTCGTGAACCACGCACCAGCAGTTCTGCGTGACGCAGACGTTCGCGACGCAGCCAGCTGGCCGGTGCTACGCCCAGACGGCGACGGAACAGGCGGGTCAGATGCTCGCGCGACACCCCGACTTCGGCTGCCGCATCAGCGACATCGATCGGTCGCGCAAGATGGCGGATCAGGTAGGCACAGGCGGCATCAATGCAGTCACGCTCGGGATCCTGGACTCCTTGGCAACCCTCTGCCAGGGTCATGAGCAGGTCACCGGCAATGCGCGCCGAAACGGCGAGTCCGAGGCGTTGATGGCGCACGCCTGGGCCGCGCGCCAAGTCGATCAGGCGGACAACCGCTGGTTGCGCCAGATTGACCGGCAGGACGTGCCCGTGATGACGGGTCAACTCTTCGATCATCGACAATGCGGCCGAGCCGCACAGGTTGATATAGACGAAATCCCACTCGGGATCGGCAGCGTAGGTAACCGCTTCGCCGAAGATGAACGACAGGCAGGAACCCGCTGGCACAGGCACACCATGGTCGCCAACGACCCCCTGCTGCCACACCCGACCTTGGCCGCCTAGCGTGATCTGCACCGTCGCGATGTCAGTACGGCGGCCAGCACCGCTATGGCGGTAACGCCCAGCCGATCCCCGCTCGCGGATGATCCGATCGACGGCAGGCATGCCGCCAGCGTGGTCGAGCGTACTGACGACAATACCAGTGGCTCCGGGTGGGACATCTGTGATCACAGCTGCGACATGATGGGGGGAAACCCGCCATGGGAAGCCGGACACGGACTGGCAACATGGCGACATGGAACAACTCGCCTGCCGCCCAGCCCTGACCGGCATCGACGTCCTCGGCCTACGCCTTGATGTGACCGGTGATCCCGGTCCATTCAGCTGCGCATTAGCCGTCAATCCCATCATCGACGGGGTCGTCCTGGTCGAACTCACCGTGACATCTCAGAATGCCCATAGTCCACCAGCGCTGACCCTCCGCCTTGCCGGCCAGGCTGCCGGCATCGCCCACACCTGGCGCCCGGACCGCAGTGGGTCGATCGGTATCCTGCCGGACTGGTCCAACGACCGGCTAGCGTCCCGGGCCTCGTGCCAGGCGCCAGTCCTGTGCCTGCACGGCATCGACGGCGGCAACCGCCTGACCATCGCCAGCGCCGACGCTCTGCATGGCGGTCTCATCGGCGCCGGGGTGCGCGAAGAGGACGGCCGACTGATCGGGCACATCGAACCGTTCCTGCCCGGACGCGCCCCCGGACGCACCTTCAGCCTGCGTTTGCGTCTCGACGTCCGTGCCATTCCCTGGCACCAGGCGATCCAGGACGTCAGTCGCTGGTGGGAGGCGATGCCGGGGCATACCCCACTGGCAGTACCGGCGGCCGGGCGCGAACCGATGTATTCAACCTGGTACTCGTTCCATCAGGCCTGCGATCCCAAGCCGGTTCTTGCGGAATGCCGTCGCGCCCGCGCACTTGGCTGCACCGCGGTGATCGTCGACGACGGCTGGCAGACCCTCGACACCAGCCGCGGCTACCATTTGGCGGGAGACTGGCAGCCCGAGCGCATGGGCGACATGCGCGCCTTCGTCGACGGCGTGCACGCACTCGGCATGGGTGTGCTGTTATGGTATGCCGTACCGCTGATCGGCTTCCAGACCGCTGCTTACCGCCGCTTCGAACGCTGCCTATTGCGCCGTGACGAACGGCTGGGCTGCGCCATCGCCGATCCCCGCTATCCTGAAGTCCGCGCCTTCCTTGCCGACCTGTATACCCGCCAGTTGGCAGCCTGGGGGCATGACGGGGTCAAGCTCGACTTCGTCGATTGCATGCAACCGGTTGATGGGATGCCTCTCGGAGCTGGCGACGGACGCGACATCGGCGACCTCGACGAGGCGGTCGACGCCCTGATGAAGGACATCGCTGCACGGATGATCGCTCTGCGTCCAGACCTGCTGATTGAGTTCCGTCAGGGCTACATCGGCCCGCTAATGCGCACGTATGGCAACCTGTTCCGCGCTGGCGACTGCCCCTATGACGCCGCGGCCAATCGCGCGCGTACCATCGCCATCCGCATGCTCGCCGGCTCGACCGCGACCCACGCCGACATGCTTATGTGGAGTCCGCTCGATCCACCGGCGGTCGCGGCTCGGCAGTTCCTCGCCATCCTGTTCGCCGTCCCCCAGGTCTCGGTGATGATCGAACGCCTGACCGCAGCACAGCGCGCCATGCTGGCGTTCTGGCTAGGCTGGTGGCGAGAGCACCGCGATACCTTGCTGGACGGCACGCTGGTGGCGGAGGAGCCGGAAGCCGGCTGCCCGCAGGTCACCGCCTGCGCCGGCGACGAGCGGATCACCGCGATCTATGCCGAGCGGGTGGTACGCCTTGGCAATGTGCCGCCTCGCCAGGTCTGGCTGGTCAACGCCACCGCCCGGAACGAACTGGTGATCGCCCTGACCCAGTCCATGCATGTCCGTCTGGTCGTTCGTGACTGCTCAGGCACGATCATCCAAGATGAGGCAATGGAGTTCGCCGCTGGCGTCCACCTCCTCCGGATACCGGCCAGCGGCCTCGCCCTGGTGAGTCGCGCGGGGTAGACGACTGCGCACTTGCTAGAACCGAAGTCCTGTCTGGGACGCAGCCTGATCCGCGGACTTCTGCGATGATCTGGTCATGCTCTGGTCTCCCAGTCGGCCAGGCGGTAGCGCCTACCCGACCAGTCGCCGCTGCGATCCAGACGCACCGTGACCCCATCGGATACCAGCCGGACCTGGTTGGCCGGACCAGCCACGGTCACACCATCATCCTCGATCAGGCTGCACCCACGATGCCCGTCGCCGTGGACTTGCACGTGCAGGGCGAACACCGTGTCCGCGCTGATGTGATCGACCGGTTCGGCCAGCGGTAGGACGGCCCCGTCGCGGACATACACCGGAAGCAGACCCAGGGGCGTGTCTATGGTGAAGCTCTGGCCACCCACGATCGCGACACCGCCACTCAACGGACGCCACCGGCCCGGCGGCAGCACGACCGTGCGGCTGGTCCCGCCCAGCACCGGCGCGACCAGCAGATCCTCGCCGAGCAGCCACTGGTCGTCGCAGGTCCGGCAGGCCGGATCGTCCGGGTAGTCCATGGCCAGGGCTCGGAACGGCGGCACACCGGTGGCGGCATAGCGGGCAAATGCGGCGTCGATGTAGGGCAGCAGCTGCATGCGCAGGCAGAGAGCCTCGCGCACCAGCGCGGTTGCCTGGGCGTGGTCGGGCATGATCTCGCCGGCGACGTTCTTTGGTGTACTGATCTGGCGCCACGGCGGGAGCGGGATGTACCAGGCGTTGATCAGCGCCTGCGGCGACAATGCGACGGCCTGAACCCGGCGAATGAGGTCTTCGGTCGAGCTCGCATCACGCACCTCGGGCGTCCACAGTAGGCCGCTGAAGCTGGCCGTGGCCACACCGCGCACGAAGTCTTTTAGGTCGTAGAGGTCGCTGTAGAGGATGAACGGATAGGGCGCGGCCAGGGCATGGGAATTGCGCACCGAATGCAGGGTGCGCCGGCCGGTCTGGCGCCACAACGCATCGACAGTGCGCTGGTAGGTGATGCCAAGCAAGCTGTGCATGCACTCGCCGTCGAGGCCCGAGGGGAACTGATCGGTCTCGGGGAAGCTCCACGGGCTGCCGATGTAGTCGCTGCCGTCGCATTCATCGAGCTTGAAACCGTCGATACCTTCGGCGACCAGCTGCCGATGATGCTCGGCGAAGGCGCGCCTCGCCTGCGGCATCAGCAGATCAGGGACGAGACCGCTGAACACCGTGCTGGGGCCGGCAAACGGACGCAGAGCCGGGGCCAGCGGCGAGGTCGGATGGGTGAAGGCGTGCTCCCAGCAGTTGATCTCGCAGCCGTTGGCGTGGATGCGCTTGAGGAAGGCCTGATGATCGGGGAACCGTTCGTCCGACCACACGAACGAGCACGGATAGGCCGCGGTCTGCCAGCCCGGTTCCAGCCCGAACACGTCGCAGGGAATGCGGTCGTCGCGGATGCCCTCCAGCAGCGCCTCGCACTCGGCGCCGGTAGCCTTGCCGTAGGCGCGATACCACACGCCCAGCGATTTCAGCGACGGCCGGCAGCCGCCGCCAGAGAATAGGTTATAGCGCGCCACCGCGTCGCGCAGGGTCGGTCCACCGAAGACGTAGAGCGCGACGCCACGCTCGTGCGGGATCTCGATGACCAGACTGCGCTTTCCGCCGCTGCGACCCGCGTAGAGCTCGGCAGTCGAGCCGCCGATCACCCCGGCGGTCGGCGTGATCTCAGCGACCGGCTGGATGCAGGCGACATGGAAGGTGGCGTAGCGCGCGGTGTCGACGAGCAGGCCCCAGCCCGCGGTCGAGCAAATGAACGGCACCGGCGCATGCGAATCGCCGGTGTCGGCGACCGGATCACTGTTGACCCGCAGCTGCTTCTTCTTTCCGCGCTGCATCAGGCTTTTGAGCTGCAGGCCGAGACCGTAGAATTGCTCGTCGTCGCCCACCGGGATGCGCACGACCACGCCGCGCGCGGTCGTTTCCCAGGTGAGGTGGGTGAACATATCCGGTGCGCCGACCGCCGGCATCCCAGCCAGGGCATTTGTGTCAGGCGGCAGTTCGCGCAGGCTAACCGGGGTGATGGTGGCGGACGCACCGCAATCGAGTCGCCAAACGCCGGACAGAATCGGGATCACGGAATACTCTCTGGGGTAGGTTTGGCCGTCATACAGAACGATACGAAGGTGCTGACCTCTTGACGATGACAACAACGTTCTGTCCGGTGAACTTCGACGGATTGTTACCCAACACCGCCTGCCACAGACCCTGCGTCACCTCGCTGGCGCCCAGCCAGAACGGCTGAGTGATCACCACCTCGTACGCAGGCTTCTCGTCGCCATCGTCGGCCTCTGAACCCATGCGAAAGCTGCCGGCCGGAATCAGCCGCATCACCAGGGTCTGCCTGCCCACCACCAGCTTCACCCAGGCCTCCCACTGGTCCTGGCCAACGTCTTGGGCCCAGGCCGGGACTTGACGGCGAGCCTCGACAACACGGGCATACCGGGGGTACTGTCCTTTAGGCCTACCAATATGCGTATGTCCTTTAGGCCCCTTCCTTTAGGCCTACCAATATGCGTATGTCCTTTAGGCCCCTTCCTATAAGCGTATGTCCTTTAGTCCTGTCCTTCCTTTAGGCCTGTCCTCGCGCATCGCCTCATTCCCACGGCACCGGCAACGCGACGCCATCACCATCCTGCCCCTTGGCGAGCTTGCGCCCCATGCGCAGGAAGAAGCCCCAGGCGCGGCCGCCATTGAGGGCCATCAGCACGCTGAGGTAGTGCCGTCCCGGGGCCAGCGCGAACGGGATGCGCTTGGCATCCGGGATCGCCGGATTGGTGCCACGCAGGTCAGTGTGCACCTCGCGGCCATCGACCCACAAGCGGATCGGGCCGTCGTAACCGAATCGGATCTCGGCTGGCATCGCCTCGGATGCCTCGACGTGGCCATGGAAGGCGACATGACCGCTGCGCCCCTCCCACTCGGGATGGAGGTTGACGAAGCCGTTGCCTTCGTTGAACCGGCGCTCGACCGCCGATGGGTCGGCTGGATCGGGGCAAGCCATCCCGGCGAGGTCCTCGCCAGGCCGGATCGGGGTGACCTTCCAGCACCCGAACCAGCGGCTGATCCCCGGTTGTCCGTTGACCGGCAGCGGGCCGAAGGCTGGCACGCCCATGCCCCGGGCATCGGCGAGATTGCACACCGGGTTGAAACCGCAGCCGTACATCACCCGTGAGCCGGGGAGGTAGTTGCCGCTCAGGTAGATGGTGGCGCGGGAACCGGCCAGCACCGTCTTGTAGATGGCCCCCTGCGGCCGGCCATCCTGCCCGACCACCACCAGCCCCTGGGGCAGGCCGGTCGAGCCCAGGCCGCCGACCACGTTGGCAAACTCGATATCGATCGCCGGCCCGAACGGCGGCTTGGGGTCGCGGTAGCGCAGGCTGCGCGGCTGGATCGCCGGTCTCTCCGCACGGTCGCGGTGGACCAGCCGCGCAGCCACCCGCGCCATCCGCTGGGCCAGCGACCGCATCGGCGACGAG
>ENA-ORBV01009490-ORBV01009490.1-microbial-mat-metagenome-genome-assembly--contig:-NODE-9490-length-15932-cov-8.594828_pt1 | contig 15932 bp, 11 predicted proteins | sample MGYA00237777_ERZ505514 | MGnify/ENA primary metagenome ERZ505514 (study PRJEB26160, sample SAMN06269048) | microbial mat metagenome | isolation source: Oligotrophic lake microbial mat | place... | reverse complement strand
GCGTAGAGTCGCTCGATCAGGATTCGGCATATCGAGCTTTCTTCCCCTAACCAAAGCGGAGTCCCTACGACGAGAATGTCAGCCGCTTTTACTTTCTCCCAAATCACGGGCCACTCGTCTTTAGTCCAGCCGTGTTCTGTCATATCAGGGTAGACGCCTGGGGGGCAGTCGTGCGCAGCCAAATGCAGATGTTCGACCGAAACACCGTTCTTCTTCATGATGGCTGCGGAAGCACTAAGGAGCAACTGCGTATGGCTTTCATCTCTCTTCCTCTTGAGAGACGTATTAATGAACAGGGCGCGAAGATCGTCGAAATCCGTCATTGCATACCTCAGGGCGAGTTGGCTTTGGTGCAATCGTGAGCAGGAAACTTGTTATGATGCGGAAATTTTTGTATATCCATCCCAATTTAGGTGGATAGGTAGACGATTTCCGTATATCACTCCAAATTGGGTGGATAGCCAGATTCTTTCCGTATAGTATGCCGTTTCAGTTGGATAGCCAGAATTTTTCCGCATAATTTCCAGATTGCGTCTGAGCGAGAAACATCTTCCTGAATTTTGACTTCTTGTTCAAGTTGATTTGGCAGGCTGACAGCACAGTTCCGCCGGGGGTACACATCTGAAGCGAAGCGAAGCTTCTGTTGAAGGATGGATGAAACCGAGTTGATAAGCGTGGAGATGATAGCCACAATCACCCGGTACAGGAAAATTTTCAGGATCGGCACTGGAATTTAGTAAAGGAACGCCGCCCACGACATACAGCGGGTCGCCCAGTAAGGGAAACCCCGCCGCTGCCAGATGAATCCGAATTTGATGCGGTCGTCCAGTCAAGATGGTGACTTCTAGCAGAGTGCTACTGGGCTTGCGTTTGAGGACTTGAACATCGCTGTGGGAAAACAAGCCATCCGGCGAAGCAGCGTAGATATAGCCCAATGCCGGATGAGGAATTTTGCCGATCGCCTGCTTAATGCTGAACTGATCCGGCATATCGCCTACTCCGACCAACGCACGATAAACCTTGTGGATCTGCCGCTTACGCATTTGCTGGCTGAGATGGGCTTTTGCCAAGGGCGATCGCGCCAACAACATCAATCCCGATGTGCCGCGTCCGAGGCGATGGATTGGCACTGGCGTATCATGCGGATATCGCTGGTGTAATTGACCCAACAATGTATGGTCTAAAAAGCCGCCTCCCGGTAGCACAGGCAATCCCGCAGGCTTTGCGATTACCAGCAAATCTTCATCTTCGTGCAGCACTTCAAACTCTAGCGGCACTTCTGGCTCTTCCCAGGGTTCGCGATGATACGTCAACCATTGCCCCGGTTGTAATGTTGTTTCTGGCGCGATCGCCTGTTCATTCAGCAACACTTGCCCCGCTGCAATTCGGGTTTGCCAGTCATCTTGGCTAGAGTGGCGATAGTGCTGGGTGTAATAATCTAACACCGTCATTCCAGCAGCCGATCGCTTGATTTGCTCTCGATAAATCCAGCCATGGTTCATAGCAATTCTTTTTTAGGCTTTAGAGAGGCGATGAATCCAAAGGTAGTTTTCGCCTTCAGGGGAACACTTTGCCTGAATTAGGGCGTTGGAGTAGTAGAGGTTTTGTCCAGACCGATCATTACGATAGCCAGAGGATGTCCATTCACCGTAAGGATCGTTTACAAAAAAACCATTTTGGTCGTAGCCACGAACTACGATAATGTGTCCAAAGCTGGTGAAATAGCCATGGATAATGCAAGGACGACCTTCTGCGATCGCCTTGCGAATATCAGATTGGCGACCGCGCATTGTAAAGTCATTCTTCAAGCCGTAGTTTCGCGACATGGTGGCTAAATCATTGCCATCCCAGCGGCTTAACCCTTTGTTGATCATGTATTGATATAGCTCATCTTCCAGTTGCCCCACGCCTGTATTGCCCTTGATTTGAAAATAGGTCATGACCATCGCAAACGCAGTCACATTGCAAGCACCAGTTGGGTTTAGCGCATTGTCAAGCTGGCTTTTGTGGGGAACGTTTAGCTGTTTGGTTGGGGGAATGCCTCCTGGTTCCGGCTCCGGTTGGGGAATGAGAAGAATCTTTGGCTGCGTGTTAATAAATTCAAAGTCTGGAGTGTAGACATACCAGGTGTTCCGGGGTGGATTGCCTAACGAATCCCATAGAAGAGAAAGCTTGTAATGATTGTTGGGTGCGGTTGCCCATGACTGGAGATTGACAATTCTGCCGGAGGCGATCGATACCTTATTCTGTGCCGGTAGCTGTGCAGAACTAGCAGTGGATTGCTTAAACACCGTGTTGCGCGTAATTTTGAGACTAGCCGGTTGGATCAGTTGAATGTGGGGAATGTGGACATACCAGGTATTACGAGGCGGATTGCCCAAGAAATCTCCCATCAGGGCAATTTTCAAGTAACTTCTATCGACCGCTTTCCAGGAATGAATATTCAATACCTTGCCCGCTGGAACCGAAACTTTATCCTCTGGCGGTAGCTGAACTGCATCTTCAGTAGTCTGCTTAAAGACGGTATCCTGGACAACCTTAAGCTGTATAGCCATACGCTTTATCCTAAATTTTGCTCTGTCGCTTCATTTTGTCTAAGGTGCGATCGCGGAGAATGTTAATCTAATTGTCATTGAAGTTGCAGTCTTTAAACCTCAGAAAACTCGTGGGCAAGGGGCTTCAGCCTTTTGTCTCTGCAATTTGAACCTATCAGCTTAGTGAATGCAAAAATGATTTCCGCTCCAGTTAGATAATTGATCGCAATCATACTAAACCTTACTCTTCATCGCGCTGCACGCCGCGAATAATCCGAGATAGTTCAGATTTCTCATCTACAGTAATTCGGCTAGGTGAGCCGCTGATGATTCGTTCAAAGTTGCGGAATGAATCTTTAATTTCAGGTCCGCGATCGCTAATGATATATTCTCGAATGCCCTTGTCATGCCAGGAACCGCGCATTTTGAATACGTTGATGGCACGAGACATTTCACCGCGAATTTCCACATATTGCAGCACCAAAATGGTGTCGGTAATGGCGGAGATATGCGTGTTGGTAATGGAGTTCGATCCCATAAATTGATCGGTGGTGTTGGTAAAAAAGCCAGTAATTTCTTCTTGCTTGGCAAACCCGGTTACGCCAATCACAAACTGGCGAAAGGCGTTGTTGCTGACTCCACGGGCGATCGCTGAGAGAGAATCGATCGCAATTCGAGCCGGTTTAAAATCGGCAATCTCCTGCTTAATCGTTTGTAAATGATCTTCCAAACCTGCCGACTCTGGATAGGCACAGAGAATTTTTAGTAAGCCTTGCTGTTCCATTTCTTCAAAATCAATTCCCCAAGAAGAGGCATTCCGCGATAGCTGAGCGCGCGACTCTTCATAGGCAAACAAAATCGCCCGTTCCCCTCGAACGCAGCTTTCTTCCAAGAACTTGCTGACCAGCATCGTTTTGCCCGTTCCCGTTGCGCCCGTCGCCAGAATGATCGAATCTTTGAAATAGCCGCCACCGCACATTTCATCCAGAGTTTTTACGCCAGACGAGACGCGCACATTCGACGATCGCTGAGTCAACCGCATTGCTCCCAAGGGGAAAATATTAATCCCTTGGCGCGTCATCGTAAACGGATATTCACCCTTCATATGGGTAGTGCCGCGCAGCTTCAAAATTTCGATCGTGCGGCGGCGGCGTTCACCCTCCAGCACATTTCGCAAAATCACCACATTATCCGAGACAAATTCTTCTACGCCAAACCGGGCAACCTGCCCATACTCATCCATTCGTTCCGTGGTCATGATCGTGGTCACACCCACTTGCTTCAGCCGCGCCACAATCCGAAAAATTTCTCGCCGCACCACCGAAACCGCATCATATTGTTGAAACACTGCCGTGACGGAATCAATCGAGACGCGCTTTGCCTTATATTTGCGAATCGCATATTGAATCCGCTCAATCAATGCCGAGAGGTCAAAATTGCCCACCACATCCTGCCCATCGGGGTCAGGAGAAGCATCCAGAATAAATAGCTTGCCTTCATCGACAAACTTTTGCAGATCCCAGCCAAAGCTAAAGGCATTTTTGATAATATCGGCAGGCGACTCTTCAAAGGTGACGAACACGCCAGACTCATCAAAATCAACGATGCCGTTATATAAAAATTGGACGGCAAGTAGAGTTTTTCCAGTGCCAGAAGTGCCGCTTACGAGGGTCGTTCTGCCAACGGGCAAACCGCCGTGGCTAATATCATCAAACCCCTCAATCATCGTGCGGATTTTGTCAACCCCGGCTGCGGTGATGCCGCTCCTATTTTGTTGATTCAATTCATTCATGTTGATTTTTGAATTGACCTGTTCATGGCGGTGAGAAGACAAAGTTTTTAGAAAACCGACAATATGTAGGAGCTATGAAGATATTTTATGGAAGCCGCGAAATATATCAAAGGCGACGGCTGCATCGGCGGCTGAACATAGCATACAGACACAACTTTAATTAATTATAATTGTCTGCCTGTTCTGCTCAATCCAACCCCATAATGGGGGCTGAAGTTTGAAAAACTAAGCGCTTGTTTATTATTCTCTATTAAATTTTGCTAATTCACACTGCCAATAGAAAAAGGTGGTGTTTGGTTTGAACGTCGTTTGCATCCAGTTGTTTTTATTGGGCGCTTCGCTTAAAGCTCAAGAATAGAGCGCGATTAAAAAAAGCTTGTAATCCCTCAAGGGTCATTCCACACGTCAGGCTTTACCTTCACTTCACGGCGCAATTGATCATGCTTCTGCCTAATATCTGCTTGAGTGAGTTGGTGTATGCTGTTCCGGTTTTTCCAAAAACGGTGACAATTCAAGCAGCGCTAACCGCGTTAAGCCAAAGCCAATGCGATCGCCTAATCATTGTAGATTCGCAGCAACAGCCGATTGGCATCGTCAAATTACAGCGCTTGATGCCCCAATTGCTGTCGTCTGAAAGCCCCGTTTCCCTGCCTCCTTTGAAATTGCCGCCGCGATTGACTTCGCCCATTACCGCGATCGCTCCTTCTGTGATCGAGCCGATCATTCTAGTGCCAGCCGAGTGGAAACTACACCAACTGATGATGCGGGTGCAATTTCCTGATTCGGACGCGATCGCCCTGATCAACAGCACAGGTGAGGTTTTGGGGCTTTTAGACACCGAACAAGTCTTTCAACTCCTAGCTGAAAACCCGATCGTTCCGCCTGAAACCGAAGTAATCTCTGATTCCTACTTGCCCGCCTTCTTATCAAAATTGCCAGAAGAAACCCCACTAAGCGACCACTCAGCCCAGCAACAGCGCCAAATTATCCAGCTTACTCAGCAGTTGGTCGCTCAACGCGCCGAACTAGAACAGCGGATCAAAACTCAACAAGGTGAAATTAATCAACTGCGGCAGCAAAACCAACCTACAAGCCCAATACCCTCTTCACTAAGTGTTCAATTTGAAGCCGTTTCAGCGCCAACCTCTCAAGTCGTACTATTCAATGCATTGGTGGCATTATTAGAACGCTTACCCCTGCCGCTAATGTTGCAAACCAACAGTGGCGAGGTGTTAGCCCAAAACTCCATTTGGCGAAGTCAAGTCGGTGATTTGCTCGATCCGGCATGGATTCGTCAAGAAGCTTCTCATTTATTGGGAGAACCGGGCGCAGACCCATCGCTCTCAGAACCGAACCTTTGCCAACTGGGAACCTCACCCGACACATGCGTTTGTTCATGTCCTCTAAAAGATGGGCAGGAACGGATTTTGCAATTCATTAAAATTCCACTTTGTACCCTGCTGCCAGACTGGAACTTAGACTGGTCAAAGCCTTTAACTCAAGTAGCTCCGGCATTCCTACCACAACCAAGCTCATCTCAGGTCGGCTCGTTCCGATTGGCTAACCTAACTGCTGATGGCAACTCCTTCAATACGGAAGTCGATCAGTTTAACAGCGTCAATCTATCCAAGCATACACCTCCAAGCGTTTTGGCAGAGACCTTTCAGACCGCGATCGCCGCAGAGACTGAAGCACTTTGGCTCGTGCAAGCCCAAGATGTGACTGCCCAACAGCAGCTAGCCCACGAACTCACTGCCAAGAATGCCGATCTCGTCCAGCTTAATCGGCTCAAAGATGAATTTTTAGCCTGCATTAGCCACGAGCTAAAAACTCCGCTCACTTCCGTGTTGGGCTTGTCTAGCTTGCTCAAAGATCAAACCTTGGGCGAACTGAATCCGCGTCAAGTGCGTTACGCCCAACTGATTTATCAAAGTAGCCGCCATTTGATGACGGTGGTGAACGATATTCTAGATTTAACGCGGATTGAAACAGGTCAATTGCAATTGTTGTTTGCACCCGTTCAAATCTCTACGGTGTGCGCTCAGGCGTTTGAGCAAGCGAAGCAACTACGACTATTAGAAAATAAATCAGAAATCCCGCCAACGGATGAGCAGCTAACGGGTCAATTTTCGTTGGAGGTTACTTCTGGGCTAGATATTCTGATTGCTGATGAACTGCGCCTGCGCCAAATGCTAATGCATCTCCTGTCAAACGCGCTCAAGTTTACCGAACCAGGCAAGCGAGTTGGTTTAAAGGTGAATCGGTGGGGCGGCTGGATTGCCTTTACGGTTTGGGATCAAGGCATTGGCATTCCGGCAGAAAAGCAGCACTTGATCTTTCAGAAATTTCAGCAGCTTGAAAACCCCTTGACCCGCCAGTTTGAAGGGGCGGGGTTGGGATTGGTGCTAACGCGGCGATTGGCTCGACTGCATGGTGGGGATGTCACCTTTTTGTCTAAAGAAGACGAAGGCAGTCAATTTACTGTTTTGTTGCCACCATTACCGCCTAATAAAGCGCCTGCTTATCAGGATGAGATTGGGAATGACAATGCGTTGACTGCTGAGTCGGGTGAATGGTTAGGGGGGCGATCGCCCATTTATCTGCCGCAGGATCGTTTTAGAGCGGATGTTGGATCTACTGGCTCCACCCGCCGCGATCGCTTAGTTTTAATTGTGGAAGGTGTGCCGCAGTTCATCGAAGCGCTATCGGATCAGCTTGAGGTTTTGGGCTATCGGGTTGTGATTGCTCGCTCTGGCACAGAAGCATTGGAAAAAGCTCGCCGATTGCAGCCCTGCATCATTTTTCTCAATCCGTTGCTGCCCTTACTATCGGGTTGGGACGTGCTGACGTTGCTTAAGTCCAACGCAGAAACCCAGCATCTCCCGGTGGTGATCATGGCGACGACGGTGGAGGAGGAAGAGGCATATCGCTGTCGTGCAGATGGGTTTATGAATTTGCCTGTTCAAACTAAGATGTTGGCGCAGACCTTGAAAAAGCTTTTGATCGAGACAGAGGAACCGATTTCTCGCGATCGCCCGATCTTAAACCTGACGATTTTGCGGCTGTATTCTGATGCACCCGGCGATCGCGTTTCAACTCCTCTAAAGGATTTAAATCATCTGCTCCAATCCCATCGCTATCGTATTTTAGAGTCTGATGACTTAGAGCAAGCCGAGCTACTAGCCCGTGTGTGGAAGCCTCACGTCGTTTTATTAGAGGGTTCTCTATCCGACCCAGCCGCCTATTTAGACCAATTAAGCTGCTCCCCGTCTTTGTCTGTTCTGCCACTGGTAACCCTCGATCCAGCGGTGACTCAAGCCGCCAGTCAAATTCCCGGCTTGCTCGTGTTTCCATACCTGGCAAAAACCACAGCTACCCAAGATGACGAGGTTAGCCCTGCAACGCTGCTAGAAGTCCTTCAGATTGCAGCTATGTCAGTGTGGCAACCGTCGATTTTGGCGGTGGATATTTCCACTTTGCTGTTGTCGGCTGATCACGTTACTACGCCACTCTATGCGCCATTAGAAGCATTTCCGAAACAAGTGGAATGGCTGCAAGCTCTAACTCAGTATCTTCAAACAGCAGGACTACGCAGTCAGATCAAGCAGTGTTGGCAAGAAGTTATCCAGCAAATTCAGTCTCAAAGTGTCGATTTATTATTGATTTGCTGGACGAGTGATGTGCTTCAACCTGACGCGATCGCTCTCCTCTCTTCCCTAGAATTTTTAAAACACCTGCCGCCTATTCTTATCCTGGATCATCGCCATCATCAAGCTTCCTCCATGCCCGATCCGTTACCCGATAGTGTTATTCAGCTTGCCACACAAGTACTGGTTGCACCCACCAACATGACAGACCTGTTAAGAGAAATTCACTGGGCAATGCGAATAGGAAAGGGCGAGTGACGAGTGACGAGTGCCAAATATTAAAAACCTCCCACTTCGACATTCGCATTTCGTCCTTCGACATTCGCACCTCTCTCCTCACCCATCCCCGCGCAGTATAGGTGCTTTCCCTTTGCCATTTCCGTAGAGCCTGGGATAAGGCTTTAACAATTTTTTCCCCTGATAGACCTGAAACACATCGACGATAGCGCCGCCGCGCCAAATGGGAATTTCTCCAATCTGCTCAAAGCTTTGAAAATATCCTGCATATTTACTGGAATTTAATTGACGTTTAGAACCGAGGTAGAGTCCATCTTTACCCACCCATTCCTCAGGCGTTGACCAAAACGCAAAACCCCGCAGGTCATCGTTAAAGCAAATAATCGGCGGATGATCAAGCGGTGCAAGTGCCATGCCAACATAGCCCGCCGTGAAGATATCATCCGCAAAAACAAAATCAGCTTGCTTGAGCGCACTGGTTAAAATAGCAGATTCTTCAAACCCACGCCGAACCTGTTGAATATCTACCAGTTGCACAGAGCCATCAACTGTTGCCGGAATCAATCCACCCAGCACAGCGTAGGCGCTAGGTTTTTGTAATGTTCCTAATGTGAGATGGGAGAGGGCGATCGCCAGCAATATGCTAATGATCAATGCTGAACTCCACAGCCAGCGACGCACTCCACGCAGCGACCACCGTGCAGCGCGATCGCCCAACAGCAGCGTCATCCCCCAAAAACCCGGCATTGCCCAAGTCGGCAAAATCGGACGATAGCCACCCATCAACGTGAAGCTCAGAATAATGGGTAGGGAAATCCAGCGAATTAGGGATATGGCGAGTGGCGAGTGGCGAGTGGCGAGTGGCGAATGCGGGGGGAGATGCCACTGATCCCAGGTTGTTCTTAAGCTGACCCACCACAGGGGAAAGCCAAAAGTAGGAAAGAGATAGCCAATGCCGATGAAGATGGTGCCGACAAGTTCTAACAGGCTATAGCTGCGATTGGGAATGGCTCTACTGGATTGGTAGCGCAGGGAAACCCAGTTGTGCTGAAGGTTCCAGATAATAATGGGGGAAATTGTCAGGAAAAATAACCCCAATGCTGCCAGCATCCAGGGAGATTTGAAGGCGGCACGATGCTGACGGCTGGTGAAGCAAAATCCAACTAAGCCCAGTCCTAAAACGACTCCATGATATTTACTAAGGCACGCCAAACCAACGATCAGCCCGATCGCGGCAAGTCGCCAGCTTGGATTGTAGTTTGGTCGGCTGAAGAATTCTTCAGCAGCAATCAAAAGAGCGGCAGACCAAAAAAAGATTAGCGGACTATCGGGTAGGGTTAATACGCCAAAGCCGATAAAAAAGATGGGAATGAGCGAGGCGATCGCGACGGTTAAAACTGCCGCTTTTTGAGAAAACAGTCGCACACTGGTGAGGTATAGCAGAATCAAAGCTCCGGTGTAGAGCAATAGTGAACCAATGCGAATCGTAAATTGCGATACCTGCCCCGTCAGCCAAGGTCCCAAACCCGTTGATAGCCCCACCATCAGCGGATGGTCAAAGTAGCTCCAGTCTGGATGCTGAGTGTAGAGATAGTAGTAAGCTTCATCAAAACCGGGGGGAAGCCAAACTGCGATCGCGCTTCGTATCAACAAGCCGCCCATTAACAACCAGACAATTGGGCGCACTCCAAAACCCCACCCTTTGGCAAATTTCCCCATTCAGCTTCCTTCGCTTGCAGTCATGCCCAGCTCATTGAACTCATTACCAATTGCGCCAGCCGCCCTTGGCTTGAGCCTGTTCACTCAATTGAGCAGGGCGATTGAGCAGCAGCGATTCATAGGTCTGGCTGCTGCCCCATTGATCAATTTCTCGCGCTCTTAACACGGGGACTGGATGACTCAGTTGAGCCGTCATTGCCTGTTTCAGCAGTTCGCCAAGCTGATCCTTACTAATGTCGTCATAGGCTCGTGCTTGAGCCAAAAAAGCATCTAAATTAAGCTGACTGGCAAGAGTGGGAGAACCGCCTGCTAGTTTCATTAAGACTGAAGCGACTACTCTCGGATTTTGGGTTGCCAGCAGTGCCGCGCGATCGCAGCTAAATTCGGCACAGCGAACCCACTCCATAAGCTGAGCTTGCAGGCTTTGAGCGACAGCCGCACCCCAAGGAAGTTGCCCCGCAGCCAGAACTAATATATTTGCCAAAGTCAAATACACGCCATGCTCACACTTCAGGTGTCCCAGTTCATGGGCAATCACTGCCTGCACTTCCTCTGGGGTCAGCAAATCAATTAAAGACGTATGCACCACAATAAATGGCTGCTCACCCCGCATGGCAAACGTATAAGCGTTTGGCGCAGGATGTTGACGCACATAAAGCTGAGGCGGCTCTAAATCCAATACTTTGCAAGCTTCTAGCAGCGAATTGTGTAAATCGGGCAACTGCTGATCGCTGACCAAAATGCTGGAAGCAATATTTTCTAAGTAAAAAAACTGCCCCGCCAATGGACCGAGCAAATTACGTACAATCACATCCAGACCAGGCAACTGCTTGAGGTTTGCCGTGGCTTCTAAATCGAGCGGATGGCGAAAATGGTCGGCGCGTAAACCAAGCAGCGGAGTTTTGAAAAAATCCATGAACGAATGCCAAAAACAGTACAAACTGCTCGTGAAAGAGCCTAGAGATGAAGCGATAGCGCTCAGCGCGACGAAGTCGTTCGCCTCTGTTACTGCCAGTATAACGAGCCTGACGGGCGGTGATGGCATGACTCTCAAAGTAGGTGGAACGCATAAGTTCCACCCATAAATCTTCCAGGCAACTCCTAACCAGGCTGATTTAACGAACCAGGCTGATTTAAAATTGATGGTTTAGCAGGCAACATCACAGCGTCATTAGAGCGGTCATCTAGCTGAGTTTCTGACTTAATTCGGTGCATCCGAGCGCCCAACTTTTGCAGCTTAGCCTCTAGTTGCTCATAGCCCCGATCCAAGTGGTGCAGTCCTTGAATAATGGTTTTGCCATTCGCTGCCAAGCCTGCTAACACCAATGCGGCAGAGGCTCGAAGATCCGTCGCAACAACGGGCGCACCCGACAGCATCGGAACACCCCGAATAATCGCATGATTTCCCTTGATGCGGATATCTGCACCCATCCGGCTTAACTCCGGCACATGACCCATGCGATTTTCAAACACTGTTTCTGAAATAACGCTGTCTCCCTCACTCAACGTCAACAGCGCCATGAATTGTGCCTGCATATCGGTCGGAAAACCAGGATAAGGCAACGTCTCAATATCTGTCGCCAATATGCTCTGAGAAGGAATAACGCGAACACTATGGGTGCCTTCGTTGACCACCTGCACGCCCATCGCCTGTAGTTTGGCAATCACCGCCGTCAAATGGTCGGGAATCACGGGAGATACCAAAATTTCAGAGCGAGTGATTGCGCCCGCTACCAAAAAAGTGCCGGCTTCAACCCGATCAGGAATAATGCTGTAATCGGCGGTGTGTAAGCGAGACACGCCAGCGATCGTAATCGTATTGGTGCCAGCCCCGCGAATTTTTGCTCCCATCGCTCGACAGAAGTTGGCTAAATCGATTACTTCCGGTTCTTGAGCGGCGTTTTCAATCGTGGTTTCTCCATCTGCTAAGGTTGCCGCCATCATCAGCGTTTCCGTTGCGCCCACGCTGGGGTAGTCGAGATAAATCTTGGCTCCCTTCAGCCGCTTGTTCACGCCTTTCACATAGGCATAGACAATCCCGTGGTCAATCTGCACCTCTGCCCCTAGTGCCTGCAAACCGCGAACGTGCAAATCAACGGGTCTGGCACCGATCGCGCAACCACCAGGGAGAGGAATCCGAGCAACACCTAGGCGAGCAAGCAACGGACCAATCACAAAAAAGCTGGCGCGTAGCTGACTGACCAATTCGTAAGGCGCTTTAGATTGTCCAATCGTGGAGGCGTTGATGACTAAGCGATCGCCTTCTCGCTCAACCTTAACCCCCAATGCCGCCAGAATCTCACTCATGCGAGACACATCAACAAGAGAGGGAACATTACGAAGAGAGCATTCCTCTGGGCATAACACGGCACCTGCCATCAGCACCAGTGCCGAATTTTTAGCACCGCTGACGGTTACCTGTCCGCTGAGGGGCTGACCACCCCAAATTTCCAGGATGGAAACATTTTCTTCGGCAAGGGAATGAACATTGGGTAGGCTAGGAGAGAAAGTAATGGGTCTGTCCTCCGCGATTAACTGTGTGACAAATTCGGTCTTGATTTTACCGGAAACATTCCAGTTGTCACAGTTTTTTTAAGTTTGCAATTTGCCTTCCATTGCATGGTTTCGTTATTAGTCCAAAAGTTTACCTGCCGAATGGTTGACAAGAGGTTTCAATTGCCAGATGATTGGAAGTCGCGGATTCATCCGTACTGTTAGCGGAACTGGCGGAATTGGTAGACGCGCTAGATTCAGGTTCTAGTGTCTGCAAAGACTTCCGGGTTCAAGTCCCGGGTTCCGCATGGGATGGGTATCAAGAGCGGCAATGGTTCACAAGGCTGAATCGTTGCCGCTTTTGTCTGCGCTTCATCATGGCTGCCATGGCGCGGCAGGTCAATTGTACTGATGAATTGATTAAGTTTTGAAACAGAATTTTAATCACCCCGAATTGGATCAAAATTAACCGCGCCCTCAGAATAATCCATGCTGACCAGTTTGCAAAATCCGCTAGTGAAGCAGTTGCGAAAGCTGCATCAGGCCAAACAGCGGCAAGAACAAGGGGCATTTTTGTTAGAAGGAACCCACCTGGTGGAAGAAGCCTATGCCACGAGCTGGCCTCTGGAGGTGGTTTGCTGCACACCCGAGTGGTGCGATCGCCACCCCACTCTGTACTCACAGGTTGCCCACCAAGCGACCCGAGTGGAACTAGTCAGCGGCGCAATTATTGAGGCGATCGCCACCACTGCTAGTCCCGACGGCATTGTGGCCACCGCTCGCCGACAGACAGCCACCCAGCCGTTAAATCATGCCATCAGCTTGGGGATCGCCCTGGAAACCCTACAAGACCCCGGCAACCTCGGCACCATCATTCGCACCGCCGCCGCTGCGGGCGTTGAGGGGCTATGGCTCAGTGCAGACAGCGTTGATCTGGATCATCCCAAGGTGCTGCGCGCCACCGCAGGCCAGTGGTTTCGCCTCCCCATGAGCACGAGCGAGGATTTGTCTGACGAAGTGCAACGCTGCAAGCAGCACGGCATTCAGGTGGTTGCCACGCTGCCCAACGCCCCCCTAACCTACTGGCAGGCCGACTTGACCCGTCCCACGCTGCTGCTGCTAGGAAACGAAGGCAATGGGCTATCGGAGAACCTAGCTGCCACTGCCGATGTGCAGGTCAGCATTCCACTAGCGGCAGGGGTTGAGTCGTTGAATGTGGCGATCGCCGCTGCGTTGCTGGTATACGAAGCAAAACGGCAGCGCACTCAGGCCGTGCAATAGGAAATAGGCTAGAGACATGATCGCTGCCTTTATTCCTATTTCTACTCACTGGCCTCTAGTTCGAGTAAATTGATCAATATCGGCCACAGCGTCCTCTAACTCTTGAACCGTAATTGCAGCACTATGAGGGTTTGGAGCGCCGGCCTTAGGGGTAGACGAGATCGATTGGGTGCCTTGAGATTGCTCATTTGAGGGTTGATTGTTGGCTTCCGGCATGTGCAAACGTTGATCGAGTTGATCAAGTGCTTCCATAAAAGCCTGAGTGGCAGCTTGGCGTAGCTCTTGCTGACTAGAATGCATAGCGTTTGACTCCTCAAATCACACAGGCGAAAACGGGTGGGCAGTCCTTAAGACCTCTCCAAATTTCAGCGTACACATTTCGGCCAGTTTAGGTGTCGGGGAATTTACTCAAATTTAAGCTTTGATATAATTTCGGTCGAGGTGTTGCCGAATTGGCCTGAACCCTTGAAAATTTAGATAGTGGTGAGGTCGTAGAGGTGCTGTGGGCGATCGCTGCCCCACACGCTGGTGCAGAGCTGTTACAAAATAGAGAACTACCAAGCGAGAGCAACCAGGATTCTGACAGAATTTGGGTAGAGGTCATAGAATATTCCTCACGGAGAGGCTGAAGTGAGTCAAGCATTCGATTACGATTTGGTGATTATTGGAGCCGGAGTCGGGGGGCATGGAGCGGCGCTGCATGCGGTGAGCTGTGGATTAAAAACGGCCATCATTGAAGCGGCGGATATGGGTGGCACCTGCGTGAACCGAGGCTGCATTCCGTCGAAGGCGCTGCTGGCCGCGTCGGGGCGAGTGCGCGAACTCCGCGATGCGCATCACCTCCAAGCGCTAGGCATTCAACTGGGCAGCGTTGGGTTTGACAGAGAGGCGATCGCCAACCATGCCAAAAATCTGGTAGATAAAATTCGCGGTGACCTGACCAACAGCCTCAAGCGACTAGGGGTCGATACGATCCACGGCTGGGGCAAGCTGGCAGGCGCACAGAAGGTCGCGATCGCGACCCCCGATGGCGAAAAAATCATCACTGGCGAACATATTATGCTCTCCACGGGATCTGCCCCGTTTGTGCCCCCAGGGATTGAAATTGATGGCAAAACCGTCTTCACTAGCGATGATGCCATCAAACTAGACTGGCTGCCGCCGTGGCTGGCCATCATTGGCAGCGGCTACATTGGGCTAGAGTTTGCCGATGTCTATACTGCCCTGGGCAGCGAAGTGACGATGATCGAAGCGCTCGATCAGCTGATGCCCGGTTTCGACCCCGACATTGCCAAACTAGCCCAGCGGATTTTGATTGCGCCCCGCGATATTGAAACCCGAGTTGGGCTGCTGGCCAAAAAGGTGATCCCCGGTTCCCCAGTTACCATTGAACTAGCCGACATGAAAACCAAAGAAGTGGTAGAAGTGCTGGAAGTGGACGCCTGTCTGGTGGCCACCGGGCGCATTCCCGCTACCAAAGACTTGGGGCTGGAAACAGTTGGGATCGAAACCGATCGGCGTGGCTTTATTACCGTCAATGATCAGATGGAAGTGTTGCTAGACGGGCAACCTGTGCCCCATCTTTGGGCGATTGGCGATGCCACGGGAAAAATGATGCTGGCTCATACCGCCTCCGCCCAAGGCGTAGTTGCAGTCGAAAACATCTGTGGCCGACCTCGCCAAATTGACTATCGCAGCATTCCCGCCGCCGCTTTTACCCATCCCGAAGTCAGCTTCGTGGGGTTGACGGAGCCGATTGCCATAGAGCTGGGCAAGACCGAAGGCTTCAAGGTAGCCGTCACCCGCTCCTACTTTAAAGGCAACTCGAAGGCGCTGGCGGAAGGTGAAACCGATGGCCTCGCTAAGATAGTCTACCGGGAAGATACGGGCGAACTGCTGGGTGCTCATATTATTGGACTCCATGCTGCCGACCTGATTCAGGAAGCCGCCAATGCGATCGCCCAACGTCGCTCTGTACACGACCTCGCCTACCTCGTCCACACCCATCCCACCCTGTCTGAGGTGCTAGACGAAGCCTATAAGAAGGCGATCGCGGTTCATTAGGATCTGGCGAAAATCCCCACCGTTGATCCACAACCTGCCGTAGGGGGCAATGGCTGTTGCCCCGGTTCGGCTTGCGGGCGACCTAATCAGATCCGAACCGGGCGAACGACCGGGTCGCCCCTACCTCTGTGGGCGCTGTCGCCGTCGGGTGAGAATGCTGACGAC
>ENA-ORBV01009487-ORBV01009487.1-microbial-mat-metagenome-genome-assembly--contig:-NODE-9487-length-15933-cov-5.546733_pt1 | contig 15933 bp, 21 predicted proteins | sample MGYA00237777_ERZ505514 | MGnify/ENA primary metagenome ERZ505514 (study PRJEB26160, sample SAMN06269048) | microbial mat metagenome | isolation source: Oligotrophic lake microbial mat | place... | reverse complement strand
ACGCTGCGGCGAGAGCAAACCCACGTGACGGACTGAGGCGGCGATGGCGGACAGATGACATGGAACCTCCCGGGAGGTTGGCCATGGTAGCGCGGATCGGCGCTGGCAAGGGTTTGAGACGACCGAACGCTTACGAAGTACCCTCTCGATCCTCGATCCCAAGAACCTGCATGACGGTCACTGTTGCCATCACGGAGCGATTTTATTTGGAAGCTGTTCGCGCAGGGGTCCGTGCGTGTGTAGATGCTCCGTTACCGGTCGTGCATTGAACAACCGGCCCCTTCGCCGATCACCAGAACCATGTGCAACCGCTACGAAAATGAGAAGCCCGCCTGGGCATGGTCCGAGATCATCTCGATGCCGTTGCGCGTCACGGATGAGGCGAAGGCGTGGGAGCCTCATGAGTATATGGCACCGCAGACCGACGGCCTGTGCATCGTGATGCAGGGTGACGAGTGGACGCTTCGCACGGCGCATTGGTCGTTCTTGATGCACAAACCAGCGCCACGGATCACCAGGGGCATGAGCGCCGACGACGTGGCTGCCATCAAAGCGAAACCTCTGCCCAAGCCCGGCGCGTTATTCAACGCACGGAGTGACCGCTCGCCAAAACATTTATTGCCACGGGCCTACCAGCATGAATCGGGTACCAGCCCTAAGGGCTTGGCGAAGACGTGGCTCGCCAGTGGTCTCCAATTTTGTTGGATGCCAGCGACGGCGTGGCTGGAGTGCCCATCTCCGAAGACATGGATTCGCATGCATCTCAGCGGCGAGCCGTTTCTCTTGGCGGGCATCTGCGGCGTGGCGGACGGCAAGTTTCGGATGGCAATGACGATGACGGAAACGCCAGAAGGCTTATCTGCGATTCGTGCCGGCCACACCCGCATGCCGTTGGCATTCGGGGTCGATGCCGTCGGACAGGAGGCCCCGCGGCCGCTTCATGAACGGATCGAAGTTAGCCCGGTGTGATTCCTTGCGCGGCTTGTGCGCAGTGCCCGAAATGGCATCCACACGACCAATGCGAATAGCTGTTATGGTGTCGCTCAGGTTTCCTGTGCCTGACGAAGGAAATCGGCAATCAGCGTGATCTGAGGCGCTCACAGCAGGACGCCCGTGTCAACGACTAGGGTCCTTACTTATCCGGCTCCGGAATAAGCCGGCCGCTCACCCCTGCTCTTTCACCATCTTGAGCAGGGCGTGCGCAGCCGCGTCACGCTCTGACGGACGCAGGCGAGCGGCAAGAGACGTCAGCATGGCGACTTTGCCCTGTTCATCGTTGTTCAAGGCGATTTCGAGGCGCTGCCGCAGCTGCCGGGCTTCCGTCGACAACGGAAGCGGGATCTGAGAGAAATCGAAGGACACACGTCGTGGCGACGGTGGAGGGTCCTGTAGGTCGTCGCGCACCAACTCACCGTCGTGGACGAGATCACGAATCGTCTTGCCGGCTTCCGACTTCATGGCGACCCACTGGAGATCGTCGAGGATGGATGCCGGATAGACGCGGTAGCCGTTCGCCTTGCGACGGGGATTCGGCCAGCCGTAGCGCGTCTCCCAGACACGGAGAACCCGACGGCGTGAACCCGCTTTGCTCGGACGTTTCCTTAATGGTCAGCTGGCGTTTCGTCATGGGTGTGCGTAGCTCGTCTACCTACGTTGGTGAATTTAATCACAAAGGGTTGACCTGCGAATCCTCGTACACTACCCGCTGGGTCAGTGTTGGAATTTCTCCAAACATCCGCTCAGGCGGCGGGCACTGTCCCGATCAACCAACACGTCGAGGAAGGCCTGCTTGCTGCCATTGCATCAGCAATCCGGAAGTTGACGAAATGGCGAGTCGGCAACACTGCTGGGCTTGGAGGTGTCAGATGCGCACGCAAAACGTCTGGGTCACGATCGGCAGCCTTTGGCTCACCGCGGTGATGTCGCTCGCGTGTGCCGAGGCCACTGAACTCGGGTTCGTCTTCTTTGCTGGTGTCTTTGCCGCGTTCCATCACCTGAGTCGCCCCCTGGTCTCCTGGGTCGTTCAGTTGGGAGAGACCAATGCTGGTCGCCCCCACTCCTTGGCAAATCGCGCTTTCGTCCGTCTGTCGCATGGCGTCTACATCGCGCTCACCCTCGTGCCCCTTGCCCTGGTGATCATCGCCTCGGTTACTCCCGTGGCGTCCTCCCATCCTGGGTGATGAGCACCCTCCCGCCTACCCGGTCTGCGTGAGGAGCGGCTGTGTAGCGCGCCACGGTGGCAATCGGTTGATCTTGTCACTGGCAATGGGCACTCTACGGTCTCTCCATGCCGCAAGTTCCTGATGAATCGTTTCATCAGCATCCCCGTGGTGCGATCGATGCTGATCAAAAGATCAACGATGCCGAGTCCCGGTAACGTGCCTCCGATGGAAGAACTTCCGGGTGCGCCCAATCCCGCCGATCCGGTGCGGCGGTTCACGCTGCCCTCAGCACCGCTACCCCGTGGCCCCGAGGATCGCCACTCGCGTGGGTACGCCCGTCCCATCCCTGCCGCCTCGATCGGGCGGGTGCGCCTTACCGCCATGACGGCCGAAATCCGCGCACACCTGCTGGCTCAGTCCGCGGCGCAGCCTGACGCTCGCGTCACCGTGACCGACAGCGCGGGTGCGCTCTGTGTACATTTGGCTGATGAGGTCGTCTTCGTGGTGTTACAAGACATCGCGTCAGCGATCCGCGCGATCCAAGGTTCGGTGGACTTCTTGCTCCACCAATCGGAAGAGGCGCGCGATCAGGTGTCTGGTCGACGGGTTGTGCTCATGGTCGTTGGCACGCAGGCCGGTGGTTCCGATGTGGATGCGTGCCTCGCCGAGCTCAGCCGGCGCTACCGGGTCACGTTTCGCTATGTCGCCTACCAGCTGGGATCGTCGTCATTCGCCGGATAATCGCTTACGCTTCCTGCACCTGCCGCAGGAGGTCCGCGACCAACGTGATTTGTTTCGTGCTGACACCCTGAGCCTTGAGCGAACGCCGTACGGATTGAGCCAGGGAGAACACGGCCGTCGGCGATGCCCGGCGCGTGGGTGTCGGTGCATCGAACTCTGATGCATCGACGATCGCCGGCTCCGGCTGGAGGGGTGGGAAGTCCGTGGGGCGCCAGACTGCAGTCGGGTCGCGCGGTCCCATCTGGCGGTAGATCTTCTCCATGTACGGGCAGGGCGTGGGATCATGCTCGTCGCCGTCTCCTGTGGCGGCGAGTGGCGATAGCATCATCCGGATGGGAGGAGGCACCCTCGCCATGATCGGCAAGGTGATCGGTGTCCTGGACGGTTCGTGAATTGGCACCACCGGAGCCGGCGACGCGTGGGCTTCGGCGGGTGTGACCTCGGGCGCTGCTGGGCGTTCGACGCGCACGAGGGCTGGCAGCTCGATGGGACTCTCAGGGAGGCCAGACCCGGAGGCACGCATCTGCAGCTTGTCCGGCTTGGGGATGTTGCAGTCGCTGGCGAGCTGCGCCGACACGCGCCAGATCGCGACGGACACCGCTTCCGGCTGGCGGTGAAGGTCTTTGGCCACCTGATCGTAGTCGTCGCCGTCTTGGATGCGGCGTCGCAGTTCCGTCTTCTCCTCTTCGCTCCAGTGCTCATAGGCTCGTGGGTACACTTTACGCAATTCCAGATGGCGCGGATCCGTGGTTTGACGCTGGACAGCGAACCAGCGGCAGCGGTGGTACGGTGAGAGACCCTGACCCTGCTCGGCACCATGGTCGTACTGCGCCGGCTTCGGCTTCACGGGAATGGCTTCGGGCGCCGGACTGTTGCGCAGGCTGGTGATGGTCCCGCGGAAATGATCGGCCCATGCGAGCGCTACCTGGTTGCGGCGATTCCAAACACTGGTGGGAATGTCCCAGACGGCGATGTGCCGCGTGCCAAGGACATTGCGCCAGTTTGGTCCATCAGCACTGATGTCGGTCACCCGTTGGTAGGCACGCGCTGACTGCGGGAATACGGGAGTGGAGGGCATGCGCGCCCCAGGCTCGCTCGGGCAGAGGACGCGTGTGTGGCCATTCGGGATGGCGCCGTAGCGTGCCGAGACTTCATTCGCAAAAGTTGCATTGTTGCGAGTCGGGCTCTCGGACGAGTAGGATGCAGTGCTCATGGTGTCCTCGGTGGCAATGGTACGGAGGGATTTCGCGTGGGGGATACAGTCTTCACCCCAATACCGACCCTATTTTATCCGACGGCGAATTCTGCGACTCAGCCCTTGAGAATCACTCCGTGATGCCACGACAGGAAGTCAGCGGTGAGGGCCATGGTCGGACCGCCCTCGGGCCAATCGTACGGGTGGGCCGGGACCGTCATGTGGGACATCTTGGTACGACTCTCCGGGAACAGCGCGAGGGAGGCGACCGTCTGGATCCCATGAATCCCTGAAACGAGTTGGTCGCGGAAGGTCACGGCATCGTAGCCAAGGCGGCGAGCGCGACTCATCTGCTCGTACGGCCTGGCGGTACCGCACTGCTGCGGACGGAGATCGAGGGTGCGCAGACGCTCTTTGCCCAGCAGCAGGTGCATCAAGCCGAAATCCCGTTGAGGCGCTGGGACTACGGCGAGCGTTCCGAGCGGATTCCCCTCCGCGATCAAAGGCCAGTGACCAGTGCTGTCGACGGCGTAACCGAGGTCCTCCTCGACCACGCGCACGAGGTCGCGATTCAACGGCAGTGACCGCCCGTTCGTAGGAGTCATCCCGCACAATTTCCCGCTCCGGTCACGCGTGACGGAGACGGGTCGCCCGGCGCGCTGCATGAGCTGCACGTCCAGCTCATCGGCTGGAATCCAGACGAGATCGAGCTCATGCTCGGCAGGTTTGCGTCGCGGCATCACCTGATCGTGGTGATGCAGAGCGAGCTGTCCGTGGTCGACCCGTTGGTAGGCGATCATCGCTCCTTCAAACGCGGGGTGATTGGTGAACGATGGCTGCTCCGTGACGAACAGCAGTTTGTTGGCGGCATCGAGTGGTGCCATTCGTCCGAGAGCAAACCACTGCTGGGCATCGGTAGACACCGAGCGTTGGGTTACCTCGCGCGTGGGAATGGCCGGACGCCGGCGGATGATGTGGGGTGCGGCCTGGGGGATGGTCATGGCGGTGGTCATGGACGACACGCTAGATCGACGACCGCGTCAGGGGGAAAAGTCTTCGGCTGTTGGACCTTCCTTTTTTATCCGAGGGTCGATTCGATGTCCCTTGTCCGCCAAGACGCCGCCAAGACGCCGCCAGGTGGCCGCCTGGTGGCCGCGCGAGATCCCGCGAAAGTGCCGCGCCAGGGATCTGCGCTGTGCACCTGGTGCAGCTCGCGGCCGCCAGGTGGCTCCAGGGAAATCTCGGGGACGGAATTCGGCTTCCTACGGTGAAAAATGGCAGGGGTCAGCTCACGCAGCAGCCTGACAGCCACGTTCGATCGCGCGGGATTCCGTGACAGGTGCGTGAGCGAGATCTCCCTCGTGTCAGCTTGGCGACCTGGCCGCCTGGCCGCCGACCAGGTGCGCCAGCGAGATTTCGGTAAACTGGTTCTCGCGCTGAGCACTCAGCTCGATACCATAACCGGCGACTCGTACCACGGAGCTTTTCATGAGCACCCTCAGCACGCACATCTCACCCTCTGCCACTCACCGGGAGCAACGGGCACCGGCACCGGTGTTCGGCGCGGCCACCTTACGTGCCTATGGTCACTACCTCGCTGCTCGTGAGGGCGTTGATCATTACGAATTCACCACGCGAGAGAATCTTCCGGACGTGGACGCCGCCCGTTCATTTGCCGAGGAGATGCGCCGCCAGCTGGGCACCTTCCTCACCGACGTCATCAGCGTCGAGCAACGGAACAGCCGCGTCATGGTGGTGCTGCGAGATGGATGGATCACCGGGTGACCGGGAGTGAATATCGCCGCGTAGGGGTTCTTCCCGTCCGTTGGGCCGGTAGATCATTTCAGGACTCTAGCACGTGTGGGTGGCCGCCGTGGGTGGGGAACGTCGGAGGTGCGAGCTGCCACGTCGTTCTCCCTCATTGTTGGAGCCTCTTCCCGTTTTACTCTCGATCCCGAGTTCCACGCTTGCTGGCTATGAATCGTCATAATCTGGGTTCATTGGCTGTGAGCAGTCGCTGATGACCATTATGGATAAGCGCCTGAGCGTCCGTTTCCCGTCGCACCGCACGCGTATAGCAATGGAAGAGCACCGCGCTGGCTCAGGCTGGGTCGTTCGGGTCATTCTTCCCGCTCAGGGTCAGTCGGTGGCCATCCGCAGCGCACGGTATGACGCCTGGGATTCCGCTCGAGACGCCCTGGTGCGCGAGGTCCTGACGGTTGGGGATGCGCTCATGGCCGATGCCTACCATCGCCTCAAGCAGGCTGTCAGGATCTGGAAGTGTGGCCGCGTTGGTATCCGCCCACGATCTGGTGCGGCATTCAACCAGGTGCTCTCTGCATCGGCGAGCATCGTTGATGTTGCCCTGCCGTGTGCGCGCATCTTTCGCACGCTCTTGGACCACGGTGGGCTCGAGGACGGAACGTATACCACTCCCGATTGGCTGGCGTGTGCGCTCGACGATCTTCAGGAGGGCCTGACCGAGAATGAAGCTGGCTTTCGTTTGGCGGAGACCATGCGCAGGTGAATGCGAATATCGTAGGCCGCGAAGTGCCTCGTGTCGCATCATCCAAACCCCAACTCTTCCTCAGACAACTCGTCGCCGTGACCTACTTTCACTGGTTGAACTGGTATGCCTATTGTGATGGGGATCCGGTGAATCGAGCCGACCCGAGTGGATTGGATTGGGTTTGGAACGATGGCAGCAGTCAGTGGGACTACGTCGATGGAACGCCCAAGGAGACGCCGAAGCCAACGTGGACCCCTGGCGAACTGCCGATCATGTACGTAGATGCCGCGATCTACAAAGAGATTCACAGTCGCACAACGCAGTATGCGTTTCAGTCAGGTCCGTTCACACCTTCGCCTCTTGGGGTCAGAGGGGATGTCATTGTTCCCGCAGGCGGTTCATGGGCACACATCTTCGGACAAAATCCAGCAGGGTCGAACGGCTACTCACCAGGATCTCAGCCAGAACTTTGGGCGACAGGGTTCCTGGATAGGGAGCGCAACCGTGCAGTTGGTGATGCTTGGATGCGGAGGAACCAAGATGAGGTGCGAGCGCGAGCTGAAGCCGAGGCAATATATCAAGAGCGCAAGGTTCTGGCCTATACCGGTGCAGCGGCCATCATCGCCATAGACATCGCCACCATCCCCTCCGGAGAAGGCGTGGCGGGGACTACCCTGCTCATGGCTTGGGCACGCGGGAAGGCACTCCAAGCGGGGATCGGTGCCGGCATCGGCGCTACGGATGCTTACCTCCACGATCAGTCTGTGTGGGATGGCACCAAGGGAGGCGCGCTAATGGGCATGGTGTTCGGTTCGGCTGGTCGGCTCGCGACGTACGGCGGTGCCCCCGCAGTTTCGCTTTTCTATGGCGGGACCGCCGTCATGGGCGGCATGGGGGCGTACGACAGCTTTGAGCAAGGCAACTGGTTAGGAGGAGGATTCAGGTCGGTGACAACCGCTCTATCACTGTACCCTGCTCTGGCCCCTGGGCATTTCCTTCGCGGCGTTGGTAACGATAGAAACCCACGGTACTTCGGACTTGGCCTCAAGGATAAGCTCCTCTACGAGGTCGGACAACGAACAGAAGCCAGAGCTGATCTTGTTCCAACGGTCGCGGCAACAGATGCAATAGCGGCAGCCATTGCTCGTGGGCGCATCACAGTCGATAAGTACGGTTGGTCGCGCGCTCTACGCGGTGGCTCAGCAAGCCTCGGGCTCAACGAAGGGACTTTATCGACAGGACCGACTCCCGGAGTACGTTGGGTGCTACCATTCACGTCCTCCCATGCAGCAGGAAATGCTGAGGTTTTCAAACGGCACGCATACGAAGCCCTGGGGTTAGAATGAGCCTCGCTCTGATCTTGAATGTTCTTTCCGTTGTCATCCCCGCCTTCATCGGCGGGGTTATCGGGCGGAAAGTGTTTGGCGGAGGACCACCTGAAATCATTGGGTTTCTCATCGGAGCAGTGGTTGGTGTTCTGTTGCTCTGGCTGATGACGCGCCCCAAGAAGCCCCGGAGTGACGCTTAGACTACGCTTGGCTTGGCGTGACAGCATGAACGCAACTCACATCTTCCGTGGCCTCATCGTTCTTGTTCCGCGTGTGGTCCGATTATTGCCCAAGTGACAAACCCCGGTAACCTTCGGGTGCTGGGTTGAAAATCGATACAAGAAAAACGAGACGAATGTCTGCCGTCGTCAGTCGCGGCCCAGTGCGATTGACGATTTTCCTGTCAGAATAAACGGATATTCCGCATCGCGCCGTGAGGCGGATGCTATTGCGTCGCTGATTGTTTGAGATTCACGCCGCTCGGCGAAACGATTTTAGCAAACCGTGTAGCGACTCATCACAGACGAGTTCGCCGGTGCCGACTTCCCAAGATCCAATCGGAACATTGCCGATGCCTTGGTGTGGGCGGACTTCGTTATAATGTTTCAGATAGCCGATCACGTACTCGCGCAGATGTTCTTCCGACAAGAAGACGACGTGATTGAGACATTCCTCGGAAATGGATTTCACGAAGCGTTCGCAGTACGCGTTCATATCCGGGGCTCGGATGCTGGTCCAGATCAGTCGCTTCTTTCCTAACACGGCGGCAGTGCTTTTTCCGTACTTCCCATCGTTATCGAGAATCCAGTGTTTCCGCCCCGCAAGTGGATGGCCGTCCATGGTGGCGTTGCGCACAGCTTGGGCGCACCACGTATCCGTGGGATGAATGGTGATCCCCAGCAGATGGACTCGGCGGGTGTCATGTTCGATAGCGACGAAGACGAAGGCGTTGACGATCTTGCCGAATAGGCCAATGGGCATCTGGATGAAGTCGGCACCCAGCATGCTCTTGATTTCAGGGGTGGTATAAGTCCGGAGTCCATAGGCGCGACGATTTCGGGCATTCCCCCGCAGTTCCTTCGTGTGCATCCTGGAGTGACGTTAGATGATTATCGTAACTTCCGCATTCATATTGGCACTTTCAGGCGAATGGCTGGTAATTCCGCGCTTCCGATGAACGAGATGGAACGCTCGCTATTGAACAAGTGGCTCGATAATGAAATCAACAGAATATACGGTGTTCTTCCATGAATGACCCCAGTGAATCCGTGCTCAAGTCTTTACAGCGCCTCTCCATCTTCACTCAGGTGGTGGGCTGCGAACGCGCGGCAGTCCGATCCTATGCAGCATGGTCGGGGACCGATACGGTGCTTGCGATTCTTTGGCCAAAGGGTGCCAAGGCGATCCTTTATCATGGAGAAGTAGTCTCGCCTCTTGCTGGCAACATCCTGAACAAGAAGCCAGGGAGTTACTTCGGCATGAAGTATCTAAGTCCTGAAGAACGCGAGGATTTCTCTCGAAAAATGGACCAGACTAGCTTTTGGTCAGGTCCATCCGATCCATTGGTGAACGACAGATCGGTATCTAACCATCTTATCAATCTGTACTTCAAGTCGCCGGGTAGATCGACGCTACTTTGTCGCGGGCATGGAACCGATAATGAGAAAGACCCAATGGCTAAGATGTTAGGCTTCTTTCTCGACATTGAAGATCATTTCTCGGTTTGATAAACGTGCTGCGCAAATATCGCACCATCAGATTCCGCTTTCCAACGCGAGCATTCCAGCAAAAACCGCCGCCCTGATGTCCACGCCAGCCACGCCCGAATCGCCGCGTAGGTGGCCGAGTGGGTTGGCCCAGATCTGATTGTTGGTGAACCGTTCGGCGTCGCAGCGCGATTCGTGTTTCCATTGCTGCAACAGCGACCCGGTCCGCATGGTGGAACCACTATGCCTATTGTGGTGGGGATCCGGTCAACCGGATGGATCCGAGTGGGTTGGCATGGCATCGGGTGCAAGATGGGATTTGGAAATGGGAGAATGATGGAGATGGGGACACCCCTCGACCCCTCCCTGACGGTGGCTTTGAAACGCCAGAGGATGGCATGGAGGTTCAATCCTATGGTAACCGTGTGCACTATGCCTATTCCGATAGAGCAGCCTTTGAAGCTTGGCATGATCCGATCGCTGCGGCTCAGCTTGCCGCTTTTCATAAAACTGGAGTAAGTGCAATAAATCAAAGGAATCTCGAGAAATACCAACAGGAGTTGGCCGCGTACAACAGCAGACAAGCAAACGGGTCAGCCAGATTCAGGGCAGGTGCCTTTGCCCACGGCATGACACAGCAACGTGATGGAACTATTGGGGGCTTCCGTGGGCCATTCTCGTTCTTGGATGATATGACGGAGGAGGTTCTCTTTGGAAAGTATCAGCGATTTGGTGGCGGTGATCGCGGTAGCCTTGCAATGCAATCGACCATCGCGGCACACGAAGGCGGACACGTTGTTGTCACGGGTCTAACGGCTTTTGTTGCACTCCCAGAGGCGGCCGTATCCCTGACATCCTTTGCTTCGTTTTATCGTAGCATGAAGACCATTGATGGAGCCTTGGTGCTGAGCAGGGAAGCCCAGGCGCAGGTGGAACTTGCAAGATCGGCATGGTCTGTCAGGCAGTTCGGAGGCGGCCCCTCGCTTAGGACGGGTGGGGCATTCCCGAAGGGGTCAGGCCGCGCTGGCACAGTTGTACAACGCTCCCCGATTGGCCCAGCCAATGAGTCATTCGACAGCTATGCTGATTTCCTGGCACGTTTCGGACCTGCTAGCCAGACCTACAATAGAGGCATGACGTGGGAGCACATCGTTGAGCAAAGCATGGCAGGTAGACTTGGGGCCAAGAGGATTTACAGCACCGAAAACACCATTCCACTTCCGCGGGAGATCAACAAAGCCAAGGCGGACATATACTCCCGGTTAGTCCCGGGTACAAACGTTACGGCTCGAGAATGGTTGAGTACGCAATCGTTTGAGCAGCAATATCAGTTCGAAATCGACACACTTCGCAGTTTTGGGGTAACCATTGCGCCATAGTGAAGACGAAAATCTGGTCAAAAAGTTCATTGAAAAAAGCGAGGCGTACGCCGTTGCGATTAGCAGCGGCCATGCCAAGGCTGATAAAATCAACAAGGACATCACTGAGATAGCAGAGAGGATGATTAGGGGCAATTTGTCGGGTTATTTATCTACCTTGTCGCTTTCGGACAAGAGCCCGAGCGCGTCGGCATGGGCATGCATGATGCTCATTCAACGAAACGCCAACATAGACAGCGAAGAGAAGAAGAAACTGGCCCAAAGACTTCGTACGCTAGAAGCGCATCTCGGGGTGATGCGCATGATGGTAATTGCCTTTCTTTCTCTCAACCGGCTTTGAGAGAACCGCATTCTGCGCATCCCTTGTCATCACCCCGACGCCGATCTCTCCCCCGTACTGCGCAGGAATTCGTCACAGCAATATTCCTCGAATCGCTGCGCCGCCTGAGCATCGACAACCGTACTGCACAGAAATCCGTCGCAGCCAATTCCCTCGACTCGCTGCGCCGCCTGAGCATCGACAACACATTCCGGATCCAAGAATCCATCACCGTGACGCCGGCCTGATGTCCACGCCAGCCACGCCCGAATCGCCGCGTAGGTGGCCGCGTAGGTGGCCGAGTGGGTTGGCCCGGATCTGATTGTTGGTGAACAGTTCGGCGTCGCAGCGCGATTCGTGTTTCCATTGCTGCAACAGCGACCCGGTCCGCATGGCGTAACCACTATGCCTATTGTGGTGGGGATCCGGTCAATCGGAGCGATCCGAGTGGGTTGGATTGGGAGTGGGTGCAAGATAACTCGGTTCAACTCGACGTAGGACGCTGGGAGTACATCCCTGGGACGGACATCACGGTCCCTCAACCCCTGGATACGTTCACTCCGCAGAACAACAACGGGTCCAACCGGTTTACGTCGGGAGACATTGGGAACTTGACTGGATTCTATGCCGAGCGCGGCATGAAGACGACGAACAGCGATGTCAAAGATATGTACGCCAGCGCCATGTCCGAGGTGGAAGTCATGGCCGAGTTTAGCGCCCTGTTAGGTGCTCGTGGCGAGCGTGGGACCCAAGAAATGATAGCTAACCGCACGGCCCTGATCGGGGCGTTGGAGAGGCTTGGGGCACACATCGAGAGCGGACAGGCTACGGAGGGCGGATTTGTCTCCTGGACGAATCGCTTCAGTCCGAACAACGTCCTGCTCATCAGAGCGATGACGGTTACCGGCGATGTGCTGGCACCGTTTGAGGGGCCGTTGCTGGTCATGTCGGCCCCAGGTATGATGAACAGCCCCGTCGCACCTGCTCGTGGTGTGGGGATCGGGTCCGCCGTCCTCGCTAGGCTTCCGGCAGTCTTGCGCAGTGGTCGAGTGATGGCACAAGCAGAGAGGCTTGAATCGGCTTATTTGGCTATGAAGTCGATCGTCCACGACATCCCGAGGGGCAGCGGAAGTGCTGGGAAAGCATACCCGATACCGCTGCACAACACGAGTACACCGTGGTACAATTTCCTAAAACCACGCTACGATTCGCGGATCCGGATGCAGGAAGGACTTTCAAGAAGTTCCACTGCCGGCCCAGAGGGGTATTGGGGCGTTCTTCGGCACGAAGGCCAGCATGCCGCAGACTTTGAGCGTTTCGGAGGGCTAACGCATCTTGCCGTAGAGAGCCGCATGCCGTTCGGAATAGGCAAAGGGTTTGCTCGATACTTCTTTGAACATCGGGGCTACATGCAGTCCCACGGGGGACAATATAACTGGCGACTTCCATTCAGGTCGTTCGAGCAACTCCATAAACAGCAGTTTGCAACTGACTCCGCCTTGTTTGGTGTTGGCATTTTGGTGGGCGGCTATCACTTGTACGATCTGGTCCCGGGGGAATAGCGTGGATCTGATCTACATTGCGCTGGCCGTCTTCGTCGTCGCGTTAGCCCTTCCAGTTTGGTTCAGGCTCGCACACGTGAGGAACTTAGTGCGTGCCCAAAAGGAGCTAGGGAGGCACTACAGCGTGCAAGAGTTCGTGAACAACAATCCTACACGCTTTGGCGTTGTTGTTGATGTCTATGCGGGAAGTCAGCGAGGCATTTGGTGGATCAAAACCAATGAGCTACCTGAGAACCTTGACGATGCGATCGAGGAAGGCGGTGTGCTTTTGGGGAGCCCAATGGAGTTGCTGTTCCAGCAGCGGACAGTTGCTAAGTTACGCGATTACAAGGTAGCCCGCGTAAATCTTTCATCGCTCTGCCAATAGACCGTACTGCGCAGAAATCCGTCGCAGCCAATTCCCTCGACTCGCTGCGCTGCCTGAGCCTCGACAACACAGTCCGGATCCAAGAATCCATCACCGTGACGCCGCCCTGATGTCCACGCCATCCACGCCCGAATCGCCGCGTAGGTGGCCGAGTGGGTTGGCCCGGATCTGATTGTTGGTGAACAGTTCGGCGTCGCAGCGCGATTCGTGTTTCCATTGCTGCAACAGCGACCCGGTCCGCATGGTGGAACCACTGTGCCCATGTCAGCAGCGAAGACGCTGAGCGGAATACGAGGTGCCCAAGCGCGGCTGACCGGGCTGGGCGCTGCTCAGAGCGGGGAAATGAGAAGAGGCGATCCACCGATGGCTTAACCATTGCCCTGGGCGATTCGCCAAGGCGTAAAGCGAAGACACCAGATGGTGGTAATGAACCCAGCGCTTTTTCACGTTTGAGTCGATAATACTGGCGTTCCGTGCATAGGTGCATACATGAACGTATACACCTATCGAGCCCGTCAGGGAGCCTTCCGCATGCTGAAATCCCTGCTGCTCACCTGCCTCTTCTTTTCGCTCGCTCCCGCTGCGGTAGTGACGTTCGATCCCGCGCCCGCCGGTGATCCCGTGGTCACGCCGTTGCCGGCCGGCAAGCCGTGGATTCCTGGGTGGTGCCGGTGGGATTGGCGCGCAGGTTGGATCGGTCAGCACGACGGCTTCGTGGCCATCGCCAAAAAAAATCCCGCAGCCATCACCGCGGTTTTTTATGGCGACTCGCTCACCCAGGGCTGGGGCAGCGAGGCCAAGGATTTGTTCGCCGAGCGTTACGGCAAACGTGGCGCGGTGAATTTCGGCATCGGTGGTGATTCAACGCGGCAATTGTTGTGGCGCATCTCGCACGGTGAAGTCGATGGCCTGTCGCCCACGGTGGTGGTGCTGAAGATCGGCACCAACAACCTCTATGACGACGCCAATGGCGGCAGTGACGAGGACATCGCCAAGGGCATCACCACGGTCGTCGCACTCCTGCGCAGCACGTTGCCGAAAACGCGGGTACTGTTGTTGGGCCTGCTGCCGCGTCAGAACGAATGGTTCAGCGGCCGAGTCGCGCGCATCAACGCCATCATCGCCAAGCTCGACGATGGCAAGACGGTGCGCTACCTGGATATGGGAGCCAAGTTCGCTTCGGCTCCCGGTAAAGTCATCGCTGAGCTCTACAATCCGGACCAGCTCCATCTCTCGGCCAAGGGCTATCAGGTGTGGGCCGACAGCATGGCGCCGTTGTTCGACGAGCTGATGGCCAAATGAAGCGTCTGCTTTTGCTGTTGCCTTTGCTCGTCACAACCGCGGTGTGGAGCGGTGATGCTCCCAGCACACGCGATCCCTGGCTGTGGCCGTTCGCTTCCGACAGCATCTGGAACATGCCGATTGGCGATGGCGCCATATATCATGGAACCGGCCACTTCGTCGCCGAAGGCGCGATCGGCGCCGACATCGAATTTCATTACAAGACCTCCGCGCAGGCGCCGCTGCGCAACCTGCACGTGCCTGAGGGATGGCCGGTGATCGATGGGCGGCACGGCAAGCTGCTGCGCGAGTGGCGCATCGATGACGACGTGGTGGTGCGCACGCAGGTGTCGAACAACTGTGCCGCCTTCCTGATGCCCGATGGGCGCACCCTGGAGCAGCTCGAACCTTTCATCCGCATGGAGCGCGGCGGCATACTGCTGGGATATCCCAATCCCTTCCAGGGCGGCATCGACCTGCATGGGCCCGGCATCATTGGCACCCACTGGGGCTCTGGGCTGTCGGCCTTCGGCGGCTCGCTGCGTCATGGTGAACTGACCGGCGACCAGCCGATCCGGCATGTGCTCAAGCTCAATGTGTTTTGCAAACGTTACCTCCACTTCGATCGCACCTCGTCGACACCCGGTTGGCGTTGGCCAGCAACCAACCCCGATGGCTACGCCGGCGATCAGACCAATGACGGCCATTACCAAGGAAGTGATCCGCGTGTCGTCCAAGGCGCTCTGTTGGCGATCGCACCGACGCACACCGCCGCTTCGCTGGGTCTGAAAACCCGACCGGCGCGCAGGATCCTGCAGGCGCTACAGGATTACGGCGCGTACATCGTTGATGATACAGGCAGCGAATCGTACCGCCTCTGTCCGTCACGCGAGGCGGCCGGGGAGTTCCTGGAGGTTTACGGCCACCCCATCGATACCGACGCCCGTGCCACCGGTGCGGCCAAGGACTGGCACGATGACCTGATGAAACTGGTGCCGCTCTTGGCGGTGGTCGACAATAATCGCGCCGACAACGTCGGCGGCGGCGGCAGGCGCCGCGCGGCTCTGGCACCGCCGCTCGGTGACATCGACCGCATGCCACCGAGCGTTCCCACTGGCGTATTGGTCACTGCCACCGGGCCCACCAGCGTGACGCTGACGTGGAACGCCAGCCGCGACGATGTGCGGATCTGCGGCTATCAGGTGTTCGACAGGAATCTGCCGGCACCGGTGGCCGAGACCTTCGGTCGCACAACCGTAACGATCACCGGGCTGAAACCCGCGACCACCTACCACCTCACCGTGATCGCCTATGACCTGTCTCTTATACACATCTCCGAGCCCACGAGACTAAGGCGAATCTCGTATGCCGTCTTCTGCTTGAA
>ENA-ORBV01009486-ORBV01009486.1-microbial-mat-metagenome-genome-assembly--contig:-NODE-9486-length-15933-cov-7.260406_pt1 | contig 15933 bp, 19 predicted proteins | sample MGYA00237777_ERZ505514 | MGnify/ENA primary metagenome ERZ505514 (study PRJEB26160, sample SAMN06269048) | microbial mat metagenome | isolation source: Oligotrophic lake microbial mat | place... | reverse complement strand
TCTTTATTGTTTGAGGGCTTGTGCCATATCCTGCCGGAAGGCAATTTTCGAATATTCACAACTTGTTCCAAAATCAATGCTGATAGTAATAACAGTCCCAATGATAATATTTGCAATTTGGTTTGGTATTGCCCCAACATGAGGTAGCAACACAGTGCTGTACTTAGCGTTTTGGTTTGATTGAGGATTGCGTAAGTAACAGGTGGTAAATGCTGATACGCCATTAATTTGGCATAATTTTGAATGGCATAGAGCGTCGCCGGTATACCCGCAAACGTCCACCACGACTGGATGGTCCATTTTTGAAAGAGTAGTCCGCGATGTGCCGATGGCAACAAGGTAGACAATAAAATGGACGACAGACAGAGTTTACTCAATTCTTGAGCCAATACCATACTGGATCGACACAGTTGTTTGGAAACACAGCGTTTTTGTAACGTGGGCATGGCCCCAAATTGAAGGGCCAATAAACTCATGGATCCCCAGGTCAAGAAATGTTCGGTACTTTCACTGAGAGCCGATGATTGTAGAGCGGTATCATGATGTTGTTGTTGGTGGCGACGTGGGTGATGGCGTTGCCATGGGAATACAGTGCCACTATTGTCCCATACTACTATCCTTGGAACGTTGGCATGCCTTGGCAGTGCAGTAGTAGTATCCAGAGTGGAAGACCACTTGTAAGCGTAGGAAGGCAGGGGCGAACAGAAAGTGGGCAGCCGTTGGGCCGTTGACCTCGAGGATATTGGAGGAGCCAAGGACCACACCCGTCTCTGGCCACCCAAAAGGTAGCCGTAGAGAAACAAGCAGCGCTTGGAGCGGGTATGCCTCGTCTTCATGGCTCAAGAATGATACAGAGAGGCAGTGCTGCTAAGTGTTGTAGTTAAGTAGCCTAAGTTCTCAGTAATGTTCTGCCGGGCTGCTACTAGGAAGCAGCTTGTTATTTTCTGTTCGTTATGAGTTTGTCCATGGTGGGATAGCTGCATGATCGAAATGGTGCATCATGGCTAACATCGGCGTCTGCATGTTGCTTCGGCATGCCAGGGAAAGTCAAACAACTACATTCATGCAAAGATCCAACTTCCTCTAATGAGGAAGATCCAAACAGGATTGAATCAACCCCGTGTATGACGACATTCTACTGGTTGTACGTACAACACTTACCGATTTTGATTTTTCCGAATTGTTGAGCGAGTCCCGGACCATTCGGGTCTCGGAGGCTGATATCAGCCTCCGCGGAGGCTGATATCAGCCTCCGAGGGTTTAGGGTTCGGGACACGCGAAAGGAAGGTCGCTCAGCTGATCGAGGAAGTTCTCATTCATTTTTTGGCATGACTGAAAAATAATAATGATTTCAGCCATTACAATAGCTATCGGATAGCAATTGCTCGACATGGCAATCCAAAAGGAATTCACGATTTGGAAAAACCTCTCCTATTTCCTCTCATAAAATAACCAAAAGCGAGAATAACTACATCACAGGGTGGACAAGTCGTTGGTTTGCTAGTACTATTGTATCTTCCACAGTTCCACTAAACAATCAACATGAATCGTCATTATTCTTTCTTGCAAGTCGCCGCTGTTCTTTTCCTCGCGGCAACTACTAGGATGGAGGAGACGGAAGCCTTTTCGTTCCAGCAGCCTGCGCCCAGAACTAGCCGTGTGGCGGGTAGCACCTCACTGCTGCGTTCTCACAAAGTTAAGAAGAGTGGAATGCCCGTCGACTTTAAACTCCAATGGGAGAAGGTGGAACGAAGGGAGTTTCTTCTCCAAGCATTAGCCTTTTCCATTTCGGCAGCTGCATTTGTGGCAGTTCCAACATCGCCCGCCACTGCTGCAGCTGATGGTACAACAGCGTCTACTCCGCCAAAGCCGAAACCAATTACCAGTCTAGCGGATTTGGAACCCTACGAGGTGCGACAAAAACAGCTTGGCATGGCCAGTAAACAACAAGTGTTGGACACCCTCAACAAGAACAACAACAATCCCCATCATGTCGCCATGATTTTGGATGTCCGTCGAGAAGAAGAAATTGCTAAATTGTCTTTGACCAACCGACCATTTGTACATGCCGCCTGTGGATTGAAAGAGTGTGGAGAATTGGAGAGCATGGCCGAAACCATTCTCCCCGACAAGAAAGGTAGGTTGTCTGACATAAGTTGGAAAAGTGCTGTTACCACGTCCCTGTAGAGATTGAAACTAACTTGCTGCAATGTTGATACTCTGGAACAATATAGCTCCCATCATTGTGTTTTGCAGCACCGGAAAGAGGGCAGCCAATGCCAAGAAAGTCCTAATGGAAAAGGGATATACGACGGTTTTGAATGCGGGCACGATTTTTGATGTTGTGGAGTATCTGTAATTGGTGAGCAACACCTCAGTAAATAAAAAGAAGATTGAGGCACGACTCTTTTGAAAGAGCTTTTCCAAAGAGGAACCTCATTAAGTAGAATAGTATTAAATACGATACTAAACTAGTATGGACCAAGGATAATTATAGTCCCAACTAGCCCAGAGATTGTGTATGTCGGCTTTGAGTAGGTGCTTTACCTGAGCGGCACTTGCTGCAGCGGTCAATATAACTATAGTACAGCTTTGGACTTCGAGAAATTATGCCGTCTCATGACAAGTGGTCATTTGCCACTGCCCCTTGCCGCCGGCGCCACAAGGAGTTCCTACTTCGCATTCGTCAATTCGGAGCATCGGCATCTGGGTACTAGTCCTACTGTCGCAAGTGCTTCCTGGCAAAAGTGCATGGGTCGAAATTGGACCAAAGATGAACACCATTTGCTCACCAGGTGGAATGATGTCTGGGATAGCATTACCGGTCTGAGACTAAGTTCCATTTCGGTAGCTGTCAGTGTTTGGAAACGGACCCGTGTTCACTTCGAGGGACAGCCATGACTTGTCAAAAGGGCAATTGTGAGAAAACAGATCGTGGCTTCCGCCTCGATCTTCGCCTTTCTCGAGGTGATAGATTCCATCCCATCGGCTTGCAGCATTGCCACTCCATCTTGACCTGGGTGCCCTTCTGCAACACATTCAATCGCGTTTTCATCAATGTGAAAGATCGCCAATCCTTCGTCCGGTATTTTACTATCAACGCCCATCTTTCGATGCGGTAAATCTGAGGGTTGGTGCCTTCTTTTGCGGCAGCTTGGATCGTATTACTGTACCACGTTTGGACAAGTTTTCAGGTGAGGAAGCCAGACTTCTAATAAATAGTAAGTAGGCCTTGAGTCGTGAAACAGTCTGTACTGCGTAAGTTGCGGCAAGTTCCTGGCTATGTAGCTAGTGAGTCGGTGTGCGGCGTTTTGCCCAAGTACAATACGACCTAATTAAATAAATAATGGTGTATTGCGTAACGCTGACATACTGTAGTTAGTTAAAGATACAGTACAGCGACGATGACACTTGATGTTGCTCGAGATCCACCAAACTGCTTCTAATGTTTATTTTTTTATAAGAGAAAGGATCTTAATTTAGGTTCTTGTGATTGTCTACATACAGCTAAAGTGATCTAAACAAATCCGTGGCAAACCAAAGGGAGCTCCGAATGATATACTGGGGGATCTAATTGCTTTTGATTATCTATAGGATCGGACAAAGAAACACCAAGAAGGACACCACTCGTGGCTTGCCGACAACTCGTCGAGTGCCTTGGCAAACGATCCATCTTCGTCGCTTTTTGCTCGTATTATTCGACGTAGACTGAGTGTCCAAGGATAGACAGAACCTACCTGAAGCCATCCTTCAGGCAGTAGAGAGGAAGCAACTGGTAAGAGAAGGCGACGGAGGGGAATCCGGGCAACCATAATACCCAAGGTCGTCTGTGGGTCCGACAACCAAAACTCCTCGATGAGAAAAGTATGATTGTCTTGAAGGAGAGCAGAGCTATCAATACCATGGCGCAACATCCGCTGTCGCTGTCGCAGCAGGCTGTATTTTTTCTCTTCTTGCTATCTTGTCTTTTGAATCCGATTTTTTCAGTTGATACCAACCGTGAGAGCAGCACATACTTGATTGGGACAGGAATCTACGACATGTAAGACCCTCATTTGTTTACACGATGCTGTCTATAGAACGCAAATTCTAAACCTTGCTCTCCTAATAACTAACTTTGACAGCACTGGGCCAGCAGCCCAGATCAATTTCATGGGATATGCACAGACTGCTGAAACCGGCCGGGGTATCCACATGAGACTTCGGTCGAGGGCGTTTATTGTGTCAGAAACAAAGGAAAAACTACACCATAGCACCGGTGGCTCTCCTTCTCCCAATGGCGAAATTGCTCCCGTTCAAACGATTGAACGCTTAAGCTTACGTTGGAGCCCGCGCGACGAAGAGAAACACTATTCTTCCAAAGCCAGAGTTCTTGCGGACGCAGAAAAAACAGTCTGCTTTGTCAGTGCAGACTTTGGAATGGGTTCCGATCTACTCAATATGAAAGTAGTGAAGCGCCTCGAGGAGCTATTGCCTCCACAGGATGGTTCTGACAAACCTTTGTGCCACTTGGAAAATCTAAGCATTAGGTACGTTACGAGGGAGATCCGAGACCATGATCCGCGATGCTTCTCACCATATCCTTTCCATTTCTTATTCTTGCCGCCAGTGGAACGCATACCCATTCAGGACCCGGGGGATTTTTGCAGTACCTTCTTTATCAGATAACGAGTCTGGGATACTCCGGCGAAGTCATGGATGCTTTGGTAGAAGGGATTGCTCAGTCTATCTTTCGTGCATACAAGAATCTTCAAAGGGGCTCCATTTCAGTGGCAGAGGAGCTTCTTTACGACGCCAACATTAATCGATCGCCTTCCAGCTAGCTTCTTAATCCTCAGGAAGAACGGGAGCGGTACAAGGAGGGAAACACTGACAAGAAGATGACACAGCTTAGATTTACGTCTAGTCAACCCGGTGGGTCCGATTTAGGGATATTGAATTGGTTTGCTGTGCACGGGACAAGCATGAATAATACAAACGTGCTCATATCTGGCGATAACAAGGGTTACGCTTCATACTTGATGGAGAAACATTACAACGGAAACGACACTTTGGCGGGAAAGGGTGCCTTTGTTGCGGCATTTGCAAGCACAAATCTCGGCGATGTTTCTCCGAATACGAAAGGAGCGGTATGTGTGGACACCGGTACGTTCGTGCTCTCTTTTGACGAAAGTCTGTTCCATTCCCATCTCCATTTTTGCTCATTAAGCTAGTTGCACCTTGCCGTTCATGACTGGTCAGGATTGCCATGTGACTTGAACACGTCATCTTGCAACGGAAAAGCCATTATGTGCAGAGCCTCGGGGCCTGGCAACTCAATGTTTGAATCCACAGAAATTATTGGCCGCAAGCAATTTGAAGTTGCGATGTCGTTGATGAGGAAAACCGAAACCAGCAATCTAAAGGGAGGGATTTCCTTTCGCCACACGTTTGTCAACATGGCGAATCTCACGGTGGAACTCGTGGATGAGGATCGGCTTGTTCACACCTGTCCTGCTGCACTTGGTTACAGCTTTGCGAGTGGAACAACGGATGGACCCGGGTTGTAAGTTTTGGTACTTGTTCATATTGCTTTGTGGACCTCAAAACATGTAAATGATCTCATTTCCTCTCCTACCACATCCCACCTAGCTTTGATTTCACCCAAGGACGGAATTCGTCGAACCCTTTTTGGGACATGATCTGCGGCTTCCTTTCTCACCCAACAGAGGCTCAAGTCGCGTGTCATCATCCTAAGCCTATTCTGTTGAACACCGGGGAGGCGTCGGAGCCATACCAGTGGGACCCCAATGCCGTCCCGATATCAATTTTTAAAATTGGTAATTTTTTCATCTTGAATGTCCCTGCAGAGTTTACGACAATGGCGGGCCGTCGTCTCCGTCAGGCGATCAAGGAGATAGCAGCTAACGAAGGCATCGTGGATGCCCATGTTGTTCTCGCTGGCTTGGCAAATTCTTACACACACTACGTGGCAACCTTCGAAGAGTACGGAGCACAGCGCTATGAAGCAGCGAGCACCTTGTACGGACCTCACACCTTGTCAGCCTACATCCAGGAATTCAAACGGATAGCGAAAGATCTTTTCAATGGGGTTCCTTCCTCCAGCGCGCCGCCGCCCCGCGATCTGTCCGACAAGCAATTGAGTCTGATCCCACCGGTACTCTTTGATACCATTGCAGTGGGTAAGAAGGTAAGTGGTGTCGGCGTTTCTCTATCAATATCATGTGGTGCTGCACAGGCTTTTCTAAAAATAACTTGATTCTGTTCCCTCAGTTTGGGTCTGTTGTGACACAACCTCGGGACGAATACAAGAGCGGTGAAGACACCGTTGTCGTGAAATTCCGGTCGGCAAATCCTCGAAACAATCAACGCATTGAAGGGACCTTCTTAACGGTTGAACGCCTGCTGGACGATGGCACATGGAAGGTGAAATTCACGGATGGCGACTGGTGCACGAAATTCCACTGGGATGGCAGTGAGTCGTACCTAGGCATTTCGTATGCGTCCATCAGCTGGGACATACCTCTTGAAATGCAAGGCCACTACAGAATTTGCCATTTCGGTGCTCGCAAGAGACTGGCATCGGAGGCGGAAGCGGCTCTGTTGGAGGCTCCGGACTGGATGACATGGAATGCCTTTGGTTCTGCCGTTGCTGGTATGCTTGTCAACAGTTTGCAAATCTCTGTATCCATTGCCCGAAAGCTCAGGGGACACTCGCCCACAGGCTGGAAGCACCGGATGGAAGAGTTTAGTGGATGTTCCAAAACCTTCTTTGTAAATTAAGAGAGCCGCACAGCTGATAGAACACAAGGTCTATGGTAGCAGCAAAACACTTCGTAGGGTCTACCAGCAGCCGCCACAGACGGAGCTAGCTAGTAGCTAGCTAGCTAGTTACGTAGCTGCAGAAGAGCTGGGGGGCAGGTGCCCTTGCAGGGGAAATAGTAGTAGATATCGGCTGGGTTCCGTACAACAACTGCTAACCCTAACCTTGCTGTTTCCCGACCCATGCATTTGTTCACACACACACAGTGTAACTGTTGGTACTAGCTAGCTAGTACTTGTATTGGATATGTATCACTCTCCGAAACATCCGTCCGGCCGTCATCTGTTACGATCAATAGCAAGTATGCTGCAGCAAACCAGATCTTCATAACAAGCAAGGACAACAATGGCTTTATGTACTCGGAGGATCAGGAAAGATGCGCGGGCAATCCATTATAATAGCCAGCTCCTGCTCTCGTTATGGATGTTATTATTCGTGTGGCTGGAACAAGCGCCATCATCATCCTGCCGTTATTGTTGCGTGGCTTTTACTACTCCAAGTACATGTAACATTGGAAGGGGGCCGAACACAAGACGTCCCGAACGGATACGGCGAGGCGTTCCTGCGAAAACAAGAACACTACAACTACTACGTGATGTGAGAAATACTAGTAGGCCCCGAATACTACTACTAGCACTGCAACACAGAAGAACAGTATGCCTGCAGCTGAAAGCCGACAAGATTGTGGATGATGAAACTACCGGTAGTAATGAGATTCTTGAGGTTGACGTCAACAGCAACAACACCTCTCGCCTATTATTAGTTTGGCAAATACTATCGGTAACCACCATGGCAGCCATGATTACAATCAACATGATGATCCATCCCGAATTATCGTGGGCCATTGATTTACCGGCCGTCGATCTTTGGCACTTGCAAATTCCCGATCCTCTCCCGGCATCCTTGGATTTGCGGTACTTTGTATCGGGTGGCCTTTGTGCCGCGGCGTCTCATGGGATCACGACTCCCATGGACGTGATTAAAACCAAACTTCAAAGTTCGCCCTGGCAATACAAAGGACAATCCTTGCCCCAAGCGGCGGCTTCTATCATCCAACAAGAGGGACCCCAATGTCTGCTCCAGGGATTGGCACCGACCGTCGTGGGATACGGTTTGGAGGGCGCCCTCAAATTTGGATTGTACGAATCTTTGAAGCCGACCATTGTTTCTATGCTGGTGGCATGGACGAGTACGGGTACGGAAGATATGCAGACCCAAGCCTTTTTATTGGCCAGTATTGCGGCGGGTGCCGTGGCCAGCATTGTCCTGTGTCCCATGGAACAAACGCGGATCCGCATGGTCACGGACCCACAATTTGCCGATGGGTTTGTGGGTGGCATTGCCCGATTGGCTCAAGAAGAAGGACCGTCGGCCATCTTTTATGGATTCCCAGCCATGTTGTCCAAACAAGTTCCCTATGTACGTTCTTTATGATCGTTCCTACAATATGGCTATATCATGCGAAATGTACAACCCCACTCACACACTTCCCATGCATGATAATAATTCAAGACCATGGCCAAACAAGTGTCTTTTGATCTTTTTGCCACGCTACTCTACGGACTGGCCTTGCAGTATTCCTTGTCGGCGACCAGCGTCCGTACCGAAGTGGAATTTTTGGCCGCCTTTTTGGCTTCGATTTTAGCCTGTGCCGCCAGTCATCCCGGGGATGTGGTGCTGACGGCCACTTACAAGAATGCGGCTGCCTCTACGAACTTTGCGGGTTGTATCCGTACCTTGTACCAAGAAAATGGTGGAGTCAATGCCTTTTTTTCGGGCATCACGGCCCGATTCTTTCATGTCGGTGCCATTATTACCTCGCAATTGATTCTGTACGATGTGATCAAGCAAATGCTGGGACTGCCTGCCACGGGAACACATTAATACACTGTAATTGACCTGAGAATGGACATTGGGATCATTGCATCATAGATACATCACGTTATAGATAGAATGCCAGAATTATTTCTCTCAATTTATCAACCAAAAGCATGCAAGCTATGGTGCCGTTGTCACATTCCACCAGCTACTACTAGTCGTCTAGTTGTCGGTGACACGTTGTACTTGACTACTAGCTAGTTAGTATTTGGTTTCGCAGGACAGAATGTCACCGTTCTGTACATTTTGGGGTGCGAATTCCCCGGACTGCAGAAAATGAAAAATAGGGAACATGCTGTGCCTGGATGAACCAACAACATCTGTGTCCTTGGGTCTAAAATTGTTGCAGCGTGGGACTTTACCCTTATGGATGAGCAGTGTAATGCAGTGGCTCAAAAGAATGGAACCTTTCCTAGTGGGACCGAGGCCATCAGTTTGAGTCTCAAATTGGCCAAGACCGCAGCAGAAGGTATGTGTGTTTTTTTATTATGAAACTTCTATGTGCATCTTGGATCCGATAGCATCTCACCCCGTCACATCAACGCATCAACGAACAATCACAATCCACACAGGAAAACTACCATCGGATGAGCTTGTGAAAGAAGCACTTTCGTTTTTACAATTGCCATCATCAGCACAGATTACCATTCCAGCCGACGCCAGACAGGCATTAGAGGCGTTGAAGGGAGCATCCATGTTCAAAGGGAGTGCCGGCACCATTCTTCCCCTGTTGACCAACAGTGTAGAGACACTCAAACAAATTCCTCTCTTGATTGAAGAGGTGGCCGATGGTGCTCGTGATTTCATTCCACCACCCGCATCGGTCAAGGCAGCCGCACGAAAAGCCTATCGGGCACGAAGGACCTTGACATTGGAGTGTGACAATGACAGCATTGACGAATCGGGTGACATTGAAGAATTGCTCCGAGAAGCGGAACGAATTGTTCGAATGAAACGTCCCATGGTCACTGTTGACTTGCAACGACGCAAGTTAGAAGGAAACCACGCCACGCCATTGTTGGCACCACCCATGGATTTGGTCACTCGTGCGGAAGACATTCTAGGTGAAGAATCCGCCAAATGGCGACTCTTTTGTGAACAAGCAGACAAAACGGTGGATGAACTAGTGGATTGGCTAGAAGAAGCAAATTTGCAATGCATTTAGAAAAACTAATTGTAAAACAGAAATCTCGAATGGACCTGCATTGATTTTGAAATGCATGAAGAACCACTTGTTCAAACATGAAAGAGCAACTGCGTGCACAGGCACTCCAAAGCAAAACGGCACACTTCTTGGGTCATCTTCTATTTGAAGATGTCATGATTCATGATGGTGGCCAAGTCAAATTGGCAAAAATTGCCAGCACTGTCGTCCGCTGCGTCGGCAGTGCCAGCCCGATCTTGGAGTCATTGTCTTCCTCCCCGCGGCTCGATTCAACAAGGTCAGCAGCGTTGTTGACTTCTTCCACCCTTGCCCGGTTGCCATCCGCCCCAGCATCAACAATGTTGGCTTTGTCCGTGAGGTCTGTTAGAAGCTGCATTTTGTCCAGTTCCTCCTCATCCCCGCTCGAAATGAACTCCCCCTCGTGGACAACTGCTGCTGCTTCCGATTCCATTGCCGGCTTTTCTTCCTCCCCGCCACCGAAAACGTCATTGGATTCCTTGTTGGAAAGGGATCCCTCGTCGGACACGAGGGATCCCTCGTTGGCGCCCTCATCGGATCCAACAAGGGAGCCCTCGTTGTTGGAAAGGGAGCCCTCCTTGGCACCCTCATCGGCCTTGCTGGAAAGGGAGCCCTCGCATCCATCGTCAGATCCCTTGTTGTGTGAATCCTTGTGGGACGAATCGTTGGGCGATTCCTCTTCTGAGTCCTCTTCTGAGTCGACTTCCCCCACTTCGTCAAGAACTGCCAAAGCTTCCTGCTTTGCAATGACAAATTTTGCACTCGCGCGGCCAAATTCGCGGGACGCAATGTCAAATTTCTCATTCGCCAAAGCTTCCTCCTTTTTCACACCAAATTTCCTACTCAGGCGGGCAAATTCGATCATCCTTGCGTTAAATTCGTCACTCGCCTGGCCAAATTGCCTGGACATCTCTTCCAGGAATCAACGACAACATGCAATGTCCTCTTGTGACTGTGCACATTTCTTTTGCAGGCGGTCACATTTCTTTTGCAAGCTCAACCCTTCGTGGGGCTCTGGAGGTGCAAAGGTGGTGAGAGGTGGTGAGTGCGGCGGCAAAGATTGGGTGGGGCAACAACCAAAATGAGAACAAGAACAATGGCTCACCTTGTTCCAATTCAGAATCTGGAGTCACACCTTCCGAGATTTGGATAACAGGCACACACCATTTTCCAAAAGCACTGAGACGCTCCAGGGCAAGCGTCCTGAGATCCTTCAACCTCTGTGGAAGCTCTTCTTTGCTCCCCTCTCTGAGAATGTGATCAAAGATGTCAGAATTTAGGTCCCCGGACTTGAACAAGTCCAAGTCCATGTTCCTTTTTGCCCAGTCATAGCACTCAGGCTTGGACAACACAAAAAAACAGAGAATGGAGTTGAAATTGGCTGCTGAGGAAACCAGCCTTGACGAATTGGCCAAGAAATCTGGCCAATTCCTGTGTCCCAAGAGGGTTCTGCCCATGGCAAGCTTGAAGGACATGAAGTCGAAAGCATTCTTCTCAGCCAAAGGCAAATTGTCGTGCAGTCTGCGTGTGGTGGTCCTGCACCTCAAGCTGAGCGACTCGCCTTCTAGAAGGATTAAAAAATCTTCTGTGGCGGCGAATCGAAGCAATCTCTCGCAAGTGATGTGAGTGCCAGAGCCAACCATGTTGCCTGTGTTGTCAGTGGAATCGGAATCGGGGTCGGGTCGATGCGATGCTTGTTAATCACGTGTCGTCTCCAAGTGTCGTCGACAGCCGAAGAAGGATGCGGGGTCGGGTCAATGTGATGCTTGTCAATCAGTGGAACCGGGGTCGGGGCGATTGATCGTCGTCGTCGACAGCCGAAGAAGGATGCGGGGCCGAAGAAGGACACGGGGTTGGGTCGATGTGATGCTTGTTAATCAGTGGAACCGGGGTCGGGTCGATGTGATGCTTGTTAATCGTCGTCTCCAAGTGTCGTCAACAGCCGAAGCAGGACACGGCACGAGTGTCAAGAGAGGAAGAAGAAGAAGAAGAGTTGACACGGTGTCCAAGTGTCGTGGTGTCCAAGCATCGTTGACAGCCAAAGAAGGATGTGGCATCAAGAGAGGAAGAAGAAGAAGAGTTGACAGTGTTGCAAAGGCGACAACAGCAACGGCACACATGCGCTTGTTGTTGCAGGTTGTGTGCACTTGTTGTTGCAGGACATCTGTGCCAGTCATCAGGCCAGAAGGGAGGCGAAGCAGAAACAAGGACAGTGTGTGTCCACTCACATTGAAAAACAAGTCCAAACACAAACAGCAGAAGAAGTGGTAGCAACAACAGAAATGACAGAAACATTGAAAATTGCAGTTGTGGCAAGCCCACTTCATTTGGGAGATGAGACCATGTGCAACCTGTCTGCAACTCAACAAAGTCTATCAGAAAGTCTTGGGACAAAAAGAAATGAGAACATCTTCAAGTTGGTCAAGAAGAGGGAAGAAACATCATTTCACACTAGCAAGCACAAGGCATCAAGTGACAGTCCCAAAATGCATGATGTTGTTAGGGAACTGCAAAGAATCTCAAAGAAGAGAAGCCTTAGCTGCTAGTGTTTGCCCAAGTTAAAGGAAAAGTTGCAAGCTCAGTCTGTAAACTAGCTCACTAGAAAACAACTCGGACCTGATGCACAAGGCAAGCAGCATCAGACACAAATTCTTTGTCAGGCAGATGAAGAAGTGAAGACGACCACTGCATGCACAAAACTGGCACAATTCAAGCCCGGTTAAGCTGAATCATTGCCAGATCATTGCAGGAGGAGATCATGTTGACATGCTGATGCCATTGGAACATTTTGGGGGTCATCAATCCATCCATTGAAGACAAGGCAAACACCAATGAAAAGAGCAACCAATGAATGACAAATCGGTTCCTTTGGTGAATCAGTTTCAATGTGAACAAAGAAGACATTTGGTGAGTTACAGAATGCTTCATTTTTGGGAAAGATGAATTGACCCATTGCAAGAAGAGCTCAAGCACACACATGATGCACTGCAAGTGACAAGTTTTGTGAATGTTGTCAACACAGAGATGCTGTTGAGCATTTTGATTGTGACCAACTGCAAGAATCTACCCAAATGCCAATGAAAGCAAAACAAACTTATGAGTCTGTTTGATAATTGCTGCAACAAGCAGATTTGAACGTGAAAGTGTGTGCAGCAGTTTGATGGAATTGTGTCACATGACAGAACAAAGTCAAACGAAAGATTTTGACAAACCATGATTGATCCATTGACAAGCAGCTGCTTCAACCTTAACATGAGACATGCATTTCAAACATGAGATTATGCATGAAAATTGACACCAAGAAACAAAGTGGAAACATGTTTTGAATCTCAACTGCAGTCAATCTGCATGGTCTCTGCGGATTTGTTGTCAAATGATGATCTTGCAGTTCAGGTTAGCAAACCTCATGTGCACAACAATCTTCAAATCGAACATTGCAAAATGTTGAAATTGAATTGTTGCTGACTTGGGTCTTGCAAGGCCATTCACATTTTCCTTTCAACAAGATGGCGAATTGATTCAATCTGAATGCAGTTCAGCAAAGCAAACCAAATTCGCACAGATGTGTTGACTTAACTCTCAGCAAATCAAAATGACATGGACAATCAATGGTCTGTCATCTTCTCACAATCTTCTTCTTGATCAAGAACAAATGTTTTCCCCCATGAAAAAATGTTTTTCATGGTGTGCATCGACCAAAATGTCAAAAGTTCGATGATTCAGTGAAAGTGCAGACAACCATTTTGCAGAGTCAGTTTGTCGACTTTTGACTGGAAGCATTGCAATGATTTTTCATTTTTTTGTTGACTGCTAACAATGCCAACAATGTGTCACCAATGTCAAAGTTAGGAAACTGAATGTTCACCAGTGAACTGAAGAGCTGCCCGCAATTTGCATCCCAATGCACCTTGGAGAAAACTGCACCTTCACGCAAATTTGAAGAGCAATCCAAAGCCCTGACAAACTAAAAGGGTCATTCTGCTAATCATTGCATGAACAATGCTTTGGAATGATCTTGGCAAAAAGTGCCTAGCAAGATCCGCAACACAGACTGAAATCTCAGTTGTGCAATTTCTTCGATGTCACCGCAAAGTTTGCGTGAACTTTGCGCTGAATTTGCAAGGAGAGAAAACCTGGAAACTTGTTGTTTTTGATGAAGCAGAGTGAAGAATTCCCAAGCAGCACCATTTTAAAGAGCAGGGACATTCCTGGGTCCGTTGTTGTCACAGAAAATGTGTCAATGAGATTTTTGTTTCTGAGCATCAACTTGGGCAACACAAACTGATTGGTTTTGATCATTCACTTTGTGTGGTGGCTAGACATCTAGCATTGATTGAAAAAAACACTAACTTCCACAAACAACAGCCTCCTCATAAGGTGGGTTTTGAGCCATTTCTGTTAGTTCAGTGTCAGTTCAATGTCTGTGTGGATGTCCCTTTAAAGAACAGGCCAAGTGTGCGCACAGTGGAGCAGGACCTTGGCGAACGGTTCCTTGGCTTCCAGCCGTTCTGAAGAGCAAAAGGACTGTCATTGCGGCAACCAAAACTCGGAATGACCATCGTGTGGTAGTAAAAAATCTTAGAATTGAGATTTTTTTTGATAAAATTCTTCTGAGTGCCTTCTTTGTGTCCTTCTTTTTTGGCCCAGACCTATTCTTTTGACGAAAAAGAACACAAACAATTAGCTGACATCCGCTTCTTTGAATTCAATGCCTCAAACACCTTGGCATTTCAGTCATTCAATAAACAAACGGCGTTCGTTCTCCGCCCACCAAATTGTAATTGTTCTCACAATTTGACTGCCTCTTTCAGTTACATTCCAAAACAAATTTATCAAACCAAATCAAAGAATGATGCTATCCTTGTTTTCTCGCAGCAGTTTGACGAGCCTTGTACTAATGGTCTTGGTGTTGGTGATGCGATCTACTTCTGTGGATGGTTTCAGCGTTCAGCCCCCGATGACGTCCACGGCCCGGGCTTCCACGACTGCGTTGCCACTCTTTTTTGGAGGTGGAGGAGGTGGCGGTAAAAATGCCAATAAGCAGGTCACCGTCAACGGCAAAGCTGTCAATGCCCAGATTGGACAGACAGTTTTGGCTGCTGCAGGCAAGGCCGGTGTCTAAATTCCCACCTACTGCAAGAAAGGCGCTTGTGGAACCTGTGTCTGTTATATGAACAGTCGCAAGGTGCACGCCTGTAAAGAACGGATCCCGTCTGGAAGAGCTGAAATCAAAACCATGACGCTTTAGAGTGACCACCGTACCAACCAATGTGAGAGGATTCAATACATTCAAGCTACTATAGCTAGTAGAATAAGGAGAGACAATAATTATAGCTATTACATTTTTACATCAACTACTAGCGTTGTAGCTCATCTAGCCAAGACGTTGCTTCTGAATTTAGTACTAGTATACTGCTCTTTTTTTCCTTCATGGAACATGTCCTCGTCGAGAGACAATCGTGAGCAAATTCAGATCCAAGTACTGAGTCAGTGGACCGCTACCATTCACTAGCTAGTAGCTAGCTAGCTATGTGCGCCGCATTCGATCGGTGGGTTATGCTACTATGGAGGACGGATATAGGTGCACTTGCCGCAAGTAACACGATCAGGCGTTTTGCACAGCCAATGATTCAGATACCACCAGAGTTCTCCTTCAAGTTCTGTATGGCTACGTAGTCCAATAGGCACGTCTCTCCAACCTACACAATAGTAGGAAACATCCATGGACGCCGATGGTTCGTTTCTATAGAAGTTTCGTACGATGCTGACGGAGCTGGCCGTGCTGAGGCGGGTGTTTGCCCACGCCCCTAATGCAAATAGACTTGTGAATTGCGTGAATCCATCCGGATTAGCTTTCCTATTAGCTAGTCGAGGAACTTACCACTATGTTTGTATGGCACCAGGTGCTACCAGTCCCAGCTCTCTGCTCCCTACTAGCTAGTAGTAACACACTTGGTTCTGGGCTGGGTCGTCCGTCAATGAGCAACTGTGAGTCCTGATATTCAAATATTATTTTATTAGTATTTTAGGGAATTTGATATCTTGGCGC
>ENA-ORBV01009485-ORBV01009485.1-microbial-mat-metagenome-genome-assembly--contig:-NODE-9485-length-15937-cov-9.136255_pt1 | contig 15937 bp, 11 predicted proteins | sample MGYA00237777_ERZ505514 | MGnify/ENA primary metagenome ERZ505514 (study PRJEB26160, sample SAMN06269048) | microbial mat metagenome | isolation source: Oligotrophic lake microbial mat | place... | reverse complement strand
AGATTCGCCTTAGTCTCGTGGGCTCGGAGATGTGTATAAGAGACAGGCAGCAGCGTGCCGACGTGTCCCCAGCGAGCGGGCCGATCTGATCTCTCTGGACGTGAGGCCATGACTCTTGCTCCTTCTTGAGTGCGGGTCAACACCAGATCATATCGAAACTGGAGGGTAGAGCGGGGAGTACAGCCACCTACGGCTATGCTCCTTGTCTATGGACCTTTTCGACCGTCGTTGGTCTACCGGCTACCGCCCATTGTCCAGCGTAAATGTCGCCAGCAGATTGGCGAAGCGATCAATCGCGACGTGCGCGCCCGGCCCGATCACGGCGGTCGAGTCTTTCTCCTCCACGATCGCCGGCCCCGTGAACTGCATCCCGGCGGCGAGCAGCTCGCGGTCGTAGACTGGAACCTGCACGAAGCCGCCAAGCTCGGCGAAGTAGGCCCGACGCTCGCCCTTGAGCGCCGCTGTGGCCGGACGCAGCTCGACCGCAGTCTCGCGCAGGCTTACGCGCGGTCGCGGGCCGGTGGCCGTCAGACGACACGTGATGATCTCGAGATCAAGGTGGCGATGGGCATGGCCGTAGATGCCGGCGTAGAATTCGTAGAAGTAGGGGCGGAGTGTGGCGTCGAGATCGACCTCGGCCAGACGCGGGAAGGGCAGCGGCAGCGGGAGCTCGTGCCCCTGGCCGACGTGGCGCAGATCGGCCTGGCGTAGAAAGCGCATCTCGCCCTCGGCGACGCCCGCCTCGTGCAGCATCGCCCGGCCCTGGCTTTCTAGCTCGGCGTAGATTGTATCGAGGGTTGGCAGGGTTTCGGCGGTGAGCCTGGCGACAAAGCTCCGCGCGAAGTCGAACGACGCGGGCGCGGTGAGAAAGCCCAGCGCCGAGGTCACGCCGGCGCTGGCGGGGATGATGTAGCCGCGCATCTTGAGCGCCCGTGCGATCTGATGGGCGTGGATTGGCCCGGCGCCGCCGAAGGCCATCAGCTTGAGGCGACGTGGGTCGGCGCCGCGCTCGGCCACGTGAATGCGCGTCGCGGCGATCATACTCTCGTTGACAACCTGATGGATGCCGTGCGCGGCCACGATTGGGTCAACCCCGAGCGGGGTGGCGACATCCGCCGCGATCGCCCGCTCGGCGGCGGCCACGTTTAGCTGCATGCGCCCGCCGAGAAAGTAATCCGGGTTGAGGTAGCCGAGCAGCAGGTTGGCGTCGGTGACGGTGGGCGCACTCCCGCCAAAGCCGTAGCAGGCTGGGCCAGGGTCGGCGCCCGCCGAGTCGGGGCCAACCTTCAGCAGGCCAAGCTCGTTGATGCGCGCGATCGAGCCGCCGCCTGCCCCGATCTCGATCAGCTCGATGGCTGGGATACGCACCGGCAGGCCGCTGCCCCGCTTGAAGCGATGGACTCGCGCCACCTCAAAGCTGCTCGTCATGGTCGGGCGTCCGTCCTTGATCAGGCACATCTTCGCAGTGGTACCGCCCATATCGAAGGAGACCAGGCTCGGCTCGCCCACCACCTCGCCATAGAAGATGGCCGCGAGCACGCCCGCAGCGGGGCCAGACTCCAGCAGCCGCACCGGAAAGCGCCCGGCTATGTCCACCGTGCTGATACCGCCGCTCGACAGCATCAGGTAGAGCCTGCGCTCAAAGCCTGTGGCGCGCAGCTGCTGCTCTAGCTGCGCCAGGTAGCGCTCGGTGAGCGGCTGGACATAGGCGTTGGCGACGGTGGTAGACATACGCTCGTACTCGCGGATCTCCGGGGCGACCTCGCAGGAGAGCGCGACGCTGAGCTGCGGCAGCTGCTCGTGCAGCCAGGCCCGGATCAGCTGCTCGTGGACGGGGTTGCTGTAGGAGTGCAGCAGACAAACCGCCACGGACTCTACCTTTTCACGCTCCAGCAGCGCCTTGAGCGCCTCCAGATCCGCAGTATTCAGCGGCGTGACGACCTCACCCCGGCCATTGAGGCGCTCGTCTACCTCCAGGCGTAGCGGGCGTGGGACCAGCGGCTGCGGCAGCACCAGCAGCAGATCGTAGATGTCGTAGCGCATCTCCTTCGCGATCTCCAGCACATCGCGAAAGCCTTTGGTGGTGATAAAGGCCGTCCTGGCGCCTTTGCGCTCGATCAGCGCATTCGTGATCAGGGTTGTGCCGTGGATGGCGGTATCGATCGCGTGCCCCGACGCCTGCACCTGGTTGAGCAGACTGCGCACCCCTTCCATCACCGCAGCTGCCGGCTCATGCGGTGTGGTCAGGGTCTTATAGCTCGTGATCTGGCCTGAGTGATCGTCGATCAGGACGAAGTCGGTGAAGGTGCCGCCAATGTCAAAGCCGAGCCGGTAGCGCTTGCCCGCAGCACGCTGGGCTGAGCCTACGGCGTGTGCAGTCGGGTTCGAGAGCTGATCCATACAATCCTCGATGCTTGGCGAGCAATGCCTGACACGGTACGCTTGGCGCAGCGTCGCGGTGGGTTCTAGCCCCACAGGGGTACGATCAATCGGGTAGTTGAGAGCGTGCGTTTGAGGCGACCGTTGGGTGTTACGGCAAATCTAACACAACCAGAATGCGTTGTCAACTGTCAACAGTTGGCTTGACAAGCCCGCTGTAGTCGTAGTATGCTTGCGCCGTACCCAGTCCCCTGGCCCCTAGCCCGCAGGATCGACCGTGCGTTGAGCGCAGCGCTTGAGCCGGGCGCCGCGCCCGTCGGCACGCTTTGTCAGGAGAGAGCATGACTGCGCAGGCGAGCTTCCGTTTCGGCTTCGATATTGGCGGCACGTTTACCGACTTTGTGCTCTGCAATATGCAGACGGGCGAACTGCACACGTATAAGACGCTCACCACGCCCGACGATCCTGCCCGCGCGGTGATGGAGGGCTGGAGCGCCCTGCTCGGCGAAGTACACGCTGAGGGCAACCAGGTTGAGCTGGCGATCCACGGGACGACCCTGATCACCAACGCGCTGATCGAGCGCAAGGGCGCGCGGGTGGCTCTGATCACCACTGCCGGCTTTGGCGACACCCTCGACACCCAGCGCGAGATGCGCTACGACATCTACGACCTGCACTCGCCGCCGGTGCGCCCGCTTGTGGCGCGCGATCTGCGCTGCGAGGTCGAGGAGCGGATGAACACCTTTGGCGAGGTGGTGACGCCGATCAGCGACGCGGCGCTCGACGCTGTGGCGGCCTTTATCGAGCGCACCGAACCTCAGGCAGTGGCGATCTGCTTCCTGCACGCGTACCGCAACGGGGCGCACGAGCAGCAGGTGGCGGCCTTTCTGGCCACCCGCTTCCCCCAGCTCGCCCGCTCGCTCTCGTCCGAGGTCGCCCCGGAGATCCGCGAGTACGAGCGCATGTCTACCACCGTCGCCAACGCCTACGTCCAGCCGCTCGCCAGCCGCTACCTGCTGCGCCTAGAGACGCAGCTCCAGCGCCTCGGCTACCCGCGCCCGCTCTACCTGATGCTCTCCTCCGGCGGGATCACGGTCGCCGCCACCGCCGCACGCTTTCCCATCCGTCTTGTCGAGAGCGGCCCCGCTGCCGGCGCGCTGGCCGCGATCTTCTACGGCCAGGTTACGGGCCACTCCAACCTGGTGGCGTTTGATATGGGCGGCACCACCGCCAAGCTGTGCGTGATCAGCCAGGGCCGCGCCCAGATGACCCACACGTTCGAGATCGCGCGCATGCACCGCTTCAAGCGTGGCTCGGGGCTGCCGGTTCGCATCCCGGCGATCGAGCTGATCGAGATCGGCGCGGGTGGCGGCAGCATCGCGCGGCTCGACGACCTGGGGTTGCTGAAGGTCGGCCCGCAGTCGGCGGGCGCCGACCCAGGCCCGGCCTGCTATGGGCGTGGCGGCACCCAGCCCACCGTCACGGATGCCAACCTGCTGCTGGGCTACCTCAACCCAGGCTACTTCCTGGGCGGGCGCATGCTGCTGGACCAGGCGGCCGCCGCAGCGGCCATGGCGCCGCTGGCAGGGCAGCTAGAGCGCACAGTGGTGGAGGCGGCGTTTGGGATCTACCGGGTGGTCAACGAGAGCATGATCTCGGCCACACGGGTGCATGTCGCGGAGCGCGGGGTGGATCCACGGGCGGTGCTGCTGCTGGCGTTTGGGGGCGCGGGGCCGGCCCACGCCGACGCGCTGGCGCGGGCGCTGAAGATGCGCGGCTACATGATCCCGACCAACGCGGGGGTGGCGTCGGCGCTGGGCTTCCTGACGGCGCCAGTGGCGTTCGACCTGGCGCGCACATTCGCGGGGCCGGTGACGGCGGCAAGCCTTGAGGCGCTCGACGGGCTGCTGGCGGAGCTGGCGGCGGAGGGGCAGGCCACGCTAGTCCAGGCAGGCGTAGCCGAGACGGCGATGGAATTCGTGCCGAGCGTGGACCTGCGGCACGTTGGACAGGGGCACGAGGTGACGGTGCGGCTGCCCGCAGGGCGGCTGGTCGAGCTGGGGCTAGATGGGGTGAGAGCGGCGTTCTTTGCGCAGTACGAGGCGATCTATGGCTACGCGCACCCGCATCTGGAGCTGGAGGTGATGACGCTGCGGGTGACGGCGAGCGGGGGCGCGCCGACGCTGCGGCTGGCAGAGGTGGGCACGGACGCGACAAGCGCCGCCCGCGCGCAGAAGGGGCTGCGGCCGGTATTCGTGGCGGCGTGGGGGCGGTTTGCAGAGGTGCCGGTGTACGACCGGGCCGGGCTACAGGGCGGCGCAGAGCTGGCGGGGCCGTGCGTGATCGAGGAGCCGGACAGCACGGCGATTATTGGCCCCGATGTCACCGTGCGGGTCGACGCCTACCGCAACCTCATCGCCACCTTCGACGAGCGCGAGAGCATGTGAGGCGTGATCAGCATGGCGTTGACATATCTCGCGGCCCATGAGTATACTTGCCTGTTGACAGTCAACAGTTTATACATACCAGTAGGCCCCAAGATGAAAACTTCGTTCCACCCCGTCGACGCACGCACCCTTCGCCAGAGCGTCACAGAGGCGATCCGCCAGGGCATCCTTCAGGGCGACCTGCTGCCTGGCGCCCAGGTCAATCAGGCTCAGATCGCGGAGCAGCTCGGTGTCAGCCGTGGGCCCGTGCGCGAGGCACTCGGCCAGCTTGAGGAAGAGGGGCTGATCAAGAACACGCCATACAAAGGCACTTACGTTACCGAGATCACCGGCGACTTTATTAGCGAGCTGTACAGCATCCGGCGCGTCATCGAGACCTTTGCAGTGCGGCAGGCGGTGGAGCGCGCCACGCTGGAAGATCTCGCCGAGCTGCGGGCCGTGCTCAACGAGATGTATGCGACCGCCGAGCTCGCCGACATGAGCCGCATGGGCACGCTCGACATTCAGTTCCACTATCTGATCTGCCGTAGCGCGCACCATAGCCTACTGCTCCAGATGTGGAAATCGCTCGAGATTGGCACCCGCCGCTGTCTGGCCCTACGGCACCGCATCTACAGGAGCCCAGCAGATGTGATCGGGACGCACCCAGATATTCTCGCCGCGATCGAGACAGGCCAGGCGGATCGCGCCCACGAGATTCTTGGCACACACATCGCCGAGGCCGGTGAGCAGCTCTACCGCTCCTGGGAGCGCTCGCGGGCCGAGGAGGCAGCGCTGGCAGCTGCTACAGCAGACGTAGATAGCGCCGAGGAGCGTCCGCTGTCGGTACCAGTCGAGTAGCGCCCTAATCTGTGATGCTCTGCGGCCTTAGAAAGCCCAGCCGGGGTGGCTAGCAGGGTTGTGTTTTGTGTACCCTTCATGCGGCGGCTGGCCGCCAAGCAGAGGCAACACGATGAAGATCACGCGCGTCAAGCCCACAGTTATCAGCATCCCTCGCGCCGACACACTGACAACCTCGTACGGCAGCAAGAGCGATGCCCTCACGGTGCTGGTCGAGGTTGAGACCGACGAAGGCCTGATCGGTATCGGCCAGTCTGCCGTCGACGCGCCCTTTTACGGTGAGCCCGCCGAAGGAATCGTCGCCAATATCAACGCCCACCTCGGCCCCGCGATCATCGGCCAGTCGCCGCTCGACATCGAGCAGCTGAGCCGCCGCATGGTGGAGGCGCTGCCCGAGCATCTCTCGGCTCGTGCGGGCGTGGACCTCGCGCTCTGGGATTTGAAAGGTAAAGCGCTCGGCGTGCCGGTCTACCAGCTGCTCGGCGGGCGCTACCGCGAGGGCATTAGCCTAATGGGCTTTGTGCGCCACGACACCCCAGAGGCGATGTACGAGGCTGCCCGCGCCACCTTGGCGGAGACACCCTACCCGGTGCTGAAGATGAAGGTCGGCATGGATGTGCGGGGCGACGTGGCGCGCTTCGCCGCCGTGAGCGAGGCGGTGCGCGGCAAGGCGGTGATCCAGGTCGACGGCAACACGGGCTGGTCGCTGGCCCAGGCGATCAGCGCCCTGAGCGCGATGGACAAGCTGGGGACGCTGGGCGCGATCGAGCAGCCAGTGGCGCGCCTCGACGACATGGCCCACCTGGCGCGGCGCTTTGGCGCCCCCGTGATGGCCGACGAGTCGATCTACGGGCCGGAGGACGCCATCGAGGTGGTGAAGCGCGAGGCGGCGCAGATCGCGCTGCTGAAGATCACCAAGCACGGCGGAATTCTCAATGTGCTCAAGATCGCCCACATCGCCGAGGCGGCCGGGATCGACCTCTCGGTCGCGATCTACTACGACATTATCGCGGCGGCGGCCGCGCATATCGCTGTCGCTCTGCCCGCCGTGCGCTGGCCCTCGCCGCCGACGGGCATGCACGATACGATCCTCACGCGCTCGATCGAGCCGACCGGCCTGCTTATGCAGGTGCCGGAAGGCCCCGGCTGGGGCGTGGAGCTGGACTACGACAAGGTCCGTCGCTTCACCGTGGTGCTGTAGCCCGCTGTAGGCAGCGCGTATCGCGAGGGGTCTGATGGCGAACCATCACGCAACCACGGTGCTTGTTACCGGGGCGGCAGGCTTTGTGGGGCTCAATATTGTGCGCAGGCTCGCCATGGAGGGCGCCCCCGTGGTGGCCCTCGCGCGCCGCGAGCCCGACGCCGAGACGCGCCGCTTCCTGGCGCCTGTCGCCAACCTGGTGCGCTTTGTGATGGGCGATGTGCGCGACCGCGCGGGCCTCGCCGCGCTCGCCCAGCGCGAGGGGGTACGCCGAATCGTCCACGGCGCCGCCGTCACTTCCGCAGAGGCCGAGCGCGCCGACCCAGCCAGCTTCGTGGATGTGAACCTGGGCGGTACCCTGAACGTGCTGGAGGCCGCCCGGCGCATTGAGGCCGAGCGCGTGGTGCTGATCAGCTCGTCGGCTGTGTATGGCGCGCCAGCAGACCCGGCGCGGCTCATCGGCGAGGACGACGCGCTCCAGATCGGCGGCATGTACACGATCTGCAAGCAGGCGGGCGAGCAGCTCTGCCGCCGCTACGCCGAGCTCTACGGGCTATCGGCTGTGGCGGGCCGGCTCGGCACCGCCTACGGCCCCATGGAGCGCCCCACCGAGTCACGCGCGACGATGTCGCAGGTCTACACGCTGCTGCACGCGGCCCTCGCGGGGCGCCAGCTGCGCGTCTACGGCGCCGACCGGCTGCGCGATGTCTGCTACATCGACGATGTGGCCGAGGCGTTTTGCAGACTCACGCTCGCCGAGCAGCTGGAGCACACGATCTATAACGTCTCTGCGGGAACGGCGCACTCGCTGCGCGCGATCGCCGTGGCCATCGCCGCGCTGGTGCCGGGGCCAGCGTGGCTGCCAGCCGACGCCCCAGACGGTGCAGAGCTGGTGGTGCGCCCGCCAAGCGAGCGTGGGCCGATGAGCCTGGGGCGGCTTCGGGCCGAGCTTGGCTTCGCCCCGCGCTTTACGCTTGAGGGCGGGCTGGCGCACTACCTGGCATGGCTGCGCGCGCAATAGATGAGGAGTCATGCTTGAGGCTCGATCTAGTCGTCATCAACGGGACGCTCGTCGATGAGCATGGGAGTCGCGCCGCCGACATTGGGGTCGTCGACGGACGTGTTGCGCAGCTGGCGATGGCAGGGGGTCTCGCCATCGATAGCGCGGCGGAGGTGCTCGACGCGGAAGGGCTCTGGGTCTTCCCAGGCTTCGTAGACCCCCACGTCCACTGTCGTGCGCCCGACCGGCCTGATCGCGAGGATTTTGCCAGCGGCACGGCCGCCGCCGCCGCCGCCGGGATCACGACCATCCTGGAGATGCCGATCGCCGATATCGGCGTCTCGCGCCCCGAGATCCTGAACGCGCGCCGCGCGCTGGCCGAGCGCGATGCCCACGTGGATTTTGGGCTCTATGGGGCCTGCGGCACGCTCGACCGGACGCTGATCCACGGGCTGGCCGAGGCGGGCGCCTGCGCCTTTAAGATCTTCACCCTAGACGTGCCGCCAGAGCGGCGCCGCTCCTTCGAGGGCATCACGCTCACCCGCGAGGACGACATCTACCACGCGCTCTCGATCGTCGCCGAGACCGGGCTGCTCTGCGCGGTTCACGCCGAGAACGATGCGCTGCTGCGGATCGGGCGCGAGCGGGCGCGGGCCGATGGGCTCACCGGCGCCGACGCCTACCTCACCGCCCACCCCCAGGCCGCCGAGGCGATGGCGGTGGCGTGGATGGCCGTGCTGGCGGAGGCCACTGGCGCGCGCGTCCATATCGTGCATGTCACCTCGGCCTGGGCGCTCGACTTTATCCGGCTCGCCAAGCGGCGCGGCGTTCAGCTTACCGGCGAGACCTGCCCGCACTACCTGCTCTTCGATGAGGAGACGGCGCGCCGCCACGGTCGCTGGGCCAAGATCGCCCCGCCACTGCGCCCCGCCGCTGATCGCGAGGCGCTCTGGGCCGCGCTTGCCGACGGCACGCTGGACATTCTGGCCAGCGACCACGCGCCGTTTCTGCCGCACGAGAAGGAGGTGGAGGATATTCTGGCCATCCCCTCGGGCCTGCCGAATCTGGAGGCATTCACGCCGCTGATGCTCTCCGCGGCTCACGACGGGCGCCTGCCGATCAACCACATGGTCGCGCTGCTCAGCGCTCGGCCCGCGCGGCTGTACGGACTCTACCCCCAGAAGGGCGCGCTGCTGCCTGGCTCCGACGCCGACATGGTGCTCTACAATCCCAACGTCAGCTCGGTGATCGACACCGCCACCTGGCAGTCGCGCTCACGCGGCAGCGCCAGAATCTTCCACGGCATTGGCTACCGTGGCCGCGTAGTGCGGACGATTGTTCGCGGCCGGACGATCTACGCTGAGGGCCAGATTGTGGGGCCGAGCGGGTGGGGCCAGATGGTGCGGCCCAGCCCGAAGCTCGAGCCCGCCGTATAGGGGCAGCGGCACGCCGCGCCTTCACAGGAACACGCATGACACGCGAGACGATCACTGTTGCCGGCCTTAGCGTGGAGCCGGGCCAGCGCGCCTACGGCTACCTGCACGTCGGCTACCTCGCCGCCCGCACCGAGGTACGCATCCCGCTTCAGGTGCTGCAAGGCGCCCAGGACGGGCCGGTTGTCTGCCTGGAGGCGACCCTCCACGGCTGGGAGCCGATGGGCGCCGAGATCTTGCGCCGCGCGCTCCAGCGCGTGGACCCCGCAACCCTGCGCGGGACGATCTACTGCCTGCCTCTGGCCAACCCCTTCTCGGTGGAGTTCGGCGGCAGCGTCGAGAGCACCGGCACGCGCGTGAACCCCGCCGACCTGCTCGACCTGAACCGGGTCTGGCCCGGCAAGCTCGAGAACGGCTGGCTCACCGAGCAGATGGCCCACGTGATCTGGAGCGAGGTGCTCTCACGCTGCCAGTATCTTGTGGACTACCACGACGGCACTGGCGCCTGCGACGAGCTGCCCGTCGCCTTCCCCCACGCCATCCCGGAGGACGCCGCCGTAGCGTCGACGCTGGCCGACGGCGTGGGCGGCGAGGGCGGGGGCGCGCAGCTGACGCCCGAGTATATCAGCACCATGAACGCGAAGATCCGCGGGATGGCCGAGGCCTTCGGCTCGCCGGTGATCTGGTGGCGCCAAAGCCCGGTCAACCCCGCCATGATCTCGGGCCACTGTCTGCTGAACAATATCGTGCCGCTGGTGGTCGAGGCGGGCGGCGGCGGCCAGATCGACTTCACGATCGAGCAGGGCGTGGAGTGTACGCTAAATATCCTCAAGCACCTGGGCATGATCGACGGCGACCTGGTGCTCCCGAAGCGCCAGATCATGGTCGAGAACTATGTCGTCTACCGCTCGCGCAGCGGCGGCTTCTACCTCCAGGAGGATGGGATCGCCCTTGGGGCCACGGTGACAAAGGGCCAGCTGCTGGGGCGCGTGCTCGACCCGCTGACCAGCGAGGTGCAGGAGGAGTGCCGCTCGCCAGCCAACGGGATCATCATCAGCAGGCGCCTGAAGATGCCGATCAACCCCGGCGGCTATATCGCCCACATCGCCGACGTAGACTCGACCGTCTGGACGCGCGACAACGCGTAATCGGCGACGGCGCGGCGCACCCCGGGCCGTCTAGACCGCGAAGGGCGCGAACCTCTGGACCGCGAATAGAATGTGGCCTGATTCGCGGTCGTTCGCGGCCTTTCGCGGCTTCGTGGTCCAAAGTGCTCGGGCATCCCCGTCAGATTCCTCGCTGCGCTCGGGATGACAACCTTCGTTGTAAGACTAGGAGCGAGCATGGCCAGCAAGACGGTGCGCGTCGGGATTGTCGGCACTGGGTTTGGGCAGTCGGCGATGCTGCCAGGCTTTCGGCAGGCACCGGGCGCCGAGGTGGTCGCCATCTGTAGCGGTCGGCGCGAGCGTGCGGAGGCCGCAGCGCAGGCCCACGGCATCCCGCTGGCCTTCGACGACTACCGCGCGATGCTGGCCCAGGCCCAGCTCGACCTGATCTGCGTGGCGACGCCCGTGGCCACCCACGCGCCGATCACGCTCGCCGCCATCGCGGCCGGCTGCCACGTGCTCTGCGAGAAGCCCACGGCGATGGACGCCGCCGAGGCCGCCGCGATGCTGCGCGCCGCCGAGGCCGCCGGCGTCGTCCACCTGATCGACCACGAGCTGCGCTTCAACCCGACCCGCGCGCGGGTGGCCGAGCTGCTCGCCGAGGGCTACATCGGCCAGGTTAGCTACGCGAGCATCCGCAACGTCGCGGCGCTGCGGGCCGACCCGCAGCGCGCCTGGGATTGGTGGTCCGACCGCGCGCGCGGCGGCGGCGCCCTCGGGGCCAGCGGCTCGCACCAGGTGGATCTGCTGCGCTGGTGGCTCGGCGAGATCACCGAGGTGAGCGGGCAGCTCGCAACCTACGTACGCCAGCGGCCCGACCCGGCGCACGGCGGCGAGCTGCGGGCGGTGGACAGCGACGATCAGTTTAGCTTCATCGCGCACCTGGCGAGCGGTGCTGCAGCCCACGTCTTCGTAAGCTACGTGGCCCACCACGGCGGCGCGAACCAGATCGAGCTGCACGGCGACGCCGGGAGTCTGGTGATCGACCACGACGACAGGCTGTGGGGCCGCCGCCTGGGCGCCGCCGCGCCCGAGGAGCTGAGCGTGGCCGACCCGCTGGAGGGCGTGCCGGGGGTGCCTTCCAGCGTCTGGGCGCGCTCGTTCGCCCACCTGGCCCGCGAGCTGGTGGCGGCAATCAGTGAGGGGCGGGCGCCAAAGGGCGGCGCCACCTTCGCCGACGGCCTGCGCTGCCAGCTGGTGCTCGACGCGGTGCGGCGCTCACACGACGAGCGCCGCTGGGTAGCTGTGGAGAATGAGCTATGAGCGCACCAGACCCCGAAAAAAAGTTTGTCGGCATCCAGATCAGCCCGATCAGCTTCATCGACGAGGGCGTCGAGCAGGTGCTCGACACGCTCCAGCGCCGCGTGGGCGTGAACGCGCTGCTGATCGGCACGATCTCGTGGCTGGGCCTGAAGGTGGGCCGACGCATCTCCCACGCCCTGGAGGGCTGGCCGGACCACGGCGTCCCCGCGCCCTACACCATGCAGGGCGGCGCCTACTGGGCCACCCACGCCGAGTACTACGCCAACACCCCGATCAAAGCCTTCCGCTCTACCGACGCAGAGCTGGCGGGGCGCGACATCCTGGAGCTGGTGATCCCGGCGGCACGCGCGCGCGGCATGCAGGTGATCCCCGAGATGATGGAGCCGCTGTTCAAGTACGCCGGCCACGGCTCGGCCAGCGCGGTGAACATCCCCAACATGCCGCAGTACCTGGAGGTGGATGCCTACGGCCGCGTGGCGGGCGAGCCGTGTACCTCGAACCCGGCCTACAGACGCTGGTGGCATGCGCTGGTCGAGGATCAGTGCCGCAGCTACCAGATCGACGGGATTATGTGGTGCAACGAGCGCAACAGCCCGCTCGACCGCATGATCCAGGGCCAGGCGCCCGGCTGCTTCTGCGAGCACTGCCGCCGCGAGGCGCTAGAGCGCGGCATCGACGTAGAGCGGGCGCGGGCAGCGCTCTGCGAGCTGCACCAGTACTTTCAGCAGGCACGGGCGGGCGAGCCGTTTGTAGACGGCGCGCTGATCGAGTTCCTGCGCGTGCTGCTGCGCAACCCTGAGGCGCTGATCTGGGAGCGCTTCTGGCTGGAGCGCAGCAAGGATCTTGACCGCGAGCTGTACGGCATCGTCAAGTGGTGCAACCCCAGCCTCAGCTTTGGCCTGAATGTCTGGAACCGCAACCACTTCAACCCGATCCGCAAGGCCCAGTGGCCCTGGGACGAGCAGACCATGTACAGCGACTGGGTCAAGCCGATCACGTACCAACACCAGGCGGGCGGCGTCTATGTGAAGGAGATGACCGACTTCCACAAGAGCATCCTGCGCGACTTCACGCCCGAGGAGTTTACCCCGATGATGTACAAGCTGCTCGGCCTGAGCGAGGCGCCCTGGGGCGAGCTGGTGCAGCGCGGCATGGACCCCGACAGCTACGTCGGCGGCCAGTGCCGCGACACCCTGCGCGCCGTGGGCGGCAAAGTGCCCGTCTACATGGGCATCGGCGTCGACGCGCCGCGCACCCGCGCCGACCAGGCCGCCTGTACGCCCGAGATCGTCTACCGCAGCGTGATGGCGACCTACCAGGCCGGCGGCCACGGGGTCGTCTTCTCGCCCAACTACGCCGGCATGAACCTGAGCAACCTGGACGGGGCCGCCGCCGCGCTCCGGGAGCTTGGGCTGCACGCCTGATCCCGACAGATGCGATTGAAGCAAGGAGTGAACCAATGCCTGAGCAGCCTGCCTGGCGCTTCCAGAAGCTGATCGGCCCGATGTACGAGGCCCCCACGGGCCACACCATCCTGAAGGGGCGCGTGCTCACCTGCCGCGCCAGCGAGGTGATCGAGCACGGCTTTGTGGAGATCGAGGGCGATAAGATCAAGGCCGTGGGCAGCGCCGCCGATCTTGGCGAGCGGGGCGCCGAGCTTGTCGAGACCGGCGGGACGATCATGCCCGGCCTGTTCAACAGCCACGCCCACCTGGGCTGGGACGGCGTTCACGATCTGGCGCAGCAGTCGCTCAACGACCCGCCCGAGATCTCGGCCTACAAGTGCGCCGGCAACATGCTGATCAGCCTGCGCGCAGGCGTGACCACCGTGCGCGATCTGGGCCTGCACAAGGCCAACCTCTTCGCCAAGCAGGCGGTCGAGCAGGGCATCTTCCCCGGCCCGCGCGTGCTGGCCTGCGGCGAGTCGATCGTGCAGACGGGCGGCCACACCTACTGGGCCTGCCGCGAGGCCAGCGGCGCCGATGAGATGCGCCGCGCCGTGCGCGACCAGGTGCGCGGCGGGGCCGACCTGATCAAGATTATGGCCTGCCACGACATGCTGGAGTTCACCGACGCCGAGCTGGAGGCTGTGATCGACGAGTGCCACCGCAACGGCCTGCCCATCACGGCCCACGCCACCTACAACGAGTGTATCGAGCGCGTGGCCCGCTTTGGGATAGACTGCGTCGAGCACGGCGGCAGCATGAGCGATGCGACGATCGAGCTGCTGCTTGCGAGAAAGATCCCGATTGTTACAACCTTCGCCCCAATTGTGATGCAGAGCCAGCCAGAGGTTGCGAAGAAGTTCAACATCCCCGACTGGAAGCTGCTGGAGCGCCAGAAGGCCGTCGCCAACCCGGCGCGCTACGAGGGCATCGTCAAGGCGGCCAAGGCGGGCGTGGTGATCGGCTTCGGCACCGACGCAGGCAGCCCCGCCGTGGGCCACGGTGTGATCGCCCCCGAGATGGCGTTCATGGTCAAGCTCGGCGTTGTGCCCGACAACTACGGCGCGATTCGCAGCGCCACAAGCGTGGCGGCGCAGATCAGCAGCCTGAGCGACCGGCTCGGCACGCTGGAGCCAGGCAAGCTCGCCGATATCGTGGTGGTGGGCGGCAACCCCCTGGAGGATCTCAACGCCCTGAGCCTGGTGCGCCGGACGTACGTGGCCGGGAAGCGGCTTGTCTGATAGCCGAGAGCCGAGAGCCGAGAGCCGAGAGCACATTGGGCCGCAGCGTTCCCTCACCCCCGCCGCTGGCGCGGCTTCCCCCTCTCCCGCGCGCGGGAGAGGGGGCCAGGGGGTGAGGGCCAGCCCGTCGAAGTGTACAGCACGTATGAACCTCGTCTAAGCATGCGAGTAGGATACTTATGTTGACCACAGCCACACTCACCGAGCGCGATCAGCGCTATAGCCGCCTGCGCGGGGCCATGGCCTCCGCAGGACTCGACGCGCTCCTCGTCGCGGGGAAGGGGCACTGGTGGACGGGGCGCGGCTACTTTCGCTACCTCACCGACTTTCACCTCTGGGGGCACGATGGGCTGCTGCTCGTCCCGCTGGCCGGCGAGCCCTCCCTGACGCTGACCAGCCCCGCCGTCGCCGCGAAGATCGCCGCCCGTGGCTGGGTCGAGGACGCCGACGGCGATGTCTTCCTGGTGCCGCGCGTCGCCACCGCGATCCGCGACCGCAAGCTTGCCCACGCGCGCATCGGCGTGGCCGGCCTGCGCGCGATCATCGGCGCCGGCGTGCTCGCCGAGCTGCGCGAGGCGCTGCCGCAGGTGGCGTTTGTCGACGCGGACGACGTGATCGACCGGGTGCGCATGATCCGCAGCGAGCTGGAGATCCAGCAGATCCGTGAGCTGTGGACGCTCTCGAAGGCCTGCATGGAGCGCTTCGTTGAGATCGTCACGCCCGGCAAGACTGGGCTGGCACTGGCGGCGGAGTGCTCGCGCATCGCTCTGGAGGGCGGCGCCCGCGATCTGCTTGTCTTTATCGGCGAGCAGCCTGGGCAGATGGGCGTGCCCGACGACACGCCAGTGCGCTGCGACGGCATCACGAGCTATCACATGGAGCTTTGCGGCCCCAGCGGGCACTGGTCCGAGCTCACGGTTACCTGCGCCTATCGCCCGCCCAGCGAGGCCGAGGAGCGCCTGATGGACAGCGAGCTGCGCGCCTACGCGGCCATCCGCGCCGCCGCTCGCCCCGGCGCGCAGCTGCCCGAGCTCGCGGCGATCTTCGAGCGCACGCTGGTGGATGACGGCTGGGAGCTGGGGGCGCCCACCCGCCACTTCGACATGCACGGCCAGGGTATGGACACGATCGAGCGCCCGTGGTTCGCCGCCGAGCAGCCCTGGGGCGCCTCGCAGAGCTGGCCGCTTGAGGCCGGGATGACCTTTTCCTACCACCCGCACCGCAACCTGCGCCCGGCCGTCGCCTGGGGCACCGGCATCAACGAGGATATCCTGATCACGCCGGACGGCGCCGAGCGCTTTAGCGGCGACTGGGATCTGCGCTGGCGCCGCATGTAGCCGCATCCATGTCATTCCGAGCGCAGCGAGGAATCTGCGGTCTTGCTGCACGGGAAGACCCCTCCACTCCGCTGCGCTCCGGTCGGGGTGACAACGAGCGATGCGCTGCGCTATCGGCTATCGGCTATCGGCTATCGGCTATCGGCTATCGGCTATCGGCTATCGGCTATCGGCTATCGGCTATC
>ENA-ORBV01009484-ORBV01009484.1-microbial-mat-metagenome-genome-assembly--contig:-NODE-9484-length-15937-cov-13.177364_pt1 | contig 15937 bp, 21 predicted proteins | sample MGYA00237777_ERZ505514 | MGnify/ENA primary metagenome ERZ505514 (study PRJEB26160, sample SAMN06269048) | microbial mat metagenome | isolation source: Oligotrophic lake microbial mat | place... | reverse complement strand
TTTCAAGCAGAAGACGGCATACGAGATTCGCCTTAGTCTCGTGGGCTCGGAGATGTGTATAAGAGACAGCATCTGTGTTGATTGTGGTGGTCTCGCTCCGAAAGTCAGTGGCACCGCCAAGCGGTGCAAGGGGTGCGCTGCCACCTACGACATGAAGCGTCGAGGTGAGCGGACGGTCCACAGGCTCACCGTGTACCGGCGGGGCGACAGGGATATCCATTGGCGCACTGTCGGTGAACGTGACGGCTGGCGTTGTCATTTGTGTGGCAAAAAGGTCACAGCCATCGCTGGCAACGGTGTCGAGATGGGCGGCGCGACAGTGGATCACATCCTCCCGCTGACTCTTGGCGGCGAGCATGTGTGGGCCAACGTCGCCCTTGCTCACCGTTCGTGCAATGTGAGTCGCGGTAATCGCGGGTCGATGCAACTCCGGCTGGTGGGGTGACGGTGCCAGCCAAGGACCGACGCCACTACGGCGGCGACTACCACGCCCGGTCCAAGGCGCTGCGGGCCGCCGCCTACGCCGACCCGTCGGCGAGGTGTTGGCGGTGCGGTCTGACGATGGCCGAGTTCGTGGCGTCGTTCCCTCGTCGCCGGTCGGAGTGGCACGCCGATCACGTCGTCCCCGGTGACCGTTTGTCGCCCTTGCGCCCTGCTCACGCGTCGTGCAACACGAGCGAGGGGGCCCGGAACAGCCACGGCACCGGCATGAACCCTTCGAGGCGGTGGTATTGATGTCTGACGACCGCAAGACGGACACGATCGAGCGGCTCGAGCATCTCCGCGATGACCTGCGTGGTGCGATGGACGCCGCTATAGCGGCTGGTGCGGGCACTGTGGCGCAGATCAGCGCGCAGTACCGGGCGACGCTCGCGGAGTTGTTGGCGTTGTCGCCGCCTGCCGAGTCCGGCCCGAAGTCGAAGCTCGACGAGTTGAAGGAGCGGCGTGAGCGAAACCATGCTCCCGGCTCGGCTGGGTCACCAACGCCCACGGCTGCTGTCGTTGCCGCACCGAGGGGTCGCAAGCGCGGGGCCTGACGCTGTCGAGTTCGCGGTGTCGCTTGGCTACGACCTCGACGACTGGCAGGTGTGGTGTGTTGACGGCATCTTGTCGGAGGATGTGAACCGCCGGCTGTGCGCGATGCTGTGCGTGCTGGTCATGCCTCGCCAGAACGGCAAGAACGTGGTCATCGAGGTCGTGGAGCTGTACGCGTTCTACGTGTTGGACTGGCCGGCGATCCTGCATTCGGCCCACCGGCAGGACACGAGCGCCGATCACATGGCGCGTCTGCGGGTGGTGATCGAGGCGAATCCGACGCTGGACGCGATCACGGAGTTCCGTGAGGCGAACGGTAAGGAGAAGATCGTTCGCACTGACACGCGTGCGGAGATCCGGTTCGTGACCAGGTCGAAGAAGATCGGCCGGGGTAAGTCGCCTCGCCTGGTCGTGATCGACGAGGCCCTGTATGTCACCGACGCCCAGATCGACGCGATGGTGCCGTCGATGTCGGCGCAGTCGATGCGTGCGGACAAGCCGATCATCTTGTATGCGTCGTCGGCGCCGGTGCCTGAGTCGTTGGTGTTGGCCCGTTTGCGGATCAAGGCTGCCGAGGGTGGCCCGTCGACCTGGTATGCCGAGTGGTCGTGTGAGCCTGGTGTGGATATCACCGATCGTGACGAGTGGGCTCGGGCCAATCCTGGGCTGAACGTGCGGATCTCGGAGGACTGGATCGAGGAGATGGAGCTCGGGACCATGTCGGTCGACGGGTTCCTGATCGAGCGTCTCGGTGTGGTCCCGAACGTCGACGGCGACGAGGGTGAGTTGCCTGGGTGGCCGCAGTGTGTGGACACCGGCTCGCAGCCTGGCGCGCTGGTGTCGTTGGCGATTGATGTTGCCCCTGATCTGTCGTGGTCGTCGGTTGGTGTTGCCAGTCATCGCCCCGACGGGGTGTTGCATGTCGAGCTTGTCGAGCACATTCAGGGCACGGCGTCGCTGGTGCGTGTCGCTGCTGCGGTGGCGAAGTCGCATGGTGTGCCGGTTCATCTCGATCCGCGTTCGCCTGCGGTTGGTTTTGTCGGTGATCTGACGCTCGCCGGCGTGCAGGTCATCGAGGTCGGCACGCTCGATCTGACGAAGGCGTGTGCGTCGTTGAAGGTTGCGGTTCGTGATGGTCGTGTGGCTCATCGTGGGCAGGGTCCGTTGTCTGCTGCTGTTGGTGGTGCCGGTATTCGTGCTGTGGGTGATGCGTGGTCGTGGGCTCGTCGTAGTTCAACGGCCGACATTTCGCCGCTTGTGGCGGTGACGTTGGCGATGCATGGGGCGATGAGTGCCCCGAAGAAGTCCGACCTACGTATCTGGTGAGGTGACCATGCGCAATCTGATCGCCTCTGTGCTTGTCGTGTCCGGGCTCATGCTGGCTGTGACCGCTGCCGCTGTTGTCTCTGTCGTGTTCGGTGTGGCTGTGGCCGGTGCCTCGCTGGTGGCTGTCGGTGTGTTGACGTTCGATCGCGAGGCGACGTGAAGCCCCTGTTTTCGAGGTCGGCGCCGGTCGAGAAGCGTGGCCTCGTCGAGGATGCCTTGTGGTCTGCCCGTCGTGGCGGCTCGGCGACCGCCGGCCAGTCTGTGACGAACGAGTCGGCGAATCAGTTGATGGCGGTGTGGCGGTGTCGGCACCTGATTGCCGACATGGTGTCGGGTTGTCCGATCGACGAGTTCACGAAGACGGGTGCGGAGCGCACCCCGGTGCTCGACATGTCGCCGTTCGTGGCCGACCCGTCGCAGTTCGTTGATGCGTCGTCGTGGCGGTATCAGTTGATCTTCGCTGCGGTGTCGACCGGTAACGGTGTGGCGTACGGCGTCGATTACGACGAGCGTGGGCTTGTCCAGCGTGCTGAGGTCGTGCCTGTTGGTGAGTGGTCGTGTTCGCAGGCCGGGTTCTTGGCGCCGCCGGTGTGGAAGATCGGCAACAGGGTCGTCGATTCTGACCGGATCATTCATCTTCCGGCGTTCGGTCCGGCCCCCGGTTCGGTGCTCGGGATGAACCCGATCCACCACGCCCGGGCCACGATCGGTCTGGGTATGGCGGTGCGCCAGTTCGGTGCGTCGTGGTATGCGAGTGGTGGCCATCCGACGACTGCGCTCGTGACCGATGCGGAACTCGATGACGACGACATGGTGAAGGCGAAAGAGCGTTTCCGCGAGGCGACGCTGGACGATCACATTGTGGCGCTCGGCAACGGCTGGAGGCTGGAGAGCGTGCAGGTGTCGCCCGATGACGCCCTGTTCCTGGCTGCGACGAACGCGACCGGTGTCGACATCTGCGGATTCCACGGGATCCATCCGACGATGCTCGGCTATGCGCCGCCGGCTGGTGGGACGATCACCTACCAGAACGGTGAGCAGCGGATGCTCGACATGTTGGTGACCACGTTGCAGTGGTGGTTTGCCCGTGTCGAGCGGTGCATCACCGGCCAGATCCGCCCGGAGCGGTACGTGAAGATCAACCTCGACGCCCTGTTGCGTTCGGATGCGATGACCCGCTGGAGGATCCACGACCTCAAGGTTCGGCTCGGCGCGGCGAACATCAACGAGACGCGCGCACTCGAGGACGCCCCAGGCATCGGCGCCGATGGCGATCAGTTCTTGTGGCCGCCCGCAGGTATCAGCGCGCAGGTTGTGTCGACGGATGCCGATGAGGCCCGCCAGATCGCGGAGCTGATCCAGAAGATTTACCTCGGTGTCGGTGTGGTCATCTCCGCAGACGAGGCCCGCGTGTTGATCAATCAGGCAGGCGGAGACCTGGCCGGAACACTTGCCGAAGGAGGCGCACCATGAGCCGACGTGATGAGAAGGCGGCGGGTATCGAAACCCGCTACTTCCTGCCCAAGATCGAGATGCGTTCGGTGGCGACCGGGGCGACGGAGTTCCGTGGGTACGCCACCGCTTACGAGGAGTGGTACGACGTCGCTGGCGGCCCTGAGGCTGGCGGTTGGCGTGAGCGGATCACCGAGCGCGCATCGAAGAAAACCCTTTCGGGTAAGCCTGACGTACGGCTCCTCATCGACCACAACCCGACGCTCGTGCTGGCCCGGACGAAGTCGAAGACGCTGTCTCTCGAGGAGGACGGCGCCGGCCTCATGGCTTACGCCCCGTCGCTCGACATGCGCGACCCTGACGCCTTGTCGGTGTCGGTCAAGGTGGAGCGCGGCGACGTCGATTCGATGTCGCTCGGGTTCCTGCCGATCAAGCAGGGCTGGAACAAGGACTACACCGAGCGCACGATCAGCGAGATCGACCTGTCGATCCCGGGTTCTGACGTGTCGATCGTGACGTTCCCTGCGAACCCTGCCGCTATCGCCACGATGCGTGCCGTCGTGTTCATCGACGGTCGCTGTGTCGACCTCGCCGAGATGCGCGCCGACAAGGCGCCGTCGGTTCATGTTCTCTCGCTCACTGTCGCTAAGGCGATTCGTGAGCAGATCCGCCACGTCGCCTGACGGCGCGGCAACCCTCTCGTCGAACACCAGTCCTAGCCGACCTCGAGCCCGGCCCGCATGTGCGGGACACGACTCGCAGCGTCACTCAGACCCGGAGCGCGGAGCAAGCAACACAACTCCCCCTTCTTGTCTGAAAGGACACCCCCATCATGGGACCACTCGAAGCCATCCGCGCAGCTTTGCGCGCCAACCTGGAGGCCCGTGCAGCGCACGAGTCGACCATCGACACCCTGATCGCCGCTGCGGAAACCCGTGGCAGCGACTTCGACGAGGCTGAGCGTGCATCGTTCGCCGAGCAGCGCACCGCCATCGTCGCCCTCGACGGGGCACGCCCCGAGCTCGAGGCCCGTCAGGCCGAGCTCGTCGCTCGCGCTGAGGACCGTACGGCCGCTGAGGCCCGCGCCGCTGCCCTGCCGACCGCAACGGTCACCGCTGTCGGCGGTGCCATCGTCCGCAAGGAAGAGCACACCTACCGCCCCGACGTTGCCCACGGCTTCCTCAGCGACCTCTACGCCATGACGCACCGATCCGGTGACTTCCGTGGTGCCGAGGAGCGCATCGCCCGTCATAGCCATGAGGCTGCGGTTGAGCGTCGCGACATCGGTGTGTCGGCGCTCGCGGGCGTGGTCCCGCCCGTCTACCTGATGGAGCAGTTCGCCCCGCTCGCTCGTGCGGGTCGCCCGTTCCTCAACTCGCTGAACGCGATGCAGTTGCCCCCTGATGGGGTGTCGTTCTTCATCCCTCGTGGAACCACCGGTTCTGCTGCGGCGATGACGACCGAAGGCGCCGGCTTCAACGAGCAGGACATGGCCGTCACCGACCTGAACCCCCGCGTCGAGCTGGTCACGGCACAGCAGGACATCTCCCGCACCCTGTTCATGCGTGGCGGTCCCGTCGTGGACATGCTCATCATGAAGGACCTCATCGAGGCTTCCGAGGTTGCGCTGAACGTGTCGTGCCTGAACGGTTCGGGTAGCTCGCCGCAGCACCGTGGCATCCTGCAGGTGGCCGGCATCTCGGCGGTGGCGTACACCGACGGCTCCCCGACGCTGCCTGAGGCGTGGCCGAAGTTCTCGGATGCGATCCAGCGGATCAACTCGCTGCGCTTCGCACCGGCGACCGTGATCTATATGCACCCGCGCCGCTGGGGCTTCATCACCGCTGCGGTCGACTCGCAGAACCGGCCGATCTTCGATTTCAGTCGGACGATCCCGAACTCTGTGATCGGCCTCGGCGACGCGGCTGCGTACGGCCAGATCGTCGGCACGTTGCAAAACCTGCCCGTCATCACCGATGCGTCGATCCCGACGAACCTCGGCGCCGGCACCGATCAGGACATCGTCATCGTGGCGAAGGCTTCGGACATCGTCTACTGGGAGGACAACGTGATGCAGTTCACGTTCGAGCAGACCCTGTCGACGGCTCCCGGCCAGGTGCGTTTGGCCGCTGGCCGGTTCTCGCTGTTCTCCGCTGGCCGGTACCCGACGGCGATCTCCACCATTGGCGGCACGGGATTCACTTCACCTGCGTTCTGACCCCCTGAGTCAGTTCAGTCACCACCGGCCACTGGTCGGTGGTGGCGACTGCCGACTCTGGCACCAACCCCTCACCCCAGAAAGGTCCACCACCATGTCAAGTCAGCAGATCCCGATCGACGAGAACCACCTCCGTCAGGGTTCCCCCAGCAACAGTGTGTTCGCCGAGTCGGTCCCCCGGTTCCTTGCCGGTGCGTCCGTAGCGATCGGTGCGACCGGTGTCGTGCTCTCGACGGCGGTGCCGTTGCAGATCGGCGACTTCGCTTCGTCGATCACGTTCATCACTGGTGGCACTGCGGCGGCTACGCCGACCGCCGGTTTCGTCGCACTGTATTCGCCTGCCGGCGCCCTGCTCGGGCAGTCCGCCGACTTCGCTACCACCGCCCGCGCCGCCAACACGCCGTTCCCGGTGCCGCTCGTCACCCCTGTCCGCATCACGGTCGCCGGCCTCTATTACGTGGCGATCAGTTTCACCGCCGGTACGGTGCCGACCTTGGCTGGGTTGTCCGTGGTCAACGCTGTCGTGAACGGCGCTGTCGGTCTTTCGGCCGCCGTCCTCGCTCAGACCCACGGTTCGGCTGTCGGTGCTACTGCCCCGGCGACGATCGCCACCCCGACCACGGTGGCGACCATCCCCTACCTCGTTGTGACCTGATGTCGACGGTCGCCGCACTCATCGAGGAGCGTCGCGGGTATGTGGCGCACGGCAAGACGGGCCGCGTCGCCCAGGTCGACGCCGAGCTCGCCCGGTTCGGGATCGCCGTCGACGACACCCCCGAGGTCGAGTTCGCCGTTGTCACCCCCGAGGTCGAAACCGCTGTCGTCAAGCGAGGTCCGGGCCGCCCCCGCAAGGAGCACTAAATGACCACCTACCCGCGAGCCAACATGCAGCGGGTCTTGGCCGGCTCGATCAACCCGGTGCTCCGGGTGACGTTGCAGGACCAGGACGGCGACCCGGTCGCCGTGGTCGGGTCGTTGCTCTGCACAATCACCAGGGCTGACGGCACCGTCGTCGTCTCTGGGCGCACCACGGCCGCTGGTGCCGGGCTGGGTGCTCACACCTGTGCGCTCACCTCTGCCGAGGCGCTGACGCTTGATGTGCTCTCGGCGTCGTGGACGGTGTCCGGTGTGGTGCGAGCCACCTCACACCACCGGGTCGTCGGCGGGTTCCTGTTCGGGATCAGCGACGTGCAGGCACGCAGGGGAACCCAGGCTGTCGACGTCTCCTCGATCCGTGCCGAGCGCGACCGGGTCACCGATCTGTTCGAACGGTATTGCGGCGCTCTCGCACCCCAGTACGACATCGAGTCCTGGATCGGCAACGACTCGAATCGTCGAGTTCTGTCCGGGCGTCCGGTCCGGTCGTTGCGGTCGGCCACCACCAACGGCACGGCAGCCGTGATCACCGGTTTCGATATCCATGCGGCGGCAGGCCTTGTCGACGCCGACGTCTGTTTCTACGGTGCGTGCTCGATCGGTTACGAGCATGGGATGGACTCCGCCCCGGAGGATCTTCACCAGGCCGCCGTCGACACGGCGGTCGACCGGTTGATGCGCGCTGCGAACGCCCGTGGGCCTCGGGTGCGTTCGTCGACGAACGAGCTCGGGATCACTGAACAGTTCACCTACGCCGGCCGGGATCATCCGACCGGCCTCGATGAGGTCGATGCGATCCTGATGGATTACGCCCGCAAGCGTCGCACGTCCGGTATCGGCTGATGGGCTACAACCATCTGACCACCGTGAAGCTCGCTGTCGCTGCTGCGCTCGAGCCGTTGATGCCGACCGACCCCGACACCGGGCAGGCGATCCCGCTCGACTACGCATGGCCCGGACCGGAACTCAAGCGGTCGACGCACGCATGGTTGGCGAACGGTCGAACCGTGTCCACGCCCGGTTCGTTGAGCGCTGGTCGGAAGCGCCGCGATCAGCAGGTGTCGTTCGACGTCATCATCGAATGTGTGCTGGTCGGCGAAACCGTCGACACCGAGGGTCGCAACATCCTCCAACAGGTCGCCGACGCACGGGTCGAAGAAGTCGCCGGGATCGTCGACCAGTACGTGGCAGACAACCCGCTGCTCGGCCAATCGCAGGCCGGCGACGTCCCGATCGATTACGCCACGTTCGACTCGTTCGCGCTCTCGTCCGGCCCGTTGGCCGACGGTGTCGGTTCGACGGGCGTGTGTCAGATCACCTATCGCATTCGCCCCAAGTGAGGAGCACCCCCATGCAGGTCACCTATATCGGACCGTTCGACGCGGTCGAGCTCGACGGGGTCGGCGTCGTCACGAACGGCGTCCCGTTCGACGTGTCGGCCGAGGTCGCCGGCAGCGCACCAGACCCCCGTGTCGATGCCGCCCATCTCGAGTTGCGAGACGCTGTCGGCGCTCTCGAGCATGAGCGGGCGAAGGCGTTGCGTGAGGAGATCATCGGCCTCGATCACGGTTCCGGTCTGCTCGCCCAGTCGGGCAACTGGGTGGCCGCATCGAAGTCCAACAAGAAGTCAGATGCGGATGGCCCCGACATTCCGTGACCCGCAGTCGCCGCACGACAGGTGGACCCCTTTGCCGTGCTGCCCTCGTCGAAGTTGCAGGTTCGACGGGGCGTTGTTCCCTCGGTCCCCGTCGATGTGATGCACTGTCTCGTCGTGGTCAAGAGGGCGGTTGATCATCTGCGCCATTACAAGCCGGTGCTCGAGGACGTAGCGACGCCTGCCTGACCCGCCACTCGGAGCCATGCTGAGCCACGGCGAGTCGGGCGGCAACAGGATGTGGGAGTAGCCGTGGCGAGTGTGCCGACCGCCCTTCCATCCTGGGTTGTTCTCCATCGTGTACCGATCGGGGACGGACCCCCATCCGCGCTTGCGAATGTGTCCGCCACGAACCCTCACCGCCTGCCGGACGACGGAGTGAGCGACCGAGTAGCGGTCGCCTACCTCTTGCAGCGTTGCGCCGTCGGCGTACATCTCGGCCATCGCTGCCCCGTGCTCTTGCCGGATTTGGCGTGCCGTCCGCATTAGGTCGCCCTTCCCGGCGTTACCAGCCTCCCGGATTGGCACTCCATGACGCCTGACGACTTTCGCAACGGTCACCGCCGTCACGCCGAACCGGTCACCCACGACTCGCAGGGTCGAGCCGTCGGCGTACATAGCGGCCATCTCTGCCCCGTGCTGGCTGATCGTTGCCTTCGCCGTCCGTATCCGTTCACTTCGTGATTCCATAAAGGGAGTATATCAATGACAACCATGAACACTCAACTGGGGATTGTCGATGAGGTGACGTACGGCACCCCGGTGGTCGTGACAAGGTTCCTGGAATTCAACAGCGAATCCGTCTCCCTGCAGATGGGTCGCATCGAGTCGTCTGCGTTGCGGACCGGCACCCGCGTGATGCGTTCGGACCGGTTCGAGCCGTTCCGTATCGGCGCCGCCGGCCGGTTGCAGCTCGACGTCCCGACCAAGGGCTTCGGGCTTTTCTTGAAGCACATGCTCGGCGGTGCGTCGATCGCCACGGTCGTCGACTCGAACTACGTGCAAACGCATATCATCGCCACGTTGCTCGGCGACTTCTTCACGATGCAGATGGCGAAGCCGTTCAACCCTGCTGGCACGGTGCAGGCGTTCACCTACCACGGCTGCAAGGTGACCGACTGGACGCTGTCATGCGACCTCGACGGGTTCCTGGTCGCTGACATCGGGATCGACGCTGAGGACGAGGACACGTCGACCAGTCTCGCTACGGCTTCGTATCCGAGCGATTTCCGGTGCTTCAGTTTCGTCGGTGCTTCGGTGACGTTCGGCGGTGCGTCGATCGAGCTCAAGAACTTCAGCGTGTCGTGTGACAACGCGCTCGACACCGACCGTCGGTACCTGCGTGCGTCGGCGTTGAAGAAGGAGCCGGTCGAGAACGGGATGCGCCAGATCGAATGGTCGGCGACCGCTGATTTCTCAGACCTGACCCAGTACAACCGGTTCAACTCTGCGACCCGTGCGGGTGCGCTGGCTGCGATCGTCGCCACGTTCGACGGCCCAGTGGTTCATGGTGGTTCGCTGTTGCCACGGTTGGAGATCACGATCCCGGCCGCACGGTTCGACGCGGTCGACCAGAACGTGTCCGGTCCCGAAGCGCTGATGCAGGACATCTCCGGCGTGGGGCTCGACAACGGGTCGGCGGCTCCAATCACCATCACCTACCGCACGACCGATTCTGCGATCTGATGGGGCGTGGACGTGACCGCTCGGGCGGTAACAGGTCGTCGACTGCGGCGGCGCCGTTGTCGATCGAGGTCGATGGTGAGCCGGTGGTGGTCGACACGGCGATGATGTCGTTGCGTGAACGCCAGGTCCTTCGGGCCGAGCTGGCGAAGCTGCCCGCAGAACCGGACCAGATGGACTGGTTGGCTGGTGGTGCGTGGATCACGTTGCGTCGCAACGATCCGGCGCTCACCCTCGATGACGTGATGGACGCGATCACGATCTCAGATTTCTACGACGCCGAGCGCGTCGAGGTGGGCGGCGATTCCCCGGAAGCGTGAGGCGGGCATTGCAAAAGGCCATGCCCGCCTTGACCCGGTTCTACGGCGTGAAGCCGTGGGAGATCGAGTTGTTCACTGCCGACGAGTTGAACGAGTACCTGCGCCAGTGGGAGCAGTACGAGCGCGACGCGAAGGCGCAGCAGGCGAAAGCGAAGCAACGTCGGAGGTGAACGATGCCTGTCGGCGCCGAGTTCGAGGGGTTCGATGAGGCCCGCCGCCAGTTGGCGAAGATGGGCGACGTCGACAAGTCGCGCGAGTACAAGCTCGCCGGCTTCAACATCGCCAAGGATGTCGTCATCCCAAAGGCGAGAGCGAACGCCCGGACGAAGATGCAGCGACGTGCGGCGCGCACGTTGGAGCCTGTCTCTTTGGCCGCTGGTGGCGCCGTACGGCTGGGTAAAGGGTTCGCGGGGGCGTTGGGTGCCGAGTTCGGTGCTGACCGCAACCAGCGTCGCATGGGCCGCCCTCATGGCAAGGTCGCCCCGGTGAAGGGTTGGAACCAGTTCGAGCCGTGGCGCGGTAACGACACCGGCGCCGGCTACTTCCTGTGGCCTGCGATCCGTCAGCAATCCGACGAGATTTTGAACCGGTACACGGCGTTGTTCGATGAGTTGTTCGACGAGAACGGGCGAAGGAGGGGCACCTGATGGCTGGTTCTCAGCGCACGATGACGATCAAGTTTGTCGGTGACGTCAAGAATGTGACGCGTAGCGTCAAGGACATTGTGTCCGGCCTCGATGACACTGAGTCTGCGGGCAAGCGTGTCGCTACTGCGATCAGGCAGTTGGCCGGTGACGCCGAGGCTGATTTCGCTGACGCCCGTGACGCGGCCGACAAGTTGGCGACCGCGCTCGGCGAGGACACTGTCGCCGAGATCAAGGCTGCGGGGCGCAGCGTCGACGGGTACATCGCTGACCTGCAACGGATGGGCCTGACCTACGACGACGTGCGCGCTGATGTCGATGAGTTGGCGTTGGCGATCCGGAACACGGAGACGGCTGCGGGGTCGATGAAGCCGATCCAGACTGAGGCGGAGACTGCTGGCCGCAAGATCGACGGGATGCGCGATTCTGCGGACCAGTCGCGTTCGGTGTTGGCGAACATGGTCGGCAACTCGGCGCAGGATCTGGGCGCGCTCGGTGGCTTTGCGGGCACGGCGGGTGTGGCGATCGGTCAGTTGGCCGAGTACGCGACCGAGGGCAATATCAACATGTCGGGTTTGGCGAAGGTCGCCGGTCCGATGGCCGGTGTCGGTGTCGCTGTGATCGGGATCTCGTGGGCGATGGGCAAGCTCAAGCAGGAGAGCGAGGACGCGAAGAAGGAGGCCGAGTTGATGCTCGGCGTTCAGGAGCAGATCCGGGACGGCAAGTTCGACGACGCCGGAGTGAAGCTCGCCGAGGCGTACGCCGGCCTCGTCGAGGAACTCAAGAAGATGGGTGTCCCGCAGGACGAGGTGATGAAGTTCATCCTCGGCACCTCGAAGGAGATGCCGACGTTCAACCGGCTGCTCGAGGAGAACAAGGTCGCCTTCGATGAGGGTGGCGAGGGGTTGACGGACTTCGGTGGGAAGCTCGACGGGCTCGGCGGGAAGGTGTACGACGCCCGCAAGGCGTTCAAGGATCAGGCCGATCAGCTTTCCAAGACTGACGCTGCGACAGTGGATTTCACCGAGGCACTGATCGGTGCGGCACGCGAGACCGGCAACACCGAGTTGGCGATCCAGGATCTCGAGGCTGCGTACCTGCAACTCACCGGCGAACTCACGGCCGAGGCCGCGTGGCTGAGCCTGAACGAGAACATGCGCCGGTTCCGTGAGGACATGGCGTCCGGGGAGTTGTCGACGCTCGACCAGCGACAGGCGCTCGTCGATGTGAAGCTGGGGCTGGTCGACTACCTCGAGGAGCTCGAGCATGTCCCTGACTCCAAGCAGACCGAGATCCTGGCGTTGATCGACCAGGGCAAGGTGGCTGAGGCGGAGGCGCAGTTGAACACCTTGGCTCGAGCTCGCGGTGTGACGGTGACGATCGCTGGTGGTGGCGGCCTGAACAAGCGGGCTGCGGGTGGCCCTGTGTCCCCCTCTGGCGTGTACGCGGTTGGTGACAACCGGGACGGGTCGTGGAACTCGACAACGGAACTGTTCGTCCCGTCGGTCGCCGGTCGCATCCTGTCAGCGTCCGACTCCCGTTCCGCTGTCGCCGGTATGGGTGGTGGCGGTGGTGGCGGTGGGAACACCTACATCACGGTGCAGGTGGCACCCACGGCGGACCGGGCTGCGATCGGTCGGGAGCTCCAGGAGGCGATGCGTGCCGCTGATCGCACGTTTGGTCCGGTGTACGCGTCTGTGAGGAGTTGACCCATGGCGGTGCAGTTCGATAGCTCGTATCCGGACCTGCAAGTGGATCTGGTGTTCCCCGCCCCGATCGGCACGGTTGACGTCACCGAGTACGTCGAGGACATGCAGACGTTCATTGGTCGCCAACGCGAGACGGACAGCTATGACGGCGCAGCCTCGTTCGTGTTGTCGAACTGGGATGGCCGGTTCACGCCAGGGCAGACCGCCGGAACCTATTCGTCGGGCGGTGTGTCGTTCGTGCGGCCTCGTGTCGGCGTGCGGGTGCGGGCGACGTGGAACTCGATCACCTACAACCTGTGGCGCGGCTACGTGTCGTCGTGGCAGGACGTGTGGGACGCCAACGGTCTGGACACCAAGTCTGTGATCTCATGCGCTGGCCCGGCGTCGCTGCTGGCCCGGTGGAACGGCGGCCCCGTCGATCCGGTAGTCGGTGACGGTGAAGCGTCGGGCGCACGCGTGTCCCGAATCCTGACCGCAGCGTCGGCGGCACCGTTCGGGACTTCGATCGCAGCCGGGAACCTGACGCTGATCAGCACAGACCTGGCCGGCAACGGCGCATCGCAGGTGTCGGAAGTGGTCGACACCGAGGGTGGCGCGTTCTGGTATGACGGTGAGGGTGTGGCCGTGTTCGAGGACCGTGCCTCGCTGCTGGTAAACGCCAGGTCGAACACGTCACAGGTGACGTTCTCTGATGCGTCGGTGTACTTCCGCGACGCTGACCCTGTGTCGGGTGACGACCTGATCTTCAACGATGTGACGTTCGAGCGCGACGGTGGTGTGGCGCAGCGGGTGACCGATGCGACGTCGATCACGACGTTTGGTCTGTCGACGTTGTCTCGCACGGGTTTGCCTGCGATCAACGACACCGACATGCTGGCGGCCGCACAGTTCAACCTTGCCCGTTACAAGGATCCGGAGCGTCGGATCGCAGGGTTCACGATCGACCCCGTCAACGCTGCGTCGCTGATGTGGCCTCATGCGCTCGGCCGCAAGATCCGCGACCGGGTGACGATCTCGGCGACGCCGTTGCGTTCCGGCATCACCTGGTCGGGCGGGGCGTTCGTCGAGGGTGTCGCACATTCGGTGTCGCAGAACAGTTGGTCGACGTCGTTCTCGTTCTCGCCGACCACAGCGTTCGACGGGTTCTCTGCGTCCGTGTTCGACACCGGGGTGTTCGACACCGCCGTGTTCTTCTACTGATGGAGATCGTGGTGTGTGTCCATCTGGCCGATGAGGCGTCGTCGCCTGGTGCTGGTGGGATGTGGCGGTGGGCGGTTCATGTCGGCCGCGACTTCACTGACCCGGCGTCATGTCTGGTGGCCGGCGTCGAGCTCGAACGGTTGCTGGCGGAGTTGCGTGGCCAGGAGGTCGCGGTCGCTTGTGCCCGGGTGGCGGAGCGGTGCGGCCGGTTGGAGTTGACCGATGAGCCGACGACGGTCGTGCTCGATCATGACCCGTGTGGTGAACCGTGGCCGCTGTTGCGGTTCGAGGAGGATTACTGATGGCTGCCCGTTCAAGTTTCACCCGCACATCGGGTGGTGTGATCACGTCGGCGTGGGCAAACTCGATGCGCGACCATCTGATCCCGTATTCGGGTGCCGCCGATGGGGTCACCGAGGGGATGCTGTCGGTCAACACGGCAACAGACCAGCTCCGAATTGGTACGGGTGCGACGACGGTGCAGTTCGGTTGTTACGGGACGCCGACGGCGATCACTGCCGGGATGACCCAGACGGGGTTTTCGGGCTCTTTCACAACCTCGGGTGAGATGATCCTGTATGGCAATCATGTGGTCGCTTCGGGTTTCTCTACGGTCTTGTCCGTGATCACCCCCGGCACCGCTGGGAACATAATCGAGTTAGTGATCGCAGCGCTCCCCATCGTCTCGTCTCAGCGTTGCGTCGGTTCGTACGTGTTCCGAGATGCCAGCACAAGCTCGGTCTACGGCGGGGCTGTCATCATGGCAACGAGCGGCGCTATCGGTATGTATGGCAGCACCTCCGCCTTGGGCGTCACCCCGTCGCTCGGTATTGCCGTGGACGACACCGTCTGGTTTTCGATCAACTACATCGACGTATGACCTCAAAGGAAATCATGTTCCGTCTCGTCGCCATTGTCGCGCTCGCAGTCATCACGCAACCGGCAGTGATCCCATCAGACCGTCCACACGGCATGAACGGGAGCACCACCTGATGACTGTCAATACCACCCTGTTCACCGACTGGGCGCGCAAACCGGCGTCGGAGTTGTCACGGTTCAACCGGCCGTCACCGGCGCTGATCTCGTTGCGTACCGGGCTGATCGAAGGGTTCCCTGGGGTTGTGTCGCTCGGGATCTACGGGGTCCGCGATCAGCGTGGCGGGAATCTGCCGTCGGTCCATTCGTTCGGTGCAGCGTTCGATCTGTCGTACCGGGGTGTTCACCGGTCGAGAGCAGACGCGATCATCGAATATGTGCATTCGATGTCCGACGAGTTGGACGTGCAAGCAATCCACGACTACCAGCGGTCGACGATCTGGCGCAGTGTGCGTGGCGATCCTGGTACGGGCGGGTGGCGGCCTCAGTCGTCGTCGCCGACGGGCATGGGTCAGGCGTGGGCGAACTGGCTGCACATCGAGGTGACCAAGGACGGTTGCGCTGATGGCCGTTCGATGCGCGACAAGACGACGACGGCACGCCCGTCGGTGTCGATCGGGGTCAACTCCTGGGCTGTCGTCGCGGTGCAGCAGATCCTGGTGGAGCGTGCCGGTCAGGATGTCGGCCCGATCGACGGCTGGTTCGGTGATAGGACGGCGGCTGCCTGGCGGAACGTGCAGGCGTGGTGCCAGTGGCCTCGAGTCGATGACGACATTGTCGGCGACGACTGGGATCTGCTCGCCTGGGTCGACGGCGGCTGGTCGCGTCTCAACGGCGTGGGTGTGAAGTGATCGCCGCCATCTCACCCAACGACGCGCAGGTGATCGTCGCTGTCATCGCGTTCGTCGGTGTGATCATCACCGCTGTCATCAGTGCCGTCGTGA
>ENA-ORBV01009483-ORBV01009483.1-microbial-mat-metagenome-genome-assembly--contig:-NODE-9483-length-15938-cov-3.884938_pt1 | contig 15938 bp, 16 predicted proteins | sample MGYA00237777_ERZ505514 | MGnify/ENA primary metagenome ERZ505514 (study PRJEB26160, sample SAMN06269048) | microbial mat metagenome | isolation source: Oligotrophic lake microbial mat | place... | reverse complement strand
TTTCAAGCAGAAGACGGCATACGAGATTCGCCTTAGTCTCGTGGGCTCGGAGATGTGTATAAGAGACAGGTGCTGGTGCTCGATTTTCGCAGTTTTGAGGATCCCTTGAACCGCGCCCATTACACGGCGCTGATGGCACGCCATGGTCTGGGACCCGAGCGCGTGGTGATGCGAAATAGCGCCAACATCTTCAAGGCGCTGCACGACTTCGACATCCTGCTGGACTGCTTTCCCCACAGTGGCGGCACCATGTTGCTCGATGCCCTGTGGATGGGCGTGCCGGTACTGACCTTGGCGTCACGTCCGCCGCTGGGGCGCATCGGCACGAGCTTCGTCAACAACATCGGACTGCCGCAATGGGCCGCGTACAGCGAGCAGGAGTACATCGACAAGGCCTGCGCATTCGGCTCAGACGCGGCAATGCTGACCGAACTGCGCGCCGGTATGCGTCAACGGATGTTGAACTCGCCGGTCATGGATGGCAAGGGATTCGCCCGCGGCGTGGAGGCTGCGTACCGGGTCATGTGGCAGCGATACTGCGCCGGGGAGGCACCGAGTGCGCTGACCATCCCTTCGGATGCGCTTGTATGAAAGCAGTGATTCTGGCCGGCGGTCTGGGAACACGTATCTCGGAAGAAACGCATCTGCGGCCCAAGCCGATGGTAGAAGTCGGCGGCAAGCCCATTTTGTGGCACATCATGAAGATGTATTCTGCGCACGATGTCAACGAGTTCGTGATTTGCTGCGGGTACAAGGGGTATGTGATCAAGGAGTATTTCGCAAACTATTTCCTGCACATGTCGGATGTCACCTTCTGCATGGCCAACAACAAGATGGAAGTGCATCACAAACACGCCGAACCCTGGCGCGTCACACTGGTCGACACCGGGGACGACACCATGACCGGCGGTCGGCTGAAGCGGGTCGCAGATTACCTGAAAGATGACAATGCCTTCTGTTTTACCTATGGCGACGGTGTGTCGGATCTGGACATTGCGGCGTCGATCCGCTTTCACCGCAGCCATGGCAAACTGGCCACTGTGACCGCGGTTCTGCCGCCTGGGCGTTATGGCGCCTTGCAGATGGACAAAGTGGCGGTGACCGGTTTCACCGAAAAACCGCGCGGCGAAGGTGGCCTCATCAACGGTGGCTTTTTTGTCCTCTCACCGCGCTGCATCGAGCGTATTGCCGATGATGCGACGGCCTGGGAGGTCGGACCGATGGCCGGATTGGCCGCCGACGGTGAGTTGATGGCGTTCGAGCACAACGGCTTCTGGCAGCCAATGGACACGCTGCGCGAAAAGAACATGCTGGAAGAGCTCTGGCAGTCCGGGCGCGCCCCCTGGAAGGTCTGGTAATGTTGCCAGACGCCACCTTCTGGCGCGCCAAGCGGGTTCTGTTGACCGGCCACACCGGCTTCAAAGGCGCCTGGATGGCAATCTGGCTGCAGCGCCTGGGTGCGCAGGTTGCCGGATTCTCGCTGGCCCCATCGAGCTCGCCCAGCCTGTTCGAACGGGCCGACGTAGCGCTCGCACTGGACAGTCGGCATGGAGATATCCGCGACGCGACGGCGCTGCAAGCGCTGGTATCCGAGGTGCGGCCGCAGGTTGTTTTGCATTTCGCCGCGCAGGCGCTGGTGCGCCAGTCGTACCGGCAACCCCTGGAGACCTATGCCACCAACATCATGGGCACGGCCAATCTGCTGGAAGCGGTCCGGGTTGCAGGCGGTGTTCGGGTGGCGCTGGTGGTCACGACAGACAAGGTGTACCGCAACCGGGACTGGTCCTACCCGTATCGCGAAGAGGATGCATTGGGCGGGCACGACCCGTACAGCGCCAGCAAGGCCGCAGCCGAGCTGGTGGCGGCGAGTTACCGGGATGCTTTCCTGGCCTCGGACGGATGTGCGCTGGCCACGGTCAGGGCTGGTAATGTGATTGGTGGTGGAGACTGGGCGCAAGACCGCTTGCTGCCCGACGCCTACCGGGCGTGGAGCCGCCACGCGGTATTGCGGATTCGGCGGCCGGATGCGGTGCGGCCCTGGCAACATGTGCTCGAACCCCTGGCCGCGTATTTGCGACTCGCACATGTTCTGTGGGACGATCCTGCGCGGGCCGGGGCGTTCAACTTCGGGCCAGCTACGGCCGAAACGGTCAGTGTGCGCGAATTGGCTACCTGGGCCCAGGATGCCTTTGGTGGCGGTCAGTGCGACTTCGCGCAATCCGCTGATGGGGTGCACGAGGCCGCCACGCTTTCATTGGAAACGGCATATGCGCGCCAGATGCTGGGTGTCACGCCGTGCTGGGACGTGCGACGGGCGGTTCAGCAAACCATGGCGTGGTATCGCCGCTTCCTGGCAGGCGGCGCCGCGCGCGATCTGTGCCTGGCGGATCTGGTCGCTTACGAGGGTAGCCATGCGGCGCCTGTTGCTCACTGAGACGGCTTTGTCCGGGGTTTACCTGCTTCAGCGCAAAGCGCTGGCCGACCCGCGCGGATTTCTATCGCGGGTATTTTGTGCGCAGGAACTGGTCGAGGCTGGTTGGCGCAAGCCAGTGGCCCAGATCAACCACACCGGTACCGTGCACGCTGGCACCGTGCGCGGCTTGCACCTGCAGGCGGCGCCGCATGCGGAAATGAAGCTGGTGAGCTGCCTGCGCGGCGCCGTCTGGGATGTTGCGGTGGACCTGCGGCCGGATTCGCCGACCTACTTGCGCTGGCACGCGCAGCAGCTCTCGGCCGACAACCAGTTGGCGCTGATGATCCCTGAGGGCTGTGCGCATGGCTTCCAGAGCCTGAGCGACGGCTCGGAGTTGTTGTACTGCCACTCTGCGCCGTACATGGGGCACGCGGAGCGTGGCGTCCATCCGCTGGACGCGCAACTGGCAATAGCCTGGCCGTTGCCAGTGCTGCTGTTGTCAGTCCGTGATGCAGCCTTGCCGGAAATCGCAACGGCCTTGCAGCCCGGGGCAATGCCATGAAGTGCCGACACTGCCGCGCTGCGCTGACACTCCCCCTACTGGACCTGGGCAGTGCGCCACCATCCAACGCGTACCTGAGCGCGACTGAGTTGGCCGCGCCAGAGGTCTGGTTTCCACTTCGGTTGCTGGTGTGCCAACAGTGTTGGTTGGTGCAAACGCAGGATTATGCGGGGCGCGACCTTCTGTTTGCCAGCGACTACGCCTATTACAGCTCGTTCTCCAGTTCCTGGCTGGCACACGCCAGGTCCTACGTGCAGGACATACGGGAGCGTTTCGCGCTGGATGCCAATAGCCTGGTGGTCGAGGTGGCGTCGAATGATGGTTACTTGTTGCAGTATGTGCAAAGCGCAGGCGTGCCGTGTTATGGCATCGAACCGACCGCCGGGACCGCCGCTGCCGCGCGCGCCAAAGGTATCGAGGTGGTGGAACAGTTTTTCGGCGTAGTCTTGGCCGAATCGCTTTCCAGCCAGGGCCGTCAGGCCGACCTCATGATCGCCAACAATGTGCTGGCCCATGTGCCCGACATCAATGATTTCGTGGCTGGTTTCTCGGGCTTGCTCAAACCCCACGGGGTGGCGACTTTCGAGTTTCCGCACCTGCTGCGCACGGTGCAGGGTTGCCAGTTCGACACCGCCTACCATGAACATTATTCCTACCTGTCGTTGACGGCGGTCCAGGGGATCCTGGCGGCGAACGGACTGTCGGTTTTCGACGTAAGTGAGTTGCCCACCCATGGCGGCAGCCTGCGCGTTTTTGCCCAGCGCCTCGATAGCGGCTGTCACGCCGTGCAATCGGCGGTGCAGGACTTGTTGTTGCACGAGCAGCAGCAAGGAATTCGCAGCGCGGCGTTTTACGCCGGTTTTCAGGGACAGGCGGTGCGCATCAAGCATGATTTGCTGCGTTTCCTGCTGCAGGCGCGCCGCGAGGGCAAAACGGTTGGCGCTTACGGAGCTGCCGCCAAGGGCAACACCTTGCTCAACTTCGCCGGTATCCGGCCAGACTTGTTGCCCTACGTAGTGGATGCAAACCCCGCCAAACAAGGGCGTTACTTGCCAGGCAGCCGGATCTTAATCGTGGAGACCGCCCATTTGCTGGCACATCGTCCCGACTATGTGCTGATCCTGCCCTGGAACCTGAAGGCCGAGGTCGTGCAGCAACTGCACGAGGTCAAGGCGTGGGGGGGCTCTTTTGTCACCGCTGTGCCCACGTTGCAGGTGGACGTGGCATGAAGGTACTGCTGACCGGTGGCAGTGGTTTTGTCGGCAGGCATGTACTTCACGCCATGCAGCAGCAAGGGGTTCCCGCAGTGCTGGCCGGACGGACCAGGCCTGCCGCTCTGGGTACAGCGCAATTCATCGCTGTCGATTTGCTCGACACCACCTCCCACGACGCACTGGTGCAGGCAGCCCAGGCGACGCATTTGCTGCATCTGGCCTGGGTCACGGGGCACGGCGTGTACTGGAATTCGCCACTGAATCTGCGCTGGTTGGACGCTACAGTTCAACTGGTCCGGTCTTTTTGCGCAGCCGGGGGCACACATGTAGTGGCCGCTGGCAGTTGCGCTGAATACGACTGGAACCAGCACGGGGTGTGCGAAGAAGGTCTGACGCCATTGCGGCCGGACACAGTGTATGGAGTCGCCAAGGACGCAACACGGCTCCAGATCGAAGCCCTTTGTGCGCAACACGGTGTGCGCTGCGCCTGGGCTCGTATCTTTTTCCCGTTTGGTGAGGGTGAGGATGTGCGGCGTCTAGTGCCTTCTGTGGTGCGCGCCTTGCGCGGCGAAATCGAACCGTTTGGTGTAAATGCTCACACGCAACGCGATTTTCTTCCGGTACAGGACCTTGCGTCGGCTCTGTTGACGCTGCTGCAAACACCCGCCGCCGGGAGTTATAACCTGTGTTCCGGAGTGCCCACCCGGATTGGTGACCTGGTCGGCATGCTGGCGCAGTCAATCGGGGTTGATGCCAGTACGGTTCTCGGGCTGACCAGCAGCCGAGCGCCCGGCCCGGATCTTCTCGCTGGTGACAACAGCCGGTTGCGCGCCCTGGGCTGGAACATGCAGGGCACCCTTACCAATGCCTTGGCGCGTGCGGTGCGCGCGCTGCCAGTGCAAACAATTTGAACGGAGCCGAATATGCAACTGACACTGGATACCGATACCCGCACCCTTACCCTGGTGGAGGCGGGGCAAACGCGCACGCTGCCGCTGTACTCCAAGGAGGCATTCGAGGCGATCTCCCGGCAATGGGTGCGGGTTGGCTGGAACCAGAAGTACCCCTACACCTTTTCCTGGATGGGGCGTCCAGTGATCCAGCTGCCCGAAGACATGTTGCGGATGCAGGAAGTGATTTGCGACCTCCAGCCCGACGTGATCGTGGAAACCGGCGTCGCCCACGGCGGCTCGCTGGTTTTTTATGCCAGCTTATGCAAGGCCATGGGAAAGGGCCGCGTGATCGGGATCGACATCGAAATCCGCCCGCACAACCGCTCTGCAATCGAAGCCCATCCCATGGCCGGGCTGATCACCCTGGTCGAGGGGTCGTCGACTGCGCCCGCCACCCTGCAACAGGTGCGCGCATTGGTGGCACCGGGCCAGACCTGCCTGGTGATCCTGGACTCCGACCACAGTTACGACCACGTGCTGGCGGAACTGCAAGCCTACGCCAGCCTGGTGTCGGTGGGCTCTTACATTGTGGCCACCGACGGCATCATGCTGGACCTGGCCGATGTGCCACGCGGCAATACGAATTGGGCGACTGACAACCCGACTTTTGCCGCGCGGGACTTTGCCGCCGCGCATCCGGAGTTTGGCATCGAGCAGCCGCGCTGGCCATTTTGTGAAAGCGAGCTCGATGCCAACATCACCCACTGGCCTGGCGCCTGGCTAAAGCGCCTGGCCTGAACCGGCATACCGAGGGGCACAGAAAAAAGCCCCGACGTGCGGGGCTCGATTGGATCTTTCCTCAGCGCGCGCGGCCTGGCTGGTTTGCCGCCGCCGTCTACTGGCGTAACAAGGCCAATACGCCCTGCGGCATCTGGTTTGCCTGGGCGACCATGGCGGTGCCGGCTTGCTGAAGAATCTGGGCGCGCGACAGATTTGCCGTTTCCTGGGCGAAGTCGGCGTCCATGATGCGCGAGCGAGAGGCCGACAAATTCTCGGCGGTGACCTGCAGGTTGGATATCGAAGTCTCGAAGCGCGATTGCAAGGCGCCCAGCCGGGCGCGCTCCCCGCTGATGTAGGACAAAGCCGAATCGACCGTTTTCAGGGCGTTGGTGGCCTTGGCAAAAGTGCTCACATCCAGGTCGGATACCTTGATCAGTGTGGAGGCGGTGTCTGCGACCAGGATGCTCGAGGTGGAGACATCGGCAGCGAACGATTTCTCCGAATCCAGCGTGATGTAGCCGACAACCAAGGCAGTTTCGCTTATGGCATTGGAGGTGAGCGTGACCAGTGCGCCAGACGCGGCGCCGGTGGCGTCGAGCTTTCGGATCGCGATGTTGCCGGCGTTGACAACCGTCGTGTCGGCGACAGCAATGTCATTGCCGGTGGCGTTGGTCAGAATCACGGATGTACCAGTGGCGTTGAGTGCCGCCGTTACGCCGGTCTTGGAAGACTGGTCGTTGATCGCGGAAACGGCCGCTGCCAGGCCGTCCGTAGTACCGGTGCTCGAGACTGAGAAAGAGATAGCCTGCGTGGTCGTGTTGTCCGACTGCAGGGTCAGGGCATACGAGCCGATTGACGAAAATGCCAGGCTCAAATCGGTGCGTGCAGTCGCGACCACCCCGGTGGCGGCCACCGCCAGGTTGATCTTGTCGGCGTTGGCCTTTGCGGTACTGTTCACAGCCACTGTTACCTGAGTGCTGCCCAGTGAGCCGTTGATGGCCAGTGTGCCGGCGGTGGTGCTGTTGGCGCCAAAGGCCGCCAGTGCTGCGGCACCACCAGTCGCCTGCAACTGGTTGTTGCCGTAGACATTGGTGCGCAGGTTCGCCGTACTGGTGGTGATGGTCTGATTCGAGTTGGCTCCGATCTGGAACTGCTGGGTACCAAAGGTCCCGTCGAGCAATCGCTGGCGATTGAATTCGGTGGTCTGGGAGATCCGGTCCAACTCGCCAATCAGTTGCCCGGCCTCTGCCTGCAAGGCCTGCCGGTCACTGGCGCTGTTGGTGGCATTGGCCGATTGCACGGCCAATTCCCGTACCCGCTGCAGAATGTTGCTGGCGCCGCTCATTGCGCCTTCTGCAGTCTGCGCCAGCGAGATGCCGTCGTTGGCGTTGCGCGCCGCCTGCTGCAAACCGCGAATCTGGGTGGTGAAACGCTCCGAGATCGCCAGCCCGGCGGCGTCATCCTTGGCGCTGTTGATGCGCAAACCCGATGACAGACGCTGTATGGATGTGGACAGCGACATCTGGTTGGTACTCAGATGGCGCTGCGCCGTCATGGAATTGATGTTGGTGTTGATTGTCGACGCCATCGCAAGACTCCTTTGGAGGCCCTCCGGCCACCGGTTTTTTGCTGACAACCGCGCCAGCAGCTAGGGAAAGATGCTTGCATTGTGGGCAGAGTGGCCAACCCCGTGGCGCTGATAAGTCGGCCAAAAACCAGCTACTTTTTCGGTTTGGGGCTAAAGTTTTCTGAAACCAGCCCGAAAACAACTGCAACGGGTTGCATCTAGAGCTCGTCGCCAGTGAGCCGTCCATCTATGTGGCGTTGAGCTGGCTGTCAGGTTCAACCTGGCGTTTAGGCCGGCGGCAACGCCGGGTTCAGTCAGTTTTCTGGAGGTTTCAATGTCATCGATCAACACCAATATCAACTCTATGACCGCGCAGCGGAACCTGGGCATGAACCAGGCTTCGTTGTCGCAGTCGATCCAGCGTCTGTCATCGGGTTTGCGCATCAACAGCGCCAAAGATGACGCCGCCGGCCTTGCGATCTCCGATCGCTTCACTGCGCAGATCAGGGGTCTGAACCAGGCGGTGCGCAACTCCAATGACGGTATCTCGCTGTCGCAAACTGCGGAAGGTGCGCTCAAGGTATCCAGCGACATCCTGCAGCGGGTGCGTGAGCTGGCTGTTCAGTCGGCCAACGCCACCAACAGCGCCAGTGATCGCCAGGCCATGCAGGCCGAGGTCGGCCAGCTGATTGGTGAACTTGACCGGGTTGCGCAGACCACCGAGTTCAATGGCTCGCGCCTTCTCGACGGCTCGTTTGGCACGCAACAGTTCCAGGTCGGTGCAAATGCCAACCAGACCATTACCGCCTCAACGGCCAATGTGCGTACCAACGTTTACGGCAATAACCAGTTGCAAGCCGCTGGCGCCGTTGGTACGCTGGCGGCATTTGGCGCCAACGCGACCGCAGCCGGCACCTTGGGGATCAATGGCTCCCTTGGTAGCTCCTCCATCACGGTGGCCATCAATAGCACCGCCAAGGCCAACTCCGACCTGATCAACGCCCAGAAGGCAAGCACCGGCGTTGCCGCGAGCGCACGTACCGATGTGAGCCTGGCTTTTGGCGCGACTGGCGCTTATACGCTGACGCTGCAGTCGGACAACGCCACCACCCAGGCCCTGTCTTTCTCCGTGTCGGCAATCGGTACTTCGGACGGCCTGTCAGCGGCCGTTTCCGCAATCAACGACCAGGCTTCCAAGACCGGTGTGACCGCGGCCTTGAACGCGGCTGGAACGGCAGTGGTATTGACCAACGCCACCGGCAATGACATTGCTGTATCGGACACTGCGGTCGTCAATGCCGGCGCCGTATCGGTGCAAAAGCTCAATAGCGCAGGAACCGCGTCAGGTGCTGCGGCGGTGCTGACTGCGGACATCACAGCGGCGACCGCGACCGTGGTGGGTTACATCACGCTGGATGCGGAGAAATCCTTCGCCGCAGACGTGACCACCTCGACGATCCTTGCCTCCGACGCCAGCTCCACCCTGGTCAAGGTATCGGATCTGGACGTTACCACCTTTACCAAGGCGACGGACGCGCTCAAGACGGTGGACTCGGCACTTACCTTTATCAGTGCCGCACGCGCCAAACTCGGTGCGCTGCAGTCGCGCTTTGATACCACCATCGCAAACCTGCAGGTGACGTCGGAGAATCTAGCGGCATCCAAATCGCGCATCGTCGATGCCGACTTTGCCTCGGAGACCGCCAATCTGTCGCGTTCCCAGATCCTGCAGCAGGCAGCGACCGCGATGGTGGCGCAGGCCAACCAGTTGCCACAGGGGGTGTTGGCGCTGCTGCGGTAAGCAAGTTGCCCGGGGCGGTCCGCTGGGCGGCCGTTCCCACCGATGTACCAAGGTGACGCGCTGGGCGCGTCACCTTTTCCGCATTTTGGCGAGTGGGTCCGGTTTGCACCGTCTATTTGTCGGTTAAGCCGCCCGCGGTGGCCGGATAATTACGCAGCGTTCTTGCACAGGAGGTTCTCATGGCGACTATTTCATCACCAGGTATCGGCAGCAAGCTGGATGTGAAGTCCATCGTGTCGCAATTGGTGGCACTGGAAAAACAGCCCCTGTCGAAGTTGCAGGTGCAGGCCGCGACCGTACAGACGCGGATCTCGGCTTTCGGGCAGATCAAGTCCCTGATGTCTGCGCTGGCCGACGCGGCCGCCAGCCTCAACAGCGTCACAACCTACAACGCCGTCAGGGCCAGCTCCTCCGACAGCAAGCTGGTCGCCGCGAGTGCGGTCGGTGGCACCGCAGCGAACAGCTTCAGCGTCAAGGTCGATAGTCTGGCCAAGGCCCAGTCAACGGCGTCGGCCGCCTTGTTGCCAGTTGGCGGTGCATTGGGTGCCGGCACGATTCGCCTGCAACTGGGCAAGTGGACGGTGGTGCCGGTGTCGTTTTTGCCGCAAGTCGGTGTGGCGCCAGTGGATATCGTCGTCAGCGCATCCGACACCGTGACGGATGTGGCGAGCAAGATCAATGGCGCCAATGCCGGTGTCAGTGCCACGGTGTTGAATGATGTGTCGGGCCAGCGGCTGCTGCTGCGTTCTGCGAGCACCGGAGAAGTGGCCGGTTTCGAGTTGTCCATCGTGAGCGACGCGGACGGACTGCCGGCCGATGCCTCTGGCGTGTCGCGCTTGGTGGCGGGCTCGACGATCAACTATGGTGCAGATGCCCAGATCCGGATCAACGACATACCGGTGACCTCAGCCACCAACACCTTCACCAATGTGGTGTCCGGTGTCACTCTGACGGCCGGCGCCGTCAGCACGGTGCCGGTCGACGTATCGGTGCAACCGGATGCGACCGTAACCAAGACTGCTGTAGACAAGTTTGTCAGCGCCTACAACGCAGTCAACCAGTTGCTCAACGACCTGACCAAATACGATCCTGCCACCAGGTCGGCAGGCTTGCTGCAGGGTGACGCGACGGCGATCGGCTTGCAGAGCTCGCTGCGCGGGATTCTGCAATCCACCACGGCCGGCTCGGCCTACACGCGGCTGGCCGATATTGGCGTGACCCAGTTGCTTGGCGGTGCTCTGTCGGTCGACAGCATTAAACTGAACGCTGCGTTTGCGAATGGGGATGAGGTCAAGAAACTGTTCCGCAACGACAACGCGGACGCCTTGACGGACGGTGTCGCTCTCAAGTTCAAGACGTTCTCACAGGGCTTGCTGGCATCCGACGGTTTCTTCAGCAGCAAGGATGCGTCCCTCAAGCGTTCGCTGGAGCTCAACGCAAAGGACCAGACCCGGCTAAATGAAAAGGTGGCGCGTGTCGAGGTGCAGCTGCTTCGCCGCTACAACGCCCTGGATGTGCAGCTCAATCAGCTCAACGGGCTGGACAATTACATCTCCCAGCAGGTGGCCCAGTGGAACCGCGGCACGGGCAACTGAGCGCCGAATTGGCCCCCGACAGGGTCGATCCGCACGAAAGCAACTGCATTCGCGGCCTGATCGGGCACTACAGAACTTGAGTTGGCCGCTTGCCTGCCGATATAGAAGCAATCCCACCACAATGGCAAGCAACATGTTTACCAGCGTCGCCACCAGATCCGCTTCGGCTTACCGCAAGGTAGGTGTTGAGACCAGCATTGCCCAAGCCAATCCGCACCACCTGGTCAGCATGCTGTTTGACGGTCTGCTGGCGGCTCTGGGATCGGCCCGGGGTGCCATGGAGCGTGGCGACATCAAGCTCAAGTGCCAGCAGATCGTGGTTGCGGTGCGCATACTCGAAGAAGGCTTGCGCTGCGGGCTCAACCTGGAGCAGGGGGGCGAACTGGCTGCCAACCTGGACCGCCTGTATGGTTACTGTGTGGTTCGCCTGACGCAGGCGAATGCCCGCAACGATGTGCAGGCAGTGGCCGAAGTGGTTCTGCTCATCGAGCCACTGGCCGATGGCTGGAAGCAGATCGGTGCAGCTGCCAGCCCACAGTTGTTGGCCGCCTGAACCGCAGGAGTAGCACAGTGCAAAAAATATTGATCGATTACTACCGGGCCATTGAAGACAGCAGCCAGAAGATGCTCGAAGCTGCCAAGACTGAGGACTGGGACGAGGTGGTTCGGCTGGAAGGCGCTTGCGCTGTCCTGATCGAACAACTGCGCTACAAGTCGCGCAGCGAAGAGTTGCTGCCCGAACAGCGCACCGAGAAGTCCCGCATCATGCAGCGCATACTGAGCAACGATGCCCAGATCCGTTACCTGGCAGAGCCTTGGTTGGCCCATTTCGAGAAGAAATTCGACAGTCTGCAGCAACTCCTGCATTGACACACCGTGTCAGACCTGCATGTTCATGATGTCGGTGTAAGCCTGGACCATGCGGTTGCGCACATGCAAGGTGGCCTGGAACCCGATCTGTGCTTTCTGGATCGCAACCATGGTTTCCTCCAGGCTGACCGCCGGGCTCTCCATCTGAAGCCCACGCTGCAGGCGGCTCGACTGGATCTGCGCCGCACTGACCGTATGAAGGGCGGTTTTCAGCGCGCCAGAGAAGCCGCCATCGGGGCTTGTCGGCGGCTTCGCAGCGCCGGACAACCTGGCTGCGGCCGAAAGAACGCCCCCCGGCATGGCGGTGGGGCCGAGTTTGAGGTCCATGGGGGTTCTTCCAAGAGTTGGAGACGGGGTCTATCGTAGGCCCCGGCGGCACGCCAGTTGGCCTGAAATACGAGGTGATTCGCCGCCTTATCGGGTTAACGTTTGCACACTGTCCCCGAATAATCGGTCACTCGTGGTGCGCTGGGGCGCTGCGTTGTAATGGAATGACCGATGCCTCCTGTAGCGACTGTCCCGACTGGTCCAAGCTTTTTCCAACGCGTGGGTGGTTTGGCGCCAGCGCAGCGCATGCGCCTCGCATTGGGTCTGGCACTTTTGGTGGTCATCGGTGTGGTGGGCATCGTGCTGGGCCGCCAGGCCGAGTGGCGGGTTCTGTACGCCAACCTCGGCGACAAGGACGGTGGCGCCGTGCTGGCACAGCTGTCGCAGATGAACGTGCCGTACAAACATGCGGAGGGTGGCGCCGCAATCCTGGTGCCGGCCGACCGGGTCCACGATACGCGTTTGCGTTTGGCCACACTGGGGCTGCCCAAGGGTTCTGTAGCCGGTTTCGAAATGATGGAAGCGAACCGGTTCGGCATGACCCAGTTCCAGGAGCGGCTGACCTTTCAGCGCGGTCTTGAGGGAGAACTGACACGTTCGATCCAGGCCTTGTCGTCTGTGCAAAGCGCCCGTGTCCACCTGGCCCTGCCCAATCAGAACGGATTCTTCCGGGAGCAGCAAAAACCATCGGCATCGGTACTGGTAAGCCTGCATCCCGGTCGAAGTCTCGACCGTAGCCAACTCGCCGGCATCGTGCACCTGGTGGCTTCCAGCGTACCCGAGATGACGCCGTCTGCGGTGAGTGTGCTCGACGACTCGGGCAAGTTGCTGTCCACACCCGCCGATGGCTCCGCGGCGGGTGCTGCGGATGGGCAACAATTGCAGTACGTGCAGCAGTTGGAGCAGCTTTACACCAAACGCATCCTGGATATTCTGGAGCCGGTGCTCGGGCGCAAGAACGTCAAGGCCCAAGTCACTGCAGAAATGGACTTTTCGCAGACTGAGTCCACCTCCGAATCACATCGCCCGAATCAGACCCCCGACTCGGGTGCGGTGCGAAGCCAGCAAGTGGTGGAAAGCGGCGTCGGAGCCGCTGCCGGCGCACCCCCTGCCGGTGTGCCGGGCGCAACATCGAACCAGCCACCGGGTGCAGCCACGGCGCCGATCAACGCCACGCCGCAGGCTCTGGCCGCTGCAGGCGCGGGCAACGGCACTGCGGGTGCAGTGGGCGCCGGCGCGAAACGCGAATCGATCATCAATTACGAAGTTGACAAGACGGTGCGGGTGGTTCGTGGTGGCACCGGACTCGTCAAGCGCATCAGTGCCGCGGTCGTCTTGAACCACCAGTCTGTCACCGACGACAAGGGCAAGACGGTGACGACACCACTGAGCGCCGAACAGATCGAGAAAATGACGGCGCTGGTGCGCGAAACGGTGGGTTTCAACAAGGAGCGCGGCGATTCGGTCAATGTACTCAACACCCTCTTTGCGACCGAGCGACAAACCGTCGTCGATGTGCCGCTGTGGAAACAGCCAGACATCCAGGACATGGCGCGCAGCCTGGCCTGGCCGTTGGGCACCTTGCTGTTTGCGAGCCTGGTGCTGCTCGGTGTCGTGCGCCCGGCACTGAAGGCATTGGCCCAGGTGCCGTCGCCGTCGGCTGCGTCCCAGGGAGGTCAGTTGAATACCCTGGTGGCGGATGAGCCGGAGCGGCCGCCACTGCTGGCCTCACCAGCTGTCGGTGCCGTTGGCGCGTCGGCCGAGCAGTTGCGGCTTGAAGATGCACGCAAGCTGACGCGAGACAATCCGGCGGCGGTGGCGAATATCGTCAAGGGCTGGATGGGAAGCGAGGCGCCTGCATGACTGACTGGCGCGATCGCCGCTTGGCATGAGAATGCAGCACCATGTCTGATGATGGTTTGCAGGACGCCGCGATATTGCTGATGTCGTTGGGCGAGACCGAGGCTGCCGAAGTCTTCAAGCATCTGTCGCCCAAAGAGGTGCAGAAGCTTGGCGAGGCGATTGCAAAAACGCGCGTAGTCACACGCGAACGGGTAGAAGAGGTGGTCAGCAGGTTCACCGGCGAGGCGTCGTCGCAGAGCCTGCTGGTCAACGATTCCGGCGACTATGTGCGCTCGGTGCTGAAACTCGCTCTCGGAGACGACAAGGCGACGCTGCTGATCGACCGTATCCTCCAAGGCGGCGACGTGTCCGGGATCGAGAGCCTGAAATGGATGGACGCGCAGTCGGTGGCAGAGTTGCTGCGCAACGAACATCCGCAGATCGTTGCAGCGATTCTGGTTCACCTCGAGTTCGACCAGGCCGCCGAGGTCATGAAGCAGTTGACCGAACGCCAGCGCAACGAGGTGATGTTGCGTATCGCCACCATGGAAGGCATCCAGCCAACGGCGCTGAAGGACCTTAACGAGGTCCTGTTCCAGGTCCTGTCGGGGGGCGACAAAGTGCGCAAGTCGTCGCTGGGCGGCATCAAGACCGCGGCCGAAATGATCAACCTGATGGGCAACGCGATCGAGGGCACGGTGATCGAGTCGATTCGCACCCACGACCCGGATCTGGCACAGAAGATCATGGACAAGATGTTTGTCTTCGACGACCTCATCAAACTTGACGACAAGTCGATCCAGATGCTTCTCAAAGAGGTTGCGTCCGACAGCCTGATCGCGGCGCTGAAAGGGGCGCAACCCGAACTCAAGGAGAAGATTCTCTCCAACATGTCCTCGCGCGCGGCCGAGACACTGCGTGAGGATCTGGAGTCGCGTGGTCCGATGCGCCTGTCCGAGGTCGAGGCGCAGCAAAAGGAATTGTTGAAGATCGTGCGGCGGCTCGCCGACGAAGGACAGATTGTGCTTGGCGGTGGTGGCGACGACGCCATGGTCTAAGGCCTGTTCACGCTATTGAGGACTCACGTGACCCAAAAAACGAAGGCCATCAAGGCGCGAAGCGGGAGCTTGGCGTCGGCCAAGCTGAGCCTTTGCAACGCCGAGGGCGTTTGTTTTGTGGATTCACCCGAAGGGCCCGGGCCGGGCAGGCCACAGGGCGTTGTTGCGCGTGGGTTGTGTGCCAAAGGCACACGGCCTTCCTCGCGCCCATACCGGTGGCCGACGCGGCCCGGGCGTAAGCACTCCAATAGCGTCAACAGGCCCTAGGCATGCGTGGCGATTCGCGATTTATCCCCGGCGAGCAGATTGAGGCCGTCGCGCAGTGGAGCTTTGCTGCGGTTGATACTGCCTCATTGCAGCAACTCGCGCGCGCCAAAGCCGATGCCGATGCCACGGCGCTGGCACGTGATGACCTGGTGCGCCAGCAGGCTTTCGCGGACGGATTTGCGCAAGGGCGCGCGCATGCCGCAATCGAAGCGGAGCGGCGCGTCAGCGAGTTCGCGGCACAGCAGGCGCTCGGGACGGCACAACGGCTCGCGGCAATGATTGCGCAAGCACAGGAGCAACTCGAGCAATCCGGCCAGGTGATTGCCCAGGGCGTCCTGGAACTGGCGTGCGAGATGGCCCGGCAGGTGCTGCGGCACGAACTCTCGGTCAACCCGAACGCGCTGCAGCCGGTCATTCGTGAAGCCCTTGGATTGTTGACCGCAGACGGCAAGCCCACCACCGTGCGTCTGCATCCGCAGGATCTGGAGGTTTTGCGCGACGCCCTGAAGTCCGAATTCGGCGGGATGGAATTGAAGGTGTTGGCCGACCCCGCCGTGAAACCAGGCGGCTGCCTGATCGAAGCGGCCGGCAGCGTGGTGGACGCCAGTCTGGAGACACGTTGGCGCCGTGTCGTTGCCAACCTGGGGCTGCAAGTGCAGTGGGACGCATGATCCTGGAAACCGCAGTTGACCGCTTTCTTGCGCTGGAGTCGCCTTATGAACTCCAGCTTTTGTGCGCACCAGCAAGGT
>ENA-ORBV01009481-ORBV01009481.1-microbial-mat-metagenome-genome-assembly--contig:-NODE-9481-length-15938-cov-7.955804_pt1 | contig 15938 bp, 10 predicted proteins | sample MGYA00237777_ERZ505514 | MGnify/ENA primary metagenome ERZ505514 (study PRJEB26160, sample SAMN06269048) | microbial mat metagenome | isolation source: Oligotrophic lake microbial mat | place... | reverse complement strand
GTTTGGTGACGAATTGTTTGAGATCAAAAGTGCCATGACGCTATGGAGTATAGTATGCGGCAATTATGTCTCTGCACTGTATGACATCACGTCCGCCTCGCCCATAAGAAATAACTCGGGCAACACGACAACCATGCAGATTTCCCGCCATCGACCATACTACACTGCACTACTACTACTAGTAGTTCACTATAGTATAAGTACTAGCTAGTAGTACTTATAACTACTATACCGGTAGTTAAGTAGCTATAGGCTAGCTAAAGTAATAGCTAATATGGCGAGTAGCGACCTTTGGGGAAAGACAGTATTGCATTGGGCGATGCCGACTACATGGATTGCAGTCATCTAGATAGAGCTAGCAAGGTGCCAAAAGAAACAACGATGATACACTGAATTGCTGTACCATGCCAGCACCACCCTTGTTTCGCAAGTCGGGACCCCTTCGCATCCCCGACACGGCCCATCGGGCCATTGCCTTGGATCAGTTGGAAGCAATGTTCGCGTACATTCAACAAGATATATTTGAAGCTGGAAATGTTTGGGTGCGCTCTGCCGCGACTGTTGCCAATCTAACAACAGCATCAACGAGTTGCAACGAGACAAGCGATTCCAATCATTCTGTTACTTCCAGTACATCCATTTCATCGATTGAAGATGTGACACTCTATGACCTCAATGAGCATTTTATTCTTCCTCAAACTCGCGCCCACAAATGCAGTTTGGTAGAATTATTGGTCCATGACAATGACGAAGAAGCAAATAAGGAACTACCACCCGACTATTTTGTGTCGCATTGGTGGGGAGAGCCGGTCGTGCAATTTCTGGATTGCTTGAAACAACACGCCCATGACCGTCAGTTGGCTCGTGAACCGCACGAAATCGAGTCTTATGTGAAAGGTCAATCCTTGGGCCGATCTCCACGTTATTGGATTTGTGCCTATGCCAACAATCAGCACGATTTAAACTCCGAACTGCACACTAATGGTGGAAGATGTTGTTGTCATGGCAATCCGGACAAGGAGGATGTTCATTCTTTGAGTGTGGAAAATACATCCTTTGTCCGCGCCATGAGGAAAAGTCGAGGGACAGTTTTGGTCGTCGATCAGCATGCTACATGCTTCCAGCGTCTCTGGTGTGTATACGAAATTTATTCGTCACTGCTAGGACACAACCGCCATCCAAAACGGAAAGGGAATGGAAAGACTGGAACCAATGGCGATTACAATGATGAGGATTCAAAGGAGGATTCAAAGGACGAGCACAAAAGGGATGATACTCCACCACCGTGGTACCTCTTTGGTAAGCGCGAGCAATATACCTTTGATATCTATACCGCATTTCCGCACAAGAATCGACACCTGCAAGACTTGATGATGGATCGAAAAAATCAAAAGAGACAAGTTGTTGGAATCACCGATGGCGTCGCGGCTGTCGATTCCAATGCCGAAATGAAATGGTACCGAGAATCCTATTTCCCAGTGGACCGTCTCGAGCTGGGAATCACCTTTGACTGTCAGACTGCCAGGGCATCCTTCGCACTGGATGAAAAGCGCATCAAGCATTCTATAGGAGGACACGACAAGCAAACCATCCTAAATCATTGTGTTCATGGATTCATGGCAGCCTCGGCGTTGCGCAGAGCACTGGAAGAATCTTCCAACGGCAATCACCACGACGACGACGTTGTTGCTGGTCCCACCATGGCAGATCAATTTCTAGAGGCGGTGCGACATGGTCAACTGCGACAGCTTTCCCTCTTTATGGGTGGCAGTCCTGCCGATACCAACGAAAACATGACAAGAGTCATCCAAGCATTGGATCCTGGAGCCTGTTAATTGATAGATTTGCAATCGGACGCAGTGCAAGTATTGCCCGATGATTTTGGAAGGTTGGAAGATGTCATGTACCTCTGCCTTTCGGGATGCGGCAATCTTCGAAATCTGCCCAATAGTGTGGTTCGTCTCAAGGCTCTGGCATCCCTTTTGTTGCAGTTTTGTGTTCATTTACAAGGTCTGCCAGAAAGCATTGGGGAACTTCAAGCCTTGACAAAAATCAGCCTCGATGGCTGTACCTCAATTCAAAGGTTGCCAGAATCCATTGGAAAGCTACACCAATTGGACAGGTTGTATCTGACCGACATGACAGGTCTCGAGTGCTTACCAGATAGCATCATTCATCTCCGCAAGCTGACAGTGCTTCATTTGAATCGATGCACCCGTCTGACCAATTTCCCCGAGGGCATGGGAAAGACTATGACGTCGCTTGTGGACGTGCAGTTGGAGCATTGTCAAGCCTTGACATTTTTGCCGCGAAGCATGTCGGATCTGCCAGCTCTACAAACGTTGAATCTTTGGCACTGCACAGGGCTCCGCATGATGCCTACATTAACACAGCCAAGTCTCACGAACCTAGAAACAACAGGTGTGAATTCCAAAGTCTTGGAAGGATGGGAACTATCCGGCAGAATGCATTTTGAGCTATTTTCTGGGTGACAGGAAGTCAGAAGATCATCAATCAGCCAATTATTATTAAACTGGCTTCTATCTACAGTTGGCCTCAAGAGCAGGGCCCTCTCTGGGGTGGACTTGCAGCTTGAGTGAAATGCTTTTGTCGGTTAGTATCCTACAGTATTTAATCCTTTAAGAACTATTCTCCGGTCTACACAGATGGCGGAACAAATACGATCACCCGGCAATCCGCATTGGCAACAACCTTGCCTTCTGCAACAACGGAAACTGGTGGATCCAGATGCGTATGACCGCAAACGTGAAGACACGCCTGACTGCGAAGAAATTCGCTGTATATTCGTCGAGGATCGTCACCTCTGACAATGGCTTCCTGTGCTCCTGGCACACAAGGGTTGCAATGCGTCACGAGCACATCTGTGGGGGTAGAGGGATCACACACCCGGCTCAATGCTTGGAAATACTCCTCTCGTTCTATCTTTTGGAGTCCTTGAGTGTGGGCTGCGGGAATCCCGTGAACGGCACCAACCCGAATCATGGATGGCGAGCCTTCCTCTTCCAAGTTGGCACCATTCGCTTCCACCAGTGATTGTACTTGTCGAAAGCAAGCTGTGAGGCGTGCTTGTTCGGGATGTTCTCTGTCCCATTGTAAAGCATTCACCGAGGAGCTATTTTGTGATGACTTCACGTTTTTTGGAAACGGCTGTTTCTCATAGTACGCCCTTTGTTCGTCGTTGGTCATGTACTGAAGAAAATCTGGAACTTCTGCGGGCTGACTTACGCTGGCGAGCTGGATAGGACCGCCAGCAGTGGGCTGTCTACCATCCAGTATACTGTCAATTTCGGCGGGACTTACAAGATTGACTCGGGTGCCATTGACAGGAAGCCCAACACAGCTCCCGTGTGGCAAAAGGCTGGGCACACCAGAGGATTGGTTGATCATTTGCAAGTGTTCTCGCGACATGTAATCATGGTTTCCATAAACTATGAGAATATCACCTTTCGGAAAGCTCTCTTGAAGCCAAGAAAAGTCGGGTACGTCATCGGATTTAGCACCTCGTAGTGCATTGTCCTTACTGGCCATATCGCCCGCTACAATCACCAACGCCCGCTCCAAAAGCTTGCTTCCAACGCGTTGTTTCAAGATTATCCACGCCTGCTTCCAAAAGTAGCGTTGGGTGGACGTTTCACATTGCCAATCACTGATGCAAACAATGGGTCGGCCGGACGAGGCAAGCATGGGTATGTGTCGATCGTATCCTCTGGCAATCAGAACGGTGGGTGTCTTGACGTTTTCGCCTCCCTTTTTGCCGCGAAAGTCGCGTAGTTTAAAGTCTATTATCGATTCTTCTGTCATGATTGTTTTAACACTTGTATTTTGCTTTTATTCAAATCGTTTTTTTATGATCGTCGAGAGTAATAATACATGTACTTTAGTTGGCTTCCGTGTCCCAAACAACTTTCAGTTCTTCCTTTCTCGCACGTTTGGATCCCACCCGCGACTCGATTGGTTTGGCATGGCTCGACGAACAAAGGCTCTTTCCATTGATTGGAGTTACTACCAAACCCTCTACAGCTAATTTTTAAATACAATCTAGTAGATGGCTATAAGCTATTCCTTTAAGCTAACTGGGTACTTTGTTATTACACGAGCCTAGCATTTTGCGTTAACTAAAAAGACCGCCGCAATTTGAATCACATTATTGCCCCAAGTCAGGCCGTCCCGCCCCCCGTCCACAACAACAGCCATGGCGTGGCTGCGGTTGGCCTGGAGCCAGATTTGCAACCTGAACAGCAGCGCAACGAGGACGATGAGGGTGACAAGAACGATGCCAACAATAACATTGACAATGAGCAGCCTCCTACTGCTTTGGCCGCAGAGCCTGAAGGTGGCCAGGATCAACAGTACAGATATGACAACAATCATGACCCCGCTGGTGCTGCCGTTGATCAACACCCCAATGATCCAAACATTGGCCATGTCCCACCTCTTGTTGCTGCTGCTGCTTCCGCCGCCACTGCACCCGTTGCCTTGAGCCTCCCAGCAAGACTTCGACAGGTCGAACGAGAAGCCTTGGAGGATCCGAATCACAATTTCACCATGCCAGAGCGGTTCCATGCCATTGGAGCCATGTACGGAATTGTACTACGACGTAGTACCACCCGAGGGTGCATCCTTTAAGGAGCGAATTGCCGTGTTGGAACGCATGATTATTGGCTACTAGCTAGCTAGCATAGCTACCAGTATAGCTCTGTTGAGGTGGGCTGCGCGCCTGTTGAGGTGGGCTGCGCACCTTTTGTCTTCACGACGGCAATGACGAGTACTACTGTACTTGTACTGATTATTACATTGGAAATGTCACGCAAACGAGTTTATTATTATGGACCATTGGATTGATTTCTGGTACCTGCGACTTTTCGAATGGTTCGTGCTGGACAGTTGTCCGTAAGTAAGACCACAGAAACTTTACAAAAGCCGACCCAAGATACAAGGCTGATAACAGGGGCAAGTCATTTTCGATTCTTCGACTACTTCTTTTGCTGAGCAAGATGGTTTGCGGCTAAGTGTTCATCCCGCCTATCACGCACGAAATTGTGAAGAATTTCTTTTGTACTGATGTTTTCTTTGACCCAATCTTCAAAAAATGATGACCTCTCGAGGCAAACACTACAGAGGCTTTGCCAAACTTCTTTCGGGTGGTCCAGGGTACCTCGGAACACCTTCTGTGGAAGAGATTTCTCATGAAATGGTGTGGGATAGGCCCTTATGGTAGCGAAAGGACCATGACCTAAAAGGTTTTCGAATTCCATGATCCGCTCCATGAGTTTGTCTGCTTGGCGTTGTTGTTTTTCAATGACAGCTTGCAAGTCATCGGCGGGCCCATTGTTGCTGGATAAGATTTTGGCTTGCAACGAAGAGACAAGGCGCATCTTCACCATCCAGAGGGCAAACAAGAACACGCAACTACCGCTAACCAGTCCGCTGCCCAACTTTGGAAACTGCTCCAGAATGTCAAGAAAACGAGAATCCTCTTGTCGAGGAAAAATCCAGTCCCCTTCCCTGAAGGAGTTCCTGTTGATATTGTCAACCTCTTCTTCAAGGTCCACGCGAATCCAGTAGCAACAGTAGTCAACGACATCATCATCGCGGCTGCCGATCAAAAGCAACAAAAACGGCACTTGGTTGCACATGTCATACTTCAAGCTGGAAAGACGCATTGGCTCTAAACAATGTTTGAGGCATACTTCCCACAACTGAGCAGTCCCAGCAGTTTTGATTGAGATTGCATGGAGGCACACTTCATCCCTGAGTTTCACAATGGACGACATGTACCTACCAGTGTCATAATAAAGGTGAAAGTCCCCGACACGTGTTTCAAACCAATTCTCTTCAGCGGTCCTCAACGGCTCGGCTGCTTCCTCTACGGCGCCCTTCAACTTTGCAATATTCCTACACAGACCTTTGTGACCCGAAACGTCCTTTATCTGACAGTCACGGCAACAATACTTGACGAATTTGCAACGACTGCAAGTCAATAGACCATCCTTGTTGCTACAAGCCCTGAAATTGCAAATATCCGGTTTGCCGAGTGCCGGCTGCTCCATCAAGAGGCCATCCTTGTCGCTGCACGCCCTGGGATTGCTAATATCCTGTTTGCCTGGTGCTGGTTGCTCCATCGGCTGATTTTTAAAGATGAAATGAAGCAGATGTAACACCAAAAATAAAACTATAAAGAAAGTTTGCAAACACGAGAACTGTGAGAGCTTCGAAAGCATCTCTAACATTTTTGTTGAGCATTGTTGACAATCCGATCACCTCTTGTTGAATATCTCAACGCATCAGTCGTATCGTGGAAAATGTCAAACTCAAGTGTTCTGGTAGCGTGGTATGACTGAGTGTTTAGGGCTCCGTCAATGGAGACACCGACCTAACTAGAGCACAAAGCTCTTGCACCTCTCAGCTAGAATCCTATCAACCTAAGGTGGGCAACTGGAAACTCTGAACATAGACTGATTACCGAACATGGTTCGGCAATCACATGTGCCTATCAAACTACTATTAGCTAGCTAGTACTATAGTAGCCTACGAAGTACCACAGGATAGCTGGTAGTAGAGTGATTTAACGTAGTAAAAAAAATGATCCCCCGTTGCGAGCGTGTGCGTCCAAACCGCACATTATCAACGTTTCCGCCCCAGTAGTTTGGTAGCTTGCATTGCGAGCGGTACTAGCTAGTACAGGTGTAGAGCATGATTACTACTTTTGTGGACTGGTGACATTCTTTCTATGGAAACTGTTACTTTCCTAGGCTCCATTCCTGTGCTGTAGAATCTGGCTGGCTGGCTGGCTGGCTAGCTACCAATAGTAAGAAGCTATGTGGAGGCAGGATTGAAAAACGGGATCCGCACCAAAAACGACATCGATCCACAAAATGTCCACACAAGGTTAGCATGTCAGGGAGGTTTGGTGACGAATTGTTTGAGATCAAAAGTGCCATGACGCTATGGAGTATAGTATGCGGCAATTATGTCTCTGCACCTGGCTACTCTAGCTAGCTAGGCGAGAGCAAAAGAAGGAGTTATCTGGATCATTCAAGGACAAAATTATTAGTCTCGACGACAATTCCACTGTGATGGCTAGCTAGCTAGGTACTGATTCCGTGCACAATAGCATGTACATGGGGCAGAAACATTGAGAGTTTCCATGCTTCCAAACCATTTTACAACAGTATAATCAAAATGATTGTTACTAGTATATATATCTTGGTGCGTAAGTACAGTGCGCGCCGCGCAAGCCAATGGTATGTAGCCCCTACATGCATGCACCATCACCGAGTTATTATTCCATTCCATTTTTTGGATTGGATGGCGTGCACCCGAGCAGATTCCCCCCGCCCCTCCCCCCCAAAAGACGATAGAACACATTGAGCAAGTAAGCAAGCAGTCTGTATTTGAATTACCTGCGACTGCCACTGCTGCTCATGCCGCTAATGGTACTACCATTGCTCATTCTCTGAAAAACGTCATCTTCCAATTCGGAATCACTCCCGGCCATGGGATCGGTCGCTACGGTCATTTCCGAGGTGGATGTTTTCGTTTTGAGAAAGGTGGGGGGTGGGAGTGGTTGTTCTTGTACTTGGTGGGAGGAAGAGGCGAGGAGCGTGGTGGTTTGGGTTTGTTGAGCCAAAAAATGCTGTTGCAAGCCTGTACGTTGTTGCTTTTGTAGTCGTAGTTGTTCTTGCTCGTGACGTTGCTGCTGTTGTTGTTGTTGCTGCTGAATGTGACGTAAATCGTCTTGGGTCTTTTCAATGATGGCCTCGAGTCGTTGACAAACTTGCCGCATCGACAATCGTTCGTGCATGTCTTGTTTCCAGGTTTGTTGCAGCAAGGCTTCACACTCGTGTGCCAGGTGTCGACTGGCCGCATCCATCATGGCATGATCCTCCTTATGATTCCCATCATTATTATTAGTAGTATTCGTAGTAGTAGTGCTGTCATGGGGCCAATGAATGTCGGTCAGCCGAGGTCGTCCCCCCAAGCGACAGACCAATTCTTCATGACTGGTCACATTGAAATCGGCATACGGTTTTTGCATGGCCAGCAATTCAAACAAGACCATGCTAAAGCTGTAGGTATCGGCCTTGTAATTGTACTTGCCCGGCCGATTGAAAATTTCCGGCGCCATGTACCGACGCGTTCCGGCCGCGGACAAACTGTAAACTCGAGTCGTATTCTCACAGGGTTCATCCAATTCCCGGGCCAATCCAAAATCAAAGAGCTTGATCGTATACTCTTCTACTTGTTGTGTCGAGTTGTTGTCTTTGGCATTTTGCAACAAACCCAAATTCTCCGGTTTGAGATCTCGATACAAAACTTGATGATCGTGCAAATACGACAGAGCATTGGCAATTTGTTTGGCGTAGCGTATCTTGGTGACGACCCACTCGACGGTATTGGTGGAACTGGAAGTACTAATAGTACTTGTTGATGATTCTTCCTCTCCACAAGTACTTGTCGTCGTCGTTGTTTCGTCTTGGAGTTGTTGTCGCCACGTCCAAATGCGTTGATCGAGGGTCAAATCGAGGCGTTCCAAAAGGATAAAGTACTCGTCCGCCTTGGCATTCTTGCGTTGCAAGACGGACGTTCCTCCGGCGGTCAGTCCACACAACGAAATGATGTTGGGATGTCCTCTCAGTTTGCTCAAATACATGGCTTCCAAAACGAGGTCCGCCAAGGCATTGGTAGCTTCTCGTCGGTGCTTGGTGCGGTGGCCATTTTCAAAGAGTTGATGTTGCAAATGCTTCAAAACGTACTTGTTGCCTTCTTCTTCTCCTGTAGAGTCTTTTTGTGTCACAATTCGATCGACCGCGTGCACTTGAGAATTTCGGCCTCGTCCCAAAAACTTGCCCAGAAGAATGTCCGACCGCTGAAACAAGGGAATGTGATCGAGACAGAGGGGAAGATCGGACAAGGGCGTCTTGTCGTTCGTGTGGTGATTGTGATTGTTGCGGCTGCTCATGTTGCAAGGACTACTGCTGCTACTAGTAGTAGTAGTGCCACGCGGCCGAGCATCTTCCAACCTTGGTGCGATGCTGGCACTGTCACTGCTGTCTACTTTGCAATCGTTGTCGTTATGATGAGTGTGATTCGTACTGGTAGCAGAGCCGTTGCTGGCGATGCTACTCACGCTACTACTAGCGGTGGTGGTGCAGGACACAAAGGACATGGTGCCTTCAGTTGGTCGAGGTTGGTTCACGGTAATGAAAGCAATGAATGGGTACTGAGTCAACTGCAGTACTGAACGTTGTTGTTGTCGTCGTGGTTGTATGCACTCGTTCGTGTATAGTAGATGGTGGTGTCTGTGACCCAAATCAAAAATGTCAAAATAAAGGTGCAGCAATGTCAATGATTCTTCCTCTACCTTCTACGTTCCAAAACGACCTCGACTTTGCCTGTAGCTCGATCGTTAGTAGCTATACAGTAGGAAAGTATTGTCAACTATCTACAAAGCTATCTCTGACCACCACTTGCGCTGCTTACTTCGATTCCCAACTAACTCAAATACGACAATAGCAACCGACAGTTGAAGTCAATGGGAAGTCAACTCTATTATGAAATGGGAAGTTAGATGCACACGCACCAAAGCGAAGTTTTTGGGTGGGTTCAGCGAAGAGATAGGAGCGTGTTGTAAACAACTTACAAACAATAATAACACGCAGCTACTCTAGCTACTAGTAGCACATTGCAATAGGCGGAAGCAAGCTTGATCACAAGGAATAGTAGCCACCTCTAACGCGCTACTTGTACTACGACATTAGTAGCTACAACTAGTCAAGTCAAGTACGCAAACAATCGTACCAATGCAATCCAACACGGGGTTCTCTTTTTCGGCTCGGCCACAAGCAAGTACCAGGTACTTGAACTACTAGTACTGGATAGACATGATAGTACAATTTCGAGTATAGTCTTAACGGTAGGACGTTACGGGTTGATAATTAATTAAGCGAACTGCGACAATTATTTAATACCGGCATAATACCATCCATAGCAATGAAATAGTGTTCGTAATAGTACGCAGCAGCACCGGTGAAAGAAATAAAGACGTATGCCTGGAGGATTGACAACAATGACGTCCGTCATCCAAGGATCATAGAAAATAATGTCGGAGTAACCTTTTGCTGTGACCCAAGGCAAGAGCGGCTTTAATTGGCGTAAATTCATCGAACGTAAGTCCAGGAAGCGTAACATGAAGACTGCACAGGCTAGGCAGCCTTCACGCGTGATGACGATGGTAGAAAACTGAAATTACAGGCAAGAAAATGACTAGAGCGAGTGTGCGAGCGAGCAGCGGAGATGGTGTGGGTCTGTCCGTCTGTGTGCAATAGTTCCACTTCCAGTTGGACATCAGCAAACAATGCACCTACATGCATGAATAACATCTACCTACTAGTATATAATTTTTCTGATGCATTGACTCTTGTGTAATTGGTTGAGCCATCCATGCCAGGGTTGATCTGATTTGTGTGCCTATGGATTTTGGGATGGTGTCTGCATGCAGTTAGCATCAATTGAAGATTGAGGGTCAGCAACACCATCAGAAAGTCAAAGAGCTGAAACTCTTTCTTTGGCAAATTCAACACAGTTCTTAGTTGTAAATGTACAGGCCATGCCGATGGGAAAATTCCGCTGCTATTCAGACATGGAGGAATCATTTTCAATTGACAGAAGAAAACAAATTTCAACAAAGTTGGTAGAAAAGTTACTACTGAAACTGTGTGTAACTTGATGTGCTATTCTAGCACTTGTCTGGTGAGAATCACACCTTTGTACAAAAGATGGCTCATTTCAAATCACAATTCTTTGCTCTATGCTTCGAGACCCTTCTTGCCCTGTATGGTTATCAATGTAAGCAGAAGGCTCAAGAGAGATTTGCTTGCACAGTGCTGAACTTGCTGAGTAACACAAATACAATTAATTAGTTCTCAACTCTGGTGCCTACTAGCTGCCGCAGATGATGGACAGCCTAGTACAATTTCTCCTCCTAGCAAACAGTGAAAGCAGTGCCCGGCACAACTATTCAAATGGAATCGATCGAAATCAAATAAAATCTTAGTTTACGAAAAAAATGTATCTGATAATTCTCTTTCATACCTACTACTACTACTCCTAGTTCGCTGCGCAGCATGTAATCTTGCCACAGTCGGCAATGATCCCGGCCAAAAAGGGCAACGCGCACACATCGGATGGAATCGCGCCCGTCAAGTTGGTGTTGGAGATGTCCAATTCTTTGAGACTGGACAAATTCGCCAACTCGGTAGGGATCGTACCCTCCAAAGAAGGATTGTCCATGAGCTTCAAGTATTGCAAATTGGACATGTCCGCCAAATACGCGGGCACCGTCCCCGTGAATAGATTGCCTTCCACACTGAGCAATCGCAAATTCGTCAAGGACTGCGCAAATGCCGCACTGGGTACGACGGTGGCCACATTCCCCGGCAAGGCACAATCGACAATGCTTAATTCTTCCAACTTGGTCAAAAAGGCAATCTCGGGTGGCATACTTCCCACCAAGGTTTGGTCATTCAAGAGACCCAAGAACTCGATTTCACCTTCCAAACTGCAAGGTGAGGTTTGGATGGATGCCCATTCACACTGGTAAGTAGTCGTACATCAAACAAGCAAGGAGGTGTTAGGGTTTGCAAGAGACAGAAAAAGAAGGTACGCCCATACAATCATATTATAATCACTCACCTCATTGACATTCGCATCCAACCATTGATAGCGACGTCCGAGTGGCCAATTATGGCCATTAAAGGCCCGATAAAAAGTGGCCAAGGCAAACAATTGTCGTTTTCTCCAATCGGGCAAGGCGGCAAAGTTGGGATAGGATTGAACCCACATGTAGGCCTTGCCCTGCGGCGTGGCAATATCCCCCATGGCCGCCAATGTTTCCGGAGGTAAATTGGGAATCAGTTCGGTGGGACCGACGGTAGCCGGTTCGGTTGCCATGGGAATGGGAAGCGTTTCCGGTGCGGTCGGGGGCTCGGTAGGAGGAGCCACCGTCGTAGGAGGATCCGTGGTGACGGGAGCGGCTGTGGTGGGAGATTGCGTGGGGCTGGTGGTTTCTTTGGGTGGCCACACATCTCCACCCAATGTCGTCGTCGTCGGCGGATCCGTGCTGATGGTGTTGGATGTCGGCGGATCCGTGCTGATGGTGGTTGGTACCTCGGGTGGAGTAGGAATGTCCATGTCTGGCACATTTGGAATCACGCCATCGGCCGCTTCATCACTGCTCGTAGTGCTACTACCAGAAGAGCAATGTCCAGTTCCACAGATAATCCCGGCCAAGGCCCCGGCCGCCACCAAAATCATGAGAATGATGCCGGCAAAAAACCAACGCGCGGCTCCGGGCTTTTCCAAATAACTCGACAAGAGGGACGAGGATGTGGACTTGGACTTTTCGCCAGCACCCGCACCCCCGGTGCCAGCAGGAGCGGCCGAAATGGGCAAGGTATCAAAACTCTTGTCGACATTTCCTCCCATCACCACGTTACCATGATGGGCCACCTTACCACCGCCATTGCGTACTCCACCACCATTGTGTACTCCACCACCAAATTCTAAATCGTCTTCGTCCTCATCGTCTTCCATCAAGGGTTCCGCATGACGGGGCTGGAGACGCGCCGACGCCGCACAGGCATCGGTTCTTGCTGAATTTTGACGCGACTGCGCCGGTGTCCGGGGTTGAATGATTTCATCGCTATTGTTGGTCGACGACGTCGTACGTGTCGTACTCGTCAAACCCGAAGGCGACTCCTCATCGTCATCCTCATGATCCTTGTGGGGATCATGGTTGTAATTGACCGCACGATTGGTACTGGCGGTGGTGTTGGAGTGGGGGTAGTTGTTGTTGGCCACGGCGGCGGGAGCAAAGGTGGCGGGATCGGGTAAATGTTCGCGACTGTTCTGCAATTGCACAATAATGTGCGAAGAACCATCGGAATCAATGCCATCGGTCTTGTAGCGTCGCAATTCGGGATCGCTAATGTGCATGACATGTTCACTTTCCACACGCAAGGCCGGCGCGTGAGCAGTAGCATTGTGGTGGTGGTGCGTGGCGTAATTGCCCGTTCCCAACAAGACGGGATCATCGCCGGGCAATTGAATGTTCAAATTCATTTCCACGGGATCATGTTCCGGGACTTGTTCCATGAAAATAGGTGCCGATTGGCGAGAGCCACCATAGGGGGATGCGTGGCTCATGATGAAAGAATAATGCGTGCAATGATGGCGGTGATCTCTGGTTGTCTTTTTATCGTGATCTTTCACCTATTGGATATCTGTTTTCTTCACACTCAACGACCTCACTTGATTATTTAACAAAGGCTTGTCTGGTATGTTAACTTCCTGACTTGTTGTCTTTTGTTTGAGTTTTGTTGGTAGATGGTGGTGAGGGGGGTTCTTCTTCTGTGTGTTGTGATTGAACTGCTGAAGGTAGACCTACTACTATTGGGCTATTTTGCTTCTGGGTTTGGTTGTTGTTGGTGTATCATAGTACCGTACCGGTAGGTTCCATTCTATTCCCTCATTCAAGATCGTGGTGCATTAATTTCACTTCCTTCAATTAGAAGAGAAGGAGCCAACAGTACAGTAAGTGAGACGTGGATATGGCGGACTATAAACTTCACTGTACGGACATCATTTAACAAGCAGCATTTCATTTTAGTTTTAGATAAAGAGCGTCAAATACAGGACTCGAAAGTACTCAAACTGATATACTCAATTAAGCAGCCATAAACATCCGTGTCTACTTAGGCGAAGAAAGATGGTTTTGAGGTTTTTGTACGGAGCAACTGTGCAACGTTATAAGTGTACCGGCCCCAATAGTCGCTATCAGCGGATTATAGCAGCTATCATGGGGCCTATCCTATCATAACCGTTATAATGGGATCATAACCGGTTATGATGTGCGGGGGGTTTGTGTGCGTTCGTAGCATTGACGTTACCTACAAAACTGGAGCAGAATTCCCCAGTGCCCGAAAATAGAAACAAACTAGCCCACAGTCATGCAAGCCAGCTCTCGATAGCAGCAGTAGTTCTAGAAGTAGTAGTGTAACTACTGTAGCATCACATGCTAGCTAGTACCCATTTCTATCCTCCACTGGACGACTTGGCCAACTAGCTCAAAGTGCCAGTTAGCTCGCAGCTAAAACCTAAAAGCTTGGAAATTGAAATGTTCGATGCCACCAGAATGTGTCTCGTTTCCTGCGCTCATCCCTGAAGAACAGAAACACGATCCTCCGTCTCGGACACACGTCTTGAGGGTATCTACAAACCCCAAAAACAGTTTGGATCACCCTTGATGGCATTCACTCCGAATCAATGCTGGTGGCGTTTGGGCGGCAATTGGCTATCATATCCTTTGGACGGACACTGACAAAAAAAACGTGTGGCGCTATGCTGTCGATGATGGCTCCGCGGTAGAGAAAAGAAAAGAGGTTTTCTCTTCGCACGTTACAGACTTGTTTTTCGTGTGCTTATTGTGGTTTTGCTGCTTGCTGTGAGTGACTTCTGTGTTTTTATATCCTCCAATCATTTTTGCATTGTTCCAGGGAGCGAATCCAAAGATAGAATGCACACAATATCCCTTTGGGGTTTTTCATATCGGAAGAAATGCCAACAAGCTTTCGCCGCTTACAAATCGCGATGAGACATCATCGATCGATCCCGCGGCCAAAATGTACAATTGCGATAGCAACAAGGCATGCCCCGTCCAAAAAGATGCATCGTTGTGGGACGAGAACGACGACGACGATGTGATTTTGAAGTTGGATTTGTCAGACGTTTGTTGAAAGAATCGTGCCAATTGAATCAAACCCAAAATGGCGGCAGAATCCGGTCCCAATCGGGCCATGGTAAAGAGATTGGGACCCGTCACATAGACGGGTAAAAAAGCATCGGCGGCTCCTCCCACTAACAGACCCAAATCTGCCAAGGCTTGTAGTCGTACTAGCCAAAATGGAGGTTGATCCGAGATGGAGGCAATGGCTATTTGTGGCGGTAGGAGGCCCGAGAGACCATCAGATCCATCATTTTTCCTCATGGCGGAGAGTCCTTGTAAAAAATACACTCCTCCCATCAAAGGCCATGCATATCTCCACGCTTGGATCCATTCATTGTTGATCAATAAATATTCCCAGAATTGTACCAAACCAAAGGTAGCCGCCATGACGAGCAAAATGGCAGACAGGGAGTCTTGACTCTTGACCACTAGCAGTAGATAACTGGGTGTCCTTATTGTCGTTGTTGTTGTTGTTCCAGTCGAATGATAAAAATAATTCGTTTTCGTCTTCCCACTGATTGTAAGCAGTAGCTTCACTACCTCTACCACTGCTGCTGCTAGTAGTAATCGCAGTTGCATTTCTCAACCTGGCAGCACTGTACTTTTCCGTAACAAACAAATTCATGTTTCTGGCGTCGGCAAGATGATCGTCATTTTCTTCTCGAAAAACATTGGAGTATTTGCCCGCCTAAAGGCACAATGATGATGGTCGATGCCACGGATGCGGTCCTGACCGTGGCCTGGTCCTCATAATGTTGATGGAGGATGAGACCAACGTTGTTGTGCCTGCATGATCATGGATAGGGCGAACCGCTTGTAGTAGGAGTGGGTGGAAGAATGCGTCGCTCGCCCGAGCGTAAACCACAATTGCCAGAGCAGCGAAAGGAATCAGCAATGGATAGTTCATTTTCGTCTTCTTCTTGCATCGAACAAATCATACAGTATAATAGACGGCCAATTTAATACTAGTCTACAGCACTGTATTAGCCTTCGTCGCCATGGTCTTCATTTGCTGAGAGGGCGGACGAGGGAGAAGAATGCACCGGCCACATCATCATCTGTCTCTTATACACATCTGACGCTGCCGACGAATAGAGAGGTGTAGATCTCGGTGGTCGGCGTATCATTAAAA
>ENA-ORBV01009477-ORBV01009477.1-microbial-mat-metagenome-genome-assembly--contig:-NODE-9477-length-15947-cov-4.732703_pt1 | contig 15947 bp, 15 predicted proteins | sample MGYA00237777_ERZ505514 | MGnify/ENA primary metagenome ERZ505514 (study PRJEB26160, sample SAMN06269048) | microbial mat metagenome | isolation source: Oligotrophic lake microbial mat | place... | reverse complement strand
ACGAGATTCGCCTTAGTCTCGTGGGCTCGGAGATGTGTATAAGAGACAGCGGTGAACGCTTCAAAAATGAGACCATAAGAATTACTAAAACAAATATTCCTAACACTCTTATCAATAACAACAACAGCTCCCCTGCCCTCACGATGTCTTCTGTTGCTGTTGTTGAACAAGCTTTAATGGAAGCCGGGTTCGACAAGAAAACAGCCAAAGAGATTTCAGAGGCTGCACCTGTTGAGGTTATCCTCCGACAGGTCGCGTCCCTGCCCTCACGTCGAGCCACAAAGAATCCTCTTGGAATGCTCCGCCGTGCCATCGAAGAGGATTGGGCACTTCCGGGCGAAACCAAAACTACCGACGTCGGTAGTTCCCTCGGTCAGGTCTTTGCTGCAAACTTCTATGCTGGGTATCACGGCAACGCCGATGCTCCCGTGTCGGACCCTTCGAGCGCTGACTCCACGGCTGCCGACAAGTTCGTCTCTCGCCTCCTCGCCTTCTGGGCGGACACTTCACAAGTCGATGCCTGGGGCCGAAGTTTCGGATCGCTGGTTGCCTACAAGCACGGTCAGAAAAGACAGAGCTTCCCTGCCCTGCGGCCTGCAATCCAGCAACATGGTGACGATTTCTACTCGCGACTTCGTAAGGACCGTGAGACACAGCAGCGGCAAGCGCGTGAGCTGTTGCGGTCTGCTCACTATGAAAAGTTTGCTCCGCTCTACCTGGACTACTTGCGGGCGGAGTTGGCGCGGAACGAAGCGGAGAACACCAGATTGTTTCAATCACTTATCACTGATGAAGCTGAGAGGCTAAAAGTTCTGAGCACGAACCGGTTTGGGCTGAATGTGAAAAACCTGTCGGAACAGTACCTTGCCGGTCGGCTGGAGCGCTTTCAGCAAATGCTGGTCTTCGAGGAAGGTCACGGGGTTTTAGATTTTTGGCAGTGGGACAAGGCGCATAACGCGGAGTTTTTTGGTAGGGCAAACGTATGAATGTGATCACGGTGTGTAACGCGAAGGGCGGGTGCGGAAAATCGACAATAGCTTTGAGCTTGGCCGCGTCCCTAGCACGGTCGCCAAGAACCAAAGTGCTGGTGCTCGACATGGACCCTCAGGCTCAGGTCTCTGACTGGCTTCAAGCAAGTGACGGCTTGAACCGAGCTGGAACGCTTGCTGCCGTATTCCTTCGGGAGGTCTCGCTTCAGGCAATCATCAAGCCGACAAAGATCAAGAACGTTTTCATTGCGCCTGGCTCCCAACCGCTGGAAACTATCAGCCACTCCATGGGCGAAGCTGAAGGCTACGAGTCGTTGCTTGCAGAATTTCTTTCAGAGCTTCCTGAAGATGCATTCGATTACGTGGTGATCGATTGTCCGAACCAAATTTCGCCCCTCATGGAGTGCGCGATTTTTCCGACTGATGTTTTTGTGGTTCCGATTGAAAGCACCAAAGCGGTTGCGAGCTACGCAAACTTCTACGCTCTAGTGCAGCGTCATCGAAGTGCTGGCACCTACGGCATTCTTCACGTCTTGAACAACATCACGCTCTCTGGAGTTAGAAACAGCGTGCTTCGATTCATGAAAGAGGAAGGCATCCCAGTAGCAAAGACAGAGATTAGGAATTGCGGCTGGCTGGCGCAAGTGGACCGTCACGGTGGGAGTATTTTTGAATACCGGCCACATTCCAAGGGCGCTGAGGATATTCCAAAACTCCAGCGCGAGGTTCTGAGTCGATTGCGGGCAAGTGATGAAAAACGGGTAGCAAACGCATGAGTGAGAATACGGCAAGAAAAGATGAAGGACGGCTTTCAAGACTGGACCTGGTTCGTGCTGGCGGCGGAGAGGGCGGGGCACTAAAGCTGCCAAAGCGTGGCCGCGTGATGGTAGACATCACAAGTCTGGTTCCTGATGAGAGGAATGAGCGGAAGGTCTTTCGGCGCATCCCGGAGCTTGCTGCCACTATCAAGGCGGTCGGCATCATCGACCCGCCGACAGTCGTTCCGATGGAAGATGGCCGGTACAAGATAACCACTGGAGAGCGGCGCTGGAGAGCTGCCAAAGAGGCTGGCCTCAAACAGATCCCAGTCATCATCGGAGATGCCGAAGAGGAGAGGGTTCGTCGGGCAAAGAGTCTCATCAGCAACATTCAGCGAGAGGACTTGAGTGCGCTCGAACTCGCCCAAGCTCTCTCGGAGATGAAGGAAGAGAATCCGGATGTGAAGACGAACCGGGACCTGGCTGGCCAGGTCGGAAAGTCTGAGCAGTGGGTTGGGCAGATGTTAAAGATTTTGGAGTTGCCGGAAGCGGCCCAAGAAAAGATTCGCAAATCCGACCGCATCATCCCGTATGATTCAGTGATTGAGATAGCTCGGGTGCAAGATCCCGTAGCACAGAGCGAGCTTCTGGCCAATGTCCTTGGTGGTGCAACCGTGCGCCAAGTCAGAGAGCAGGCTAAGGGCGCAAAGCCAGAGAGGGCAGGGAAGCCGAAGGCCCAATCAACGAAAAAGATTGCCACTTCCAAGGGCTGGGTGATCATTCACTGCGACAAGAAGACGGCAAAGAAGGACGACTACGTTCTGGCTCTTCAAGAGGCGTTGAAAGCTGTTAGGAAGCTCGAAGTTTGAGAACTACCGACGTCGGTAGTTTCTCTCCAGCGCCGTAAACGGGCTTTAAGCAGCCTAAAGCAAGAGGGTAGGGTGGAAAGTAGGGCGTGGTCTACAAAACCGTTTTGGGCCGATTGCGGGAATTCTAGGAGCATCTATTCGCCCACAGGCACGACGGAGCGCCTGACGGCCTCCGACAGCGACTTCCTCACTGGTTCGGGCTGACTATGGAGCGAAGAATGGTCAGAGGAAATCACTCATCGAGCGAGATGGTCTCGGCAAAAGTTCCAGAGCCGTTCGACAATACTCTTCTTCGGAAGTTTGAATGCCTCTGAAGCCACTCCGTCAGCATAGGTAAGAAGACTGCGAGCTACTTCACACCGCCCCAGCACTGATTCTTTTGTCGCCTGCGTTCTGTAACCTTCCAAGTTATGGAGAGCGTTTTTGACAAACTCAGCGCCGCCTGATTCCTTAGCGCCAGCCAAATGCTTTGTGGCTTTGTCTTCCAGCTTTTTGCTTGCCGCGAGATCTTTTTCTATTCCACATAAATCAGCCATAACGTTCTCCTAAAGGCACGGTGAATTGAGATCGTTATGGCGTCCGGGGCGAAGATAGTGACCTGTGTCCGGTTAGGGCTTCTTCCGGGTGCTGGTTGGGCCAAATGGGCGGTTGCTATCGGCGTCGAGAGGACCTCCTCTGAGATTCAGATAATAGATGTACTCACCGTTTGAAGAACGCCACTCGAGGATTGCTGTCGAATAGGTTTCGTTCTCAAATCTGCGGTCCACAACTATGTCTTTCTCAGACTGTCGCACATCCCCCTTTAGATTGAGAGCCTTCAGGAAGGCATCGGGAGAAAGTCGAGAGGTAACGGTGATTCGAATCTCGTAAGCCCCTCTGGCACCCATCTGTGATCCGATAAGTTCTACGACCTTGCCGTCAACGCTTGAGAGGTCGGGTGCCCAATGGGGGAGATGGGCGGGAAGCATGGTTCCTGCGAAGACTCTCTTATCTTCATACGAAAATTCGGCGGAGACATGATCTCCCTCTTGTTCGATGAGAACGTTCCATTTGGACAATTTAGGAGATGCTTTCGGGGCGAACGTGCGCAGGACACATTGTAAAGAGATTTCGTGGCGCTGGGTGCCTGGATAGGATCGACGATATCCATCTTCGAGACGGTCACAGAGAAACTCATTCTGATTGCCGTCTGCGCCCTTATAGGTGAGTCTCTGATGCGTTTCATCGAAGCGAAGTGCGCTCTTCGGGTTGTGAGGAAGACGCCCTAGCTGATAGAGCAAGCTAGCTGCAACCAGGGCAGGGCTTGTTCGAAGCAAAGCTTTAAGCTCTGGGGTAAGATCTGGATTCTCTCGTATGCTCTGCGCCTCCAACGTTCCTGTTGCGATCAAAAGCAACAAGACTGCACTCAGAAGGCGGTCGAACAGGTAGCAAGGAAGCATAAAGCCATAATGACACGGGAGACTGTAATGGCGTTGCGGGCAGGGAAGTTGAAATCGTTTTCGCCCACAGGCACGACGGAGCGCCTGACGGCCTCCGACAGCGATTGCCTCACCGGTTCAGACCGACTATGGAAGCGAAGTGTCAGAGCAGCAAAAGAGAGAACTACCGACGTCGGTAGTTCTATGGTCTTCGCCGAAGATCCAAAGATTAGATCAATCTCGATAACCAAAGAGCCAATCGCCAACCAGTGGCAGCCACGACTCCAGCGGAGGCGCTTACTAAGAAAAGCTCCAAGAGCGGCAATTGGAAAAACGTCTGAGGAAGTGGGTTTGGATGCGGTGTATTGCAGCTAGGGCAAGGTGTCATGATCGTCGGTGCTAGATCAAAGCCGGTAGGTGACTGGAGATCCTGAAGGCTCTGGTTTGCAAGGATTGCGCTGATTCCAAAGGAGCGAGCGTCTTGAAGGATTCCCTGCAAGTTCTCTCCGGCGACGCGCTGCAACTCGTCGATGACGAGAACTACCTTTCGTGGATCGTCAGAATGCTGCCTCTTCCAGTCCTGAGCGGCGGTTCGTAAATTGAAAAGAACCAGCTTGGCGATCTCGCCTACGCTAATCGATTCGAGTGCCGCCGGGAGCCAGAAATAGGCAACCTCTCTCTTCCTCAGGACGTTCGGCATGAAGATCACACCGTCAGTGGTTGAGACGTCTTCTTCCGGGCCGGTGACGAGTTGCCGGTATTCTTGGAGCATTTCAATTACCGAGAGAAGTTCGAAGGCGTCATTCTTTGCTCTGGTGTCGGGCATACTTCGAACGGTTGCCGTCAGAGCTTCGTGAAGGTCTTGAAAAGAGGTAATGTCTGGATACTTGTGGAGCGTTGCCGAGAGAATGCTCCGGCTTCGTTCGGTGTAGTAGCTGCGCCCGTAACCCTTCCCGTGGTTGAGGCTCAGCGAGTCGAGTATGAGCTGACAGAGCTGGGCGACGCTTCTTGATTCGCGATCAAACCCCCGGAACGGATTGAACCTGTAGGTTGGCGCACTCTTTTCAGTGGTGAAGAATTTGAAAGTTTGGCCTCGTGCTTCTGCTTCAGCCTTTACGGTATGAAAAAGTGCTGCATCTCCTTTCAGATCCAGGATAACGACGGGGTAGGGTGGGGGAAGCTCATCGCTCTTAGTTTTCGCCCCTCGGATCAACTGGACCAAAAGCGGCATAATACCGAGACTCGTCTTCCCAGCGCCGCTAGGCCCTACGATGTAGCAGTGTTCAGAAAGGATCCCTTCATGGAGGAGCAGTGTTGCAGGCTTGGATTCTGTCCAAGCCCGAAGATCATTCATCGCCTGGTATTCGACAACATCCGTGTAGTGTTTGGCCGCGATGCTAACAGCACGGGAAGTCCGGATGAGGTTCTTGTGTGTTTCCGAGCCGATAAAAAGATGCTCTCCCCAGAAGAATGTATCCTCGCCTACGTCATCTGCAAGAAGGGGGTTATTTCGAACGAAAGTGACCCACTCGGCCCACCATGATTGCTGGTCGTTTCGCCTTGTCGGTGAGTTGGTGGCCGGTTTGGATGGAAGAGGAGCGAGAGGTTTCTTCACGAAGCGTCCCCATCTTCAGAAATGAAAAGGGGCAAAGTGGATGGGGTTGGAGCGATGTCTACAAGGACACGAATTCGAGGAAAGTTGCTTACGTGAAGCAGTCGTTCGAGATCGTCTTTCCTGACCTGACTATGAACGAGAACGGCAAAGCGATATGTGCCGCGTTCAATCCACGGTGAGAGACGTTCATTTTTCAGCGCGTCATAGGCGGTGGCCTTGAGGGCGGTGATGTAGTTCTTTTTTGTCGCCGTGTCCTCACTCGGAATGAACAGTCTCAAGACCGCTGCTTCTTCCTCACTATCATCCTGGGCGATGTGAATGACGTTTCCTCCTCGGTGAATTCCGCAGAGAGTATTTAGCTCGTCGTCATTTAGCCGCTTGCGCCGGAACCCGCCTCGGCACGAAAACCAGAGCGCCGCTAAATTCTGGGCAAGTCCAGTTTCGCGCTTGCCGGTTGCTTTGTTTGGAGGGAGCCCGCGGATTTTGGCTCCCTTGGCTGTGAGCTGGTAGTAGGAGTAGTTTCCGTTCAGGGCATTTCTGACACGTTGGATCAACTGCTGCTCTGCAAGCCGGTCCAGGGTATTGCCGCTATTTCCACCGGCGAAAAAGACGTCCTCAATAACGGCTCTGATCGAAATCGTGTAGCGGCCAATGTGATCCAAAATTTGCGTGTCGCGTTCTTCCATCACCAGATCTCGTACGGCAGTTCCTGCTCTTTGCAGTATGCGTGAAACGCTTCAAGCTTTGCTTTCGGGTAGGCTCCCCCGAACTCGACGACCTTGTTCGTGGAGCCCGTGCAGATGATCACATCCGGTAGGCGCCCGGACCGGCGCTGCTTCTCTTCTCGAAGCTGCTCCTCAAATATCCATCCGGGGACCAGCTCCGGTTGCTCCTGCCGGTAGCGCAGGTACACCGCTGCAAGGTGTATGTCGTGGCTCCGTTCGACTTGTCGGGGGAATCGTCCACCGTGGCCGCTGAACCGATTGGCTGAGGAACTGGTGGCTGACACGCAAAGGGTCGAGACCAGGTGGTCCTTCCACCTGGCCTTAAGCCGATAGGAGACGGAGCCAAAGTCCGGTTTTGCTTCCCCGATATTCCAAGATGCCGCTGGGGCTTCTAGGGGAAGTTCTGGATGGGCGGGTACTCTTTGTGTCTGGAGGAGTTGCCGGGAGGAGAGAACCGAAACCCGTTCGCGTGCGTTCTCTATCGCTCGTTGGGACGTTGTCCACCAGGTTCGAGCGATCTGTTGAATCGTCAGGACTCGAACCTTTCTTGTCAGGGTGTCGAGAAGCTCTAAATCTCTGCTGGTCAGATCCACCGGTACGTCCTGGCCGCCGTTCTTCTGGGCTTCCGACTGGGCTTTCCCGAGTCTTCGGCTAGTGGGGGAGCCCAGTTAAGAATCCAGTGCAACATGTTGAAGAAAAGACTCCTTAAGCCCAGTTTAGAGCATGTCTTATGGTATGTCGGGTTCGGGAGGGCAGCCGTACAGCAGGAAGTGAGTCGCCTGTAGAGCTTATGGAAAAGGATAAACTCATTTGTACGGATCGGCTGCTCTTCCTCTCCTCGTTACAGCTCGATTCGCCAAAATCTTCTCCGATGGGCGAGCCGGTCCTCCGCTACGGGATGTAGAATTTGACCATCGACAAGATTGAGCATGCGAATCAAACGCGCGGAGCGACCTTCTAAGACTCAGAAAAGCGAACTCTCAAGTACTACAATGATCCTCATGGTCGGATGAGGTGATGCAGGAACAAAACGATTTGCAGATTCGAAAGGTCGCTAGACCTTCGGCTGAAGTGGAAATTCCGGCTCGGCCCGAAGGGCGCGTGCAGCGTAGCACTTTAACTTTCGTTGTCAGTGCGCTTCTGCTTCTCTGCGGTTCGGGAGGCATCCTTGCCGAGATGTTTCATACCAGTCAGGTGTTCCGTAAAGGACGAGCGGATTATTCTTCTGAGGCCAACAGAGTAACGGGTGAAGCACTGGTGCAGTTCTGGGAAAAGATCAGCACAGCTGAGACGGCCACTGGCGAAGCCATGGCTGAAGCCCTGGCTAACGCTCGCAATTCTTCCGCGTCGGCAGAGGGCGGAGTAGCGTTAGCGGAAATGGAAGCGATCGCTAAGGGTGCAAATGCACAGCACATGGCGAACACTAACAAGGGCCTTGTTCCCGGCAAGGAGCAACAACATTATTTCAGAATTCTCAGAAACTTCCTTGAACACTTTAAAGACGACCTGAATCTAGATATACAGATTTTGGTAATTCAATCCCGCGAGGGTGGCGACTTTTCGCAATCATTTCTGCCGGTCCCTTGGGATCCCAAACTTGATTCCTCCATCTACGGGATCAAGTGCTTGGCCATTCCCGGGCTCACTTCCGAGACGTGCCGACCGACCTTAGAGCGAGCGAGTCTTCAGGATCAGTTGAAGGATGTTGAGCCGCCCTCAGCAAAATATGTGCTTTCCCCATTGTCAGAGTCGGAGAAAACAAAACTTGCGGAGTACCGAAGAGCGTTAGAGGATCTTGAGGGAGTTCTAATTTACAACGCGCTGGACCTTAAGAGATACAAAGACGAGAATCAATCCACCGATCAGCGGTCGGTCAACCGGGAGTGGAGCAGGACTCTTGCAAGCCTTCAGCTCGTCCGCCATCGCTTTCAGCAAATTGACGAATTGGAGACACTCTACAAGCGCAGCGAGCGCGATCAGACTTTGCCGGTATTGGACAGGATAGTCCGCGATATGTTTTCGTCAGATCTAGAAAACGGCCACAGTGTTGAACCTGCGGCCGCATTGCGGATATGGGTTGATGCGAAATTACCTTTGTTCGTCAGGGCCGCTTCTGAAGCTCGCCAGAGAGAGTTGGCAAATAGAAGTTCTGAGTTCTATCAATCCATTCGTCCGGTTTTGGCGAACATTTGGAATGCATGGAACCTCGGGACGGTATCGCCCCTAATAGTGAGCGGATTGCGTAGCCATAAGGACGGTCTTCTAGTGGCCCCATCTGGAACTTTTGAGCCAGTTGGTGAAAGGATCCCAAACTCTGGCATGGGATTTTTGACGGCACTTGTTTTCGCAGCGATGGGACTAGGCTTAGTGGGATTGGCGGTTTGGTACCTCGTGAAGTCATTTCCCATCGCCGGTCGGTTTGCAGTCGTGAGTCTTGCGTCGCTCATCGTGGTTTTGCTGGCCTTTTTAATTCAACAGGCGCTCGCCGTGAATCAATCGACAGAAAAGTTAGCTTCGAATTTGGTGTCGGACGTCATGCCTACTTCTTTTGCTAGAGAATACACGCATCGTGCTTTAGATGCAGTCCAGCGCATCTCGATTAAGGGACGTTGGAGTGCTTCTCAAACAAAAGAATACGCTGACGCCAAAGGCAAACTCCGGGTGCTAGAGGCCAAGAAGCGCGCCGAGCGCTATATTCAAGCTTTGACCCTAGAAAGCGGAAGGGTCTTTATGCTGCTGGCGCCGTACGATGAGTTGGAACAATTCTGTACGACCCTAACGGAAGTTTCTGTGCGGGATCCCTGCGTCAAAAACATCCGGGCGGCTAAAACCCTTCTCGGTAAGACGTCGGGAAGATTTCGTCGAACGAATAGCCAGCCTAGCTACAGTAATTAGCCTTCGAATCGTTACGGTGCAAAATGTTTTAGGCTAACTGGGCCATGTTGCATTTGAAGCGAAGCGAAAATAGCAAACCGTGGCCGCGCGTTTTGCGCGCTTTGATAAGGCCCTGGTAGGGCCATAAGAAAAAGCCAGGCCGCAAAAGCCACTTGTAGTTAGTGGCTTGGGAGTCCGCATGGACTCCGGCGCGTCAGCGCTTGCGGCCAACCGATTTTGGGCCGGTAGAAAGCCCTCTAATAATAAGGACCGAAGGCCGGATTTGCTGCCAAAAAGGGGCTCCTTGGGGCTTAATGCCAAGAACCCCCGTATCTATTGATTCTAAAGGAGATAGTCGGCTAGGCCGCCTCCTCCATCTCTGGTTCTACTTTGTTGGTCATCCAATCAAGTGCTTGCTGTGCTTTTGCGGCTGCAACGAAGATCGCTTTCTTGTCGTTCTTCAGCACATTCAACCAAGAGCGAATATAGGGGGCGTGGTCGGTGCGGGGATCTGTTGGAAGTCCAAGCTCGGCGCAAAGAAAAGCGGCCCCAAGTTCGGCAACGAGTTCCTCCATGGCGTAAGAATCAGAACCAAAGCGGCCGGAAAGATCTCGGTTAAGCCGGTGCGGCGCTGCCGTCCAGTGGGTTGTCTCGTGTGAAAGCACTGAGTAGTAAAAGAGTGGCTCTTTGAACGCGTCAAATGCCGGCATGTGGACGGAGTCCGTTTCAAGCCGGTAGAAAGCGCGATTGCCTCCGGGCTTTACTTCGATCCCAAGGGTAGAAAAAAACTGCTCGGCTGATTCGATGCGCTGCTCTTTGGTTTGCGGGGTTTCTTCCTTCGGGGTGAAGCCATCAACTTGCTCGGCGTTAAACACCCAATAATCGCGGGCCATCGGAATGCGCTTGCCCTTCAGGGTCTCGGGATCGATCTCTTTTTCAGATTCGAAGAACTTCCAGAAAACGACGTTTGTTGACTTCTCGCCTTTTCTCACCTGAGCACCCATCTCTAGCCACTGCTTGTAGGTTGCCCATGTGCCGGACTTGTAGCCTTTCTCTTGAGCGGTCGCCCACAGAAGCAGCACGTTAACGCCTCGGTATGCCTTGCGGCTGACGGCGTTAATTGGCGAATTTGGAAAGCCTCCAGAAGTTCTCCAGGGCATTTGATAGGACTCAGATCCTTCCTCAATTGCCTTAACGATAATCTCGGTTACTCTTTCGAAGATGTCTTTTTTCTCAGTGTTCATTGTCTTGTCTCCAGTTGAATTGGGGTGATTGCCTTTGCAATTACCCTCTAGGCCCACGCCAATGAGTGGGGGAGGCAAGGTCACAGGCCGAAGCAGCCGGAGGGGAATCACCCGGCCTGCACGGAGCAAAGCGGAGGAAGGTTGGGGATACCGGCTGAGAAGCCGTAGCGCAGCGAAGGGAAAGCCTTTACCGCGCCAGGGGCAAAGCCCCTTAGCTCTTCAAGGGGGCGTTGCGGGGTCTCCCCGCTAGAAGGGGTGGCGAAAAGACGCGAAGCGGCTGAAGACAGGGGAAGGCGTTCCCCCTTCAGTGAGCTTCTACGGGGAAAGGAGACTGTCTCGTCGCCGGTTACCGCGCTTTGGGCTTCTCGAAGACACCTTTCGGACTCTTGCACCTTCGTCACGAGTCACCGTAGCAGTGACCAGGGTTGAGAAGACAGACGATGACAGAAACCAGGGCCAAGCCGGTTGTCGAATGGTCCGATTGAATCTAACGACTTTTTTCAGTAGACTGCTGGCAGGACCCTAGGCGTTCATTTCGCTTTGCACAGCGCATGGCAAACACATTGCGCCTGATGGTCGCAAACTGACGCCTCCGACCGATCCCCGCACCGACCACGCCCCCTACCATTTTCGGTTAGATATTATGGGTTCTGCGTTGAGCAAGAGCTTGGTTGAAATTTGTCCGTTTCTGTCCTGGCTTTGAACATCTGACTGCGGACATACTGGCTTAGGGAGCTACTGCTCCAGGAAAGGAACTCTTATGCAAATCCAGGAAATGATGGCTCCCTCTCAGGGATCTCAGGCTGACACGTGCGGGCCGTGTCATGACGACGCTGCTTGCACCCACGGATGCAGGGGAAGTGTTAACGCGATGACGTCCGTGAATGGTGATGTCTCACAGTACAAAAACCCTGAGGTGGTTCTGAGAATAAGGGAAAAGCTCCGGTGTTCGACGAAGCGGGCAGAAGATCTCTTCGAGGAAATGAAGCAGTACCTCGGTTCGACCCAATCCAGATCAGGGCACAAGTCTCCCAGTAAGCCTGTCGACTTGGCGTGGCATGAGTTCATTCTGTTCACCCGCGACTACGCCGACTTCTGCCAGCAATACGTCGGCTGCTTCGTGCATCACGTCCCGACCCAAAAATTACGTCATGAAACGCCCAATCCCCAGCCGGAATACGGAGAGGTCCATCTTCAGTGAACCGGATGGAGTACTAAAAGGAGACTACTATGCAGACTACACACGCGGCTGAAACTGCTGCTGAGACAGCTATCGGCGGGGCATTTGAGCATATCGGGATAGAACAGTCGGGGCAGTATCCGGAAGTTCGTGCGAAGCTGGACGTACTCGCTTACGAGTTTCCAGATCTCGTCGATCGAATCCAGAAGGAGATGAGGCTGCCTTCGGACAAGTCCCAGCGATTATTCAAGGATATGCTTCAATTTCTATATATCTGTGGAACTCAGCGCGGCGAGCGCCACCCCTTTTACCCACCACTTCACATTGACCAGGCGTGGCACACCTTTCTCATGTTCACCAGAGAGTACGACGCCTTTTGTCGCTTCTACTTTGGGACTTTCATACATCACTCTCCGGTAACGCCAACCAATCGTGCGAGGCACAAGGACATCCCCAAAAACCTGGTCTTTCCAATCGCACGCGAGATCTTTGGAGAGCTTTCAGAGAATTGGACGATTGATGCCGCCGACTGTCCACAGAGTTGCTCTCCGAGCCATGACGATCATGGGTGATTAGAAACACAGCCCATGACGATGAACGAGGAGTTTCTAACTATGACCGGACTCTGCTCCTCCCGTTGATCTATATGGGAAAGCACCAGCATGAGGAAACTCTTCGAGAGGGATGGATAAACATCCTGCGGGACCTCGTGCGCGAACGAGGTCTTGATTGGGAGGTGTACTGTGAGAGCCATCCATTAACGACCGATAGAAACCTTCGGCGTGGGAAACCAACGACAGCAACATCCCGCAAGCTAGCGCAAAAACTTGGAATTACTCGTAGTGAACTGCTAGAGGAACTCGGGCCGACGCTCGTGACAAACGTTGAGGTGATGCAAAACCCGACTGAACTCGCACGATGCGCTGAGCGAGGCAACAAAGTCGCCCTACAAAAGCTACTCCGCCTATCAGAACGGGATGATTCAGAAGCACTGTGTCTGTTGGGCGTGATGTATGCGCGGGGGCGGGGAGTGGGCAAAGACGTAGAAAAAGCTGAGTCTCTTTATCGCCGAGCTGCTGCCCTAGGCAATGCGAAGGCAAAGCGCGAACTTGGAGTCATATTCGAGAATGAGGATGCTACAACCGCCGTGGGTTGGTATCTAAAAGCGGCGATCATGGGCGATTCGCAGGCACAGTTCAAATTGGGCTGGATGTACTTGAGGGATACGGGAGTTTCCAAGATGGGGCCGGAAGAACGGCTCGGGATTGCAGTGAACTGGATAGAAAAGGCTGCGGCTCAGGGTTATCCGAACGCGCTGAATCAACTGGGATTTCTATACAAAACCGGCAAGGGAGTATCAAAGTGTTTGAAAAAGGCAGGGGAGTGTTTTCGTATGGCTGCGGACCAGGGCAACCACCGGGCATGCAGTAACTTTGGTGTGATGTGCATGAATGGCGAGGGTGTCGTAAAAGACTTGGTCATGGCGGCTGCTTATTTTCTCAGAGCGTCAGAAAAAGGCAACGCTGACGCCCAGTTCCACTTGAGCAAGATGTATGAAAGCGGCGAGGGTATGAGCAAGAACGACCGGGAAGCCGTACGTTGGCTCTTCGAATCGGCAAAACATGGTGATGCTCGGGCGGAGCACGAGTTGGGTGAACGGTACGCGGCGGGTCGCGGTGTGAATCGGGATCTGGTCCTCGGGTACCGGTGGCTAACGCGAGCAGCGGAACACGACGATAAAACCGCACTCACAAGCAGGAACCTTATCGAAAAGAGGATGACCCGAGAGCAAAAGGCTAAAGCGACAGAAGGTAGTTAGACGCCCGCCGCTTGCAGGGCCCGATTACGGAATAGCATATCCGAAGGCCATCTCAGTTTTGGAAACGGAGCAGACATTGAGCAGATTCATTAGCTGGCTAGAACGCGTACTTGGATTAGACGAGATTTCTATCAAAGCTCGGGGCGCTGGTGCTGGTGTTGGTGTTGGAGCTCGTACTGACTGCCCGCTTCCGCCAAGAGATCCCAACGATCATGACTACCTGAGCTGGAGGGGGGACGATGATGATTCCTTCATGGATGATATGTGATTCCGACATCATGATAAAGTCTAGTTCTAAAGGCAATCTGGATACCTGCTGAATGTCGAGTAGAATGCATCAAGCTTCGAACTCTGTCGCGGCAGTTGACGTAGAAACAGTGTAATATCGGAGGACTATGATCGCCCAGTCTGCCGCAGGACCAGCCATGATGACGACATTGCTGCCGGAGGCACCCTCTCGCCGCTTGCCCTTAGGGGCCAGCGTATGGACATCGACCAGGATGTGGCAGGAGCAGCTCGACGACTATTGGGTCTTGTTCGCTCCCGACAAAAAGGGTTTGCCGGTGGTGGCAAGCCAACCTGTGATCTCTATCCTTGATCAGTGCCGGGCGGGGGCGACAATCGAAAGCATTGTGAAATCTGCTTCCACCTATCACCCCCCCCTTGACCCAGACCAGGCCCTCGCAGTCGTCGACTTTCTCATGCAGCGATCCTTTCTACGCGAGGAGGAGGATCGCCCTCGTTACGAGGCGAGGGACGTAGGCGACTTCAGACCGGAATCTTTTAGCATTTGGCTTCACATCAATAATCACTGCAATCTTGACTGTGCCTATTGCTTCGTCGACAAGTCTCAGGTGGAGATGTCGAACCCCGTGATGGATCAAACCATCGAGTACCTCACGCACACTGTGAAGAGCAGAAATATCAAGAACTTCACGCTAAAATTTGCGGGCGGAGAACCGACGCTCTCTATACCCCGTATGGAACTCTTTCACGACAAGTTACAGAACGCCCTCGCGAGTTCCCCATGCACATGGTCCACAGCCATTCTGAGCAATGGCACCGTCATGTCAGATCGGCTTATTCGATTTCTTCAACGGCCGCACACTGGACTTAGCATTTCAATCGACGGGTACGGTCCTACTGGGCACGACATCCATCGCGTGTTCAAGGGCGGCCGTCGCGGGAGCTGGGACATAATTGAGACGAACATTGCCAAGGCGCTACAGAATGGCATAGTCCCTTATATCCTCGCGACAATCAGTCAAGAGAGTTCCAAGACCCTACCCGCTCTTGTGCAGTGGATCTTCGGCCAAGGACTCAAGGCACGTCTTAGTGTAGTTCGCCAACCCGAATCCGCTGAAGCTTACAGCACGTTCCAAATAAATGCGAAGCGCAAGAGCATCGAGGAGGAGTATCGGGAACTAATCACAACGATGAATTCAGCGTTCGAAGAGGCCTTTCAGGAGTTGGAGCACGACTCTTACGTCATAGATCTCAGGAATGGACTGAATATCTGCGAACTACATTTCGATTCGCCGTCCTTCAGCTCCTGCTGTGGAATTGGCCTCAACCATATCGTCATCAACGAGAAAGGTGAGGTCGCCAGCTGTCCGATGACCGTTCATCGGGATACGGTCCCGATTAGGCCCGACGTTCTAGAATCGGTCCAACAAACATTTGCGCAGCATTCACCCACAGACCGTGAGCGCAACGAGGGTAAGAATTGCCTCGACTGCCGATGGTTCCCTGTATGTGTCAGTGGCTGCCCGATCAACAATCTTGCGGTAAACGGACGACCCTACTCGGTGTCCCCACTAAATCCGTTCTACGAATTTATAATTCCACGCTACATCAAGTTCTTCGCCCGCAAATTGCACCAATCTGCTCGGGGAAAGGGCATCCATGACTTCCTTGTGCTCGCAGCTTAACGTTCACCAGCTAGGAGATAACGATGACACTCTCAACAGATTTGAAGGACTCGATTGCCGCCGTCCCCTCGGGGCAAGGCATCTACATCGATCTTTTCAACAATTTCAAGCAAGTTGTTAGAAACCGACTTGTTCCGGGAGACGCAGGCTTGGTAGCGTCTGATGATTGCAATGACTGTGATTGCGAATGCGCCCCGCAGTGCCCGGACTGCGGCCCGTCGCTGTGTGGCTGACCGGCTGGGCCAGAACTAAGAGTAGCCAGCCTTTGAAACCTCTCGTTGTTGGATCACAGCAGCTACTTGTGAGATCTCGCGATGGCCATCGCCGGAGTTCGTGACTAGACGCACCGGTGTCAAATGGGTTCCGACCTGGAAAGACATCTATTGAGGGAGGGCTTCCCTGTGGACCTGGGCAGAGCAGACCTCCAATAGATATAGTATGCATCATAAAGGACGCTGTCTCTTATACACATCTCCGAGCCCACGAGACTAAGGCGAATCTCGTATGCCGTCTTCTGCTTGAAAA
>ENA-ORBV01009476-ORBV01009476.1-microbial-mat-metagenome-genome-assembly--contig:-NODE-9476-length-15948-cov-6.567009_pt1 | contig 15948 bp, 12 predicted proteins | sample MGYA00237777_ERZ505514 | MGnify/ENA primary metagenome ERZ505514 (study PRJEB26160, sample SAMN06269048) | microbial mat metagenome | isolation source: Oligotrophic lake microbial mat | place... | reverse complement strand
AAGTGCCGCTCGGTACACATGGATGCCGAGAAGTTGGGTCTAGATGCTCCGCCGAGTGCAGGTTTCACTCTGAGCGCCTGAACACAAAGTGCAGCCCAGCACCGCGATTTGCCCAGAGTCGGGGCACTGATGCTTGACGAGCGAGCGCTTCCGAAAGATGATTGCACGTTTGCTGGATGCTTGTTGCCGATAGGGAGTACTTTTAATGTTGGATTCGCTTACGCCGGAGTGGTCACGCCCGTACAAGATGGTTCGGGTCCTCCAGGCCCTTGGCATGGAAGTGCCTCAACGAATGCGTAGGGAGCGGTTGGTGCGCGTCGTGGAAGCACTTCAACGGGGCGGTATCGAGATGGCACTCGGGGACGGATCGCCGATAGATCTCTCTGATTCACCTGGAATTGAGGCCAAGGTGCGTCTACGCCGGGCGCCCAACGTTCCCGCACAACAAGGCACCGAGTTTGGCTACGAGGTACTGGCGAAAATGCCATCGGGCGGTATGGCGGAATGCTTCAAGATCCGGGATCAGCAGGGACAAGTGCGCTTCCTAAAGAAAGTTCCGACCACCGGCCTGAATGCCGACGCGCTCCTCAGAGAGCTTGGGATCTACGACAAGCTTGAGCGTGCATCTGCAGCTCATGTGCTGCGTGTCATCGAGCATCAGCGGAGCGATAGCCATCTCGGGCTCGTTACGGAGTTCGCTGAGGGTGGAACATTGGACGAACACAAGGAACAATATGGCGATCTACCTTCGGAAGCCGCGAAGTCGATAGCGCTGAGCGTGCTTGCAGGGCTGAGTGAGCTGCACAGCCTTGATATCGTGCATCGTGACTTGAAGCCCCAAAATGTGCTCCGAGCTGGGGATCAGTGGAAGCTCGCGGACTTCGGAATCTCCAAAAACCTCGCCAGGCTTTTCACGCGCGAGCGCACGTTTCAACGCCAGGGCACGCGCGGATACACCCCACCCGAGCAGTGGGAAGGCCGTGAGGCAAACCCTTCCGCAGACGTCTACGCCTTTGGGAAGCTCGTCACCTGGCTCCTTACCGGTTCAACCGATATTGATTACTTGTTTGAAAATCCAGGATGGGCGCGCATCGTGCGCCAGTGCACAAACCTCGATCCGGACCTTCGTCCTTCTGTCGCTAATCTGAAAACGGCAATCAGTGAGGTCTGAGGGGCAAATTTGCATCTCGGTATGACAAGCTCAACGCCCCGCTTTGCTCCTTCGATGTGGGTTGCCAGGCTAAAGTGCACAGAAGTTTGCGGTGGACATTGTCGCTATCGGCCGTCACACGGTATAGACCCGGCAGGAGGCATTTATGGGAAAAAAGCATATTGGGGCGAATGAGCGTCTTTGGATTGCGGGCGAGATTCAGCGACTCCTGGTTATCGCCAAGGATGTGAGTCACGGCGGGAGCCCGTGGGCCTACAACCTCATTCGGAACGTTTACCTGTGGTACTGGACGGCCGATGGCATCGACGCGAAGGGCGAGTTGAAGAGGGATCTCTTCAAGAAAGACACAGACTTCATCCGTCATACCCCGGATGCGCTGAAAGCGCTTAAGGATCGAAGAAAAGTGACGCACGAGCACGCGGTGCCGCGCAAAGTTCTGCTGCAATACCTGAAGGATCGGAACTATCACTCTCCCGCTGAGATCAAGTTGTTCTTGGATCGCTTCTGCTTCGGCGTCATCATCGACAAGGAACGCGACACGCCGAAGCTCAAAGGGCACAGCGCAAGCATGCCAACCCCATTTTCGGAGACCAGTAACCCGTTAGAGCGATACGAACTGTCCCCGAAGATTGATGTTCTGGAGCCGAAAAATCAGCGCTCTGACTAGAGCAGCCCGAGCACTGATCAGCAGCCGCCCCGATTAGCGGCGAACTAACGTCGCAAGTGTTCACCTTGTTTGAGCTTCGAGGGCAAACCATATCCCATCCTGTTCGTCGCTACGGTCGAGGCCAAATGGCACAAGCAAGCCGAAAGAGGGCCATGCCGCGTTCGGCGATATCGGGTTCGCTCCAGCTGGTGCGGCCCTGAAAGTACGCGTTGAGTCGCAATGCGGACTGCTGCGCAATCTTCGGAAGCTTCTCGTTGGCTGGTCCGTTGCTCACAGTGCTGTTGAGTGGCTGGGTGAGCAGCGTCAGGTTTCCAAAATCGTGAACGATTTCACCGCGCTCTTCGGATGCCTTCTCAAGGTCCACGTGGGTGGCCAAGGGCCAGTGCTGTTCCCACTTTTGGGGTAGAATATGTTCGACGGTCAACTTGCTGTGGAGTGTGATCGACTCGGTCGCTTGAGTGACCAAGGAATCGTTGATGGCCGTAAGGATCATTTCCACCTTGATGGGCTTTAGCGCTAGGTACGCGTCCACGGTCGTCCAGGCTTTCTGGAACGCCTCGTCATCCGGCCAATCAAGGTTCTCGCCAGTCCCCGCGGCAAGGATTGCGCGGAAGGCCTGATGGGTGGGTGTTCCGGCGGAAAACTCTCTGAGAATCTGCAGGAACAACCGATTGTAGTTGTTCGTTGGGCGGCCACAAACAAGGCGTCGTACGAGGAAGGATTCCAAATCCACGAAGATGGCGTCCCGCGTCTGTGCGTTCATGCTCTCGCTGCCCATCAGTCCGAGCACCAGGGGATACACGGTGCTGGTGTCGAGGATCCTTAGCCGCTGAGCGAAGCGCCCGAGGCTGGTGCCCACTGTGGGGCGAACCAGAGCCAGGAAGCGGTCGGCGAACACGGTGAGATCTTTCAACTCGCCCTCAAGAGTTGAGGGGCCTGCACCTGAATCGATCCAGGCCTTGTACTCAGGGAACAACCTGCCGCTGACCACCTCTGCACCGCGTTTCATCGAGAGATAGTGTTGAACGAGGAGATCGAGGCGTGCTCGGCTCAGGCGCCCCTGGCGCTCCTCAACCTCCCAAAATCGGGCACCATCGGGAACCTTCTCATCATCGGGGATCTCAAAGCGCACCCAGAAGTTTTGGTGCAGCCTCTGCGCTTCAGCAGTGGTACCGGCGCGCTGGAAGATGTAGTTGCGGAGCAAATCCGAGGCCAACAGCGGCACGCCACGAGCGTTGAGGGTTTCGAAAATAGCTTGAGGATCTTCTTGTTTCTCAAGCTCAATCGAAACCAGTTGCATGCGCTTGTCAAAGACACGACGCAGGGTCCGAAGGCGCTCACTACGGGCTTCCGATCCAGCGAGGTTGAGCCACTCTTCCATCTTTTCGTAGAAGAAAAGGTAGGCCTCCACCATTCTTGGGCGTGGCAGTAGTCGCTTCCACTTTAGTTTCGGAGGATGAATAGCTTCAATCGCAGCACGGGAGCCCGCTGTCGCCACGAGAAGAAATTGTTGCTCATCGCGACCAGTCGGCCACACCTTGAACTGTTCGATTTCAGGATTTGTGATGGCGTTGGCATTTCGTGTCCAGGATTGGAGCGAGGCCGCAACCTGCTTCTCTTCACAAGCGGTCGCGATATCGCGCAAGGCGCCCAACAGGATCTGAAAGGTGGTCAAGCGTTGCTGCCCATCGATCACGTCGTGAGCCAGCAACTCATCTCCCCAAGACGCCCTCTGCTGGATAACGATGGCGCCGAGAAAATGCGGTGGAGAATCAAGATTGGGCTGCTCAAGCTCGAGATCGGCGCGGGCCATCACGTCTTCCCAAAGCGGCTCCCACTGGTTTTCTCGGGTCCAAACGTACGGTCGCTGGAACAGCGGGATGATGTAACGACGTTCGTTGCCGAAGACGGCTGAGATGGTTTTCTTAAAGACTTCCATGTGAATTCGTTACCTATTGTTACTGCGCTCGCACGACATCGCCCGACTCAATCAGGTTGTTCCACTGCCGCTCCAGGTCTTCTGCGTAGGTCTTGTCGTAGATCAGGACGCCTGCTTCGATGTTATGGTCTTGGGCGCGGCCGGTGAAGTTGGCGGAGGTGATGAGTGAGCGTTCGCAGTCGACGATTAGGCACTTGGCGTGAAGGCTCGCGTAGACGCGCGGCTGAGGATCAGCGGTGCGTGGGTCGTAGTAGAGTTCGGGCCTAAGTGCTCCGGCGGGCCAGTGTAGCTCCATGAACAGGTCGAGCACGGAGACTGCGTAGGCGGTTAGTCCTGCGCTCCTCGCGGCGTCGAGGGGAGCCAGACGGCTCTTCCGCCTTTCCTTGGTAAGCTGTGCTTCCAGCCGCTCTCGCAGCTGTTTGATATCGAGAAACAGCCGAACGGTGACGCTCCGTTCGGCCATGGCGGCGTGCAAAGCCCCGAAGATACCAGCGCCTTGGTCGAAACTGTAGCCAGCAATGGTCACTTGTCGCGCAGCGCTCCCGATCAGTTCGGGAATGACCAGCTTTGTGTAGCGTGCGTAGCTGACACCAGCGTCCGAGCCCGACCACACGAGTTCGAGCCGCCGCTTGCTTGAGCGCGCACGTTCAGCGAGCACAGCTCCGACAACAAGCTGCAAGGCCTGCGCGTCTAGGTCCAGAAATGGCGCAAGTTCCTGGCTCAAATGACCCAGGCCGGCATGGGCTAGCGCCGGCGCCGTGACCGGGATCTGCAACGACCGACTGCGCAGGGCGGTGAGCAGTTGCCGGAGGCTTTCGTTGGACGCATTCGTCAAGCCTGGGCCGAGCGCGTGCTCGGCATCGTGGCTCATGGGCACGCTCCAAAGAAGGCTAGCGCTGGATCCTTACCAATGACCGGCACGACCAGGGCGCGATCAAGGTAGCTGTTGAATTTCTCGCAGGAAGGCTCGGCGATGTAGAGGCAACCATGGCAAGCCGCGCCCTCTAGAAAGCGCTCGGTGTGGTCGTTCTCACCGGGCTCATGGCTCGCGCAAACGGGATCATTGGAGCACAGGGCGGCCAGATTGTACGCGCGCCGCAAATGGTGGTTGATGCGGCGACCTTGTTCGATCAGACCCCCCAGCGTGCCTTCGGAGCCGCTCGAGCCAGTGAGGATAAGGATGGCCGCCATGGGCGTCGAATCTGTCGCTGGTGCGCAGTAGATGCGTTCGCTCAACGACGCCGCCGAATAGCCACACTCGAGGCTCATGGCCGTCATCAGCAAATGCGACAGTGAATGCAACATGAAGTAGCGTGGCCCGGGAAAAAGTGGCCCCTGCAGGTTTCCAAACTTCTTGTGAAAGCCTTCTAGCAGCGCCGTGGCGCGCTCCACGACAGCCGGACGCTCTTCCCATGCTCTCACCACATCCTCCCGAAAGCGCAGTAGGATCCCTTCTCCCAGGATTTCGGTCGCCGGCAGCCAACTTTCCGCGAGTGTCAGCGCGGCCAACTGCGTCGAGTCATCGTACTCGCCCTGAAGATCCGCAACTGGCGAGCTAAGTCGCGTGAAGCCGACTTGCGCCGAAACCCTTCGCCGCTTCTTTACCAGCGTTACGTCGGCGAGGCAGGACGGCAGCGGTTGCTGATCGGTCGGGATCAGACGCGACGCAAAGAACGTTTCATGGGCTGGAGGGATCTCCCCCGGTTGCTCGTTCCGTGCCATCAAGAATTGCTTGAACTCGGCCGTACGCAAGCCTTCGCGTGGGGCGTCTTGGCCGCCGTGCACGCCGTTGACAGCCGCAGCGATCTCTTCATCGCTGTAGTCACTGGCAGGCTTATTGGTGATGGCGGCGATAGATGAGTTGATCGCGTCGATCATGCTGCGCAGCGTGGCGACCTTATCGGCGGAGGTCGCATTCTTCAAAAAGGGCCACAATTGGGGCGAACTCACGGCAGTTTGCAGCTCTCTGCCCTTCTCCGGAATCGAGAGCGCACTCATGGTCTGCGCGAAGTAGGCATTGCTAGCCGTACGCGACAACAGGTGTAGCTTGTTCGAGCACGGCACATCTGCTTGGTGGCCGAGCCACGGTCGCCGCCCCTTGCAGTCGGGCAACACTTGATCCTCACGCGCATCGGCCAGGGATCGCTGCTGATTGCAACTGCGACATTGCACGATGATCTCCGTGAAATCGCCTGTCGCGCCCTCCTTCAAGAACAAGTCCTTACCGTCGCAGCGTTCACCGGCCTGGTGAACGAACCAATTCCAGGGGAACTCATCCAAGTGCCCATCTTTGCAGGTGGCGACGAAACGAACCGGCACGCAGTCACCCGAATCTGACCGATTACATTGATGTTTATAACGGTCGCCCTTCTTATCGCCCAAGCTCTTGCGGTGGCTCAAGGCGCGGCAACGTTGGCACACGAACCACGCCGGAAATTCCGCGACTTGGATGCCGTTCCAAGGTCCGGATGATTCGTCTTTTCCTGCGGGGCCAGTGCGGAACGCACCGTCGGTGGAGAGAGTGAGGCCGAGCGCGCGCACGCGCGGATTGACGCGCTCACGCAGTCGCGGTTCTTCGAGGCTTGGAAGCGGCTTTTTGGCGTCGTAGCGCCAGTAGTCCAGGCCGCTCACCAGCACCGCGTCGTGAACCAGGTCCACCATCGCTCCCGGGCCAAACGTGGTCACGAGCTGGCTGAGCCGGATGCGTCCGTCGGGCGGCCGCCGCTGATTCTTGGCTCCAGGTTTCTGCTCAGTCATCACGCACCTCCCTTAGATGAACCGCCTTGATACGGCCCCAACGACTTTTGCACCCAAAGGTGCGCGGTGTCTTCCACATCGCGCATGGACGTGGGCGCAAAAAAGCGACCTTCCGGCGAATTTCTGAGCGGCGGATCCTCTTCGAGTACGTGTCGAAGCAAGGGCGAGCCTCCGACTTTCTCCTTGTCGAAGCGAGAGTAGTGATGCTTCACGGGTTCCTCCTCCGTGCTCCTCATGAGTTGCACCCAGGTCTCAAACAAATTCTGTGCGCGCTTGCGCACGCTTTCAACTAAGTCGTCTTCCCGATCACGCGCCTGCCCCGGCTGTCGCGCTGCTCGTTGGGCCAACGCCTCCAGGGCGTCTGTTACTGCAGCCTGGTGTTTCTCCACTAACAGCACCCCCTCGGGTGGCGTGAGCTCGTGGACGCTGAAGCGCACCATCGCGACTAGCGCACCCGCCATGCCACGATCCAGGGCTGGCCCCGAGAACGGAGTCACGCTTGTTGCTTCGACGTTACGATAAAAGCTCTGATGGTAATGAGCGAATCGCTCGTAGTGCGAGCGGTCGCGGGCTTTGTGCAGGTTCATGCATGTGACCACCAGGCCAGGCCGGGTTGTTTGTCGACCCACGCGGCTTGAAGCCTGAATGTATTCAGCGGTTGTTTTCGGTTGGCCGGCCACAACCATCAGACCCAAACGATCGATATCGACTCCTACGGAAATCATGTTGCTCGCGAGCAACACGTCCACGTGTTCGCCATCGGTGCAGGGCCGCTGCAGTCGGTCCTTGGCTTTCTTGATTTTGTCCGTAGTTTCGCGACTCGTCAGCTCCACCGGTTCGCCGTCGAGCTTGCGATTCTTGAACCACGGGTGCGCGCCATTGAAATCCAACGGCCGAAATTCTTCTGCCTTGCCAACGCGTGCGCGCAGCTCGTCATCCACAATGCGCCGCATGCCGCCCAGCTCCCGCAGACTGTTGAAGTAGCCAGCCAGCGTGCTGGTCGCGTCCGCTGCGTCGCGATCCATGTCTTGATCGTGGGTGGCGTGCGCCGAGGCGGCCAGCAGCACTCGGTAGACACGCGCCAAGATCGCTTTCATCGATTTCCCCTGAGCGGCGACTCCCAGATACAGGCGGCCCGCGTGGTCCGAGTCCGTATCGACGAGTGAAAAGTAGGTGTCCATTGCGTCGACGGCTGGCGGCGGAAACACACAAATCTCAGCGGCTGTACGCCCGTAGAGAGCCTGCATTTGCTCCGTAGCGCGTCGCACCGTCGCGGTTGCCGCCAGTACCTTCGGCCTCACCGGCTTGCCATCGACATACCGCCGGCTCAAAAAATCGACCGCCGTTTCGTACAAGCCCACCATCGTGCCGAGCGGCCCAGAAATCAGGTGCAGCTCATCCTGAACGATCAACTCCGGCGGCAGCACCCCCTCCGGTAGTGGCGTGGCACCCTTGGGAAGTTTGTCGCAGTCCGTGCGATTGTAAAAGCGGCGCCCCATGCGGCCTGTGACCTTGCCAAATAGCTTACCCGTCTCTCCGCGCCACGGCACCATCGCAAACTTATCAACGGTTCCGATCAGGAAGCTGGGCAATTCGCGATACAGGTGTTCGTCCACGAACAGCACTGGGATGCCTTCCGCATGATTGGCGGCGCAGAATTCACACTCGTCATTGGGGCAGGCGAGCCGCACCTCTTCAGCGCTCTGCGTGGTCGGTTTGCCATTGGTGAGCAGGCTCAAGCTTGCCGGGGTGAGCGTCGCTGAGCACCAAGGGCAATTGGTGAGTGGAGCCGGGTTGGAGCGGCTGCCAGTTTGGAACTGGGTCACCTCTTTCTGCACCTGAGCCATGGTGTTCGAAGTCGCCGAGCTGCCAACCCAAAGCCCAACCGTGAAACGTTCCGTACCTAGTCTCGCGGGAGCCTTCCGCCGCAGCGACTCGAGCGCACACACCAGCGTGGCCGCGCGCCCCAGCTGATCAAGCGTCAAGAGACGAAGGGTATAGCGAAGGATAACCGCCACACCTAACCCCGCATGTGGGAGTGTGCGCGCTCGCAACCGGCGCAGCGCAAGCGTGAAGGCTATCACGCCCAAGTACGCTTCAGTTTTACCACCGCCGGTGGGAAAGAAGATCAGCTCGGCGCATTCGCGATCGGGGTGAGCGGGGTCGGCGATACCGCGCAGATTGAGAAGTACAAAAGCGAGCTGAAAAAGCCTCCAACTAGGCTCATCATGCGGGCGCTTCTTGCGTGCCGCCATAGCCATCGCGCGGTTGGCGAGACAGAAGGCCTCCAGCACATCCTCCTCTTCGCAAAGCAGCAGAATGCCGTCGCGGATCCGGTTGGCAGCGTGCGCAGCCTTGTGCAGCAGGATGTTCTGCACTTCGCGCCTCGCGTCTGAGTCGAGATGAATCGTACGCTGGTTCAGAATCCACGCGGAGTAATTTTCTGGCAACTGATTCAGGTGCTCGCGCACCTCCGCTGCAGACTTCAGGTCTTGCAGTTTCTCCATCGAGACAGTGACGTTCTTCTCTTTGTGAGGGATCACCGGGCGGACTTCGTACCGGGGCAGCCATGTGGTGCGCACCGTTGTGACTGGAGCCTGCGCTTCCGGTATTTCGACGGCGACGCCATGACCGACCGCGTACTCGACCGCTTTCCGATACTGCAGATCCGCAACCTGATCGTCTAAGTCACCGCCTTCACCTGAACGGTCGGGTCTTGGCACGAGGCCCTCTATGCAGCGAAGCGTTAACTCGACTTGAAACACGTAGCCACGGTCGCGAAAGGCGGGTGACTCGTCCGCAGGTCGATTGTTCACCAAAAAAACAGAAACCGCACGCGTTCCCGCAGGGATCCCCTTCACGCCGGAAATCAGCTGCGCTTGCCCCGCCAGTCGCAATCCGCCGGAATCCTTCACCGGCACGCCTTTGCTGGACAACTCAGAAAGAGCGAGCCGCTCGGTGACGGGTGGCATTGGCACACGCTTCCAAACCTTGCGGCCTTTATCCTTCCGCGGTGGCTCCTCGCTCACTTTATCGTAGGTGGCGTAACGAACCGTTGCTTCGAGGTGCGTGGTGGCTTCGGGTACGAAGACGGTGATGCCAAGGGAAGCCGGCAGAAAGTTCTTTTTCTTGGGATCGGGCGCCGTCCCGGAGGTTTCTTCCTCCGTCTCATCGTCGCCAATCGCAAGCTCCTCTTTCGCCTCATCATCTTCTTCGCGGCCCGCTTCGGGCGCCAAGAAGCCGGTGAGGTACCACCGGCTGGGAGGCAGCAAGAGTTCTTCGGCGCCATCGAGTCCGTCTTCGCCCGCTGGCCCTTTCACGCCCCTGCGAAACGGTCCAACGAGGTCAGCCTCAAGTGCGCGTACGAGGTGAGAGCGAGGTTCAGTGAGCGAATTGGTCATAGGTCCCCAAGTTGATCCATCGCACGACCGTGCCAGCCTGGAGCGCTGCGACAGATGGACCTCGGAAGTTAGCGGGTTGTGGCGAGGTTTGCGATGGTTTGGTTAGGCTTCCTTCTCTTGGAGCCTGGAAGTCGCGTGTCGGTGCACTCAAGGCTCGATTTGCCTCGATCTGCTTGCATCCCCCTCGCCATTCCCCGAGTGCCGAGTCGAGCCGCTGGGCCTCCGCTGGGTCACGCGCGACGATGGGCAATCACGTCCTCCGCCGCGTCGGGAGGGGTTGGGTTGCAAGCAGGCGGCCCGTACCCGGATGTGGTCGATCCTCAAGCGCGCCTGCGAGTACCCCGGGTGATTGGGGAGCGCGAGCGGCCATCGCGGTGGCCTGGGCCCGGACGGCAGCGACGAAGTCGGGTGCGACGCGGGCCAGGCGGTCCAGCAATTCTTCGAAGCTCACTGGTGGCTTCAGCAGATCCTCAGCCTGTTCGCGGAGCAAATCGACGAAGGCTTCGGGATCGAGGTCGAAGAGGTTGTGGAGGAATTCGTCCGGCGACTGCGCTTCGATGCCGTCGGGAAGGGGCACGAAGTCCTTGAGATTCGACGTCGTGATCACTTGGGCTCCGGCCTTCACCGCGGCCGCGACGACATGCCGGTCCTTCTCGTCATTTTGGAGGCCGACGATGATCGGCTCGTAACCGGTGACCTCGGCTTCGGGAAAGTACTTCTCCATCGTCGCGCGGAGCCGAGCGGCTTTGTCGGCGGGCATGATACCTGTCGACACTAGGTTGCGCTCCATCTCGTGGAGAATCGCGGCGCTCCACCGAAGCTGGTAGAAGCCAGCCGCGGCTGCTCGAAGGATGGTGTCGCGGAGCGTGAGCGGGAACAGAACGTTCGCGTCGGCGACGACGATGAAGGGCACCGGAACCATGAGAGTCGGCCTGAATCCTACTACTTTAGTTCGGAATCGTAGCCACCAAACTCCTGCGTCATCTGAGACAGCTCACGAAGCCCAGCACGGCGATCCTTGTCGCGCTTCTGCTTGAACTCGAGCACGTCCTCGATGCGTAGCCGTCGATGCTTGCCGGTTTTTCGAAAGGCTATGCGATCCTCATCGAGAAGCCGCACGAGGTATTGCCGGGACACGTTGAGCAGATCTGCCGCTTGCTGCGTGGTTACTTCGCGGCCTACTGGTACGATGGTGATTGAGTCGCCGCGCGCTAACACTTCGGCGACTCGCTCGAGCACGTAGAATACCGACTCGGGCAGGGCAATGCTTTCGCCCTTCGGACCGACGAGCTGGCACTTGGGGGCGCGGCGCTTTGGCGGGTGGATCATGCCCTCGAGCGCGCGGGACAGCGCGGCCACCTGGGCCTGCTGCTCGGGTGGGGCCGCGACTGGCGTCATTCGGCGGATCAGGTCTTCCATGGTGTGGGGGGCTGCAGTTTCCATAGCGGAGGCTGAAACGAAAGGTAGTACATCTCGATGTAAACGCAACTTAAGACGACGTAAACGCAACCTGAGAAACAACGTATTCGTAATATTTTCAATGATATACGCTGGGCATCGACGGTGGCCACTCGTGCCCCAGGCAACCCCGAGGGCATGGGCGCCAGACCCGCCAAACCCAACCGGGCCACGCCGTCGTGCACCAGCCGACGCTCATTCGACGGGGTTCGGGCCCATTGCGGGGATGCGCGTCCAATGCTGCCCAGGAGAGTACTTGGCGGGGCGGGGGACGCATTTTGGAGGTCGCTCCCTTTTCGGTCGTGTACAGTGAGTTAGATGGTGGAGGACATGACTGAGCCGCGTATCACGCCTGGACAGGGCTGCCTCTGGACGACGCCCGCCACGGTGAGTGCCGTCCCGTTCGACGGCTTGAAGGTTGATCCCAATGTTTCCGTTGAGCAAATTCGGCTGGCGGTCGCGCAGCTTGGCGAGCGTGCGAGGGCGTTCGAGGGAAACAGGGGCGGGAAGATCCGCGTGTGCACTCGCAGGTTTCAAAAATCGGATTTGCCAATCGGAGCGCAACTTTCTCCCGGCTTTTAGTCCAGACAATGGGGTCCACCTCAGAACACCGATTCACCGACAGCCAGCTCCAAGCGATGGCAGAGGCGCTCGCGCACACGTCGGATGGCCTCAAGGGTACTGAGATCGCCTACCTGCTTTCATCGATTGGCATTGAAGACCCCGCGCCGGACATGACCAAATGGAAGCGGCTGTTCAATGCGTTCGTCACGCGCCAGAACCACAGCCAGAACCGCCGCGCAATTTTGGAGTTTATCCGCCGCGCAATGCGCCCCGAACGCTACGCGAAGGAGCCGGAGCGCTTCGAGCCGATGCGCGCCAACGTGAACCGCGCGCTCGCGTTCTGTGGCCTTGCTGTTGAAGCGTCAGGCAAGCTGGCGAACGTCACTGCAGCGGCAACACTCGGCGAAGCGGCGCGTCGCGCGCAGGAGCTCCGCACCGATCTCACGTCGCGCGGTGTTCACGCTGATGTGCTCCGGTTCTGCCGTGCCGAGCTGGTGGCGGACGACTACTTCCACGCCGTGCTCGAGGCGAGCAAGAGCATCTTCGACAAGCTCCGCGCCCAGACGGGGTTCACGGAGGACGGCGCGCCGCTCGTGGACAAAGCGCTCGCCGGTGATTCGCCTAAGGTCGCCATCAATCCGCTCGCGACCGAAAGCCACAGGAGCGAGCAGAAGGGCTTCGCGAACCTGCTAAAGGGCACCTTCGGCATGTTCCGCAATCCCACCGCGCACGAAGCCCGCCTTCACTGGGCGATGACCAAAGAGGACGCGGAGGATCTCCTGTCGCTTGCCTCGATGATCCATCGCCGGCTCGACGCCTCGTCCGTGCGTGCCTAGCTGGCGGATGCCCTGTTCGGTTCCGAGCATGAATGCGGCGCCTGCGGTGTCTGCGCGAAGTCGGCGAAGCGATCCGCGAGCGTCTCGCGTCCCTCCGCAAACCCAGAAAGCAAGTGGCGTGGCTCAGGCAACAAACCAGCGCGACGGTCGAGCTTCGGCCAACGAAGATCAGTGATCCAACCAACTACGCTGAAGTGTACAAACAGGCCGATGCCTTGCTTGGGGAGCTTTCCAAGGAAAAGGCAGCCGCCGGACGCAAGTCGTCGTTAACGGTGCATCTAAGCCCCGGGACACCGACGATGCAGGCGGTGTGGGTCATTCTTGGCACAACGCGCTACCCTGTGCGTTTCATTCAATCTTCGAAGCAATGGGGTGCCAGCGATGCTCACATTCCGTTTGGTAGTTCTTTTGAGTTTATCGACCCGGCGCTCAAACAAGCGTCCGACGATGCGCTCACCCAAAGCACCGCCGCGATCCCGGCAGAAGGAGCGAAATTCGGCGATATCGTTTACCGTTGCGAGGCGATGCGGACGGTTGTTTCCAAGGCACAACGCGTCTCGCCTCGGTCCATCCCCGTGCTGCTCCTTGGTGAATCCGGCACGGGCAAGGAGCTTTTCGCGCGCGCCATTCATGAAGAAGGCCGAGGCCGTGCCAAGGCGCCTTTTATCGCGATCAACTGCGGCGCGATCCCAAAAGATTTGGTGGAGTCCGAGCTTTTCGGTCACAAGCGTGGCGCGTTCAGCGGAGCCGAGAAAGATCGCGCTGGCGCCTTTGAATCCGCGCACGGAGGGACGCTATTTCTCGATGAGCTTGGGGAAATGCCGCTTGAAGCCCAGACCAAGCTGCTTCGGGTGCTTCAGACCAAGGAAGTGGTGCGCCTCGGAGAACATCAGCCTCGTTCGGTTGATGTGCGCGTGATTGCGGCAACGAATCGAAACTTGGCGGAAGAAGTGAGCGCGGGTCGGTTCCGCGAAGATCTCTTTTATCGGCTAGCCGTCGCGGTTCTTGAGCTGCCGCCATTGCGTCAGCGGCACGGAGATCTCTCGCCGTTGATCGATTGCTTGCTCGCGAAGGCCAACGCAGAAGCGCTGCTCGATCAACCGGGATACGAGAGTAAGAAGCTTTCTCGATCGGGAAGAAATGTTCTCATTGGTCACAGTTGGCCCGGTAATGTGCGGGAATTGGAAAACACGCTGGTCCGCGCGGCCGTGTGGAGCGAGGGGGTGGAGCTCAACGCCGCGGATATCGAAGCCTCACTCTTTGGCGTACAGAAGCCGAATGCTGAGGATGTTCTGAGCAAGTCGCTAGGCGACGGGTTTTCAATAGAAGCTCTGCTCGATGAAGTCGGTGCGCACTACGTGCGTCGCGCTCTCCGGGAAGCAACGGGCAATAAGACGCAGGCGGCGAAACTCTTGGGCCTGAAGAGCCATCAGGTTCTGAGCGGCTGGATGACTCGCCTCAAGGTGCAGAGCTGAGAGCGGGGGGTTGGCACGAGGCTTGCTGTTGTGGGTGGGACTATGCAATATCGAATCGAAGATCCAACCGAGGAAGACCGCTACGCGCTCTACGGCTTTGACCACGTCTGCCTGTTCTTCGTCGAAGTGTACGAAAAGCAACGCTCGCGACCCAAGTTCAGCTACGACGCCCAGCAACGCAACTACAACCACGAGAGTTCTTTGCTCGGCGCCCTGCACTTTATGGTCCAACACCGCTTCATCAGCGAAGACGATCTCGATGGCGCGCTCCTTGAGTATCGGTCGCCAGAAGGTGACGGCGAGGACCTTTCACCGTCTGAGAAGCGAGCACTTGAGGTGCTCGAGAACTTTAAGCGGGCGGCGGACTGAGGGGGGTGTTCTTGGTTGTCGGGGGTAGACGCTCCTCGGAACGGCCAAGCTTCACGGCATCGACCCATCTCGCTACCTCGTCGATGCGTGCGCGCCGCCGATCGCGGTGAGTTCCGGCAACGAGGATCTGGATGTGTGGATGGCGTCTGAGGTGGCGAGCGCCGCCGCGGCCAGTCAGCCGGTGAAGAAGAACACGAGGCAGCTGCGTCCTCAGCGACGACGGGGGGCCAACGAGTGATCGAGACTCTCTGTTTGGAGCGCGTACTCGACAGGAGCAAGCGAGCTCGTCACGATGGCGATTCTGGAACGCTCGTCGACCGAGACAACCAGCTCCGCATAGGCATCGTCAATCTGCCGCCCGGTCAGATTGTTGTAGTTGGTGGCAAACTAACGGCGCATGTTTTTATACCGCTGGAGGGGGGAGTCCAAGCCGAAAACCTATGCGTCAGGCTCCGCCTCCCCCCAAAGTACTCCGAAGCGATCAACCTTGAGGTCAAGGGTCATCGCTTCTTTCTCTAAAACAGGCCCGCCGTGCAAGTTGACTAACGCCCTATTGGCGTGATTCATTGGTTAATTCGTAAACAGTGCCAACTTGGGAGCGGAAAACATGGCCAACCTTCGAGAGCAAATTGAGGCATATACCAAGCGGGTAAAGGATCTCGCGGATCGTGTGAAAGGCAATGAGCAGGCGACGAAACAGAGCCTCATTGGCCCTTTCTTCACAATGCTTGGCTACGATCTTACGGACCCTCGCGAATGCATTCCGGAATTCAAGGCTGACTTTGGAAAGGACCGCTCATCGAAACCGATCGATTGGGCGTTCCTCAATAATGATGCCTTTGCAATGTTTGTGGAAGCCAAGGAGGTTGGTCGTAAACTTGCTGGATTCGACGAACAATTGGCCGACTATTTTGCGAAGAAACCTGAGGTTAAGGTCGGTATCCTAACCAACGGTGCTCAATGGCGCTTCTTTACCGACGTTGTCAACCCGAACGTAATGGACAACGAGCCCTTCGCAAAGTGGGATATTTTCGCTGACGATCCGCCCCCCTTTGATGTTATCACGCTACTGCAGAAGTCGTCTTTTAATGCCGAACTCATCCGCGCATTCGCCCAGAGACAGCGAGCACAGAACCTCCTCGTTCGCGAGCTTGCCAAACTTCTCGAGCCATCCACAGAGTTCACCAAGCATGCGGTCGCGAACATCGAGACCAGGAATCTAACGCAAGCCGTTGTCGAGAGCCTGTCTCTTATACACATCTCCGAGCCCACGAGACTAAGGCGAATCTCGTATGCCGTCTTCTGCTTGAA
>ENA-ORBV01009475-ORBV01009475.1-microbial-mat-metagenome-genome-assembly--contig:-NODE-9475-length-15952-cov-5.553449_pt1 | contig 15952 bp, 13 predicted proteins | sample MGYA00237777_ERZ505514 | MGnify/ENA primary metagenome ERZ505514 (study PRJEB26160, sample SAMN06269048) | microbial mat metagenome | isolation source: Oligotrophic lake microbial mat | place... | reverse complement strand
TTAGTCTCGTGGGCTCGGAGATGTGTATAAGAGACAGGTTTCCCTTTATCACGTTGTTTCCGGCGGTGATCCTCGCCGCGCTCTTCGGCGGGTTTGGGCCGGGCGTGCTCGCGACGGTGCTCTCGTGCCTCGCGGCGGGTTACTTCTGGATCGAGCCGACTGAGACATTTCACATCGCCGATCCGGCGACATGGTTGAGCGCAGGTATCTTCGTCGCGAACGGGATCGCCGTTTCCATCATCACCGGGAAGATGCACCAGAGCCGCGCGCGGATGGCCGAAAAAATGGCGTCCATTATTAATTCCTCAGATGACGCCATCATCGGCAAGACGCTCGGGGGCACCATCACCAGTTGGAGTCCCGGCGCGGAAAGGCTTTTCGGCTATACGCCTGCGGAAGCCATCGGCCAGCCGATCCTGATGCTCATCCCGCCGGAGTGCGCGGAGGAGGAACCGGAGATTTTGGCGGGCATCACGCACGACGAAAACATTCGGAAGTTCGAAACCATCCGCCTGCGCAAAGACGGCACGCGTACCCCTGTCTCGGTCACCCTTTTCCCGATCAGGGACAGGACCGGGAAAGTCATCGGTGCTACGAAAATCGCCCGCGACATCAGTGCGGGAAAGCAGGCGGAGGCGGCACTACGCTCCTCAGAGATCCGTTACCGACGGCTCTTTGAAGCCGCCAAGGACGGTGTGCTCATCCTCGATGGGCATACCGGCCAGATCACCGACGCTAATCCCTGGATCCTGGAAGTGCTCGACAGGCCGAGAGCGGAAGTGCTCGGTCTGGAGCTATGGGAAATCGGCGTTTTTGCAGACGCGAACGCGAGCCTCGCGGCTATGGCAGTACTGCAGGACCGGGACTACATCCGTTATGATGACCTGCCGCTGGAAAGCAAGACCGGCCAGCGCCGCCAAGTGGAGGTGGTCGCTAATGTCTATCAGGAAAATAACCGCCGAGTCATCCAATGCAACATCCGCGACATCACCGAACGCAAGCGGGCCGAGGTCATGCTCGCTGCAGCCTTCAGGGAAAGCATCAATCTCAAGGCCGCCCTCGACGAGCACGCCATCGTGGCGACCACCGACCCGCAGGGAAAGATTACCTTTGTGAACGAAAAGTTCTGCGAGATCTCGAAGTATCCGCGAGAGGAACTCCTCGGACAGGACCATCGCATCATCAGCTCCGGTCATCACCCTAAGGCTTTCTTCCGCGATCTATGGAGCACCATCGCGGGAGGCCACCCGTGGCATGGCGAAATCAAAAACAAGGCCAAGGACGGTTCCTATTATTAGGTGGAGACGACCATCGTCCCCTTCCTGGACGAGGACGGGAAGCCGCTCCAGTATATAGCCATCCGCGCGGACATCACCGAGCGGAAGGAGGCTGAGGAGAAGTTTCGCGAAAACGAGGTCGAAACCAAACGTGCGCGCGATTACGCCGAGGCCACGCTGCGCACCGCGCCCGTTCCGCTCCTCATCCTGCGCGCCGATCTGCGGGTGAATACGGCCAACGAGGCCTTCTACAAAAATTTCCAGGTCGCGCCCGCCGAAACCGAAGGCACTTTGATCTATGATCTCGGTAACCGCCAGTGGAATATCCCAAAACTGCGTGAGCTTCTCGAAGAGATCCTACCGAAAAATAATTTCTTCAATGACTTCGAAATCACCCACGAGTTTGAAACCATTGGCCGCCGCACCATGCTACTCAACGCCCGCCGCATGGAAAACGAAGCTGGCCTGCCACTACAGATCGTGCTCGCCATCGAAGACATCACCGCGCGCAGGCAGGCGGAAAAAGCGCTGATCGAGGCTAAGGAACACGCGGAAGCCGCCAGCAAAGCGAAGGACAATTTCCTCGCAGCACTCAGCCACGAGCTGCGCACCCCTTTGACCCCCGTATTAATGACCGCCACCGCCCTCGCACTCGATCCATCGCTGCCTGCCGAGGCGCGCGAACAGCTCGACATGATGCGCCGCAATATCGAGCTCGAAGCGCGGCTCATCGATGACCTACTGGACCTCACCCGCATCATCCACGGCAAGCTGATCATCACCCCCATCACCACAGACATCCACGATCTCATCCTCCACACGCACGAGATCATCCGCAGCGATTCCCTCATCAAACGCTTACACATCACGTTAAAACTCGAAGCCACGCGACATCACACACTGGGTGATCCCGCCCGCCTCCAGCAGGTATTCTGGAATCTCCTGCGCAACGCCGTGAAATTCACGCCCAATGGAGGCACCATCACCGTGAGCACGCACAATGACGCCGAGGGCAGGATCATCATCTGCGTAGCGGACAACGGCATCGGCATCCGCGCGGAAGTATTAGCACAAATCTTTGATGCCTTCGAGCAGGCTGACACCACCGGAGAGCATCACTACGGCGGGTTGGGCCTGGGGCTCGCGATCTCCAGCGCTATCGTCATCGCGCACGGTGGCGAGATCAAAGCGGAAAGCCAGGGCCGCAGGCACGGTGCGGAGTTTACCGTCACTCTCGGCAGCGTCCTCCCCGCACTCGCCGCCACCAGTAAACCGCACGCCTCGCCCGCCCAGCCCGCGCTCTCTCTATCCCTGCTCGTGGTGGAGGATCATGAAGCCACCCGATCCGTACTTGAGCGCCTCCTCACCCGCAGCGGACATCTAGTCGTCACCGCCGCCACCGTAAATGATGCGCTCACCGCCTATAAAGCCGCGCACTTCGATGTCGTCATCAGCGACCTCGGCCTACCCGACGGCAGCGGCATCGATCTGATGGTGCAGATCCAACACATCCGCCCCGTCCCAGCGATCGCCCTGAGCGGCTTTGGCATGGAGAATGACCTACAACGCTCGAAAGAAGCCGGCTTCTTCGCCCACCTCGTGAAGCCGGTGAAGATGGATCAGATCAAACACTTGCTGACTCAAATACCAGCCCGATCCGAGCCGCTCGACAACGCTCGAACTAACCCTTCAATAACGCACCCCACTCCCCCATCCCCATGACTGACGACCACACAAACATCCAAAAAATCATCCGCCAGCATGCGCACGATGTGAGGAACTCGATCAACAACCTCGACCTCCAAACCGTGTTACTCGAAGATCTGGGAACCGACCCCGAGGTGGCTGAGACGCTGAAGGGGATGCGCGCTGAGTTCACTCAGTTGGAGGTCACGGTGAAGGCGTTGCAGTCCAAATTTGCCGAGCCGCAACCAGGCACGCCCACGGCTGATGATTTGACACAGTTCAAGGATCCACAAACCACCCCAATGGGAGGATGCGCAGAAGTAGAAGCACGAGGAACAAGGCCCCCGGCCCAACCACGGGACGCCGCGGATCCCTCCAGCATCACAGCACCTGAGACCGTTCTGATCATCGATGATCAAGCGCGGAACCTAGAGCTCATCGGCGCCGTGCTCACGATGGCCGGATATGAAGTCATCTGCGCGAGCAGCGGTGAAGACGCGTTTGCACTACTCGCCGCAAATACGCCCGACCTCATCCTCCTCGACATGCTCATGCCGAGGATGAACGGCATTGAAGTGTGCAGCAAGCTCAAGGCCAAGGCTTGCTGGGAGGACATTCCGACCATTTTCCTCTCTGCTGCGGACGATAAAAATCTCATCGTCGAAGCCCTCGAATGCGGCGGCGTGGACTACGTCACCAAGCCATTTAACAAAGCCGAACTGCTCTCCCGCGTGCGCACCCATCTCGCCTTAAAGCGAACGCGCGAAGAGCTACGTGACCTCGCCGAGGACAAGGACGAATTACTCGGTCTGCTCACGCACGATCTTGGGAATGATCTCACGGGCCTTTACGTGTCCGCTGTCGCTCTGGAGCGGCAGCTCGACACGATCCCGGCACTCTGCGCTCCACTCGTCGTGAACATCGTGCGCTCTACAGAAGCCGTGACCGCGTTTGTACAGGAGTTCCTTACCAATCAATCTGCTGAGCGAATCAAGGTGCTAGCCGAGCCGCTCGACATTTGCATTATTCTCGAAGAAGCGGAGGAGCGGCACACACTCGTCGCCGAGGCTAAGCGAATCACTCTTTTCGTCGAGCTTCCTGAGCACCCTCTTTATGCACACGCGGATCGGGAGGGACTCCCACGCGTACTCGACAACTTGTTGTCCAACGCCATCAAGTTTTCATCCGCCGGCAGTTGCGTGACGCTCACCGCCGGTGTAGGCCCGCTAGAATGGATACACTTTTCCGTCAGCGATGAAGGCCCCGGATTCACCGCCGAAGACCGAGAGAAAATGTTCCGCCGCTATGGCCGTCTGAGCGCCAGACCAACGGCTGGTGAGCACTCCACGGGGCTTGGTTTATCTATCGTCAAGCAACTGGTGGAATCCATGAAGGGCCGCATCATCGTGGAGAGCAAGGCCGGAGAAGGCGCCTGCATCACGGTGACACTGCCCGCAGCATTGACAGCGGGTGAGATATCCCCCGGAAACGGCCCGATCCTAAATCCTTCGGTTGTCGAATAAAAGATAGGGAGGAAAAGTCTGACCGAGCGAGTGTGTAGGGCGAGCGGCCCTGCTTGCCATCGGGACTAGAGTCTCACGCACACATCCGGCTTTCGGCAAACGGGCCGGTCGTCCTACAGGGGAAAATTAAGTTTGCCCATCCTGATCCCCACCATTCTTCACGGTGCAAATTGCGCGAAGAAAGGGATGAAGGAAAAGTCTGACCGCGCGAGTGTGTAGGGCGAGCGGCCCTGCTTGCCATCGGGACTAGAGTCTCACGCACACATCCAGCTTGCGTATAATACATTCGAGTTTGCGGGCCATGCCGCCTTCATTGGGGATGATCATGTGCTGTGGGTGATTTTCCCAGGCTGCGCGCAATTTGCGGTCGGTCTCCAGAGCCTCCTTGACTGACTCGAACCGGCATTCATTCGTCTGGGAGGAGTAATGCTCCTCCGCGCCGTCGGCGGCGGTCGTCAGGTGGAAAACCAGGTCGTAACGTGCGAGCAATTTGCCCTCATCAGTGCCGAGCTCTACCAAAATCCGTTCCCAATCAGCGGCGGCGGTGTAGGCTTTCCCGTCCAAGGCCCCGCGGTCACAGAGGAGGAGGACTTTCCCGGATAAAACCCCGGCGACACGTACCAGTGAATCCTCCAGAGCGATTTGTTCCTGGAGGATACCTTTTTGCAAATGATAAACTTTATCGGATAAAAAATCGTGGATCGTGAATCCGCTCCCGAAAAACAGGGTCGCCACCTCGGGCACACAAATGGTCCGGTATCCGACCCGCGCCAGTTCCTCGATGAGATCGTGTTGTGCCGTTGTTTTGCCCCCGCACGGCCCGCCCGTGAGCACGATCCTCGGGATTTTCATTCATCATCCCTGTGGATATCAATATCCGCGTAGATGGTGAACCCGGTAGTTTCCTTCACACGCACGGGGGTAATTTGCCCGACATGGCGGGAGCTAGCCCCATCGACGACGACGAGGTGGTTCTGCCGCGTGCGTCCGCAATACCGCAATTCATTATTTTTACTCGGGCCTTCGATCAATATCTCGACATTCTTCCCCACAAATTGCGCGGTTTTCCGCCGGGCGATCTCGCGCTGGTCCTCGAGCAGGATTTGATTCCGCTCTTCCTTGACGGATTCGGGCACTTGGAGTTCATCGGGCATCGCGGCGGCGGGGGTGTCTTTGCGTTTGGAGTAACGGAAGATGTATGAATTATCAAAATCTCCCTCTTTAAGCATCCATCGCGTCTGCTCAAAGTCTTCATCCGTTTCCCCTGGGAACCCGACGATGATATCCGTCGTCAGCCCGATATCGGGACGCACGGCGCGCAATTTGCCCACGAGCTCGAGATATTTCTCCGTCGTGTAGATGCGGTGCATGGCTTTCAAAAGACGGTTCGACCCTGATTGCAGCGGCAAGTGGGCGTGTTCACAAAGTTTCGGCAGCCGTCCATAAGCATCGACGAGATCTTGTTTGAACCCGATCGGATGGGGCGAAGTGAACCGGATCCTCTCGATCCCGTCGATTTCGTGGACGGCCTCTAATAATTGGACAAAGGGGGATATCCCGTTTTTTGTTTCAAATTCATGGCGCCCATAGAGATTGACGATTTGCCCGAGCAAAGTGACTTCCTTGATTCCCTTTGCGGCATAAGCGCGGACTTCCTCGACGATTTGTCCGGTCGGGCGGCTGCGTTCATCCCCGCGTGTGAATGGCACGATACAAAAGGTGCAGTGCATATTACATCCCTGCATGATCGAGACAAAGGTGGTGACTTGACGTTCATCCAGGATTTGTTCGCGGATTGTATTCTGACTGTCGAGCTCGGCTTCCGTATCACAAATGTGATCTAATTCACCAGCCTCCAGCAATTTGTCTACGTACTCCGCCACCCGGTGGAATTTCTGTGTGCCCACGACCATATTCACTCCGGGCATTTGTTTGAGCAGCTCTTCCCCCCGTGATTGGGCCATACAACCGAGGAAGCCTAGGACACGCTTACGGCGCCCGCGCAAATTATCAAAGGCGAACCCGGTCATCTTATTGATCGCCTTCTGCTCAGCCATATCCCGGACGCTACAAGTATTCAAAAGTATGACATCCGCTTCATTACGATCCGGTGTCAGGGTATGCCCCCGAGCCACGAGCTGCGAAGCCACTTGCTCCGAGTCACGCTCATTCATCTGGCAACCGTATGTCTTGATATATATTTTGGCCATAAGGGAAAGGTGAAACCTACCACACCCGTTACCTCTTTCACGAGATTTTTTTTTGAGGGAGCTACAGGGTTTTCTTTAAATTTGGCAGGTGATCGCGGAAAGAGTCGCACTGTGCGCTTTGTATCCCTGGCAGTGGATAAACCGATTTCACGCATTTAGATTAGAAACAAGGCCGCGCCTCGTGCCCTGTCGCTGGCAGTAAAATGAGTGGTTTAGCTTGTAAACAAAAAATGATGAAGCATTTTCCGTGCCTAAAATGAATCGATTTAGTTGACGCAGGCCATTTTTGGGGTAACTATGAGTACTTAATGGCCGGAATGGAATTCAATATTAGTCAAAAACTCGGGACATCGATTGCGCCGCAAATGCAACAATCGCTCCAGATGCTTCAGGCGTCCACGCTCGAACTCCAGTCCATGGTCCACCAAGAGCTCCAAGCAAACCCGGTCCTAGAGGAGGTCCTCGAAAAACCCAAGGATGAGGACGCCCGGGACGAGGACGGGTTATCCTCGAGTGATGAAGATTCCGATCCTTTCGGTGATGATGACTACGATCCGGGTTACCAGAATAATTTGCGTTATGACAAGGCCGATGAGGAACGCCGCCAGTTTTTCTTTGATTCCGTCACGGAGCGCGAATCGCTGCAAGCTCATCTGCTTAACCAGATTCCCCTTTCCGAGTTAAACAAAAAAGATAAGGAAATGGCCGAGCTCCTGATCGGCAGTATCGATGACCGGGGATATCTGGCGACGCCGCTACAGGAGATTAGTTACTCCGGAGGCCATTTAGAGAATGACTTAGAAAGGGTCCTCTACATCATCCAGACTTTCCATCCTGTCGGAGTCGGGGCGCGCAATCTCAGTGAATGCCTCGCGATCCAGCTCGAGCGCCTCGGCAAGGCCGAATCCCTCGAATCCGCCATCGTCACGAAATACATCAATGAACTGAGTCATAAAAAGTACCCGGACATCGCACGCCTCTTAAAAGTGCCGGTCACCGAGGTCCAAAAAGCCGCTGACTTTATCGCCACCCTTTCACCGAAACCCGGGTCGATGTTCTCCGCAGACGCAAACCAATATGTCATCCCGGATGTCGAGATCCGACGGGTGGAGGGGGATTTCCTGATCATGATTAATGACACCCAAATCCCAAATATCCGGATCTCGGATACTTACAAGGATATGATGGGGTCAGAAGGCCGCAGAGAGGTGCGCCAATATATCCGGGACAAAATCCGGGCCGGGAAATTCCTGATCAAAAGTATCCACCAACGCCAACAAACCATCATGAATATCGCTCGGGAACTCCTAAAGCACCAGCGTGAATTCTTCAACAAAGGATCCTCCCACCTCAAACCCCTGACCATGGCGCAAGTCGCCAAAGATGTCGGGGTCCATGAAACCACCGTGAGCCGGGCCATCGCAAATAAATACATCCAGACACCCTACGGTATTTTCGAAATGAAATACTTTTTCACGACTGGTTACACCTCCGAGTCCGGGGAGGTCGTCAGTAATGCCTCCGTCAAGGATGCCCTCGCCGAACTCATTAAAACCGAAGACCCCAAAAGCCCCTTTTCCGATATGGACATCGTTGATCTCTTGAATAAAAAGGGTATTCCCATCGCCCGCCGTACGGTCGCCAAATACCGCCAGGAACTCAATATCCTCCCCAGCAATTTGCGCCGGACTTATTAAAAAAAAAAAGAAAGTTTTTCGCTCGGACCAGAATAACAAATGGTGCCGCCTTGCCGAGTAACCCGGATCAATCGCAGTGAAAGACCTCTTCCGTCCCCGCCCACCATTCACCGGGTGCCCGGTCGTCTAGGGGAATATGGCAGGGTTTATTTATCGCCCACCACTCTTGCGTGATCGGGGCCGCAGCCATTTTGGCCATGTCCGTCTCGAAATCATTACCGATGTATTCGAAGTAACTGAAAAGATAAAGCTGGCCGTCACCAAAGGTACGCAAATAAATGGAATAGTTTCGGATATTGACCTCGCGGATGACCGCTAGCACCTCGGGCCAGACGGCTGCGTGCAGCTTTTTATATTCCTCGGCCTTCTCCGGGCGCAGGACGACAACGGAACCATAACGTTTCATAAGCGTATCTTTCGTGAGGGTGATGAACTAATTGCTCTCTCTCCCCCCGGCATCCACCAAAAAGGATGGCACCGTCAATCTCAGATTTTCTCATCACACTCGCCGAGATTTAAGGGGTAACTCCCGTACTCCCTGACGAGTTTCACAATGTAATCGTAGGTCTGCCCCGACACACCGCTGCTCACGGAGTGGTCACTCTGGAAGATCATGCCCCCGCCCTTAGCTGCGTTGAGTTTCCGTAATACCTCGCGCCGGATGGCCTCGTGGTCACCGCTCTCCCAGACCTGCATGTCGCTATTCCCGCAGAATCCAATCGTGTGCCCGTACTGGCGGCGCAGGGCCACGGCATCCATACCCGCCTTTACCTCCAGTGGGTTATAGGCGTCGATCTTGATATCAATGTAGTCTTTAAAAATCGCGTGCACATTTCCGCAACCGTGGTAGATCACCGGCAGCCCGGCCTCATGGGCAGCAGCCGCGATCTGGGCGACCCAAGGCTTAAAATATTTCCGCCAGTACACCGGGGAAAAGAGCAGGCATTTCTTATACGCCACATCTCCCCAGATGACAAATCCGTCCAGCAAACCTGCACCCGCTGCAATCTCCGCTTTCGCCATCGCGAGGCAATAAGCGCCAATACGATGAATGACCTCACCCATTTCTTCCGCGTGCTCGCCCATCCACATCAATGCGTTGGCCTGACCGATCAGGCGTGTGAGGTATTCGCTGGCCTCGACGATACTGCCATAGACCGGGAAGTCTGGCCGCAGTGATTTCACCGTTTCAATCCAAGCCGGGGTATTCCTCTGGAAACCGTCACCGACCCCCGCGATCTGGTTATCCCCCGCGCTGAAGAACCGCCGGGGATCGTCCGGAGCGTCAAATCTCACCACCTGCAGCTTTTCAAAAGTGTCCGTTTCCCAAGCACGCATCTCGGGCATGGGATGCTCCAGATGTTTATGCATGATCGCCCCGAACCCCGTTTTTACCGTGACCTCCTCGGCCGTTTCGGAGATGGTTTCAAAGGGCCGGATCCACGGATCCATATTTGGCACCGTGACGATCCAGTCCAGATCATAATAATAATAGGGATTCGCATCATCCGCGAGCCCGAGCTCTTTGCGCCAACGCCGGGTGAATCCACCCCAGAAGAAATCACTGATGGGTACCCGGTCGGGTTCCTCGTGGCGTAATGCCTTATTCATACGCTCCAGCTTGAGGAGAGTGTTCTCTTTACGGTCAGCGACTCCGGCTGACACTCCGATAGTATCGAACATGCTCATGCTCTCCTTTATACTCCACACTTGCCTTTCCCGTCTATATCCCCCATCCTCAGTTTTGTGTCTGATCCGATCATGCCCCGTATTAATCTCGGTGCCTATGACCAACCCTTCTCCGGTGTCGGTGTGGAATTTGACCCACTCGGCCTCAAGCCCGGCCGCACCGGCATCACTCTCCACGAGACCGGCTATCTCGAGATGAATACCCACTGGAATTTCCCCGGTGTCTTCAGCCCCTTCTGGCGGCTCTACAGTAATGCCAAACGTGGCCATCTCGTGCTCTTTAATGAACAAATGACCGAACTCCTCCCTGGCCGCATCGTCCTCATCCCGCCGCACAGCCTCTTTCACTGCCTCGGGGCTAACCCGGTCCCCTCCTTCTGGATGTCCTTTAGTTTCTCCGGTGTCCCCCATCCGGACTGCAAGCCCCCGCTCGTGCTCGAGACCCGTGACACTGAGTTATGTCTGATCCGCGACATTAGCGGCCTCGTCCGAGACACCCCCGACGCACACCCCACCGATGCCCTCTATCGTAATAGCCTCGCCCTCCTCCAAGTCACCCTCGCCCGGCCCGAACTCGTCTGGCGCCCACCCCTGCCCGACAACCTCCGCCGCGTCCGCACTTATATCGAATCTCACCTCGCCGAAAAACTGCCTGCTGGTGCACTCGCCCGCATCGCCGGTATGAGCATCGCCGGTTTCAACCGTGCCTTCCGTAAACACCTCGGTACCTCACCCGCCCGCCATGTCACCGAGATCCGCGTGCGCGAGGCCGCCCGCCTCCTTCTCCAGGACACACCCACGATCGACGACATTGCCGAATCCATCGGTTTCCCTCATCGCGCCTACCTCAGCCGTATTTTTAAGCAAGTCACCGGCCACTCCCCCGCCGCTTTCCGCCGCCAGCACCGACCAGAATGATTTTACTATAATAGGGAAAATGTCCGTACCAAATCGCTCGTGTCGAAAAAGCAAATGGTTCGGGCGTGCGGAAATTCTTTTCGACGGATACCTCATTTTTGATAGATTTATATATCATAAATACTGTTACGACCGCTGATTTGAGAACCCAATTTCGCCGGGTTTCTGCATGGATTGAGAATGGAGAAAGTGTGGAGATCATCAAGCGAGGAAAACCCTATGCACAGTTAGTGCCCGTCCGACAAAAAATCAGCAAAACTCCCCGGAAGAAAATCGACTTTCGGGCACAAGCGATAAAGATATGGGGGAAACGGAAATTCTCAGCGCAGGAAATGGCTCAAATGCGGCAGGCAGAACACGATAATGGTTTCTGATGAAAAAACTGTTTCGCGGACACTTCGTTTTTATGTGCGTTGTGAAGAGTGCAGGTTAACTCTCAGCAAGCTTGGGATTTTATGAATTCATTTCAGGGGGAGGTCGTCCTGTCCACACTGGTTTTGTGGGAGTTTGGTCAGGCGGCCCGTTTTCAAGTCTTTCGCCACCATCAGGATCGCACACAGGGATATTCCAAAACGCAGGCCGATAAACTTTTTGCCGCGCTGGATTCTAACCTCGCTGACAAAGCCTTCATGATTTCAAAAGTGGAATGGTCGGATGTGCATAGCCGTGCGGAAGGTCTTTCGGCGCAATACACCATCAAGGGTGGTCACCGGCCTATGGACATTCTCCATCTATCCACATCCATGCATTTGGGCCTGCCCTCTTTTCTGACCCTCGACACGAACCAAAAAAAACTGGCGACGGCAACAGGATTAAAGGTGCCGTTGTAATTTTGCAGGGAGAAGGCAAGCAGGGCCGCTCGCCCTACACGAAACGAGTTTGCCCGTCCCGTTTTTTTATCCTTCGTGTCTTTCGTGGTCTTCGTGGTGAAAACTGCGCCCTGACTTTATTTTTTTCATCAACCATGAGCAAATTGCTCCAGACCGTGGCAAGCAGGGCCGCTCGCCCTACACACAAAAACTTTCCGCTCTCTTAACGGACTTGTGCCGTGAGACTTTTGCGGGCGAGCAAATTGCGCAGGGAGTAACCGGTGCGGGTGAGGAAAACGTCCTCCTTTGAATTAGAGCTTCTCTCCCCACCGTGTCGGTGAGCTAAATCATTCCCAAAAAATAAGATTTTCTTGATGTGTGTTGCATTTGTGATACATTTACTCTATGCCACAATCAGCAGTAGTTCATGCCAGAATAGACCCAGCAACAAAGGCCGCCACTGAAAAGGTGCTCGACTCCTTGGGGATGACGCCGACCGAGGCGATTCGACTCTTCTACCGACAGATAGCCATCAGGAAATCATTTCCATTAGAGTTACACGTTCCCAACAAGCTGACTGCTACAGTGCTCGCAAAAAGCGATAAGAATCAGGATATTGAGACATTCGAAACCGCCAATGACCTCTACGCTTCTTGGGACAAATGAGGCTTAGCCAGACAAATCAATTCAAGAAGGACATCAAGCGGGTATTGAAACGAGGCAAAGACCTTACAAAACTGAAAGCTGTTATTGACCTCTTTCTTGCAGGAGACCCACTGCCTCCTCGGAATCGTCATCATCAACTCAGCGGGAACTGGGCAGGCCACAGAGATTGCCATATCGAACCCGATTGGATTCTGATATACAAGATTTTCGATGATGAACTTCGGCTAGAACGAACAGGGACTCATTCGGATTTGTTTTAAAAGAACGAAGCGTGCGGCAATTTGCTCCTGCCCAAAAAGTAAATGGTTCGAGGTGGCAAGCAGGGCCGCTCGCCCTACACGAAATGAGTTTGCCCGTCCCGTCTTTTTATCCTTCGTGTCTTTCGTGGTCTTTGTGGTGAAAACTGCGCCCTGACTTTGTTTTTTTCATCAACCATGAGCAAATTGCTCCAGACCGTGGCAAGCAGGGCCGCTCGCCCTACACACAAAAACTTTCCGCTCTCTTAGCGGACTTGTGCCGTGAGACTTTTGCGGGCGAGCAAATTGCGCAGGGAGTAACCGGTGCGGGTGAGGAAAGCGTCGAGGAGGAAGGCCAGGAGGAAGGTGATGAGGAGGAATTGTTTAAAGTCGCGGAATTCCGCACGGCGGGGGGCTTTCCAGATCGAGGCGAGGTCAGTGCGTTCTTGTCCAGCAGTGGCGGTGGCCAGGGTGGCGAGTTCCTCTAAGCGGTATTCATCAAAGGCCCATTCTTCATTACGCCCGAGGATGACCGGGCCGAAGGGCAGGATGTATTCACCGGCTTGGACCGCGCCGCGGATGGGATGATTTGGCATGAGCTTCATCCGCGTGGAGAAACGCCCCGGCGCGACACGTTCCCATGTGGGCCGGAGGACTTCCTGATCCTTAAATCCCGTCAGGGCGAGTCGCGGCGGGTGCAGCGAGAGGTCCAGCTCACGGGTGGAGTCGTAGAGCAGCTCGATGACGAGGTCTTCCCCCTCCAGGGTACTGCGCACCGACAGGCCGGAAGGGACGGGTTTACCCATCAGCCATCGTCCGAGGGTCTGGATAAAATCGCCGTAGGCCGGCCATGCCCGCACGCGGGTGCTGAAATCTCCGCCGAGAGGAAATGACACAGCGGCGGATCGGCCCAGGCCACGTTGCCAAAAGGCGACCAGCGGGGCGGTGTATTCATCCTTTGTATTCAAGGCACTGGTCGCATCGGCCCTGAGATAACTGAGGTTATATCCATCGACATCATGCATCCAGTCGATCGGACGCGCGGAGATTTCGAGCCATCCGGCGGTGGGACCAGTGCTGGTGGGCTCATCAATAAAAGTCGAACGTGCCACGGCGACGGTTTCCTGGGCAAATAACGCGGGTAGCTCAGAGGCATTTGCATTAAAGAAAATCCGCCCGTTACCGAGCTTTGCAATGTCTTTGAGGAGCTCTGCGTCGCTATCCTTTTCGGTGCCGAGACCGATGACACTCACTGTCGCCCCGGCTTTGGTCATTTCGGCCAAGAGCTTTTTGTATTGTCCGGGCTCTTCGGTATCCGCCGCGTCACTAAAAAGGATCACGTGTTTCTGGCCTTGCTGCGCTTTCTTGAGCTCGGCCCAAGCCTTTGAGAGTCCCTCGTACACAAATATCCCGCCGCCTGTGCTCTGGATACGGCGGATCCCGTCATTGATCTTTTCACGGTTCGGCCCGACGATACACAGTGGGACGAATTCATGAGCGAGTGAATCCACGGCAAAAACCGTGATCGCATCCTGGTCCCCGAGTAAACCGACAGCCGTGGCCGAGCCTTCATTGGCGAGGTCCATTTTTGTGGTGCCGGGTTTCCCCCCGGCGACGCCGACAGCCATACTCCCCGATCGATCCATGACGATGGCCATGGCCACTGAGAGTTTCCGGTGTTCCTGCCGTAGCTCCATGGACACCGGCAAGATCGCATCGACTGGGGATTGGAAAAATCCGCCGGAACCGAAACTTTGTTTCCCGCCCGCCATCAGGAATCCACCCCCTTGCTCACGCACGTAGAAAGGAATCGCCTTGAGAAAGTCAGGGGCGATCCTGTATGCCGGCACATTATTAAAGACCACGAGCTTGACCCCGGACAGATGCCCCAGCGTGAGTGTGCCGGGTTTATCCACGAGCTGGACGGTGAATCCTTGTGCGCGCAAGATACCCACCAGCGGGTCGTCTGGGTAGGCGCTCACGAGCAAAATGCGCGGGCCGGCGGTGATCTCGATCCAGTTCGATATCCGGTTATTCGCCGCGATACTGTCGGCAGCGGGATGGATCACGGCGGTGTACTCAAATCCCCCGGGCTGATCGATTTTGTCGGTGAACCGCGCCAGGCCCCGGCCATTCTGGATTTTGACATTTGTGCGGATGATGGGAGTCGCGCCACGGTAAATCTCCAGGGGCACTTGCCCGTCGGGTGACCCGCTTAGATTAATCTCGAGCAGGAAGGGTTCAGCGATTTGCACGCGCCCGGGTAAGACCAGGCTGTCGAGCTTGATATCGCTGTCATGATCGACTTTGGCTAGGCGGTAATCCATCGCGACACCTTGCGCGCGGAGTTTACCTTCCAGCCCCGAGAGACTCTCGGTCGAGTATCCATCACTGAGGACGAGCACCCGCGAAGCGCGGTCGGGAGACATCCGGGAAAGCGCAAATTGCAACGCGAGGGCTGTGCGTGAACCGTCCCGCCCGCTTTCAAAGGCTGTGCTCGTATCGGATTCATCACGGAAAAATGGATTCTCGGCGTAGTCCACAAAATAGAGGTGGTCGTCGCTGCCCTTGCTCCGCGAGAGTAACGACTGCCATTCCCCCAGGTTTTTGGCCATGACCTCTTGTGTAGAGGCGGACTGATCCACGAGTACCCACAGGTCGAGGCCGCGGCCCGTGCGCCGCATCTCGGGCTGGACCAGCAAAAGGACCAGTAACCCCACACAAATCGCCCGCCGCGGCAGCCGTAATCCAAGCACCGGCCAACGCCACCCGATAAAAATCAGGATGGGAATCAAAATCAGCCATTCGGGTGAACCTAGCCGCATCCCCCCAAAGCTATCGGGTTCCTCCCTCTAAAGTCAATGACCCCCTTCCTAAAAGACAAATTAATCTCCCGGCGCGGGGGGGGAATCCATGATCCCCATTTCTCGGTTCATCATAAAATCAGGTTCAGTTCGCAAGAAGGCTGGGCGGCGGGGGCGCACTCCGGCCCAAGGCTTTTTTGACGACCGAGGTAAAGCTGGTGATTTTCGGTCTTGCCAAAAGGGGGCCGGGCACTTTATGAAGCTAACCGGAATTAACCCTTTTACCCGCCCTATCCCCTATGAAAATGAAATTTATTTTATAGACGAAGGCATTAAATTACCTTTCTTTTTGAGTTCTTGGAAACACAAACATAGAATTTTGAAACAAGTAGAAGGTGCTTTAATTATAGATGAAATTTATTTTGAAACCTTACATG
>ENA-ORBV01009474-ORBV01009474.1-microbial-mat-metagenome-genome-assembly--contig:-NODE-9474-length-15952-cov-6.100850_pt1 | contig 15952 bp, 12 predicted proteins | sample MGYA00237777_ERZ505514 | MGnify/ENA primary metagenome ERZ505514 (study PRJEB26160, sample SAMN06269048) | microbial mat metagenome | isolation source: Oligotrophic lake microbial mat | place... | reverse complement strand
ATCATCGACGGCGTCGTCGGCAAGACACCGGTCGCCATCAACGGCACGATCACCAACGCTGCAACGACGACCGCCTGGAGCAACATGGTAAGTGGCACCGTGTACCACATCTTGTTGCCCATCTTGATCGACGGATCGACGACATCACCAAACATGTCGCGTGGCACTGTTCCTCCTGCTCCCGGAGGACTGGCCTGAGGGCCTGTCCTCTACTTAAACGACGACACCAAAAAGAGCGCCGATTATCCCAACGCTGAAAACACCTGTCAACGCCGGATTTGAACCGACTAACCGGCTACTGAACCAATTAGACACCGGTTCCCGGATTCGGCTCCGTGAAAAACATCGCGACCCGCGTAAAAACACACGAAGGGGTCAGGTCCCGAAGCAGGGGCCTGACCCCTCTCGCAATGCCCGGCGATTCTAGTCGTGCTCGGATCCCCGCGTCAACGGCCCAACACCGACAATTGGCAGTCGTTACCAACATTTACAAGCGCGACAGATGACGCGGATAACGCAGAACGATGACTAATCTGCGTCATCTGCGGCCCCCTAATCGGCGTTTTCGATCCGCATCCCGTAGAACGATCGGTAAACGAAATACATGCTGATCACAAAGAACACGGCCGACAGACCGAGCGTCAGCGTCGCGCCGGTGCCCAGGTAAACGCCGAGCTCAACCGCCAGCAGGCCGAAGAGCGTGGTGAACTTGATCACCGGGTTCATGGCTACCGACGAGGTGTCCTTGAACGGATCGCCCACGGTGTCGCCGACGATCGACGCGTCGTGCAGCGGCGTGCCCTTCATCTTCAATTCGGTCTCGACAATCTTCTTCGCGTTATCCCACGCGCCGCCCGCGTTGGCCATGAAGATCGCCTGGTAGAGACCAAACAGCGCAATCGAGATCAGGTAGCCGATGAAGAAAAACGGCTCCACAAAGGCAAACGCCAGCGTCGAGAAGAAGACGCCGAGGAAGATGTTGAACATCCCCTTCTGCGCGTACAGCGTGCAGATCTCGACGACCTTCTTGCTGTCTTCAACCGACGCCTTGGTGACGCCTTCAAGTTTGATGTTGGCCTTGATGAACTCCACCGCGCGGTACGCGCCGGTGGTCACGGCCTGCATCGAGGCGCCGGTGAACCAGTAGATCACCGCGCCGCCGGTAATCAAGCCCAGCAGAAATGGTGGGTGCAGAATCGACAGCTTGCCGATCGCCGCCACGTCTTCCAGCCCATGCGTCAGGGCCATGATGATCGCGAAGATCATCGTCGTCGCGCCGACTACCGCGGTACCGATTAGCACCGGCTTGGCCGTGGCCTTGAACGTGTTGCCGGCGCCGTCGTTCTCTTCGAGCAGCTCCTTGGCCACCTTGAAATTGACCTTGAAGCCGTACTGCTTCTGGAGCTCGGCCTCGATGCCCGGTATCTCCTCGATCTGCGACAGCTCGTAGATCGACTGCGCGTTGTCCGTCACCGGGCCGTAGGAGTCGACGGCGATGGTCACCGGCCCCATGCCGAGGAAGCCAAAAGCCACCAGGCCGAACGCGAAGATCGCCGGCGCCACCATCATCGGCAGCCCGCCCACCATGGTCGTCGTCAACGCATAGCTGCTCACGTAGTAGGCCGCGGTCATCAGGCCCATAATCGTCAGGCCGAGCCAGTAGGCGCTGAAGTTGCCCGCCACCAGGCCAGAGAGAATATTGAGCGACGCGCCACCTTCGCGCGACGAAGTCACCACTTCCCTGACGTGCGCCGAGTGGGTCGACGTGAACACCTTGACGAACTCCGGAATGATCGCGCCCGCCAGCGTGCCGCAGGTGACCACCGTCGAGAGCTGCCACCACAAGCTGGGGTTGCCACCGAGGTTCGGAATCAGCAGGTACGACAGCACGTAGGTCAGCGCCACCGACACGATCGAGGTCAGCCACACCAGCGAGGTGAGCGGCGCTTCGAAGTTCATCTTCTCGGCGGCGGCGTACTTGGCCGTCGCGATCGCGTTGTTGACGAGGTACGAGCCCGCCGAGGCCAGCACCATCACCACGCGAATCATGAAGATCCACACCAGCAGCTCCACCTGGACCGCCGGGTCCTTCACCGCCAGCATGATGAACATGATCAGCGCGACGCCGGTGACGCCGTAGGTCTCGAAGCCGTCGGCGGTGGGGCCGACCGAGTCGCCGGCGTTGTCGCCGGTGCAGTCGGCGATCACGCCGGGGTTGCGGGCGTCGTCTTCCTTGATCTTGAAGACGACCTTCATCAGGTCGGAGCCGATATCGGCGATCTTGGTGAAGATGCCGCCCGCGATGCGCAGCGCCGCGGCGCCGAGCGACTCGCCGATCGCGAAGCCGAGGAAGCAGGCGCCGGCGTACTCACCGGGAATGAACAGCAGGATGGCGAGCATGAACAGCAGCTCGACTGAAATCAGCATCATGCCGACGCTCATGCCCGAGCGCAGCGGGATGTCGCAGACCGGGAACGCCTTGCCCCGGAGGCTGGCAAACGCGGTGCGCGAGTTGGCCAGCGTGTTGATGCGGATGCCGTACCACGCCACGCCGTAGCTACCGCCGATGCCGATGAGACTGAAGATGATGACGATCGCGATGCGGCCGGGTTCGAGGCCAGTCAGCGTGAAGTAGGCCACCATCACGGCGCCGATGAACAACTCGAGTATCAACAGGAACTTGCCCTGCTGAATCAGGTAGGCCTTGCAGGTCTCGTAGATGATCGCCGAGACGTCGGCCATCGACTTGTGGACCGGCAGGTTCTTCACCGCGGTGTAGGTCCAGAGACCGAACAGCAGGCCCAGCACGCAGACCACCAGGCCCGACAGCAGGATCTGGTGACCGGTCATGCCCAGGAAGTCGCCCTGGTTGAGATCGGGCAACTGGATGTTGACCTCGCCCCCGGGGCGATGGCGCGCCGCCTCCGCAGCGGTTTCCGGCTGCGCGGCCAGCATCACCGGCGCCGTCAGCACCACCATCGCCACCACCAACGACACCGCACCCACCAGCCGCCCGACTCTATCGAGAAGTCTCATCACCATCGTTTCCTGTCCTCGTACTGATCCGCGGGGGCAGCGCCATGCCGCCCGTTAAGAAAATCCGCACGCCATCCTCAACCGACAAGTCCGGGAACGCGACCTGGCTGCGAAGGCAGACCAGTACATCACCGAGATACAGGTGATTGGTCGGCACATACACCGCTACCAGGGCTTCCGGCCCCTGGCCCCGATCCAGCGTGAACTCGCGCGTCAGGAAGCCCAGCACCAGGCCCCGACGCGAGTCGTCCACGATCACGACTCTCTTGAAACCCGTCTCGCTATCGGGCGAGAACGCCGCCACCAGCTGCTTCACCGGCGCATACACCGTCTTGAAGAGCGGCACGTTCAGCAGCCACGCTTCCCCGCGCCGCAGAATCCGCCGGCCCAGCACGTTGGTCGCCAGCGCCCCAGTCAGCAGGATCACGGCGGTCGTGATCAACACGCCCAGTCCGGGCACTTCGCGGCCGAACACGTTCGTCGACAGCGGCGTCGCCACCCCGTCGATGAAGCGGAACAGCCAGACCAGCGTGACCACCGTGATGAACAACGGCACCGTCACGACGAGACCGGCCAAAAAGCTGCGGCGCAGCCACTGCATCACGTCAGTTGCCAGTTGCCAGTTGCCAGTTGCCAGTTAGGGGCATGTCGTCCAACTCTTAACTCTCAACTCTTAACTGGTAAAAAGCCACGCGAACGTGACTGCCGCCAGCGCGAACCGGTAATACGCAAACCCCACCAGCGAGTGCCCCGCAAGATACCGCAGAAAGTACTTCACCGTGACATAGCCGACTACCGCCGACACCACCAGGCCGACCGCCATCAACGCGACCGGCACGCCGGCGATACCGATCTTCGAGAGTTCATACGCTTCCTTGACGGCCACGGCAAACACCGCCGGCAAGCTCATCAGAAACACGAAACGGGCCGCGCTGTCGCGCCGCAACCCCTGGACCATGCTGACGATCAACGTCGATCCCGACCGCGACAGGCCCGGCGCCAGGGCTGCGGCCTGCGCCACGCCGATGGTGAGCGCCTCACCGTAGCCGAGCGATCGGGCCTCGCGATTCTGGCGGCCAACCCGCTCCACCCAGATCAACCCGATGCCGCCGATCACGAGGTTGACGGCCACCACCAGCGGGGTGCGGATGCGCGCCTCGATGAGATCGCCAAACAGGCCGCCAATAATCACGATGGGAATGGTGCCGACGATGATCAAGCGGCCCATCCGTTCCCACTCGCCATCCCGGCCGGTCAGTGCCCCGGGCGCGGCCGCCAGCAGCCGCACCACATCGGCGCGAAAGTAGGCCACGACGGCCAGCAGCGTGCCGACGTGACACGCGGCATCGAAGGCGATGCCGAAGCGTCCCGGATCCCAGCCGAAGAACGCCCGCGCCAGGATCAGGTGACCCGAACTGGACACCGGCAGGAACTCGGTGAGTCCCTGTACGACGCCCAACAACGCGGCCGAGAACAGATCCACGTGCAGGTGTTACGAGGCTTTACGAGTGCCGGCCGCCCGCGCCTTGGCCTGCTTGCCGCTGAGCACGGTCGCCAGCGCTGCGGCGATGAAGATGGTCGAATAGGTGCCGCTCACGATGCCCACCAGCATGGTGAACGCGAAGCCTTCGAGCACTTCGCCACCGAACAGGTACAGCGACAGCACGGCCAGGAAGGTGGTGCCGGCCGTGATGACGGTGCGGTTGAGAGTCTGGTTGACGCTCAGGTTGACGACCGTGTCGAGCGAGTCACGGCGCTTGTTCTTCAGGTTCTCGCGCACGCGGTCAAAAATCACGATCGTGTCGTTCACCGAGTAGCCGGTAATGGTCAACAACGCCGCCACGATATTGAGCGACAGGTCGTAACCGAAGAAAAACAGGAAAGCGATGGTGATGAAGACGTCGTGCAGCGTCGCGGCAATGGCGCCAATGGCAAAGGCGAACCGGAAGCGGATGCCAATGTAGATGGTGATGCCGATAATCGACGCCAGCGTGGCGTAGATGCCCTTGCGCTGCAGCTCGGCGCCAATCACCGGGCCAACAATTTCCTGGCTGCGCACCTCGAAGACGCCGAGGTTGGCCTTGGTGATGGAGTTCACGATCGCCAGCGCATTCTGCTCGAGCGCCGCGCCCTGCTCTTCCACCAGCTGGGGCACGCGAATCAGGATCTCGTGGTTGGCGTCGTCGCCGTAGCTCTGGATGACGGTCTCACCCGACATCGAGGCGTTGAGCGCTGCGCGCACCTGATCGACGGAGGTTGGCTGCTCGAACTTCACCACCACGATGGTGCCGCCCGAGAAGTCGATGCCGAGGGGCACGCCCTTGGTGATGCCGTAGCCGATGCCGGCCACGATGACGAGTGCCGACAGCGCAATCGCGTGCCAGCGCCACTTGATGAAGTCGTAGTTTGCGTTATCGAAGATGGCCATATGACTAAATCGAAAGCTTCGCAGCCTGGCGGCGTGACAGCGTCAGCTCGAACAGGGTGCGCGACACGAAGTATGCGGTGAACACGTTGGACAGAAGGCCGATGGTCAGCGTCATCGCAAACCCGCGGATAATACCGGTGCCGAACTGAAACAGGAACGCTGCCGCAATCAGCGACGCGACGTGGGTGTCGAGAATGGTCAGCAGCACCCGATCGAAGCCGGCCGCCACCGCCTGCCGGGGATTCTTGCCGGCCGCCAATTCTTCCTTGATGCGCTCGAAGATCAGCACGTTCGAGTCGACGCCCATACCGATGGTGAGAATGAAGCCGGCAATGCCGGGCAGGGTCATGTTGGCGCCGACATACGCCATCAGGCCCAGCAGCACGGTCAGGTTGATGGCAATCGAGACCATCGCGTTGAAGCCGGCCAGCTTGTAGTAGAACAGCATGAACAGCGTCACCACCAGCAAGCCGCCGATCGCCGAGGTCACACCCGCGCGAATCGAGTCGGCGCCGAGCGACGGCCCGACGGTGCGCTCTTCCAGGTAGGTCAGCGACGCGGGCAACGCGCCCGAGCGCAGCTTCAGCGACAAGTCCTGCGCTTCCTGGTTGGTGAAGGTGCCGGTAATGCGGCCCTCATCGTCGATCCGCGACTGAATCACCGGCGCCGACTGGATGCGGTCATCAAGCACGATCGCCAGCTGCTTGCCGATGTTGGCCTGGGTGAAGATGCCGAACTTGCGCGCGCCTTCGTTGTTGAACGAGAAGCTGACCGCAGGGCGGTTGTTCTCGTCAAGCGTCGGCCGCGCGTTGCGCAAGTCACGACCGGTCACCGCAGCCACCCGGCGCACCGCGTAGTAACCGGTGCTGGCGGGCTGCCCCGGCGCACCCTCGATGGTGCCAGGCAGAATCTGGATGTCGGGCGGCGGATTGCCCGCATACGCCTGGCGCGCCGAAGCCTCATCCGGGAACGGCCCCTGCTCCACCTGCTTCAGCTCAAGCTGCGCGGTGGAGCGGATGATTTCCTTGGCGCGGTTGACGTCGGTCACACCGGGCAACTGCACCAGAATCTGGTCGGCGGCACCCTGTCGCGCGATGATCGGCTCCGAGACGCCGAGCTCGTTGACCCGCCGCTCGATCGTCTGCAGCGCCTGGTTGACCGTGTCTTCACGCAGCTGAACGACGATGTTCGGCTTGAGCGCAAAGGTGTAACCACCCGCGCCAGACGCGCGGTCGTAGTTCACTTCCACCTCGGTGAGCGCGGCGCGGAACGCCGCATCCTGCTCGGCCGGCACGCCGGTCACGGTGAACGACGTGGCATTGACCGCGCTCACGGGGCCGATCAGGATGTTGGCCGTCTTCAGCTGTTCGGCCAGCCGATCGGCAGTGGTCTGCGTTTCCAGGCGGAGCGCGTCATCGGTCTGGACCCGCATCACCAGATGCACGCCGCCTTTCAGGTCCAACCCGAGGCGAATCTTCTGATCCGGCGGGTAAAACGCAAAGACCGACAGCGCAACGACGCCGAGAATAAACAGGACTTTCCAACGAAGGTTCTTCGACATGGCTTATGTATTCGGTGCTTCGACGACGGGGGCCTGCCCCTGGTAGCCGACAATCGCGGCCTTGGAGATGTCTACGCGGACATTGGGCGCGACCTGCAGCTGCACGACCTGATCGCCAATCTTGGCAATCGAGCCAAAGAGGCCGCCGGTCGTGACCACCTTGTCGCCCACTTTCAGGGCGTCCAGGAACTCCTGGACCTTTTTCTGCTTCTTCCGCATGGGAAGCAGGATCACGAAATAGAAGATCGCGAGTACGAGCGCGAAGGGAATGAGCTGAATGAGCGGGCTGACCTGCTGATCAGGTGACGACGCCAGCGCGAACAGCGGGCCGATGAGGGGGTCCGTCGTGGTCATGGAATCAACGCGCGGCGGGCAAACATCCGATGAAAATCTTGCCTGAAATCTTCGAACCTGCCGAACGCTATAGCCTCCCTAATCCGCCGCATGGTGTCAAGGTAAAAGCTCAGGTTATGCAACGTGTTAAGGGTGCCTCCGGTCATCTCTCCCGCCATGAATAGATGGCGCAGATAGGCCCTGGAAAAGTGCCGGCAGGTATAACAGCCGCACGCCGGGTCAATCGGCCCATCGTCTTCAGCGAACTGGGCATTCTTGATATTGAGGGGCCCTTCACTGGTGAAGAGCTGGCCGTTGCGGGCATTTCGGGTCGGCATGACGCAGTCAAACATGTCGATGCCGCGAGCCACCGCCTCGAGCAAGTCGATCGGCGTTCCGACCCCCATTAAATAGCGTGGCTGGCCGGCCGGGAGAAACGGCACGGTCTGCTCGACCACTTGGTACATAGTCTCGTTCGGCTCTCCCACGCTCAGCCCGCCAATGGCATAGCCCTCAAACCCAATCGATACAGTCAGTTCAGCGCTTTTTTGCCGCAGTTCTGGAAACGTCCCGCCCTGGACAATGCCGAACTGGGCCTGAGAGAAGGGACCTGCTCCCAATTCGGTCGCCGACGCGGGGAAGGCCCGGCCCGAAGCCTTGTGCTCCAGAAACCGGTTGCGGCACCGCCGTGCCCACCGCGCCGTCAGTTCGAGCGAGGTGTCAATAATCTGGACGGTCGACGGCAGGGCCGGACATTCGTCAAGCACCATCGCAATGTCCGACCCGAGGTTGGCCTGGATGTCGACCGCCTTCTCCGGCGTCAACAGATGCGCGCTGCCGTCGTGATGGGAACGGAAGTGCACCCCCTGCTCCTCGACCTTGCGGCGGTCGGACAAGCTGAACACCTGGTAGCCGCCGCTGTCGGTCAGCATGGGTCGCGGCCAGCCGATGAACTTGTGGAGGCCGCCTCGCCTCGCAATCAGCTCGTCGCCGGGTCGCAGATACAAGTGATAGGTATTGCCGAGGATGATCTCGGCCCCGACATCTTCGAGATGCTGAGCCGTGAGGGCCTTGACCACGCCCTGCGTGCCGACGGGCATGAAGGCCGGGGTCTGAATGACACCGCGAGCGGTGGTGACGTGGCCGCGGCGCGCCGCGCCGTCTGTGTGGGTGAGGGTGAAGATGGACATGATGGCTTGAGGCTTGAGGCTTGAGGCTTGAGGCTTGAGGCTTGAGGCCATTGAATTTCCAAGCCCCAAGTCCCAAGCCCCAAGCCGCTGTGTATTATCACTTCAATGAAGAAGTTGCGCGTGGGTGTCATTTACGGCGGGCGGTCTGGCGAGCACGAGGTGTCGGTGACCTCGGCCGCCTCGATTTTCAAATCCATCGATCGCACCCGCTACGAGCCGGTACCGATTCGCATCGAGAAAGACGGGCGCTGGACGCTGGCCGACCGTCCGCCCATGGCGCTGTCGGCCGCCGACGTGATTCAGCAGGCCCGCGTCTCGCAAGCGCGGCCGGCGCGGGTGGGGCGCGACTCGCTGTTCGCGCCCTATCCATCGAGCGACACGTTGATCACGGTGGAACGGCGCCACTCGTCCGATGGCAGCACCCCCGCCGACGTCGAGCGCGCGGTGGTCACCGGCCTGGGACTGGATGTCGTCTTTCCGGTCCTCCATGGGCCGTACGGTGAAGACGGCACGGTGCAGGGGCTGCTGGAGCTGGCCAACGTGCCGTACGTCGGTGCCGGCGTGCTCGCCTCGGCGGCCGGCATGGACAAGGCGGTGATGAAGGTGCTGTTCGCCGCGGCCGGCTTGCCGGTAGTCGAGGCGCGCGCCTTTGTGCGCGCCGAGTGGACCCGTGACCGCGACGGCGTGCTCGCGGGCATTGCCGGGTTGGGCTTCCCGGTATTCGTGAAGCCGGCCAACCTCGGCTCAAGCGTCGGCATCTCGAAGGTCAAGATCCAGGGTGAACTGATTCCGGCGATCGAGTCAGCGCTGGAGTTCGACCGCAAAGTGATTGTTGAAGCCGGCGTGATCAACGCGCGCGAGATCGAATGCGCGGTGTTGGGCAACGACGACCCGGAAACATCGGTGCCCGGTGAGATTGTGCCGTCGCGCGAGTTCTACGATTACGAGGCAAAGTACCTGGACGAAGGCTCGCAGAGCCTGATCCCGGCCGACCTGCCGGCGGCGACGGTGGCCGAAGTGCAACGGCTGAGCGTCGCGGCGTTCCGCGCCATCGACGCGGCCGGCCTGTCGCGTGTCGACTTCCTTCTGTCGCGCGACACCGGCGCCATTTACGTCAACGAGATCAACACCATGCCGGGCTTCACCAACATCAGCATGTACTCGAAGATGTGGGAGGCCAGCGGCGTCGACTACCCGGCGTTGGTGGACCGGCTGATCCAGCTGGCCCTGGCGCGGCATGCCGAGAAGCAGAAGCTGCGCACGAGCGCGCTGTGAGAACCCGGGGCTTGCGGCTTGCGGCGTGCGGCCTGGGACTGGCGGTGTGCAGCGCAGGCGCGCAGGGCGAGCCCCGAACGGGCATCACGGCCGCGCCGGTCGTGGCGCGGGCCTACGATCTGATCCTGGACGCCGACTTTGAACGCCTGGCGGCCGAACTGCCGGCCACCTGCGGTCCGGCACCGCGCGTGGCGTGCCTGGGCCTCGAGGCGCTGAGCCTGTGGTGGCAGATCCAATTGGATCCGACCAGCCGCGTCCTCGACCCGGCGTTCCTATCCAAGGTCAACGACGCCATCGCCGAAGGCCAGCGGATGACCGTGGCCGAGCCGGCGCGTGCCGAAGCCTGGTTCTATCTCGGCGCCGCGTACGGCGCGCGGGCACAGTGGCGCGTCCACCGGGTCGAGCGACTGGCGGCCGCGCGTGACGGCAAGCGGATCAAGGAATCACTCGAACGCGCGCTGGCGCTGGATCCCACCATGCACGACGCCGAGTTCGGCGTCGGCATGTATCGCTACTACGCTGACGTCGCGCCGGCGGTCCTGCGTTTTCTGCGTGTGCTGTTGATGTTGCCAGGCGGCAACCGGGTCGCAGGCCTGCAACAACTCGAGCGGGCCGCCACGCAAGGCCTGCTGGTCCGTGGCGAGGCGCAGTTCCAGATGCAGATTCTGTATCTCTGGTACGAGAACAAGTCGCGCGAAGCGCTGGCACTGGTGCGGACGCTGCAAGGCCGCTACCCGCACAATCCGCTGTTCTACCAGATCGAAGCGGAGATCCTCGACGCCTACTTGCACGATCCGGCCGAGAGCCTGCGCGCGTCGCAGCGCCTGCTGACGTTATCGCTCGACCGCAAGGTGCACCGGCCGGCACTGGCCGAGACCGTGGCGCGGCTCAACATGGCGCGGCAACTGCGCGCGCTCAAGCAGAGTGGCGCAGCGATCGAGCAGCTCGATGCGATCATCGCGGCGAAACCTGCGGCACCAGCCGGCGCCCTGGCGCGCGCGCAACGCCTGAAGCGCGAGAGCCAATAGTCGCGCGACCGATCCGCTCACCACGATCCGACCCGTCGTGCTGAACGCGCAAACGGAGCGTGGCGATCGGCCCATTGTTTGACAATCACAAACGCTTTGTGCTTGACAAGGTTAATTTCTCATCCATAATCTACATCTGGTATGAGGGAGTAAGGCTCAGGCCACTGATTGTGAACACGTAAAAACAATCAGCGGTCGCCATCAGGCAAGAGTCACCCCCCATCAGGAGAGAACAATGGCGAAGAAGGCAAAGAAGGCGGCCAAGAAGGCCAAGAAGCGCTAGGCCGCTACAGGGGTGGTTCTTAACCGGACCGCCCCACCCTTTTCACCAAGACCGCGCGCGTGAATAACTCACGTTGCGTAACGAGGCGAAGAACGCCGGCATCGACAAGCTGAGTGCCAGGCGGCAGAGGCAAGTCGTGCAGCGGCTAGGTTCTTGCGCATAACCCAACCTGAAGGGGGGGATTACAAATGGCAAAGAAAGCAGCTAAGAAGAAGGCAGCGAAGAAGGCGAAGAAGCGCTAGTCGCTTCGTCAGCCAGAAGATCGAGGGAGGCGCAGTCGCCTCCCTTTTTTCTTGTCCTACTGGCCGATCCAGGCCACGCCATCCCAGATCCGAATCCGTTCGATCGTGTCCCACTGCTGCAGGCGATCGACAACGTCCATGCCGGAAATGACCTGGCCGAACACGGTGTAGCGCCCGTCGAGGTGCGGCTGCGGTGAGTGGGTGATGAAGAACTGGCTGCCACCGGTGTCGGCCCAGTCGAGCGCCATGCCCACCGTGCCCCTCAAATACGGCCGCTGATTGATCTCGTCGCGGATGGTGTAGCCGGGCCCACCCTCGCCGTCGCCGCGCGGGTCGCCATCCTGCACCACGAAATCGGGCACCACGCGGTGCAGCTGGACGCCGCGGAAGTAGTTCTTGCTCGCCAGGGCGATGAAGTTGGCAACTGTGCGAGGCGCATCGATCACTGCCAGCTCGAACTGGATGGTGCCCTTGCTGGTGTCGATGTACGCCGACGGCGAGTAGCGCGGCGCCATCAGCGTGTCGATCGCGATGAGCTCGGGCACGATCGGCGCGGGTGCCGGCCGCATGCTCGACACCTCAGCGGACGGATCGAGCTGACGCAGTTGCTCAGCCGCTCGCAGGCGTACCGCCCAATCCTTGTCGGCGAGGCCGGCCACCAGCAGCGGGCGGGCCGCGGCAGGGTCGAGCGCGACCAGCGCCTCGAGCGTTGCGGCTCTTGCCACGTAGAGCCCGTCGCGCTGCGACAGCGACAGCGCTTCGGTCAGCGCGGCCGTCGCGCCCGGCGCTTTCAGCGTCGCCAGCGCACGCGCGGCCGCGGCTCGCACCACCTGATCATCGACCTTCAGCCGCGCCACCAGTTCAGGAATGGCAGCGGTGGCGCCAACTTTCCCGAGCGCGTTGATCACCGAGGGGATCACCCGCTGGTCGGCTTCCCGCATCATCGCCGTCAGCGGCGCCTCGCCGCGCTCCTTGCCCAGATCGCCAAGCGTGGTGGCCAGGGCGGCGCGCACCGACCAGTGCGGGTCGGGGTCGAGCGCAGAAATCGCGCTGATGAAGGTGTCGGGTTCGGTCCGGGCCAGCGCCTGTAGCGCCGCCGCGCGTACCGACGGCCACGCCGCGGAAACCAGGTCAATCAGCAGGTCAACCGCGCCGGCGTGGCGGAGCTGCCCGAGCGCCACGATCGATTCGAGCTGCAGGTTCTGATCAACCTTCGGCGATGCGATCAGCCGCATCAGCACCGGGGCGCCACGGGCGTCGCCCAGCAAGGCCAGCGCGCGAACCGCCTGGATGCGCACCGCCATGGGCTCGCTGGTGTTCTCGGCCATCGCCAGCAGCGACGTCGCGGCGCGCTGATCCTTCAGCGCGCCCAGGCCACGGACGGCAAACGCGCGCGAGAGCTGGCCCTCGCCGGACAACAGGGTCAACAAGGCCGGCACCGCGCGGGCGTCGTTGATGCGCTGCAGCGCGAAGGCCACGGGCCACCAGCGGCTGCGTGGCTGGCCGCTGCCGTCAAGTACTGCCGCCGCCAGCGCGTCGTATGACGACAGACGCACCAGCGCATAAATTCCCAGGCGCACGGCTTCCACCGGCGGCGCCTTGGGCGTGCCCATGTCGTCGGCGACCACGCCGTTCAAGGCTCCGGCGGCAACATGCGCGGTGACCATGGCGCCAATCGCCGGCGCCGCAGCGTGATGCCCAATCAGCCCGAGCGCTTCGGCGGCACGGCCCTGGATGTTGGGATCGCTGTCGGTGAGGGCGGCAGTCAGCGCCGGTGCCGCCGACGCATCGCCAATCAACCCCATCGCGAAGGCGGCCATCTGCCGCACTTCGAGATCCTTGTCGCCTTGTAGCAGCGCCGCGAGGTCCGGCACCGCTTCGGGCATTCGCACCCGGCCACTCGCCAGGGCGGCGCGCCGGCGGACGCGCGCCTCGGGATCCTGCAGCAGGGCCAGCAAGTCTCCACCACCGCCCTTGAGCTGCCGCTCGTCTTCGAGCTGCAGGATCCACCGCACCTTCTGGTCGTAGGCGGTGACCGGCGGCGGAGCGGTGACTTGCGGCGCCACCGTGGGCCTGCACGCGCTGGCGGCGAGCAACACGACGAGCGCGGCGAGCGCGCGTGGAGACAGCGATCGGGTCATAGGGAAATATGCCGTAGTGTGGCCTCGTCAATTCGCTCGCGCACGATGTTCACGCCAATGCCGGCCCCAGTGGGCACCGCAATGGTGCCGTCGGCGCTGATCTCAATGGCCGGCTCGATCAGGTCGGGCTGGTAGTACCGCTTGCTGGCCGCAATGTCGCCGGGCAGCGTGAAGTTGGGCAGGCTGGCCAGGTGGATGTTGTGGGCGCGGCCAATGCCGCTCTCGAGCATGCCGCCGTGCCAGACCGGAATGCCGTGGGCGGCGCACAGATCGTGCAGTTCGATCGAGGCCCGGTGCCCCCCAACACGGCCGGGCTTGATGTTGATAATCCGGCACGCCTTGGCGTCGATGGCGTCGCGGGCAATGCGGACGGTGTGAATCGACTCGTCCAGGCACACCGGCGTCTTGAGGCGCCTCTGCAACACCGCGTGATCCATCACATCGTCATAGTCGAGCGGCTGCTCGATCAGCAGCAGGTCGAACGGATCGAGGCGGGCCAGCAGGTCGGTGTCGTCCAGTGAGTAGGCCGCGTTGGCATCAACCTGCAGGGGGATGTGGCCGAACCGGGCGCGGATGCGCTCGACCGCCTCGATGTCCCAGCCCGGCTTGATCTTGATCTTGATGCGCTGGTACCCGGCCGCCAATTCGCGCTCGACCTTCTCGAGCAACTGGTCGTAGGAATCCTGGATGCCGATCGAGACGCCCGAGGCAATCCGGTCCTGGGTGCCGCCCAGCACCTTGGCAAGCGGCTGGTTCATCGAGCGCGCGTAGAGGTCCCATGCCGCCATCTCGACGCCGGCCTTCGCCATGTTGTGGCCGCGAATGCGGCGCAGCGCCGGGAACACCTCGCGCGGGTGTTCAAAGGATTGGCCTAGCACCAGCGGAGCAATGAACCCTGTGATGATGTGCCAGACCGTGTCGGTGGTCTCGCTGCTGTAGTAGGGATTGGCCTCGGCGACCGACTCGCCCCAGCCCTCGTGCCCGTCGCCTTCAACGCGAACGAGCACAAAGGTGCGATCGTAGGATCGCCCGAAGCTGGTCTCGAAGAAATGGACCAGCGGCAGGCGGCACAGGAACAACTCAAGCTTCTCGATCTTCACGCCTACAAACTATACTCGCCAGCGGAGTGGCCTTTCACTATCTCGCCATCGAAGGCCCGATCGGGGTGGGTAAGACGCGGCTGGCCGAACGACTGGCGTCCCGGCTCGAGGCCACGACCATTCTCGAAGACACCGAGAACCCGTTTCTCGGCGACTTCTACGCCGACCGGCCCGGCTCGGCGCTGCAGGCTCAGCTGTTCTACCTGCTCAACCGTCACCGCCAGCTCACCGGCAAGCGCCAGGCCGATCTGTTCCTGCAGACCATCGTCTGCGACTACGTCTTCGACAAGGACAAGATCTTCGCGTATCTGAACCTTGACGATAACGAGCTGTTCATCTACCAGCGCCTGTTCGATCTGCTGGCGAAGGACGTGCCTCCCCCCGACCTCGTCGTGTATCTTCAGGCGCCGACCGAGTTGCTGATGACGCGGCTGCGGGCGCAGGAGGTGGACCCGGACCGCGAGGCCCTGCCGCTGCCGGACGAGAACTACCTGCGCGAGCTGAACGAGGCCTACCAGCATTTCTTCTTCCACTACTCGGCCACGCCGCTTCTGGTCGTGGAGACCTCGGAGTTCGACCCCGAATCTGACGATGCGGCGCTCGACGAGTTGGTGAAGCAGATTAAGGGCATGGGCAAGGGCACGCGCTACTACGTGGCCCGCAAGTAGCGACCACCTTCGGGTGGGTCGTCTTTTTGGTAAGCTGGTCGGATATGGCTTGGTTCAAGAAGGCGCGCAAGCCCATCGCCACGCCCGAGAAGTCCAGCCGCGTTCCCGAAGGCCTGTGGGTGAAGTGTCCGGAATGCGACACCATCATCTACACCAAGGATCTCGTCAAGAACCTGCATGTCTGCGGCAAGTGCGCGCACCACTTCCGGCTGACCGCCACCGAGCGTCTCAAGACGCTGTTTGACGATGAGCGGTGGGAAGAGCTGGCGCCGAACCTGACCTCGAACGACCCGCTCACGTTCACTGACACCAAGCCGTACAAGTCGCGCCTGGCCAACACCCAGAAAGCGACCGGCCAGAAGGATGCCGTGATTGTCGGCGTCGGCCGCATCAATGGCATGGAGGCGATCGTCGCCTCGATGGAGTACAGCTTCATCGGCGGCTCGATGGGGGTGGTGGTCGGCGAGAAGATCGTGCGCGGCATCGAGATGGCACTCGACCGCAAGGCACCGATGATCATCGTGTCGTGCTCGGGCGGCGCTCGCATGATGGAAGGCGCGCTGTCGCTGATGCAGATGGCCAAGATTTCGGCGGCGCTGGCACGGCTGGATCGCGCGAAGCTGCCGTACATCTCGCTGCTGACCGACCCCACCACCGGCGGCGTCAC
>ENA-ORBV01009470-ORBV01009470.1-microbial-mat-metagenome-genome-assembly--contig:-NODE-9470-length-15967-cov-6.494965_pt1 | contig 15967 bp, 8 predicted proteins | sample MGYA00237777_ERZ505514 | MGnify/ENA primary metagenome ERZ505514 (study PRJEB26160, sample SAMN06269048) | microbial mat metagenome | isolation source: Oligotrophic lake microbial mat | place... | reverse complement strand
CGAGATCTACACCTCTCTATTCGTCGGCAGCGTCAGATGTGTATAAGAGACAGCTGGTTCAAACTGCCAGAAGTTCCTGCAAAAAAGAACATGCCCTCCCCCATCAGAGTGTTGTATTTTCTTGTTGATGTTCGGATGTTCTATTCTAACTTGTTGGCATCTTTAGTGTTCATCAAAGACACGTGTGTTTGTCCATGACGCACCATCAGATACATTTTCCCTGCCATTGCTACATCAGGGAGAGTTCTCATTTGTCTGGAAAAAGAGGTTCACCTTGGATTCTTCTTCATTTCATTCCTTCTTGTTTACTAAGATCAAAATCAGCCATCCTTCATTTTTTTACCAACACAGTCACATGCAGATTTTTTGACTCTTTGATGCAACATGACTTCCTTAAACACTCTGAATGAACAAGCATATCCCAGAAAACAATGATTTGCTTAGATCAAAATGGCTCTTGGATGTAACATTGCTTGTTCAAAAGTTGTGCTCTTCTGTGATCTTCTGCTTAAGTGGTTCAGAACATCCTATGAAGTTGACATTGCAAGCAGAAAATAAGCCTAGAAACATGCAGTTTCTGTGAACATGTGATTTTTAGTGGAGCCTCTACCATGCAACACTGATTGTGCAATGTCACATGACTTAAGACAATTACAGAAAGACTTAAGCAATGCTCTCCTGACCTAATTGATTGAGACTTGAATGAAGAGAGGAACAAAATTGAAACAAGCTGACCTTGTGCAAATTGCTCTGCAATCAGAAACAATGTCCTATGACACTGCACCTAACAATTTGTCATAACATTGGGAGCCTCTGCTTTTAACCAGTGTGACTAAATGGCGATCGACACATAAATCAATGTCACATGCTGTTTGTTGTGTCAAATCACAGTCAAACATCATGTTTCTCGACCTGCGTTAACAACTGTGAAAATCATCTTCAACTAGAATTAAGCACACAGAGCCAAATGGGTTAACCACTGCAAACACTTTGTGCAACATCTAACCACTCTAAAATCTATCTGCAACATGCTTGAAAGCAGGACTCCCCACAACAGCCTTTGCAAGTTGTGCCACATCGAAGAGCCATTTTGATCTTAGTAAACCATTCTTTGACGACCGTTAAATAAACCATGTCACATCAAAGGGCCATTTTTTTTCTCAGTAAACCATTGCTTTCTGAGAGATACTTATGAAATCAAAACCTTCTGTTTGGGGCACCACCAGCAGAGCTGCTAGTGCTGAAGTGTTAGCTAGCTAGCTATCCACGGGCTCCAGTCAGCAGTGCTCGAAACTCACGCACTTCGGAGAAAATTCTCGTGACTAAACCAAAAAGGAATCCCGAATGAACAACAAAACAAACAACAAGCAGCAATGACACGAGGATTTTTTTGTTTTCATGCAATCTTCTACACAGTTTAGACTCAACGAATCAAGCATCAAAGCAGTCGCCGCTCTGTCAGCTATTGTGGCATGCTTATTAGTGAGGCTAGTAGCAGAACGAATTCCAGGTTTTTGTTAGAGCTGCGGACGCGAGAGAACCAACTGAACGCCGGCAATTGACTCACCTCGTTGGGCCATTGTGACCTCTGTTCATCGGAATTTGCACTCCAGCTATCCAGAATGAATGTTCCTAGGCTTGAGTTGTCTGGCTGTGTCATTCATTGGAAAGGACGCAATTGTTAGCCGCGGATTAACATGGCATAGAAATTAAGGATGAAGTTAAGATAACAATCGACAACAAACTTACATGCCGCATCAGTCATCATTCAATTTGAACGGCGCATCCGACAGTATCTTGAATGCCTTCACCTTCATGGCATCTGTTTTGATCATCCTTTCGTCTTCCATCAAGCGCCGAATTTCTAATTCTTTGAGCAACTCTTTTCTTTCACTGATGGATGCTGGAATGATTTGTTCCTCTGGAACGCCGCGACACATCAATTCTGATTTCAAGTCATCCATGTTTCGCTTCTTCACGAGCTTACCATAAGGTATCAAACCAGACACTGCAGCCGTCTTTGTCTGTGGCTTGACGCGCTGCGAGACGTTTTGCTTCTTGTATTTGATCCCTTGCTCATCGACTCTTTCTTTCTTGTCTTCCATCCGTTCTAACTTGAAGTGTCCAGCCTTGAGAGAGTGACGGATCTGGGCAATTCGCGCGTCGTGCTGGTTGTCTTCTTGGTTCGATTGCCAAAGATTGTGCTGTGAAGCTCTCTTGCTTGCCGAATCTATCAGTCACTGTGTCCTACTCGAGGTGTAGCTCGTGTCATCGTCAATCTTCACTCTTGTGAGTGGTGTGTGAGACCGAATGATGGCCATGCAAGTGCGTTGTTCTTCCGATCTGTCAGTCGCTGATGCACATTTTGCTTCCTTGACACCACGTTCCACATGTTGTGCATGTGATGCTAATGCAAGATAGGTCTCATGCATGCGCAACTGAATGACTCCATGATCCTCGTCATCATAATCAAACGACCGAAAGTCAACACTTTGGTCAACAATCAACCGAGCTGCATCCTTGGCGTCTTCAGCATAGTCAATGCCCTCATCAACAATGTACTTGCGCAGAAATCGATCAAATAAGTTCAGATCGATTCGGTCGCAATCCTCGTGTACTTTGGATTTGAACTTGCATGTTCTTGAGCCAACAACACACTCAACATCATCCCCAAAGCTTGTTGGAAACTCGCGTCCAAGAATATGGGAACCAACAACCTTTGCGAGAGGGGATTCACTCATCAGTGCACACGGAAGGAGTGGAGCTGACAACCAACGCTTAAAGTGCTTGTGTAGCATGTCGTACGCTTGATGCAGGAAGACCTTTAGCTTATCAAGGTGTTTGGTGCGTTCCGATTCATCAGTCTTCCACAACGAGACAGCTTCGTGATACTGATGCATTGACCTTCCGCTCATCATGATATCTTGTAGGTCTCGGCTCATGAGGTAATAACGCGACACGATGTTGTGTGCTTGGAAGCCAAGAGTAGAGGTAAGGTCGACATTGGATTGCATCCAGTCAAAATGTTTGTTAAGGTAGCCCTTGTGAAAGCAACGAATCAAAGTCATGTCTACAAACATCTCTTGGTCTGACATCATGGCAAAGAGGTCGGATGCTATGCCGTTTGGAGTTGCCGTTGACGAATAGAGGTTGATGACTGTTTGACAAGCATGACATATTACCAAGTAATGATCAAACAAGTAAGAGCTGCCAACACCGAGGGTCCACCAACGAGTTAAGATGGGAGCTTGCATTTTTTCCAACACTGTCAATCGCCATTTCGATGCCTCGTCCACTGCTACCTTTTTAAAGGCTGTATGGAATGCGAGTACTTTGTTGTAACTTGTGTAGAACTGAAGTAGATTCTTCTCGTTTGCGCTCTTTGGATCTGTCATGGTGTCAACAATTCTTGGGTCGTAGGTAGCAACGAAATCACTTGACTTGAGGAGGATGTGTCTCCACTCATTGCCCTCGATTGATTCTTGCAGTCGACACGCAGTATGCAGCATCTGTGTTGCATTGATTTTGTCAAGAGCGCCTTCACCAAATGCCTCCTTTACTGCCGATGACAATTGTAGCTGCAAAGCATGAATGCAACAGTTGGCAACCAGATGTAAGTTGCTGTTGTAGTCCGCGATTATTATTCCCATTGGTTCCATTTGGTCGCGTAAATGTTCCAATACACCACCTCCGCCACTGTCTGTTGTTTGCCCATGGAGTAAGTTTGTTCCATCATTGTCGACCATTCGGAGTTTGTTAATGGATGCTTGTATTGCACTTGCACATTCGGTGGACGTCCCGCCGGAAGCGTCAATGTCCAATAGTTGAACATCAACCTTCGGATCGTCTTTGTTCCACCATGACAGGTACTTTACAAAATGTCCGATGCCTTTCTTATTACCCTTGTCACATGACAAATAAATCTTCTTGGTGCTAATCTTTCTTCCTAGCGACATGGTGTCACGGGCTGCTTGACACAGAGTGTACTTGCGGAGAGTCGCGTCTGATGGGCAAGACGTAGCAAATAATTTAACCGCGACACCGTTGAACAAACCAGTGTCCCAAAAGAATGCCATGATGATCAAGGGGATTATTACTTGTGCCGCGGACATTGCAAGGGATGGAACTGTCGACGTTGTTGTGCTCCACAAGGTCTGAGAAAACATGTTGTTGCAGTTGTGTTGTTTTGATTCAAGCTTGTCGCGGATAATTTGCAGCGTGTCACTGTCATTCCTCCATCGATTAACATGACTTTCATGTTCTAGTACATGAGACGATGGAAACTCAATTGTAAACTCTTGGCCATTGCTGCGGATAGTCTTTTTGGTCCAATTGACTTTCCTCTTGGGGGGCGACGGGGTAATTCCAATGTCCACATCTGTTGTCGAATCTTCCACTGCGTCATTTGTTGTTGTTTCATTTTCGGCTTCATCGGCAACGTCCTGCGTTAAAGCTTTTGCCTCGATGTGTAAATTATTTGATAGATGAGTAGTCACTGCTAACCAATGAGCATGCTTGGATGGTGGCACTTTATTTTCCTTAAGCTTCCATGCTTGGAAACATTGTAACTCCCTTGATTTATATTCGGATCGCTCCTTTCTTTTGATTAAGGTGTTGTTCCAACGTTGACATCCATCACAGTGATGCTTGTGATCTAGACCATGAATGTCATAACAATGATCACCAAGAACACGAGGACTGAACCTCAATCGTTTGGGGGCAGCGGGGGGATGTCAGAGGAAGGTTTAACATCGTCATCGTCATCAGAAATGCGACAAGAGCGGCGCCTTTTGTCATTGTCATTTCGTTTCGAACTGTCGTTTCTAATGACACTGCTACTCGACACAACAGACAGTTGACACGCATGCGCACTAACTAAGAATCAAAAACCGTTCAGAGTGCGAGTTGGCAGGCAATTCCCCTATGTGTGTAGCGTTGTATGTAGGCCAACCTGTCGTTGGAATGATCTTTGAATTTTTTGTTCTGTCTTAATCGCAATGCCGCAAAAAGTGAGGTTAGTTTACATCGTGCTACGAGTACCAAAAGGGTCTGTCCATCAACAATGAGAACCCTGATTGTGGTCATTTTGTCAAAAGAAACGGCTCCCAGAGGTACGGACACCCGGTGTACACATGGTTTTTGCTGACGTGTCACAACCTTGACCCTCACTTTCCCCAGCATAACACACATCAGATCGCATCTCGGGGCAGACGCTACTTGGATAGCTAAAAGCTACATTCACGTCTAACCTTTCTGACACTGTTATCTTTATAGTAAGATAGATCTTACATCATGAAGGTTAGACATGAATGTAGCCACTTGGTAGTTTAACAGCGGCACACCCTAGCTAGATTTAACGTGTGTATCGTCGTGTTAAAATTTAACGGTCAAATTTTCCCAACGCACGCGACGTTCGCGCACTACAATGAATGATGATCGATGGTAGCTGTGATCGCTCGGGTGGGCAAATTTCATTTCCAACAAAACTGAGTCTTGTGGGACTGCATCCTGCCTCTCATCGATATCTGGAGCTCCGGATGAAGATCCCGTCCTCTATCTTCATCTCTCCTACAGACTCAAGCTTTTCGTAGTTTTGACGAGCTTTCAATGGCACTGCAGTAGCTGCTGAACGTTTCGAATTGTGTGTCTCCAGACATTATCGGAAGTCATAATCTGAATGTGCACTCAACTGCTCCCAAGGGAGCCTAAATCTTCAATTCGTCGGTGTCGTTTTAAGTCGGTTGCACTGGTACTGTAGCAGCTATGAGGAAGTGGCTTGCTGCCTTTTACTAAGATTCTTATTGGATCGTTGGAGTATGCATGGCATGGTATATTTTATGGATCAACGCTCACCCAGACGGACTACCCTAAAACATGACGCTACAGATCCTACTCCTGTAACCCCTTTTGTTCCTGCTATTGCTTCAGCCCTTATAACCACTACTTATGAAAGATTTGACCTCCTGCTGCAAGATTTTTTTCAAGACACAGTACTGATGGCATCTTTGCATTCATGACTGCTTTGTTGCTCCTTCGTCTGCGAACAAGGATCTAAAGCATCGGATCGCCGCTGCAAATGAAAAGAAGCGAAAATTCAAAAAAGTGTCTTACATGTTGTTTCTGTTTATGGCGTGCTAGCCCTTAAAGCAACCATACTTAGTTGATGCCACATAGAGCAGAATCATATTATGATTTACCAAAACGGAATAATTATGCGAGCTGCATTTCTAAAGATACGCTCTCCTTCTCGTCCTTGTTGATCTGGCGCCTCTCCTCTGGCATCACATTCTCGTCGTAGTTGTCTGAGCTAGCAACCTCGACGAGAACATGACCCTGGCACAGTTAGTTTGGTGATCACCACCCGGTCGGCCATTCCGTTGCTTCCCTGCTTTCGCCATGAGATCCGGTTGAGAAATTATACACTTTTCGATATTGCTGACAACGACGCGATTGCGTTCAGCTATCGATTGGCTTTTTCCTATGGAATGGGTTACGCGACTGACTGACATGTTCGTCCCTGGCGTGCTCCGCGACTCTTCCTGACAACGTACTTCTCCTCGTAGGGTCTTCTCGTGCAGTGCACGACGAAGGGACCATGTGTTTCCATTGCTTTAATGTCGCTCATTTGTTGTGGGTGTGGGTTTTCCTTACGATTTTCAGAATTGCCCAAACGTTATTGATAATGCGGAAGTCGAAGCTTCCCTGATTCGATTCGTGTTTCGAAATCAGGGGAGTGAGATTGGCACGACTCGTGGCTCAAGCATACGAATGTGACAAAGCTTGCCTTTGATATGCAACCTGAGAGCAGCCGGCAAACGCTCAGCTCTTTCATTTTTGTCATTGGCTTTGATGTCCCTCCATTTGGGATCTTTCAAGAAACGGCAGAACCTTGCAGTGCTGCCGCAAGAGGCTTGCTTCGTTCCATTGCGCGGTCTTTTCCCTAAAGAAGGATGCATCCTTATGGAGTTCCGGTAGCATCGTCCAAGAAACCTGGCATGTATTTCTCGTAGACACTCGAGGCATATCTCTGAAATTCTTCCGGCTTTAAGGTTGCGGCGCCCTCGTCAATGGCAATCTCTTCCAAGATTTTGGCTGCTGCAAAGCTTATCGCAATATCTTCACCTCCCATGATTTGTCTTAGTCCTGCCTTGATTTCCTCCTTGGACAATTCACCATCTCCATTGGTATCCCAAGCATCAAAGACCGACTGCAAAAAGGATCCCGTGCCACCAATTTTATCCTTCAGTCGCTCCATATTTTCTACCGAAAATAGCCAATGGCCCCGCGTGCCTCCCGCGGCATTTTCCAAGGGAGGCAAGACCGAGTTGCCCTCGCTATCAAACCGGTAGACACAGGGAACCGAATTGGGAATGTGTAGATTGCTGATTTTGTCCTCGGGCACGTCATCAAGATGGGCCACCAGAGCACGAATGGTATTGGAGTGTGCGGCAATTAAAATGGTTTTTCCAGGCTTGACAGTCGGAAAAATCACGTCTTGCCAATAGTGCAAGACGCGGGCTTGACAGTCGGCCAAGGATTCGGTACGAGGTGCTGGGGGAGGCTGATAATGCTCATGATCTTCTTCCATGGGAGGAGGGGCGGCCCGAAATTCACGGCGCCACTTGGTCAATTGTTCTTTTCCGTATCGGGCAAAGAGATCCTTGTCATTTTTTCGTCGACCTTGAAGGCAACCATAATGTCGTTCGTTCAAAAAGTAGGACTGTATCGTTGGCGTTGGATCGCATCCCGCCGCCTCCAAAGCTAGCTGGCAGGTCCGACTCGCTCGGACCAATTGCGAGGTAAAGGCCAAATCAAAGTGTCGAAAGCCTCTCACTCTCAATAAATCTCCCGCTTCCATGGCTTCTCCAATACCTCGTGCCGTTAACTTGGGATCACTCCAGCCACTAAAGGTGGGCACGGCATTCCATTCCGATTGTCCATGGCGCAACAGAACCACCGTGCCCAAATCCTTGGGCGAGCTGGCTCCTGTTAGGCAGCGGAAGCTGGTTGGTAGGTTTGTTATTTCCAAGGCATATCTCCGCCACCGCCATGGTATTGGTCTGTGGCCCAGCCTGAACATTTTCACCTGGTATTGTATTACAGAGAAATAAAATAAGAAAGACATGAAAACTTAATAATTTGGAAGAAGATACGACGACGACGTAACCTCTTGCAATTGTTCTAAAAACTTAGCTACGACGTACTACCTAGCTACTAGTTATTGTTGCATGCTGTACGTACGACGTACCACGCAGATACCTTTTCTCGCTTGTATGACTTTGTTGTTGGTCGCTACTAACCGAAACATAGGGCTAGGGCTATCGTCGTGCCCAATCCATTCCACCAGGCCAGCAAGATCTTTTGCATTGCTGGATTACATGCATGGACGCTCCAGAAAAGTTTTCATTGGAGGAAGTCATTTCCCATGGAACAGAACCAACCAAACAAACAAAGATCATCCCAAGAAGAAACAATTGATAGGGCTGTCACAAGGACATGAAGAGTGTTGTGCAAACTCAAACATGACAAATGCAATTTGTTTTCTTCTGCTGGTCCTGATGATGAGCAAAATGCAAAGAAACAAAATGAATGACTTTGCAAAGCCTTGACCATGCCATGCACACTTAAACACAAGGCATGAAATGTAAAAGTGAGAAACAGAAATTGTGTCTTGGAATCAACCAAGAAAATGTGGTTGAGATGGTCATTTGAAGATGACATGCACGCAATTGCTGCTTCCATTGAGCAGTTTTCCTTTTGTCAAAGCAATTGTAGATAACACTTAGCACTGAGATTGCAAAACTTCACAAAGACACAGACAAGCAAGCTTTTTCATTCCACTGAGTACTTGAAGTTCTCGATGTGCACCAACTGACAACTTGACTTGAATTTGCGTCACACCAGCACACAGTCACCACACAATTTCTTCATTGTCAACATTTCACCGTTTGTTGTTTGCATGTGATTGCAATTGCTTTCAAAAAAGAATGCTCCGGATGAGTGTGATTTGTTGCTGTGTCAATGATGTCTCATGTTTTGCAATCAAATTGCATTTGGTTTGATTCTTGTTGCATGATGCAGTTGAATGCAACCAAAAACTGCCAACTGAAAAAGGATCAAAAGACCACAAAGATTCCATGCAGTTCTTCGACTTTGACAGTGCTTCCGCTTCAAGAAATGTGAGGTGAGGAAACAACATCCAACTAAGAAGCGGTAAACTGTAACCTGAGCTCTTAAGAAGGAACTTTTGTTAGGGTTTGCGCGCTGTTGCGTGTCAATCAACTCGGAGAAGAATTTTCAAAAGCATGACGATGACGTTGAAATCCAGAACTCTTGGTGCACTGTAGAGAACAAGCAGGAGAGGGTTGGTTCATGCAGTGTTCAAACATTGCATTTATTGGCCTCACTTCCAGATGCTACCAGGTGCTGACTTCCAAACTCCGAACGCACATAGGGCATTCATGACAACATAGAATTAGAGTCGTGGTCTAAGGAATTAATTACTGTACATAGATAGTTTTTCCTGTTTCGGGTCATGCAAAAGCCAATTGACCACCGGTCAAAATCGGCCTACTAGCTACTCCAATAGTAGCGGTAGTTAGCAGTCATTAAGGGATCTTTTTGTTATATCCGGAAATTTGTCAGGTACACAGTAGTCTTAAATGTATTTATAACAAGACTTTAACGCGTCCATCTACAGTGTCACATTCGATGACCTTGTCGAGTGATTCAGTGAGTGGATGAACACTTAGATGAACACTTAGTCAAGTAAGAATGGTCGGCTACCGGTACATGCCACTTACGAATGATTTCGATATATCCAGTGATCACCTAATCTTCGAGTATTTTGTGGTTAACAGGACGTTGAAATCGTTTCTCCCAGTCTCACAATAATAAAAAGCCTCCAAAACAAACATCAGTAGATCATCCATTCTCTCACCGTAAGAGCATCGAGAGCAACGAATCGAAATCAAATATCAAGTCGCCATGTCATCATCCAGATCCATCAAGAAGGATATTGAGGAAGGCCAAACGACTCGCACAGACGACAAAACAGAGGTCACTTTGACTAATAGGGAGTATGCAGCCCAGCAAATTAAAGTCCAAGATCTCAGAAAGTATAAAGGAAAAACACTGGGAGCAAGGGTGGATTCCTTTATTGCCGAGCACCCAGTCACAATGATCACCAAAAGCTGGTGCCCGTTCTGTGTAGAGTAAGTTTATTGGCATTTGCGCGCTTGAATTAGGTCAGGCTATCAGGCCGAGCACTGCCCTGGAACGAAAGCCTTGGCTAACACTGTACTATTGATCTCTTTTGATACTCTCTACAAAAACAGGGCCATTAGTTTTCTTGTCGACAACTTTAACATCAGTGTCTATACGCTGGAAGTGGACAGCCACGACCACGGAAAAGAGATACTCCAGCACGTTCAGAAAAAGCACAATCACAAGACTGTGCCACTCATCTTTGTGCAGGGCAAGTTTATAGGGGGGATGGATGAACTGACCAGCAGTCACAAGAGCGGGGAATTTCACGCCATGTTTCAAGATCTCATACCCGCAACAACACAAGCCGCCAAATGCGAATTGGAGATTGCCGACTCCAAATCGGCCGTCCAACCCCTCTTTTGGTATCCCGAAAAAGTCAACGCCTATGGAGTCCGCCATACCGGCGCTGTTACCTGTGTCATGGCCACGATATTGGCCGTCTTTTCCTGTACCAATGATTCTTTCAAATACATTGGGTATGCACTCTTTATCGACTTTGTGTTGCGCGTTCTGGGAGGATGTCGTCTATCGCCCGTGTCCATGATGGGAAGCATCTTGTCGTATGGATTGGAACCACTGCCACGAGCAGGACGACCGAAGCAGTTTGCAGCCATGTGTGGCACTATCTTTGCTTGTTTAGCGTCGCTCTTTTATATCATGCCCTTTGAGTACAGTGACATTGTGGGATCCGTCTTCATGGGAATGTTGGCCGTTGCCACGGGGATGGAAGGCTTTTTGGATTTTTGTGTCGGATGTCTCATCTTCAAGACGCTGGGGCAGCTTGGATTGCTATCCCAATCATGACGAGGAGACCTACTTACTAGATTTTAAAAAGCCTGAGGCCTACGTATATAATGCATTTTTTATTGCATGCCATCAACCGTCGAGTCCTTTACTTTTGTTAAGCTAGTGCTAGCGCACAATTGATGAATTCATGCTTCGAGTTGTTGTATCAAACGGTCGAAGTCCTTGGCCCTAGCATGTATGTTTGCCGGTACTTTTTGGTATAACACGCTGATCTAGTTGGTCACCCGTTTTGTATTTAAGCCTTGGGTTTGGTGCCCTCACCGCCACGGTGAGTAGCAAGATGATCCGTGGGTTGGCTCCCACCCACGGGTGGAAGTGTCTTTTGCCTGGCAACACAGAAGGCTCTCGCTGTGCAGAAACTGGTGGAGCACGCGGAGAGGCGTGTGGCAGTTACAGTTCTGTAGCTATGCCGAATGGTACCTTCTACCAATCATTGCATAGAATACAATAGTTATTGTGTTGGCTTGGAACGCATAGGATCTCCTACTACCGAGGCATATTGCCGAATTCCATGACCGCCATCCACATCCAATATCACCCCGGTGCAAAAGGGAGCCGTCAATAAATAGTAAATGGCATTGCCCATGTCTTGTGGTTGGCCAATCCTTTGCAACGGGAGCGAGGCCATGGTATTTGCAATCATCTTCTCCTTGCGCTCGGGAGGCATGTGATCAAATCGTTCCGTGTCGCAAAATCCCGGACTAAGACAATTGCAGCGAAGGCGAGGCCCCCATTCCAGCGCCAAGGATTTGGTGAGTCCCTCGAGAGCACCATTGGCAATGGCCAAAGGAGAGCAATTGATGCCGGGCCGGCGGTTCAATATGCCAGCCACAAAGACCACGCTGCCACCATCGTTGAGTTTGGTCGAGATGTGTTTTGCGCAGTGGCAGGCCGTCCAAAATTTGGTTTCCATCATATTTCGTGCGTCGGACGTTGGAAGGTCGACAAAAGGACCATGGGGAGCTCGACCCGCGGCAGAAATCACCAGACCATCCCAGATTCCATCCTCCAATCCTTGTGCAAAGGACTCGACAGCTTCCTCGCAGGTTGCATCCAAAACTTGTGTCTCGATGTGTGCCTCGGGTACCCGCCCCAGTAAATACTCTCTGGCCGTATCCAGCTTTTCTTGGGATCGACTCACCAGCATACATCTGCCTCCCTTTTCAATGGCCGCCAAGGCGGAGGCTTTGCCCATTCCAGAGCTTCCGCCCACCACAATCACGTTTGGCGGAGGGCCGGAGGAGGAGGAGGAGGACATGACGTGCGCCATGCTGGCGGCCAATGTGATGAGATGTATTAGTATTGAGCAGAGCATCCGCATGATGGATGAATTGAATTAATTATGGATCTTGGTTAGGTTGGGATCCGAAAGCTTTTTGCTTGAAGACCCGATTGGATTTTGGAAGGGAGCTGAGGGACGCTGGCTGTGAGTCTGATGAGAGTGAATATTCGTTCGAGGAGGAGGTCGAGATCTTTAAGAAAGAGAGCCTGATGAGTTGATCATGATGGGTTTGTTTTGTTGCTGATGGCTGTTTTTGCCTTCATAAAAGGCATCATTGATTCATGATCAGGACAAAGATCCCCCGTCAATCCTGTCTGCCCTTCGTCCTCCACTTCCTTACACAACTAATGAATCGCACATGTGAACGTCGATCGTCTTGCACAACTAATGAATCGCACATTTGAACGTCGATGTCGTTCCATCTTGTTCCGCCTCTACTGAGCAGTCAGGTGCTGCACGCTTCATGGCTGCTGGACCTAGTAGTACCGTAGTAAGTATTCTAACAGCTAGCTAGCACGCAGAATGATTGATTGACTCCCATCTCTCTTGCGCTAGCGTGTACATCTCCGTCTGACATGTCCACAAATATGATTGGAGAGGACAGTATTAAGCAATCAAAGTGAAATTCTATAAATTTGACAACTGGTGATCACACCCAACGGTCTACTAAAAGTTCAAACGTCCACGATTCTAGGAGCATCTCCATCTGAAATTTTCCCAAATGTGATGGGCTGGGACAGTGTCAAGGAATTTAGCAAGTAGCATTTGGATGTTTGATGATTGGTGAACACTCCAAACGGAAAACTAAAAGTCGAAACTGTCACGATTTTCATGGGACTGAGTTTTCCACGGTCCGTAAATTTTTCGAGATGGTCCATTGTCAACGAAAACTCCGTCAATGCCAAGAGCCAATTATTTACTTTCTTCATAACAATTTCCCGAGGCAAAACAAAAGAGAGCTCTGCAGTATTTGTATTGAACAGCAGGAAAGAATTCGAGCAACCATGTCGTCAAGCCACACCATCGATTACGCTGCCTACCCCAACAAGAAGCGTAAGGAGCCGGACTCTGTAAGCAGTGACAACGATGACATTTATTTGGAAGGATTCCCGGAATTGGGCATTGCGAGCAGTGGAGGCCATGATATTCCTTTGAAAACCTGCCCGGGCATGGTAGACAGTGGCATCCATGGCATGCTTCCCTTGAAAAGATGCCCGGAATGTGAGTCGAAGGACAAGAAAATCAAGGAGCTAGAGAAGGTGATCGAAACGCTCAAGGCACAGGCGAACGAAAATAGTGGATGCGATGATGACGATGACGATTTCAGCGATAGCGAGCTTGAAGAGCTTGACGCAAGCGATCCTTGGAACAGCATGTATTTGCAGTTGCGCGAGTATCGCATCGACAATGGCAACTGCAACGTTCCATCCTCGGCGGGCAAATTAAACATTTGGGTCAAGAACCAGAAACAAAGCTACAACAACGTCAGAAACAGTAAGAAAGGAAACAAGATTACTCCCGAACGCATTGCCATGCTTGAGGGCCTTGGAATTCATTGGGGAAAGAAATACCCTGCCCCCCCCTCTTGGGACGAGCAGTTTGCTGTCCTCCAGAAACGCAAGGAAGCCATGGGACACTGCAACGTCCATGTGGGCGGCAATAATCCCTCACCTATTGCCAAATGGGTGTCTACGCAGCGTTTCGAGTACAAGCTTTTCCGCAAGGGCCGTAATAGTCTTTTGACTTTGGAGCAGATCGGGCAGTTGAAGGATCTTGGTTTCAAATGGAAGAACTAGGTAAATTCGAGCTTTTGATTTGAATTGGAGCTTTTGCTGCGCCTGGCCCAGGACCGTGTGGACGGATACTTATCTAGTAGTCAGATCGTTATAAACTAAGACGTTATCTCTCGATAGATTATTTTGGCTTGTGTCTTCATTTCTCTTGTCACAACATATTTTTGCTAACGAGGCGTAGCAACTGAAAATCAGTTTTCGCTCTGCCCTTTCCCCCGGGGGCCGAGTGTGCTTCTGGCGATTTTTTTGTACTACACGAACAGCTAGCGAAGTGATACTTCCTTTAAATTCAAATTGACGCTTAGAAGGGAATATGTAAGTATATAGCTAGCTAATATGGCCGCAAATGACACATAAATCGGTTTTTTTTTTTCATGGATTCCAGCCAAAGCACACCCAGAGATCACGCTTTGTCTCTTTCTTTGTCACATGACTACAGCCTTGGGTTTCTTGGATACCTGCCGTCTCGGGCTGTCATTGCGAGCTGTAGTCGCCGGACGCAATCATAGCACTGAGTCCAGTCCCAACCGAAGCCTGTCGTGTAGGAAAGATGGGGGGATAATTTTTCTTGCTTCCGATGGGGCATGTATCTACACTTGCCTTGGTGGATGCAGCGGTGTTCATTGTAGTTGCTGTCGAAGGCATTTTGATCTCATATTTGAGAAAGGGTGCATCTAAAGGAACAAAAGCCTTTCGAGTAGGGAATGTCGGGGGATAATTCTGCTTGCTTCCAATGGGACATGTATCTGCGGCAGCCTTTGTGGGTGCCACAGTGTTCGTTGTCGTGAAAAAGGCTTCTGTCGAGGATATGTTGATCCCATAGGGGCCATAGGAGCTTTGTCTCGACGGGTATTTGGGAGAGGTGGCGTCAAGTGGAAGAGGAAACGCTGGGACCTCTTGGCTTTGCCATCGATCATCGTAATGGTTCTGATGGTCATCCTCATGGTTGCGGTGATGATGATGATGATGGTGGTGGTGGTGGTGGTGTTGCAGGCGGCGGTGGTCGGAACTCGTATTCATCATGTCTATAAACTGATTGACGAAAGGAAGGGAGGGGGGCATTTTTGGTGGAGGAGACAAAGTAGGTTGAATCGAGGAGGGTCTTTTTTGTCGGGAAATTTATGAGCAAAGCCTGAAACGGTGAAGAAAGAGTCGCCGAGAGTAGTGTCATGTCGAGCATTCCAGTATCAGACCACTTGTCTACCTAGTAGTAGCTAGCTTCTAGTAGTAGAGAAGTGGTTTTTCCGGTAGGCCTTAAAATGTGGTGTCAAACTGTTCATTTTGTCCGTACCCTACTAATGTACCCAATTGTACAGTCGTACTATGTAGCTACAGTTGCTACTACAAGTACGAAGTAGTACCCCAAAGTCAGTTCACGGCTTTCTTGGTAATTATCGTCCCAATTCTGTACAGAGTACGTTTTTTCCAATTGGAGTTCTTTGGAAGCCTGCTGTTATCTCCGGCCAACATACTCAAACTGCTGGCTGGCATTCGGAATCAATGACTCCGTGTTCACACCTACCGGACATCACTGGGAAAAAGCGAACTGGCGACTTGATGCCGATGTTCTCTGCGCCTACAGGACTCTTAAAAAATTCAGCGCAGCAATGGAATTGCCCCCAACTAGTCAAGTGGGGTCTATCCAAATTTTATTGAGGAAAAGGGACTAAAAATGGCGTGGTTGTATGTGTGCATGTGTGTATGTATGTCACATAAGGGAAGGTGCCCCTAGGACAGTGTTGATTTAAAAAAAGGTGCCAGTGAGACAATGCTCACATAACAAAAGGTGCCAGTGAGACAGTGCTTAAATGTGGAA
>ENA-ORBV01009469-ORBV01009469.1-microbial-mat-metagenome-genome-assembly--contig:-NODE-9469-length-15968-cov-3.914291_pt1 | contig 15968 bp, 8 predicted proteins | sample MGYA00237777_ERZ505514 | MGnify/ENA primary metagenome ERZ505514 (study PRJEB26160, sample SAMN06269048) | microbial mat metagenome | isolation source: Oligotrophic lake microbial mat | place... | reverse complement strand
CGATCACCATCGTGCCATTGCGCGCTAGCAGGCCGAGATAGGGATTGAGGTCGTGCTTCACCGGCACGGTGTTGAGCAGGAAATCAAAACTGCTCCTGTGCGCTTTCATCTGTTCACGGTCATTCGAGACCAGGACATCCGACACGCCGAGGCGGCGGGCGTCCGTGCGCTTCTCCGGCGAGGTCGTGATCATCACCACTTCGGCGCCGAGGGCGACGGCAAACTTGATGCCCATGTGGCCAAGGCCGCCGAGACCGATCACGCCAACCTTGTCGCCCTTGCTGACAGCCCAATGCTTCAGTGGCGACCAGCTGGTGATGCCCGCGCAGAGCAGGGGCGCGGCTGCGGCCGGGTCCAGCTTCTCCGAAATCTTCAGCACGAAGGCGTCGCGCACGACGATTTGTTTCGAATAGCCGCCATAGGTCGGCCCCCCGATCACGGGCTCGGTGCCGCCATAGGTGCCGACCGAGCCTTTCTCGCAATACTGCTCGTCGCCGTCGTGGCAAGCGGGGCATCTGAGGCAGGCGTCCACCAGGCAGCCGACGCCGACCGTGTCGCCTACTTGGAACTGGCTGACGTCGCCGCCGACTGCGCTGACCGTGCCGACGATCTCGTGGAACTCGGCGTGGGCGGGGCCGCTGGCCGGAATCGGCGCCAGGCCGGCTTCGGCCAGCAGCTCGCTCAGGCGGGCCTGGGCCCACGACGGCGTGCTGGGGTCGCACAGTTCGAGAATGCCACGCGAAAAGGTGCACAGGCGTTCGAGGACGCTGGGCATCGGACGCTGCGGCCCGTCGAGACGCGGGCGCGGCGTGCGATTGGGCTGCGCGCCTTCAGGCGGCCGGCCACGCTGGTCCCGGCCATCGCGGGGATCGCGGCCGTCGCGCGATTCGCGACCATCGCGGATACCGTCGCGCGGCGGGCGCCCGCCATCGCGCTGGTCGCGGTTGCCCTCGCGCTGGTCGCGCGGTTCGCGGTTGCCCTCGCGCTGGTCGCGCGGTTCGCGGTTGCCCTCGCGCTGATCGCGCGGTTCGCGGTTGCCCTCGCGCTGGTCGCGTGGTTCGCGGTTGCCCTCGCGTTGGTCGCGCGGTTCGCGGTTGCCATCGCGCGGCTCGCGCTGGTCGCGATTGCCGTCGCGAGGCTGGCGCTGGTCGCGCGGTTCGCGGTTGCCGTCGCGCGGCTCGCTGCGCTGATCGGGACGGACGTCGGGCGCGGCAGGGACGGCACCGTCATCGACGGGAAGGGCGGCAGCAGCCGCCTCACCGCCTTCGCTGGGGACTCCGGGCGCGCCCGGCGCCTGGGGGATCGGCTGCCCATGCTCGTCGAGTTGGACCCGACCGCCGCGCCGGCGGCGACGACGCCGACGGCGACGACGCTCGCCCGGCTGACCCGGTTCACCGCCCTGACCAAGACTGGCGGCATCGAGCACGTCGGGCTCGCCGTCATCGTCCTCGTCATCGTCATCCTCATCGTCGGCGTCGGTGCTTTCCACGGCCTGTCTCGGGGCGGGGGAAAGGAACGCGACGCTGGCAGCGTCGATCACTTCGGGTTCGGCGCCGGCATTGGCGGCCATGGACAGCGCCGCAGGCGGTTCCGGGACGGCATCACCGGCCAGGAGGCGGTTCGAGACCGCTTGGGCCAGGGCGACGATCAGGTCGTCGCGGCCGAGCTTGCTGCGGTTCTGGATGTTGTGCTCACCGGCGAGCTGGCGCAGATCCTTGGTCGACTTGGTCGACAGCTCGTTCGGTTCTTGGGATTCTGACATGGATGTTCCTGGTCGGGAGTGAGGGCGCGGAGGCGACCCGACGGAACCCACGGAAGCTGCGACATGCCGGTGACCAAGCCACCACCCGCGGCGTCACAGGACGCACGCCAAGCGAGGAAAGCTGGGATACACGGCTGACGGGAGACATCGTGAAGCGGTTTCCATCAGGCCCATCCGGGCCGAGGCGCCACCAGAGCCTCTGGCAGGCGAAGGGGTTATTTAAACACCAACCGGGTCGGACACAAGTCTGCTTCGCAGACACCGTCGGCTGGCAGGTTGCCCCTCCTTCTTAACCTAAGTCCCTGCTGGGACACTCTCGCGGGGATGTGGGCCCATGATGGGATCCGTCACCCTTGCCGAGGTGGGCCTTCCGCCATAACCCCCGCGATGCCCGGAGAACCCACCCGTCGCCCGCTCTCTACGCGCCATTCGGGCTGGGCCACGAGCTGCGCGGCTTGGCTGGCGCGACGTGGCGTGCGTCCGAACACGATCTCCGCGACCAGCGTGATCGCGGCGCTGGTCGCGGGGGCCGCCCTGGTCGGCACCCGGTATCAGACCGGATGGCTCGCGAGCGGCCTTTATCTGCTGGCCGCCCTGGCCATCCAGGGACGGCTGCTCTGCAATCTCTTCGATGGCATGGTGGCGGTCGAGCACGGCCGGCGCACGGCAGCGGGTGAGGTGTGGAACGACCTGCCCGACCGCATCGCCGATGTGGTGATCCTGGTCGCTGCCGGGGCCTCGATCATCGCCTGCCCGTGGGGGCGGGATCTGGGTTGGCTCGCGGCCGCCCTGGCGCTGATGACCGCCTACACGCGCGTCCTCGGCGGCTCGGTCGGCTTGGCGCAGTCGTTCGTCGGGCCGATGGCCAAGCCGCACCGGATGGCGGTGCTGACCGCCGCCTGCGTCCTCGCCGCCCTGCTCCATGCGCGCGGCTGGGACGGCTGGGTGATCGCCGGCGCGCTCGTCGTCATCTGCCTGGGTGCGGCGTGGACCTGCGTGCGGCGCACGCGGGCGATCGTCGCCGCGCTGGCCGAGCGCGCTGCGACGACACCATGATCGCCGGACTGATCCGGCTGGTCACCGGGGTTCGCGCGCGTTGGATCGGCTGCGAACCGCTGACGACGCACCAGCGCATCTACTTCGCCAACCACACCAGCAATCTCGATCTTCCGGTGATCTGGGCCAGTCTGCCCGACGACCTGCGCGCGCGGGTGCGCCCGATCGCGGCGCAAGACTACTGGGAGCGCGGCCCCCTTCGCCGCTGGCTCGCCCATCGCGTGTTCCGCGCGGTGCTGATCGCCCGCAGCGGCATCACCGCGGCGAACAACCCGCTGACGGCGATGGAGGCCGCGCTCGCCGACGGCGCTTCGCTGGTCATCTTCCCCGAGGGCACGCGCAACCAGGACGACGAACTCAAGCCGTTCAAGGCCGGCCTCTGGCATCTCGCACGCAAGCATCCGGAAATCGAGTTGGTGCCGGTCCACCTCGAGAATCTCAACCGCATCCTCCCCAAGGGTGAAGTCATCCTCATCCCCCTGCTCGCCCAGGTGCGCTTCGGCGCGCCGATCGCCGTGGTCGAAGGCGAGGACAAAGACAGATTCCTCGCCCGCGCGCGCGCGGCGGTGGCGGCGCTGGCCGAGATCGACGAGCTCGCGCCGACGGAAGCGACGCCATGAGCCTTCCCGCCGAGGGCCTCGTGACCGATGCCACCTGGCTGACGCTGGGCGTGCTCGGTCTGCTGCTGGTGGCCACCGTGGTCGGCGGGGTGCTGGCCCGGGTCGTCACCAGCGAGGGCGCGCGGGCCACGGTTGCCAACCTGCGCGAGCGCACCCGCGCCTGGTGGTGGATGTGCGCCATCTTCGGCGGCGCGCTCGCCGGTGGAGCTGGGTGGTCGGCGCTGCTTTTCGCGCTGGTCTCGTTCGCGGCGCTGCGCGAGATGGTCTCGATCAGTCCGACTCGCCGCGCCGACCACCGCACCCTGTTCTGGATGTTTTTCGTCGTCGTCCCCCTCCAGTACGTGTTCGTCTGGATCGGCTGGCAGGGCATGGCGATGGTCTTCATCCCGGTCTACGCCTTCTGCTTCGTCGCCATCCGCAGCACGCTCACCGGCGACCATCGCGACTACCTCGCGCGGGTGGCGCGCCTGCTCTTCGCCCAGACCATCTGCGTCTACTTCATCAGCCACGCGCCGGCGCTGCTCGCGCTCGATATCCCGGGCTACGCCGGTGGCAACGCCACGCTGCTGTTCTTCCTGGTGCTGGTGGTGCAGCTCAGCGACGTGTTGCAGTACGTGTGGGGCAAACTCTGCGGACGTCACCGCATCGCGCCGCACCTGAGCCCGAACAAGACATGGGAGGGCTTCGTGGGAGGCGTCGTCAGCGCCACCGCGGTCGGCGCGGGATTATGGTGGGCGACACCATTCGCTCCGCTGCAGGCAGCCGGGATGGCGCTCGCGATCACCCTCATGGGCTTCGCCGGCGGCATCGTCATGTCGGCGATCAAGCGCGACGCCGGCATCAAGGATTACGGCGACACCATTCCCGGACATGGCGGCATCATGGACCGAATCGACTCGCTGTGCTTCGCCGCGCCGGTGTTCTACCACCTCGTGCGCTTCTACGTGGGCTGACGGTCCGGCTGCGCAGCGTCGCGGGTTGCTCCTGGAAGCGTCGGTCGAAGCCCTTCGAATGCCGACCATGACCAGCGAAGCGCGCGTCACGCCCGATGATTACTTCATGGGCATCGCCATGGCGGTGCGCCGGCGCGCCAACTGCCACGGCAACCGGGTCGGCGCCATCGTCGTGCTCGACGGGCGGATCATCTCCACCGGCTACAACGGCACCCCGGCCAATATGCCCAACTGCCTGGATGGCGGCTGCCACCGCTGCGCGCATCGCGGCGAATACCCATCGGGCACCGGCTACGACCTGTGCATCTGCGTGCACGCCGAGCAGAACGCGCTGCTCGCCGCCGCGCGCTTCGGCATCGCCGTCGCCGGCGCGAACATGTACACCACCATGCGCCCGTGCTTCGGCTGCTCGAAAGAGCTGCTGCAGGCGCGCATTGAGAAGATCTGCTACCTGCACGATTGGCGCTACCCAGATCCGACCAAGCACGGCGAATACGAGCGCATCCAGAAGCAGTTCAGCGGCGGCGTCCATCGGGTCGCGGTCGATGATCCGCAGGCAGCATGGGCGGTGTCGACCTTGCGCTCCGGCGGACCCCGAACGGCGCCAACGACCGATGAGACGGGACACGGCGCGCCCTGAACGCCGGGCAGAGGCCGGACTGGTCTGCTCGGGCGCCGTGGTTAAGGTAAACGGCCATGGCAGAGACCCTGCTCAGTGAGATCCGCCGGCGGCTGGTCAGCGACCCATCCTGGCGGCATTTCGTCGGCGATGGTTCGGCGTGGCTGTGTCCCTGTTGCGCAACCGGCATCCACGCCGAGCACGCCACGCTCGGCAGCCTGCTCGGGACGATCGCCGACCATCTCGAACTCGCCTGTCCGGCCTGGCATGCCGGTGGGCAGTGGCCAACCGACGAGACCCTGCGCCAGCGGCGTGACGAGGCCGAGTTCGCGTTCCGCCTGGCACAGGATCCCGCCTTCCGCATCAGTGGCAGCGACGGTTCCTGGATCTGCCCCGGCTGTCTGCAGGCGCTGCCCAAGGTGACCACGTCGGATGATCGCCAGGCCACCGTCCTCGCCCATCGCGACGTGTGCGAGGCCCTCGCCGCTTGGCGGATCCATAGCGTGGCCGAGGTGGCAGCCAGCCCCCTCGCCGCCGAAGGGCTGCGTGCCCCCTCTGGCCCGGCGGCGGCTCCGGCTCAGAGCGAGGTCCAGCACGAGCTTGGCCAGGCGCGCGCCCTCCAGCTGCAGCTCATGCGCCACCCTCCGGCGCTGCCCGGTTTCCATATCGCCACGTACTACGCGGCATGCACAGAACTGTCGGGAGATTTCAATCAATTCGTCCGCCTCGGCGATGGCCGGCTCGCCTTCGCCCAGGGCGATGTCAGCGGGCACGGGGTGCGCGCCGGTCTGCTCATGGCCATGGCCAACAAGCTGGTCGAACTGTTCGCGACGCAGGGCCTGGATTCGCGCCAGACGGTGATCCAGCTGCACCGGGCGATGGCCAACGATCTCGGCGGCGGCGGGAGCGGCAGCTTCATCACCATGGTCTACGCCGTCCTCGATCCCGTTCGGCGGCTCGTCACCTGGGTGCGCGCGGGCCATAATCCCGCGCTGGTCTGGCGGGCGGCAAGCGGCGCGATCGAGGTGCTTACCCCCGCCGGCATGGCGGTCGGCTTCCCGGGCGAAGAACTGTTCATCGCCAAGCTCGCCGAAGAGCGCACCCAGCTGCACCAGGGTGACGTCTTCCTGCTCTTCACCGACGGCATCACCGAGGCGATGGGGCACGAGGACGAGCAGTTCGGCGACGACCGCCTGCACGCCGTGATCAAGGCCTCCGCCGCGCTCGGCCCGACCGCCCTGATCGAGGCCATCGTCAGCGCCGTCACCGCCCACCTGCGCGGTCGAGCGAAGGATGACGACCACAGCCTGATCGTCCTCGGCGTGGATAGCTGAGCCGATCTGCTAGGAGCCTGTCGGGGATAGCGAGCGTCGCGCTGGCTCGGTCTCGGACGGCATCTCCTGCGTGTTGGCGAAACGGCCAGGTAGCGGTGCTACCTTGGGCCGTTTCGCCGCCTTGGAGGTGCCATCCGATCCACGTCGCCAGCCTCGCTCGCTATCCCCGACAGACTCCTAGTGATAGAATCCGTAGGCGCCCGCCGCCGCCTGCAGCGTCATGCCGCCGACGGCGATCGGCTGGCCGAGGATCAGCGGCTTCCAGGTGGTGCACTGCGGAACGATCGACCACAGCCAACGCCCGGCGCTGCGCCCGATCAGCAGCTGCACGCCCGGCGCGAATCCTGGCAGGCAGAGTTCCGCCCCCGCCCCACCCACTCCCAGGCGGTGACGTACCAGGGCATAGGCCAGTTCCGGTCGATTGCCGACGCGCTCGATGGCCAGAGCCGAGACGGCCGACTCGGGCACCGGCGTGCCCGGCACCCCCGGCAAGCGCGCCGACAGGGTCAGCAGGCGCAGGTTCAGATCGATCACGCCGGCGAGTTGCAGACGGTGCTCTCGCCGCGGCAGCACCGGGGCTTCGCCGTTGGCAGCGAGCCGGACGCCATCGAGCCAGGTGCCATTGGCGGCGCCAAGATCGCGCAACGTCGCGCCGCTGTCGCCCAATGCGAGCGCGCAGTGGCTGCGGCTCAGCTGCTGGCTTTCGCTCAGGAAGAGCTGTTCTGGATACTTGCGTAGGCTGAGCAGCACTGGCGGCTTGGCGAGCTTGCCGAGCTGCACCACGCCGAGCAGATCGGCGGCGAACAGGTGGAGGCCCAGGCCCGAACCGTCGGCCGCTGACAGCAGAGCGAGCCACTCGCCGGCGTAGGCGTCCTCGATGCGGCCGACCAAGGTCGAGGTCGGGATGGGCGTCAGCGCAGCATGCGCCGCCTCGGCCAAGCCCTGGTCGATCATTCGCCCGGTCGTCGGCGCGGGCGTGTTCAATACGGCCTCAGCACCGTGATCGAAAGCGACGGCGGCCAGGCAACGGGCGAAGGCGAGCGCCGCCCGCGGATCGCCCGGCCGGGTGGCGAGCGCGGCGCGGGCATAGGGTTCAGCGGCCAACGGCTGGTCGGCCAGCGCCTCGGCGCGGGCGATCAGGGTCTCGAGCGGGACGAAGCCGAGATCGCCGCGATCGGTCAGCTTCGCGATCAGGCGCAATGCCGCGCACGAGGAGGCGCGGGCCAGCGCGATGACGCCGCCCAGGCTGGTCGCGCCATCGATCGTGGCGAGAACGGCGCGCTCGGGCCACCAAGCATATTCAGTGCGCGCCGATTCCGCCTTGATCGGGTCGAGCACCGGCAGCGCCCAGGGACCCGGTAGCCGCCGGTGCAGTGCCGTCCATTCATCGAGCTGGCGCGCGGCCTCCATCAGCAGGCGATTGAGGTTGATCGTGAGCGGCCGCAGGCGGGCGATCGCCACCGCAGCCTCGGCGAGGGCATCCTGGCCATCGTCGCTGAGGAAGGTGAACGCCCCCGCATGCTCAAGGAATCGGCGGGTAATGGCGTCGAACAACTGGGCAGTCAACTCCTCGACCAGGGCCGCTTCGGCAACCAGCCCTTCGCGCGACAGCGAGGCGAGCCGTTCCGCCGGCGTGCCCTGCCCGGCGAGCCGGGAACGGATGCGGGCGAGATCGATTCCAGGCACATCGCAAAGCCGCTCGGCCAGTTCGCTCAGTTCGGCCTCGCCGGCGAGCAGCCCAGCGGGTTCGCCATCGAGGACGACCAGGCCCTGGGCGACGCCGCGGGCATCGCACATCTGCAGCACGCCGGTGGCCTTGACGCGCGACAGCGTCTGCAGCACCTCGTTCATCGGCACATCGGTGAATTCGCCGGCGAGGCTGATCCGCCGCCGTCGTGGCGCCGTGCCGGGGCGGGGTGTGCGCAACGTCGATGGTGCGCGCTCGCTGTTATCGGCGACGCTGCTGCTGTGGTGATTCGACGTTTCCGAACGGCTCGCCAGGCGCGCGCGCGCGGCGAGCAGCACTTCGCTCAACAGCTTCGCGGTCGGCCGGCGCGATGGTTCCTTGGCCAGGCAGGCGTTGATCGCATCCACGCTCGCCCGGTCGAGACCGGGTACCAGGCCGCGCAGATCGGGCGGCGGCTGCGACACATGTCCATGCATGACTTCGGGCGAGGCGCCGATGAATGGTGGACGTCCGCCCAGGCAGGCGAAGAGCACGCATCCCAGCGCATAGACATCCGAGCGGATGGTCCAGTCACCGGCATCGAGCACCGCTTCGGGGGGCATCCACGTGCAGTCGCCATCCGAGCGCACGATCGTGCCCATGATGGTGAAATCCGACGTTTCCGAGCTGCGGGCCTGGAAGAGGTTGCCGAGCTTGGCGCCGCCGTCGGCGCTGACGATGATCGCGGCGGGAGAGATGGCGCGGTGGACGAGACCGAGCCGGTCGAGTTCCGCCAGGGCCCCCGCGATCTGCGCGCCCAGACCAAGGGCCTGGGTCTCGGCGAGGCGACCACCGTAGAGCCGCAGGAGGTCGGAGAGATCGCCGCTCTCGGCGTATTCGACCGCGAACCACAGTCCGCCATCCGCGAGTTCGCCACTGCCGAGCAGGCCGACGATATGAGGATGGTTCAGCTGCCGGCAGACTTCGAACTGGCGCAGGAAGCGACGCCTGGCCTCGGCCGGCGCCAGCGTCGCCCCGGCGCCCAGCCCAGCTGCAGGCAGCACGCGCAGCAGCGCCAGCGGCCCCGACCCATCGCTGGCCAGCCACGCCTCACCAGCGGACCCGTCGAGCAACCGTGCCTGCGGGCGCCAGGCGCCAAAGGTGGCGTCGGGTGAAGCGAGCAACGAGCCGAGGCGTCCGGCGAGCTGGCCGCCGGGTCCTTCCGGACCGGCGAGGAATTGCGCCAAACCCGCGACATCGCTGACGCCGGCAGCGGCGGTGACGAGACGCTTGCTCATCGCCGGATCGATGAGGCGGCCGCGGCGGGCGGCTTCGACCAGGGCACGGACGGCTGGGCTCATGGGGTGGGTATTTGCACGCTGGCGGCGATGCGCAGACCGACCATGCGCGAGCGGGCTCCCGGCGCCAAGGCGACGCGATTGGCGGCGCGCAGGGCATCGGCGGGATCCGCCCACGATCCGCCGCGCACCACCCGCTGGTCGCCACGCGCCCCGACCCAGTTCTCGGCCGGCTGGGTGGGATAGCGGTCGTAGCGGTCGGCGCACCACTCCCAGACATTGCCGTGCATGTCATGCAGCCCGAGACGATTGGGAGCCAGCCGACCGACGTCGCGCGTGCCATCGATGGGCGCGAGCCAGGCCAGTTCGGCGAGCCGGCCAGCGGGCAGCGCGCCCTGCGGTCCGTGGAAGGGGCCGCTGCTGCCGGTGCGGCAGGCGAGTTCCCACTCGGCTTCGCTGGGCAGGCGCGCGGAAAACCCCGGGACCAGCGCCGCCAGGCGGGCGCAGAATGCCTGTGCCTGATCCCACGACACGCAGTCGACGGGGCGCTCGGCCGCGACGAACGTGCTGGGATTGCTGCCCATCACCGCCTGCCACAGACGTTGGCGCACCTCGGTCTCGGCCATCCAGAAGGACTGCCGCAGCAGCACCGTCGCCGGGCCCTCGTCGGCATCGCGGCCGCGTTCATCACTGGGGCTGCCCAGGGCCACCGGGCCGGCGGCGACATGGCGCAGGCGGAAACGTTGCCCGGCCGCCGCGACCTCGACCCACGGCCCGGCGTGATCGTGTCCGCCATCGACCGCCCAGCCCGGCCGCGGCGGACCGGCGAGCGCGCGCGTGCGTTCGCGCCACGCCGCGATCTCGGCGGTCTCTCCGACCATGGCGGCGAGGGCGGAAAGATCGCCCGCCGCGCCCGGCGGCAGAACGGGTTCGGCCAGCGCGATGGCGAGGTGCCGGCGCAGCCGGACGATGTCCGCCACGCGCGTGCTCCAGCGCTGCACCTCGGGATCCGCCTGACCAACCAAGGCGACGCGCAGGTCATCCAGACTGGCCAAGCACGCGGGCGACGGGTCGGCGACGCCATCGAGATCCACGCACGCCGCGCGCGCGGAAGCGATGCGTTCGAGCTTGGCGCCCCAGCGCTGCCCATCGGCGTCGCCCACCGGCGTCAACGCCACCCAGCGCGCATGTTTGGCGTGGGCCTCGGTCGGTTCGCTGGTGAGGCGATCGAGACTAGCGAGCACCTCGGCCAGACGCAGGAGTTCCTCGCGTTGGCCGAGCAGCGTCTGGGATGCGAGGTCATCCACTCCGGCGATGGCGACGAGCGCGGTCGCGGTCTCGCCGGCCGTGGCCCCGCGCAAGGTGCCGGCCGTGGCGTGCGCGGCGAGGGCGAGGCGCAGACTCTCGACCTCGTGCGCTTCGTCGTCCAGGCGTTGGCGCCACGCCGCCAGCTCGCTCTCACCCGCGGCGCGGCGCGTGGCCAAGGCGGCGACGGCAGCAGTGGCGGCAGTGCGCTCGCTCGGATTCAGACGGCCGGACTGAGCCAGGCGCCCGGCCGCGGCGTACAAGGCATCGATGTCGCGGCGCTCGGCGGCGACACGGCGCTCCCAGGCGACCAGGCGACCGTCGTCGGGGCTGACCTCGGCGCGGTAGGTGCCGAGGAAGCGCTGGGCGGCAACCAGCCGGTCAAGGCTGAGCCCATCGCTGGGATCGAGCAGTCCCGCCAACTCGCCGCGCAAGACCGCGACCCGCTGGGCGGTGGCCTCGACCTTGGCTTCCCAGGCACGGCGCTGGGGATCTTCTGGCGCGGTGATGGCCCGACAGGCGGCCAGGTCGCCAGCCAGTTCCTCGACCAATGGCAGGTTGGGCTGATCGACGCGATCGAGACGCGTCAGGCGGGCGCGCAACCCGGCCAGACGATCGTTGAAGGTGGCGAGGACCGCGCTCCAGCGGGTGGCCACCGCATCGTCGGCAACGCCGAGCAGCGACCATTCCGCCAGGCTGGCGACGAGACGTTCGGCCCGCGGTTGGATGAGAGTGGCGGTGGCGTCGTCGAGCGCGGTCAGTTCATCGCGCAACTGGGCGACCCGCTGGTCGCGCTGGGCGAGGATGCCGCGCCAGCGCGTGGCGTCGGCATCATCGGCGGCGACCAGCGGGTCGAGCCTGAGGCTCGCGGCGGAGAGGCGCAGGGCCGTGGCATGGTTGATCAGTCCCGGGCGATCGAGTGCCGCCAGCTCACCGGCCAAGCGGGCGATCTCGTCGCGTGTCGCGGCCAACACCGCCTCCCAGCGCTGCGCGGAGGGTGCCGATGGTCCGACTTCGGCGACATAGGCGGCGAGGTCGGCCTCGGCCGCACTGCGCTGGCCATGGGGCAGCAACCCGGCGCTATCGAGACCCGCCAGGCGGGCATCCAGGGTGGCGACGCGGACCAGCTTGCCCTGCCAGCGCACGAGGTCGGTCTCGGTGTCGCCCACGCGCGGCGCCAACCAGGCGATGTCCTCGCCCGCGGAAGCCGGCGGAGGGAGGGCATGGTCGAGCGTGGACAGGTTCTGTTTGCGGCGCTGGATCTCGCCCTGCTCGGCGCGGCCGGCGACGACATGGGCCACGCCCCACACCGTGCCGCCGCCGATCACCAGCATCGCCGCCAGGGCCGGGACCAGCAGTTTGCGCCGCCAGCCCTGGTCGCGGGCGAGCGCCTCCTTGGCGCCGGTGCCTTGGGCTCCGGTCCACGCCGGCACCGAGGGCGCATGGCCGGCGAGCAGACGACGCAGGTCGGCCGCGAGATCGGTGGCTGACTGATAGCGCTGCGCCGGATCCTTCATCAGCAGGCGCATGACCACGGCCTCGTAGGCCTGGGGGATGGTGCTGTCGAGGCTGCTCGGCGGCTTCGGCTCGGCGTAGTTGTGCTGGTAGATCAGGGCGTTGGGCGAGTTGGCGGCGAACGGCTTCTGCCCGGTGAGCAGTTCGTACATCACCACACCCAGCGAATAGAGATCGCTGCGATGATCGACCGTCATGCCCCGGCCCTGTTCGGGGCTGCAATAGGAGGGCGTGCCGACGGTCTGCCCGGCCAGGGTCAGCGATTGTTCGTCAAGGGCTTTGGCGATGCCGAAGTCGGCGATCTTGACCACCCCTTCGGGACTGACGAGCAGGTTCTGCGGCTTGATGTCGCGATGGACGACGTTGCGCAGCGCGGCGGCGACGAGGCCATCGGCCGCCTGGGCGACGAAGTCGAGTGCGCGCTCGGCCACGATCTTGCGACCGGCGGCGAGTTCCGCCTGCGCCAGCTTGTGCAGGTCGGTGCCGGCGACGAACTCCATGGCGAAGAACACCGTGCCGTCGACCTCGCCGGCGAAGTAGACCTGCACCACGTGTTCGCTAGCGATGCGCGAAGCGGTGTGCGCCTCGGCGTAGAAGCGCCGAACCAGGGTGTCATCGCTGGCGAGATTGCTGGCCAGCACCTTGAGCGCGGCGTGCCGACGCAGCGACACCTGCTGGGCGCGGTACACCAGGCCCATGCCGCCCTCACCAAGCACCGTGCCGACGATAAAGTCGCCCAGAGTGCGACCGCTCAGCGGCCCCGGCTCGCCATCCTGCAGCCAGCCCCCCTCGCTGCCGCTGGCGGCGGGTGGACGCGCGACCGCGCCGGGAAGCGACCGACCGCCGAGGATGCCGGTCAGGGCGACGGTCGCCGGCGATGCTGGGGACGGGGTGAAGAAGACCGAACTGGTGGCCGAGGCCGGGGCGATGGTGCGGTCATCTCCATCCCACATGCCGACCCGCGCCGTCGGCGCCGCCCCCGCACCCGTCGCCGCACCCGGTGCCAGGGTGCGATCATCGCCATCCCACGTCGCGCTGGGCGCGGGCACGCTGCGCGGCACCAGCGTGCGGTCATCACCATCCCACGCCGGGGCAGGCACGGGGGCGGGCGGAGCGGTGGGCTCGGGTCCAGGAACGGGCGCACTGCCCGGCACCAGGGTACGATCGTCCCCGTCCCAGGCTGGAGCGGTGTCCGCAGACGGTGCCGGGGCGTCGCCCGGGGACGAGGCGCTTGCTTCCGGCCGCACCGCCGGTCGACCTGCGCTGCTCAGTCCTTCGACGACCAGCAGTTCATCATCATCGTCGATCATCGCAGCCTCTGCGGCGCGACACTGAGTTGCCACTCGATGCCGATGCGGACGGTCGGCCCGTCGTTAACCAGTTCGATGTCCAGGCCATCGCCTTCGTAGGCGTAGTGCGACGTCCGCCAACCCCCTCCCAGCGACAGGCGACCGCGTTCGCTGAAGGCCCACAGCACCTCGGCGTTGGGTTCCAACGACCAGCCGCTGCCGCTCTGATCCACATCGCTGCCGTCCTCCACCCCCAGCTGCAACCGGCTCAGGCCATAGCCGCCACGCACGCTGATCTGCACCACCCAGCGGCGGTCGAGGGCGACCGCCCAGCCGGCCAAGCCACGCAGTTCCGCGACCTGATGGCCACCGCTATCGAACGTGGCGCTTTCGACCGCGGCCTCGACCCCGGCCACCGGCCCGTGCGACCAGCCAACCGGCGCAAAGGACCAGCGCAAGCCGGCCGCGACGCCGACATTGAGCGCCGAATCGCGCCCAGTGAAGGAGCCATTGTCGCTGGTGACGGTGGAGCTGAAGTCGCTGGGCAGCAACTCGACCGCGAGATACAGCGGGCGCTCGGCCACGTCGGCAGCCGGCAGGGCGGGCAGGGCGGCGAAGAGGGCGTAGGAGGCGAAGCGCATGTAAAGATGATTTGGTTGGGGAGTACCGGAGTGAAGATACCCCGCGAATTACTGCGCGCGAAAGCCTTTACTTGGCCTCTATGGCTAGCAGTTACCCACCCCGGTGACTCACACAGGGGGCTGCCGCCTCGCGGTCCTTCGGCTCCAATGCCGCAGATGGCCGGCGCGGCCAAGCTTAGGAGGCAGGATAGCTGACGCAGAACACGAGACTACAGCCCACCGAGCGCAGTGCGCAGCTCGAGCAGATGGTCGGCTTTAATCGGCGTCTGCCTGGCGGTCAGGGCCTCTGCGCCGATGGTGGCCGTCGAGCCGCTGACTGCCGCCGCCGCGATCAGCGCCGTCCGCAGCTGATCGACATGCGTTTTGCGGATCGGCGTCTGCCGGGCGACCAGGGGATCATCGGTCCAGGTGGTGTCGGCCAGATCGCGGAAGTTGCGCGCGTAGTTGGCCTCCACGCGCAGCTCCTCGACATGACCGACGCGGATCGACTGCTGGGCGGCGAGACCCGCCAGCCAGCTGCGCGTGGCGATCAGGAAACGGCGCGTCGGCGCGACCGAACCGGTGTAGGCGCCGCCCATCTCGACCGCCCCGACCGTCCACAGGTGCGCAGCGACGCCCAGGTCTGCACTGGGACGCCAACGCGCGAGCTGGGTGCCGGTGCCGGGATCGACCCCCGCCGCGGGGAAAAGGGGCGCCAACGTCCAGGTCGTACCATTGAAATAATCGAAGCCGGCCTGGCTGGTGGCGCTGTTGGCCACCGTGCTGCCATCGACGGTGACGACGAAATGCAGCTTCTGGCCCACGCGGCCGCTCGGCACGCTCCATACCAGGGCGGGACGCGGGTTGAGCGTGCGGCCGTACGTGGCGATGTCATCGCCGGTGGGACAATGAACGGGCGTCGACAAAGTCACCGTGCCCACCGTCCACCAATTCACGGTATTGCCCAAGTCGTAGGAGTTCGTCGGATCGATTGCCGTCGCGGCCAGATTCACCGAATCGCTGACATCGACCTTGTCGACCGCCTTCGCCGTTGGGTTGATGCTCCACTGACCCGCTCCACCGACACGCTGCAGGACGAGCTGGCCAGCACCGCCTTGCAGCGTCAGGGTGCCAGCGACCGTCTGCGTGGTACTGGTGGTGAATTGGATGGTGCGGGTGGCGGCGCAGGTCGCGCTCAGGTGATTGAACGTGGTGCTACCGCTGATCACCTGGGTCGAACCGTCCGCCCCATTCAGCGTCACCGTCCCCGCCCCGGCGGTGAACGTCCCGCTATTCGCCCAGTTCCCCGCCACGTTGATGCTCTGCCCGTTGGCCACCAGCGTCGTCCCGCTGGTGATGGTCAGGTTCGACGCCACCGACAAGGCGTTGGTCGACAGCGTGGCGGTGCCGACGCTGACGGTCAGGTTTGGGATCGTGCCCGACGCTGGCGGCGTCAGGGTACCGGTCGCGCCCATGACCAGGCCACCGGTCGTGCCGGTGAAGCTGCCGCCGCTGCGCAGATCGGTGGTACCCACCGTGGTGATGGCGTTGGTGCCGAAGGCCACCGTGCCGGTGTAGCCGCTAGCCATGGTCAGGCTGTCGGCCGTGCCGGCGGTATCGAGGGTGCACTCACCGGTGCCACTGCCGTTGAAGTAGACATTGTCGCTGCTGATCGGCACGGAGGCGCCGCCGGCGCCGCCGGAACTTGACGACCAATTGGCGGTGCTCGACCAATTACCGGTGCTGCCCGCGATCCAGTAACGCGACGAGAACCAGAGGGTGGTATTGCCGCTATCCGTGGACGTGGTCGGCTGGATGGCAGGCGCGACGGTGTTGATGCTGTCCATCACGTCGACAAAGCTGCACGTGCGCGTGCCGTTGGGCGTGATCGACCAGGTGCTGGGGGTGGACGTCGAGCGCAGCCTCAGCAG
>ENA-ORBV01009468-ORBV01009468.1-microbial-mat-metagenome-genome-assembly--contig:-NODE-9468-length-15973-cov-4.420546_pt1 | contig 15973 bp, 12 predicted proteins | sample MGYA00237777_ERZ505514 | MGnify/ENA primary metagenome ERZ505514 (study PRJEB26160, sample SAMN06269048) | microbial mat metagenome | isolation source: Oligotrophic lake microbial mat | place... | reverse complement strand
GTATAAGAGACAGCACGATTGGTCAGGTTCTGCACGCTGGCGAACAGGCGCGCGTCCGGGGTGATGGTGTATTCGGTGGAGGCCCCGATCGCGAAAGTCGCATCATTCGCACGGCTATCCGTCAGTGCGCCAGCGCCTGCCGCCGTCCGCATCCGGCCAAGCACGGTGGCGTCCAGACGCCCGCGCCACGTGCGGCCCTCGACGTCGAGCGCGACAAACAGCTGGTGACGCGGCACGTACGGCAGTTCGTACCCGGCCTGCACCGAGCCCCAGGGGCCGTACCGACTCTCAAAGGTATTGCGGAACTCGGCCTGCGTCAGCGTGTATGTCACACGCACAGGCACGCTGAACGCCTCGGAGCTCATCAGGCGCAAGAGGGAGGACGCTTCCATGCCGTGCACTCTCACGGATCCGCCGTTAAACAGATCACCAGCACCCGAACCGCCGGTGGACAACGTGTCGCGTCCCAGCAGGTTTGCGTAGTCGTTGTAGAACGCCGCCACTTCGGCGGACAGGCGCTCACGCTGGACGCGCACACCTCCCTCGTAATTGACACTCTCCTCCGCGCGCGTCTCTCCGGGCAGCCCTGGCGCAGGCGGCGCAAAGCCCTTGTGTACGCCGCCAAACACGGTCACCGATGGGCGCACGCGATACGCCAGTCCCACGCCGGGAATCAGTACGTTGACCGACGTGTCAACGACAGTGGTGGGGGCCAGACGCGAGGGATCTGTACGCGCGTAATCGGTGCGACGTAAATCGATGGATTCGATGCGCACTCCCGGCGTCAGCGTCCAGCCGCCGACCGTCATGGCGTCGGTGACAAAACCGGCCAGCGCCTTCGCCCCGACGACCTGGTTGGTCTGGCTGCCCGGCGCACCCGCACGGGTCAGGACCATCTGCCTCGCCACCATCTGGTAGGCATCATCCTGCTGAAAGCGATCCTCTTCGTCCTCGTGATACCGGAGACCGGCCTCGATCGCATGACGCACACGACCCGTCGAGAGCCGCGCACCGATCGTCGACTGTACCCCGGTGCCGAAATAGGTGCGGTTGTTGTTGCGAATGACGAGCGCGTTGGCGGCACTGTCCCCACCGGTGAGCACGTTGAATTGCTGCGGGAACGCCCCAGGATTGGCGAGGACGCCCGACAGGCCGGTCCCCATCACGTTCTCGAGCTTGTACCAGGCACGCGAGAAGTTATTGCGGTACGCCACAGTGGTCACATCCCAGGTCTGGCGCGCCAGGAGATGGCGCACCTGATACTGCTCGTGCGTGGACTCAAAGACGTCCGCCTGAGAGGCGGCATACCGGCGCCATGGATTCGACGCGAAGTCCGCATCGGTCAACCCCACGTAGGTTTCCTGGCCCTCCTGCGTGGTGCGACCGACCTTGAATTCGATCTCCTGGTAGAACGTGGCTGATGGCGTCGTGTTGAACTTCACCTTCGCCAGGTAATCCGCCACGTTCACACCCGTATCGCCGCCACCGTCGAGCTGTTTGAATCCATCGGTGCGGAACTGGAACGTTTCGACGAGCCACCCAACGTTGCGATAGGTGTCGCCCAGGCTGGCGACGATCTTCCGTGTGTTGTCGCCCCCACCGGCCACGGTCGCGCGCAGTCGGAAGTCGGAGGGAATCGACGTGGACACGTAATTGAGCACTCCCCCCGTGGTAATCGGGCCGGACTTGATCTGGCTCGACCCCTTCCGAATCTCGAGCGCCTCCATCCGTCCCGGGGTGGGCGCGTAATAGGCCGCCGGCGCGGAGTACGGTGCCGGCGCAATGAGGATCCCATCCTCCATCATCGTGATCTTGCTGCTGCGATCGGTGCCCGTCCCGCGCATGCCAATATTCGGGCGCAGTCCGTATCCATCTTCTTCCTGAATGTTCAGACCGGGAACCTGACGCAACATCTTGTGAATGTCATCGGTCCCCGTCTGCACCCGCTGCAACTCGGCACCGCCGAGCAGATGCGTGGACCCCGGGGCGCGGGAGAGGGTAGCCAGATCACCAACGACGTTGACGCGCTCGCGCACGATCTCGGCGAGGACGATGGTGACCGACGCCACCGGTGATGTCGCGGCATCCACGGTCACGGTCAACTCCACCGGCGACAGGCCGACGAGACTGGCGTGAACACGATGAACGCCACTGGGCACGTTCGGGATGGTGAATCGTCCCTCCGCATCGGTGCGGACGGTGACTGGTGCTCGACCCGACACCGTAAGGACGACAGTGGCCTGAGCCACCGGCGCATCACCCGTCGTAGTGACTTGGCCAGAGAGTACGGCATGGCTCTGGGCCGCCGCATCCGCTGAAAAGTTGATCGCGAGCGACAGCGCCAGAACGAGAGACAGGGGTAGACGACCGAGCACGGGAACCTCCAAGCTTCGTCTCTTGAGGAAACCTCAAGTGAGACAAGTCTCATCAAGCCTATATCGGACCTATTCAGTCGGTCAAAGGCCCCGACAAAACACTGACAAACGTCCAGTCGGGGCGCTGCAAACAACTGGTATTTTTTTGCCATGAAAATTACCATCGATTCTGCCGGGCGGATTGTCATCCCAAAGTCCATACGGGTGCGTCTGGGACTCGAAGCCGGCGGAGTGGTGAACGTGCGGGAACGGGACGGGCTACTGGAACTTGAGCCCGCCGGCACGGCCATGACGCTCACCAGCGCAATGGCGGGCCTGTGGCGGTGCCGGACGAGCCACTGCCCCCCTGACGGACGCCCTGGTACGGGCGACGATCGAAGGCACCCGCCGATGATCGCGGTCGACACCAGTGTGATGGTGGTGGCGGCGTTCGCCAGTTGGCACGAGGGGCATGCGCCGGCAGCCGCGGTGTTCGCTCGGTCCTCACTCGCCTGCCGCCGCCGCATCGTGCACCGGCAGACGTGGTGCGCGCCTTTCTGACGGAGCGCTTTCCCGGGGCGCCGTTACATTTGCCCGCGAGGGGTTATATGGATTTGGTGGCGAGAGTGACCCGCGAAGGCATCGCCGGTGCCGCGGTGTACGACGCGTTGATTGCCGCCACAGCGCAGCACGCTGGTGCCACACTGGTCACGCGGGACCAGCGCGCGCGTGTCACCTACGATCGTTTGCGGGTGCCCTGCCAGTTCCTGGGATAGGCGTCGCGTCTCCGCGCGGTGCCCCCTTCTCGTGCTCCAGGTAGTTCCGCAGGAGTGTGATGTTCCGTGTGTTGGCTTTGAAGACGATGTCGAACAGATCGCCCACCACCGGTACCGCGGCAATGCCGCCGACAATCGCGCGAGGATGGCGTCGATCATCGACACACCGTGTGGTGAACACTACTTCGGGAGTATGCTTGCCGCATGACTTGGCTCACGTGGCTGCTGCTCGCCGTGATCATCGCGGCCGTGGCCGCTGTCACGGGCATTAAAGCCAAGGGCACGCGCCACGTCGCCGGCACCCGCCTCATGGGCGTCGCCCGCATCGTCCTAATCATCATCGTCGCCATCATCGCCTACGCCGCCTACCGCGCCCGCTCTGGCAGCTGACACACGCCGGCACTATCCCTGAACAAGAATTCAGGTAGTCTTCGGAGAGGACCTGTCACTCTAGGTGTACGGACGTTGACTGCCCATGCGCGCACTCATTGTTGAAGACGACGGCAAGGTGGCCGGCGCCCTGAAGGCTGGCCTCACCGCCGAAGGGTATGAGGCCGTCGTGTCGCGTACGGGCGAAGACGGCTATTTCCGCGCCAGCACCGAACCTTTCGACGTGATCGTGCTCGACCTCGGTTTGCCCGGACGGGATGGCCTTGAGATTCTGTCGGGCCTGCGCAGCCGCGGACTGACGGTACCTGTGCTCGTGCTGACGGCGCGCGATACCGTGGAAGATCGGGTCTCCGGTCTGGACCACGGCGCGGACGACTATCTTGTGAAGCCGTTTGCCTTCGCGGAATTGCTGGCGCGCCTGCGATCACTGCTTCGGCGCGGCAAGTCTGAACACGCCCTGCGACTGGCATTGGCGGACCTGGAACTCGATCCCATCACACGCGTCGTGCATCGAGCCGGTGTGGCCGTCGATCTGACGGCGCGCGAGTTCGACCTGCTGGCCTACCTGCTGCGGCATCAGGGACAGGTGGTCTCGCGGGAGATGCTGGCCCGCGACGTGTGGAAGGAACCGTCGCGAGGCACACCGCTCGACAACGTGATCGACGTGCACGTCACCAGACTGCGCAAGAAAATTGACGCGGAGGCGCCGCAGAAGCTGATTCACACGATGCGGGGTGTGGGGTTCACGATGAAAGTGAGCGCCTCGTGAAACCGCCCAGGCTGCGCACGCGGCTCACGCTCTGGTTCTCCGCCACCATTCTGCTGATCCTGCTTCCCGTGCTCGCCGGCGTCGCGCTGATTCAGTGGCGGTCCATGCGCGCGGCCCTCGATCACCATCTTGAGGAAGACATGGAGTTCGCTCTGCAGATGCTCGTACGGCGGGGCGGCGAGGTGACCTGGCGCATCGATTCTGAACGAGATCCGGGCTACGACGCGGGGGCGCGCCGGTGGGTTGAGGTGTATGGCGCGGATGGCCGCCCCCTGTTTCTGCGAGGCATCCCGGAAACTCCCGATATCCAGCGGGCCCTGCCCGACGTGCGGGTCGACCCCGCGGGCCCGTACACGCGTGAAACGCCCTCTGGCGCCCATGTGCGAATCCTGACGGTTCGGCGCCCGATCGCCGGTGAGCCGCTCTGGATCCGTGTGGCGCGCAGCGAAGACGACCTGCGCGCAGACCTGCGGACACTGGTGCTGGTGTTCGCGATTCTCGGTCCGTTGGCGGTGGCCACGGCCTCAATCGCGGGGTACCTGATCTCCGGTCACGCGCTGCTGCCGTTGACCCACATGGCGGAACGGGCGCGTTCCATCAGTGCCGACCGCCTGTCCGAGCGCCTCCCTGGCGCGGATACCCCAGACGAGCTGGGACAGCTGGCGACCGTCTTCAACGACACCTTTGCGCGCCTGCAGGACTCTTTCGATCGGCTCAGGCGGTTCACGGCTGATGTCTCCCACCAATTGCGCACGCCGCTGACCGCGATTCGCAGCGTCGGCGAAGTGGGCCTGCAGGAGTCACAAACGGTCGAGGATCACCAGGAGGTCATCGGCAGCATGCTGGAGGAAGTGGACCGGCTGGCGCGGGTGGTCGAAACGCTGCTGACGCTCTCGCGCTGGGAAAGTGGCCACGTGGTTGCCAAAGCCGCGCCGGTGGATCTGGCCGACGTCGCGCGCCATGTGGTGAACCAGTTGTCGGTCCTGGCGGACGAACGCGGCGTGGAACTGCTGGTCACGGTGCGGCCGCCCCTTCCGGTGACGGGCGACGACATGATGATCCGCCAGGCGCTGATCAACGTGATCGACAACGCGATCAAGTTCTCGCCCCCAGGCAGCCGCGTCGCCATTTCTTCGGTCAGTACGCCCACGCAACACCATCTCATCGTGGACGACCAGGGTCCCGGGATCCCGGAGGACCAACGCCATCGGGTGATCGAACGGTTCTACCGTCTCGATCGCGATCGCGAGAGCGGCCCCGAGGGCACGGGCCTGGGCCTGGCGATCGTCCAATGGGCCGTGACGGCCAACCGCGGCCGCCTTGAACTGGCGTCGAACCCTGACGGTGGAGCGCGGGTCACCATCACGCTGCCACGTACCTGAACGCAAGTTCAGAATCTCTTCAGTTCCAAATCGTTCAGCGGCTCCTAGACTCGCCTGTAGTCAGGAGTTCTCGTTATGACACAACACCGCTGGATTTCGATTGCCGCCGTCACTGTGCTGTTTGCCGTGGCCTTCGGCTGGAACGCACACGTCGCCACCGCACCGATGCGGCCCGTGGACTGGGTCAAGATCAACCCGGCCTTTGACGGCGCCACGTTCGTCAAGGACGCTGAGAAGTGCCTCACCTGTCACGAGGCCAGCATGGCCAAGTACCAGGGGACGGCTCACGCGCATGCGTTGGCGCTGTCGGGCAGTACGGCCGCAGGCGACTGCGAGAGCTGCCACGGTCCTCGAAGCAAACACATCGAGAGTCCGTCAGCCGAGCTGGCGATCACGGACGCGAAGTTGCAGTCCTCGGTCTGCCAGCAGTGTCACGCAGGCGGCAAACAGTTCGCGTGGAAGACCGGCCCGCACCAAGGGGCGGATGTCAGCTGCACATCCTGCCACGTGGTCATGGAGAAGAAGAGCGACCGCGCCCTTCTCAAGGCATCCACGATGAGCGAGACCTGCTACAGCTGCCATGCGGACGTGAAGAGCGACATGAACAAGATGTCTCACCACCCTGTGCGCGAGGGCAAGCTGGACTGCGCCAGTTGCCACAATGCCCACGGCTCCACACCGAGCCTGCTGATCAAGCCGACCTTGAATGAGACCTGCTTCACGTGCCATGCCGACAAACGTGGTCCGTTCGTCTGGGAACATGCGCCGGTGCGCGAGAGCTGCGCGAATTGTCACACGCCCCACGGGGCGAATCAGCGGAACCTGCTCAACGGAAAAGATTCGTTCGTGTGCCTCAATTGCCACTCGTACGGCGGGCACATCAACCTGCCCCGATACAACCGCACGAGCAACCCTTACGGCAGCGGCTGCACGAACTGCCACATCACGACGCACGGGTCCAACCACCCGTCGGGCGCCAAGTTCACCCGCTAGGAGAGGCTTCATGAAAACCATCGTTGCACTCGTCATTTCCTGCGGACTGGCTGCGTCCGCGTCTGCCCAGACCACTCCTGCTCCCCTGCAGGTGACCGGCAGCATCACGTCGGCTGCTCAGCAGGTGGACAACAACACCAACTCCAGCAAGTTGTCGGAGTACCAGGATCTGTCGCGTCGGTTTTTTCTGCCGAAGGTGACGTTTCTTGTCAGAGACTCAGCCTCCGGCTGGCTGATGGACTTTGCCGGCACCAACGTGGGTCGGCGAGACCAGACCATCCTGCTCAACGCCGGCCGACCTGGTCGCTGGGCCCTCCAGGCGCAGTGGGCCGAAACACCGCATCTGTACAGCAACAAGGCGCAGACCCCGTACATCGATCGCGGCAATGGTCTCTTCACTGTGCCGTCCACCGTGCCGATCACGTTCAAGAAACTGGCGACTGGCGCGGCTGATGCCCCGGGTGTGCTGGCCAGTGACCTGCTGATCGCGGAGTACCAGTCGAAGACCCTGCACCGGACGCCCCTGGGCACACAGACCGAACGCGGGCACCTCTCGGCGTTCTGGAAGCCATCCTCGGCGCTGGAACTGGGGGTGGCGTGGGACCGCAAAGACACCACCGGGTCCAAGTCGACCTATGGCCCCATCGGAGACCGTCCCCCTCGCACGCTGAACATCCAGATCGCGGAACCGGTCGACTACCAGACCAATGACATCACGCTGTCGGCCGAACATCTGGGCCGCCGCTATCAGGTGAGAGCCGAGTACCTGTATTCGGATTTTGCCAACGCCGTGGATACGCTGCGGTGGCAGAACATCTACGCCAACGCGGCGCCCGGTGCGGAGTTCGACACGTGGGACCGCATGGTCGGCACGTACGGCGCCCGGCCCCTTTCGCCGGACAACCGGTACCACAACGCCCTCGTCAACGCCGGCGTGGACATCCCGGCGGCAGGACACCTGAGCGCCAGTGCATCGTTCGGACGGTTCGAACAGGACGCCCAGTTGTTGCCGTACTCGACGGCCGCCAACTCCATCGCGACCAAGACCCTTCCGCGCACCAGTGCCCAGGCCGAGATCACCACGGCCAACCTCTCCGCAGACTACGTGGTGACTCCCCTGCCGCGGCTGACCTTCCGCGCGTTCGTCCGCAGCTCCGCCATGACCAACAACACGCCGTCAGGCCGATGGCAGTACGTGACCCAGGACACGGCCAACCTCAACGGTACCGTGAACTACGTCAACAAGCGCGTGAGTCTCCCGGTTGCGTCCGACCGCCTGTTCGGCGGAGGCGAACTGACGTGGCGCCTTCCGGTGAAGCGCACGAGCGTGGGCGTGGCGTTTGAACGCGATGAGATCTCCCGTGATTTCCGTGAGGCGGATACGTCCGAGAACCGCGTGCGCGTGTTTCTGCGCACGCGACCGGTGGCCGGCGTGTCGATTCACGCCCGGTATCTGTTCGCCACGCGTGATGGCAGCGATTACCACTACGCGGTGACGCACGGGGGCTACTGGTATCTCCCCACAGAGGCGACCGACCAGAACAACCCTGGGATGACCTTCGACAACCACCCCGACATGCGACGATACGATGTCTCCGACCGCGTGCGTCATCAGGCTGACGTCACCATTAATCTGACCAGGAACGATGTCATCGCGCTCTCGGGCTACGTGCGGTACCGGACGGATGACTTTGATTCAGACGTCACGTCCGTGCAGCCACTACTGGGCCTCACCTTGGCCGACGCCCAGGCTCGCACGCCGGGGGATCAGTTGGGCTGGTTGAAGGACGCCCGACTGCGGTACGGATTGGACCTGTTCGTGCAGCCGAATCCGCGCGTGACGTTCACGGCGTTTGCCGGACTGGACCGCGGCACGGGCCTCGAGCGATCGCTCGAGTTCAACGAAAACAACAGGCAGAATCCCAGCGCGGTGGCCACGGCATCGCTGGGCCCATGGACACGGGCCTCAAGCCAGTGGACGGCCGACTTCACGGACCGTACCCTGAGCGGCGGCATCGGCGCACGGCTCGACCTGGTGCCGGAACGACTCCTGTTGTCGGCCGATTACGGATGGTCTCTGGCCACGGTCGACCTGGTCTACAGCGGATTTGGGGTCAACAACTTCGACGGCGTTCCGTTCCTGCCCAATGAGCAGTTTGCCTTCTCGTCGCCGCCGGATGTGCGCGAGGATCTCAAGACGTTCAGCCTGCGCCTGGACATCCCCTGCCGTCAGATCACGTTCATGGCCGGCTATCGGTACGAGGCCTACGACCTCGACGACTGGCAGCAAAGCTCCACCCAGCCCTGGGTTGAATCGGTTGGTGCCGACACCCTGCTGCGCGACACCTCCAGGTCGCACCAGTGGGGCAATCGTTTGTTCAACCTCGGGTCCTATCTCGCACCCAGTTATCGCGCCCATGTGGGCTGGCTGGGCCTGCGCGTCGGCTTCTGAGACATTCAAATCGATTCATTCCCGTCAATGTGTTTCATAGTGCACATGGTGTCGCAGCGATTCCTGCGACACTCCTATGGTCGAGCAACATTCAGCAGGAGAGAGCCATGAAACTTGAGACAATCGTGAGAACCGCCGCAGTGAGTTGTGCAGTGTTGATGATCGGGGCGTCCGCCAGCGTCGCATCGCAGGTCCCACCAAAACCCGCGCAGGCTCCGCAGACGATGACCCACCCAATGACACCGCAGCCAGCGATGTCGGCCAAGTGCAAGGCCATGATGGCCGAACACGACAAAATGACGGCCGGGATGAAGACCGCCGATCAGCGGCTCGATGGCCTCGTCGCCAAGATGAACGCCGCGTCAGGCGCGGAGAAGACGACGGCGACCGCGGTCGTGGTCACTGAGCTGGTCGCGCAGCGCGTGACGATGCGCGATGGGATGATGAAGATGCAGGAAGGCATGATGACCCACATGATGGAGCACAAGGGCGACATGAAGCACTGATCGAGAAGTCCCTATTCTCTATTTATCGAGATTGTGGGTCTGATTCCGGCCTGCGCCTTCAGTCGCTGTGCGATCTGCTCCGCGCGGCGCTGCTGCTCTGCGGTCAAGTTAGTGGTCCCGAGGTCGAGCGACTCCGGGTGCTGGCCTGGGAAGCGGTAGGCCGCATCGGTGCCGGTCTTCTGCTGCACCAGCATTTTGTAGACACTTGGGCCGGCGAAGCTTTCTGCCCAGGCCCGGAATTCAGCGGCGTTGCCTTCGCGCTCGCGTTCAGTCGGGACGGTGCCGAGCGAGACGGTGGTGCCGGCCTGCAGGGCGCGCTGGGCGCCGTAGTAGATCGGTCGCAATCCCACCAACTCGCCTTGTGCCGCCAGCAGACTGAAGTTGGCGTCCGTCGTGAAGTCATTGAGCGTCGGACCGACGTACGGCGCCGAGGTGTCGATCTGGTTGGGCGCCAGATGCCCCCCATCCTTCTGCGCCGGGCCATAGGTGCGAAAGCGCGGATAGGTATGCTGCGCCAGCATCTCCTCCCAATTGCCACCGTAGTCGATCGTCAACACGTACCCGGCACGGAGCACATGTCCGGCGTCCTGGATAAACCGTTCAGCTCCCGGGTTGACGTACGTCACCAGGCCGCGCGGGTCTCTGGCCAGCACTGCGGCATACATCTCGGCGTAGCGTCCCAGATGCCCCGCCACGACCGGCACGGTCGCCACCGGCGCATACAGTTCCCGGAACAACATGGCGTTGGCGGTGGCGTCGTACACACCGCTGGAACGCACGTGCTCGAGCAGTGTCACAAAGGTCGACCGCGTGAGGTAGACCGCCCCCTCTCGTTGGCCGCCGAACCACCGGTCCTCGATGGCGGTGTCGCCGGCGTCAATCGTGCGAGCGACAGCCGTCGGCAGGAGCGGCTGCACGGTTCGCCAGGTCGCTGCCGGAATCGCCGGCACGACAAAGGCCACCTCCGCCGTCCCGTCGGCCGAGAGGATGGTCTTGTGCACACTGAAGGCGTCCGGGAGTTCGTTGGACAGCACGACCCCCTTCAGACTGCCCCTGCGAATCGTGGCGGTCATATTCGTCGCATCTGCGACACGCGCCTCAAACCGTTTGCCGAAGCGGGCATTCCGATCCTGCTGCACCTTGCTCAGCGAGGGGGACCGGTCGTAACAGACGTAGAGCACCTGGTCGGCGAATGTCCGCCAGGTCACATCCTCACCGGCCTTGCGCACCAGGTAGTCCAGGATCGCCTCGGCCAGCGCGCCGTCGCCGGGGCCGAACTCCGCGATGGTGAACCGATCCTTTTCGCTGAGTGAGCCTGCACGTCGCATCCCATTCCACATGGCGAAGATCTGTTCCGCCACCATGTGGCCGAACAGCGGCGCCAGCACCACGGGATAGGTGCGGTAGTGATCAACAAAATCCACGCGTCCGCTCGCGTAATACCCGACGGTCGGGTGAAACATCACGAGATCGTGATACTCGAAAAAACTCGGCAAATATTTCGGCACGTCCGCATGCGACTGCGGCGCGACCGTCAGCTCGCGGTGGACTTCCCATCCGTTGCGCAGATCCCGCGTCTGCGAGGGCTGTGCGGAAAACGGAACAGAGACCGCCAGCAGCAGTCCGAGGGTGGTGGCATGGGCGGGGACGGAGTGTGTGAGCGAACGCATGTGGTCAGTTTACCGGGTGGACGCCCGTTGCACGAGTTGCGCCCCACGCCAGACTTCCGGTCGCAGCAGCACCAGCACCGTCAGCACCTCCAGGCGCCCGATCCACATGGCGGCGGTGAGCACCACCCTCGACACCGGGTGCAGATCGGCGAAGTTGGCCATGGGACCGACCGCATTAAACCCGGGACCGATGTTGCCCAGGCACGCAATGGACGCCGTCAGCGCCGTGACCAGATCCGCGCCCAAGGCCCCCACCACCAACGTGCAGACCGCAAACACCAGCAGGTAAAACAGGAAAAAGACAATGACCCCGCGCATGACATCGTCGGACACGACCCTGCCGCCGAGTTTGACCGGCAACACGCCTCGCGGGTGCAGGGTCCGCCGGAGTTCCAGCAGCGTGAAGCGGGCGATGAGCAACTGGCGCACCACCTTCGGCCCGCCGGCCGCCGACCCTGCACAGCCGCCAATGAACATCAAAAACAGCAGCACCATCTTGGCCTGGTCATTCCAGAGCTGAAAGTCCGTACTCGCATACCCGGTCGTGGTCATGATGGACAGCGTCTGAAAGAGACTGTGCCGGATTCGCTCCACCGTCCCCGGAAACTCCGGTCGCAGAAACACCACGCACAACACGGTGGCCACGACGATGATGCCGACGTACGCGCGGAACTCCTCGTCCTTCGGCAGAGCCCATCCCTGCCCCACCATGGTCCGGTAGTGCAGTGCGAAGTTCGCACCGGCCGCGAACATGAACACGATGACGACCCATTCGACGGCCGGGTTGGCGTATCCCGCGATGGACAGCCCGTGGGGCGAGAAGCCACCGGCCGACAGCGTGGTCATGGCATGGCTGGCGGCGTCGTAGAGCGGCATGCCGGCGGCCATCAGGGCCACACACTGCGCAACCGTCAGTCCGGTGTAGACCGACCACAACGCGGCGGCCGTCTTTCGGATCCGCGGCGTCAGCTTCTCATCGGTTGGTCCCGGCGCTTCGGCGAAAAAGAGCTGGCGCCCCCCAATCCCCAGTTTCGGCAACACCGCCACAAACAGCGCGATCACGCCCATGCCGCCAAACCACTGGGTCATCGACCGCCAGAAGAACAGGCCGCGGCCGTACTCGGAGAAGTCGCGCATCACCGTGGCCCCGGTGGTGGTCAGGCCGGACATCGATTCGAACATCGCGTCTATCGGGCCCATCCCTGCGCCCAGATACGGAATCGCGGCCGACCACGACAGCAGCAACCACGCGCCCGAGACGATCGCCAGCCCCTCGACCCGCTTCAGGTCATCGATCGGCGACCGGCGACCGCGCATCATCAGGTGACCCATCGCCGCCGACAACACGCCTGCGCCGAGAAACACCGTCGCGTCGTGCCGCTCGCCGTACAGGAGCGACACCGCACAGGGCACGAGAAACGCGAGGCCAAAGAGCCGGAGAAATCCGCCGATCGTCTGGACGACGACGAAGATGCGCATCAGGCGGTACCGAAGTAGTCGCGGACGAGCCGCACCGACTCGGCGGCGGTGAACACGATGAGGCGGTCACCCGGTCGGACTTCATCGGGCCCCCGTGGCACGATCACGTCCGGGCCCCGGACAATCGCGCCGACGATCGACTGGGGCGGCGGCGTGAGTGCCATCAGCGCGCGCGTCTGGAATCCGGCCGGCACCTGGATTTCAACGATCGTCGCCTGCCCTTCCTCGAGGACGGCGAGCAGATGGGCGCGGCCGCCCTGGATGTCGTGCACCAGCGAGGAGACGGCAGCGCCACGCGCCGACAGGGCCACATCGATCCCCACGCGCTCGAACAACCGCAGATTGGCCAGCCGACTGACACGCGTGATCACCCGGCCCACGCCCAGTTGACGCCCCAGGAGCGACGCGAACAGATTCCGTTCGTCGTTATCGATGACCGAGACAAGCACGTCGCTCCGGCCCACGTCCTCGGCTTCCAGCAATTCCAGGTCGGTGCCGTCGCCGTGCAGCACCAGCGCGCGATGCAGCGCGCCGGCCAGCAACGCCCCGCGTTCCCGGTCGCGCTCGATGATCCGGAGGTCGACCTCGCCGGCCGCATCAAGTCGTTGGGCCAGCCGGAAGCCGACGTCCCCGCCGCCGATGATAGTCACCACCTGCCGGGCGTGTGGCCGGCCGCCGTGAATCTGGCCCACCACCTGGGCCACCGCGTCGGGTGCGCCCATCACAAAAATCTTGTCGCCCGGCGCCAGGCGGGTGTCGCCCTTGGGGATCTCGATGGCCTCTCCGCGCTTGACGGCGACAATCAGCGCGCCATGCGGCAGGTGCAACGCGGCCAGCGGCGCGGTGGTCAGCACCGAGGTCGCGTCGAGCCGAAACTCCAGCAACCGGATGCGTCCGTCGGCAAACACCTCCGCGTCAATGGCGCCTGGCGCGGCGATGATGCGTTCGATTTCGTCGGCGAGTTGGCCCTCGGGCCAGATGATTTTCTCGATCCCGAAGTGCTGCCGCACCGTCTCGCCGATGCCGTGGGCATCGGCGAAGTCTTCGCGTGAGGCAAAACAGATCGTGCGTCCGACGCCCAGCCGATTCGCCACGGCGCATGCCACCATGTTGACCTCGTCGAGGCCGGTGCACGCGATCAGCAGATCCACGTCGCGCACCTGCGCACGCTCGAGCACCTCGGCACTGGTGCCGCTGCCGGCAAGAAACGCCACATCCAGGGATTCGAAGCGCTTCCCGACGTCCGGATTCTGGTCAACGATCGAGAGGTTGTGATCCTGGGAGAGTTCGCGCGCAAGCGCGAACCCGATTTCGCCGCCGCCGACGATGATGATTCGCAGTGGGTGTACTCCGTGTTGGGCATCCTGATGGTATCGCCGGCACGCACGTCTGTCCACCCGCGCCCCGCAGCGCCTTGCGGCTACCGCTCTTGCAGACAGATCCGTTTCATCACACCCTCAGCCACGACGACACCATCCGCGGCGCCGCTTGACTCGGCGATTGGGAATCGCAGCGTCTGGAGTTCGCCCCGCAGCCGGGCACCTGTCTGCACAAGCAGCTCATCAAAAAGGTGGTCACCGTCGGTGGCAAAGCCGGTGTCGTGTACGACGTGCGCCTGCGTGTGCGCGGGATGTTTGAGGCGACGACGATCCGGGAGGGCGAGACACCGGACCCGGCCTTGCCGATCGCATGCAGATCATTCAGGGCGTCACTGACACGCCGCTGGACGGCCAGAGGCTCCGCCTCGACGTGCTGCGCGTCACGGCACGCACCAGGCGCGACCACTGACAACAACTTCAGTCTGCGAGCCAACGTCCGCTGGTGCCATTCGTGGTTGCCGTAGACTCTTGTGATGGCCCGTGGGTGGGAAAGCAAGTCGGTTGAAGCCCAGCAGGCTGACCGCGAGCAGGAGCGTCCGGCCGGCGTGCCGATGTCGCCCGAGGATGCCGTGCGCCACGCGCAGCGGCGGACGCTCGAGCTGACCCGCGCCCGCGCACTCGCCGACCTGGTGGTAGCGCGATCTCCGGCCCACCGCGCGATGCTCGAGGCCGCGCTCCGGGCGCTGGACGATCAACTGCGGGCCCTCGGTCCTGCGGCTTCCGCCTGAGACCCTGCCCCATCTTCTGCATCGCGGCGAGGAACTCGGCGTTCGACCGGAACGGTGACCAAATCGAGACGTTGCCTTCGCTCCACTCGGGGGCGGGCTAATCGTCGATGTTCTTGATACCGGCGGAACGCGTACATCGTCAGTTCCGCGAGTGGGCGCGACGACAGTTCGCGGCACCGGCCTGGGCTGAGTGACCTCGCCCTTGAGCTGGCCGCGGCCTCGGCCGGGTTCCGGCGCAGCCTCCCTCCCGGTGTCGGGCAGGCGTTGGCCCATCTGGTCCGGGCGATGAACTGCTACTACTCGAATCTTCTCGAAGGCCACGACATACACCCGGTCGACATCGAGCGGGCGCTGCGAAACGACGACAGCGCCGATCTGAAGAAACGCAATCTGCAGCTTGAGGCGAAGGCACATGTCATCGTGCAGGGGTGGATCGACCAAGGGGCCCTTGCCGGCAAGGCCGTCACGGCGGACGCCATCTGCGAGATCCATCGCCGTTTCGGCGACCTGCTCCCGCCAGAGTTGCTGAAGGTTGAGAATCCCGATACGGGCGAGGTCCTGGACGTCGTCCCGGGCGAATTTCGCCATCGCGATGTGAAGGTGGGCGCGCACGTGCCGATCAGTCCCGGCGCAGTGCCGCGGTTTCTGGCGCGGTTCGCGGACGTTTACGGCCGCCTGGGCCGCGCAGAGACGATCCTGGCCACGGCGGCCGCACATCATCGGCTGCTGTGGATTCACCCGTTTCTCGACGGCAACGGGCGCGTTGCGCGCCTGATGTCTCACGCTGTCCTGCTTGAGGCGCTCGATACCGGCGGAGTCTGGTCGGTCGTGCGCGGGCTCGCGCGCGCGCAGGCCACGTACAAAGGACATGTGATCGACTGCGACGGACCGCGACGAAACGACCTCGATGGCCGCGGGAACTTGAGCGAGGAAGCCCTTGCGGAGTTCACCAGGTTTTTCCTGACGACCTGTCTCGACCAAGTCCGGTTCATGGAATCGCTCGTGCAGCCGGATCGGCTGCGCAACCGGATTCTGATCTGGGCGGAAGAAGAAATCTGCGCGGGGACCCTTCCGCAGAAGGCGGGACAGATTCTC
>ENA-ORBV01009466-ORBV01009466.1-microbial-mat-metagenome-genome-assembly--contig:-NODE-9466-length-15976-cov-17.215737_pt1 | contig 15976 bp, 9 predicted proteins | sample MGYA00237777_ERZ505514 | MGnify/ENA primary metagenome ERZ505514 (study PRJEB26160, sample SAMN06269048) | microbial mat metagenome | isolation source: Oligotrophic lake microbial mat | place... | reverse complement strand
TTCAGAAATATAATTCAATCATTAGATTTTGAGATTTTAGCCATTCTTTTTAATACCTGGTCTAGAGAGCAATTGTCAATAACACCAGGAGAATTGCTTGCAGTAGATGGAAAAAGCATCAAAAGCACCTTAATTGGTGGTAGCAGTTCGTACCAAAACTTTGTCAGTATGGTTTCGGTTTATAGTCATCATCATGGATGGGTAGTTCGACACTCTGTTATGGAAAACAAACAGAAAAGTGAAGTCGAAGTCGTACAGGAGCTAGTCAAAGAACTATCCGGTAATAAAATAGTAATTACAGTCGACGCACTACATTGCCAAAAAAAAACACTCGCCTTAATTATTAATGGTGGCAATGACTATATAGTTACGCTCAAAAAGAATCAATTAAATCTGTTTAAAGCGGCTAATAAATTAGTCAATTCTGCCGTGGCAACTGACGATTCGGAAGTCTCTGAGTGTGTACATGGGCGAACCACAACTCGCCACACTAAGATTTATCCAATTCCACCTCAATTATTACCAGATTGGGCTGGTGCAAAACACATAATTGTGGTCAGGAGATATGGGACTAGATGGGAGGGGAAAAAAAGTCGTCGTCACTTAGTTAATTTCGATGAAGTACACTATTATTTAAGTAGTCTGGATTGGTCAGCTTTGCAATTTGCCGATGGTATTCGTGGTCACTGGTTAATTGAGAATCGACTGCATTGGGTTAAAGATGTGACGTTAAATGAGGATAACGATATTCGTAGCGGCGGCAAAGCACCTGCTAATTGGGCAATGGTTAGGCAGTTTTTAGTGTCATTGGCTCGGCTGAAAGGTACTCATACTTTTCCTGAAGCTTTAAGATTAATGGCTAATCAAATTGAAGATTTGAGTGAGTTGCTTTTTGATTTATCTGGTTCAGATAAACCTGTTAGATGCCTCGTATAATGTTGGTCAATAGCCTTCATAGCCTTCATTTAGCCTCTCGACAATTAATCCACCCTGCCTAGCCCCCCTTAAGAAGGGGGGGACAAGAGCATCAAAGTCCCCGCAAGGATTCGGGGAACCGAAATCTTCTTCAAAGTCCCCCTTCTTAAGGGGGATTTAGGGGGATCAAAACTTAACGATCGACCTACCGCATCCATGTACTTCTTCCCTTCAATAATCTATTTCATCTCCAGAGGCAATATCCTCCAATTTTTCCCAATCCAACACAGTAATTTTACCGCCTCGACGGTAGGATACAAACGGCTTGAGTTTCTTAAACAACCGCACGCATTCTTCGTAGGTAATGCCAATGCTGCGAGCAATTTGATAGTATGGCAAACGTTTTTCTAAACATACACTATTATTTACAATTTTCGTACCTTGTTCGAGACTAAAGTAATGAATGAATCGGGCCAGCCGCACGATCGCCCTTTCCGACACCAACCCGTGCACAGTCTCGTGCAGTTGCTGCAACCGCTGATTAAAAACCGCCAATATTCGTAAAGCAATCTCAGGATTTTCTCGAATTGCTGCTAGCAAAAATTCCCGTTCTGTGGTAAGCACTTGCACATCAGTTTCTGCCGTCACCGTTGCCGGCGCAATCCCGTTACCCAGCAAAGCAGGCGCGGCAAAAATATCTCCCTGAAATAAGGTGCGGAGAATTGTTTCTTTGCCCGCCGCCGCTGTTTTTGTCACCCGCAGAGAACCGCTCAAAAGCGTGTATAATTTTTCGGGGATGCGATCGCCCTCATACATCACAACTTCTCCCTGTCGGTAACTGCAAATTACTGTGTGTTCTTGCAATCGCTCTAATTCAGTTCGGTTTAAGCTGGCAAATATTCCAATTTTAGCCAGTTGCTCGACAGTTGCTTTCATGCAGTTAATTTTAGGCGATCGGAGTCCATTCAGAGTATAATAAAGGTGAATTCAGAATATATCCAGACTAGCAGAGCCATCTACGAAAACGCAGAACCGGAATATCAGCCACATTATTTTGATGAGGTAGCTGGGGGATTTGTCCTCATCCACCAACAACACAATCTTAATAATTCGGAAATCTTTGTTGCTGAAGTTTTGGCTAAAATAGGGAAGAGAGTTAGATTGTTGAGCGAGCAAGCAGCAGAGGGTGTTAGAACGCCAGATGCTGAGATAGACGGTCAGATTTGCGAATTTAAGGAGTTGACAGAATCTACTAAAAACATCAGATACCGAATTCAAGAAGGAATCAGTAGAGCAAAAAATCAAGGTGCAGCAGCCGTTATTATTCACGTAAATCGAGAAATTTACGAGTTTTGGAAGATAAACGATGGCATCAGAAAAGCTTTTTATTGGGATGCAACACATCTGATTCAAATCATTATATTAGTATTCAACAGCGAAGAAGTTCAAAATATTGCTAGGGAGGAATGGGAAAATGGAAGACGTTTTTAATGAGTTTGAAGAAGCCATACAAGTCGGCTTAAAAAATAATATGCCGCGAGATGCCAAACTGATGACAGTTGGGCAAATTATTTATGCAGTTACTCGCGATGAGCTGACAAATAAAGAAGGTTGGCAGCTTGAAGAGATGATGGGTGGTAGAAAACAGTGGGAAGAAGCACTTGAGTACAGCATTTTTGGCTATCCAGTAGATACAGCAATGCCATCTTTAGACAAACCTCTGGTGATTGCTGGCAAAACTTTTCATTCTCGCTTGATGACGGGGACGGGAAAATATCGCAGCATTGCAGAAATGCAGCAAAGTGTTAATGCTAGCAGGTGCGAAATTGTGACTGTAGCTGTGCGGCGAGTACAGACAAATGCTCCCGGACATGAAGGATTGGCGGAGGCTCTCGATTGGACTAAAATTTGGATGCTGCCAAATACTGCCGGTTGTCAAACTGCGGATGAGGCGATTAGAGTTGCTCGTTTGGGCAGGGAAATGGCGAAGCTTTTGGGACAGGAAGATAATAACTTTGTCAAGTTAGAAGTGATTCCTGATGCTAAATATTTGTTGCCAGATCCGATCGGCACTTTGGAAGCTGCAGAACAATTAGTCAAAGAAGGTTTTGCCGTTTTGCCCTACATCAATGCCGATCCCTTGCTGGCAAAACGCCTCGAAGAAGTCGGTTGTGCGACAGTCATGCCTTTAGGTTCTCCCATCGGTTCAGGACAAGGGATCAACAATGCCGCCAACATTCAAATAATTATTGACACGGTGAATGTTCCTGTGGTTGTCGATGCGGGGATCGGAACGCCCAGCGAAGCGGCGCGAGCAATGGAAATGGGAGCCGATGCACTTTTGATTAATTCCGCGATCGCCAATGCCCAAAATTCCCCGGCAATGGCAAAAGCAATGGGAATGGCAGCAGAAGCTGGGCGGCTGGCGTACTTAGCAGGCAGAATGCCGATCAAAGATTACGCGATCGCCTCTTCCCCCCAAACAGGCACCGTCACGTCAAAATAAATTTCTGGATTTTCAACGGCGCTGCGATGGCATTATTTGATACAGTGATGGCAATCAAAAATATAGAGGATTGCTGCCCATGCCTTACACTACCGAAGAAGACGGACGCTTGAACAACTTTGCCAAAGAGCCGAAGATGTACGGCGCCCAACCTCCCAACAAGAACCAGCAACGGAACTATATCATCATGGGTATTGCAGCAGCCATGTTGGTCGCCGGTTTGGTGTTTGTGGCTGCTTCTGTGTAAAAACTGGGCTGACACTCAAAGCTGCTTCAAATCGCAATTTTAAATAATCCTTCAGCAAACCATGTTTTCCAACCAATGGAAACATGGTTTTTGTGTTTCAATACAAAGCAGGTAGTGGCGACAATCCTGAAGCGTGGGTTGCGAGCTGAAAAACTAAATAAGACAAGCAGATATTTTGTTTGTTCATCTCTGCGTTCGGGTTCAGGGACTTGGGTTGCAATTAATCAGACAGGTTCGTCACCAACATAAAATTGCCAATTGAAAATCTACAATCCTTTGGTCATCACCGGTGCGATTGACTGCCTTCGGGGCTTAGTTGTGAGTTATGAGCGATCGAGATTTCAACTCTCAACTCTACAATCTAAAATCTACAATCCAAAACCTAAAATCTAAAATCTAAAATCTAAAATCGGCTGATCCTGATGTCTATTCCTTCCCAAAAAGTTTCTAGCTCGAACAAGCTGATCTACCAACGCTTGAAACAGGCGATCGACCTCAATTTACGCCGTCAAATTTTTATTGCCGCCTGCGACGACTTGTGCTTGCGGGACTGTCTGGCAGCCCGCTTGCAGACAGAATTAGCCGCAGAGAGCGCAGGCTCAGATCCTCGCTCCCCGATCAACTACCCCCGATTTGTCAGTTTGGAACTAGACTTGAACGATCCAAATCCTTGGGGTTCGATCGCCGCATGGCTGACCCACCACCCACCGCCCCAAAACAGGGGCAACTACAGCCCTTTGCCGGGATTTCAAATTCTCGGGGCAGAACACCTGACCAGGCAGTCAGCAGCCGTGCAGTGGTCGTTCCTGAGCTATTTGAGAGACATCGAAGCAAACTTGCAAATGTGCGAGTCTACTCTGTTGCTGTGGGTGTCGCGGCCCTGGCTAAGTTCGATCGAGCAATCGGCCCCAGAATTTTGGCACTGGCGAACGGGAGTATTTGAGTTTGAAGGCGAACCAACTCCAGCTAAGGGAGACTTCGGGCACTTTGATGACTTCGGGCACTCAGGAGACTTGCGAAACCTGCGGGACAGCGGAGACTTGGGCAACAAACTTTTAATATCTTCTTTATCTGGACAATCCCCAATTCCCGACGAACAATCCCCAATTTCCTATCCCCCGTCCCCCGCGCCTGATTCTAAGTCCGTCCAACTGGCAGATGAGGAACAATACCCAAATTTCCATCCCCCGTCCCCAGCGCCTGATTCTAAATCCGTCCAACTGGCAGATTTGGTGCTAGCAGCGGCTTCTGAGGATTTGGCAGCCGAAAATAATGCCACATCAGAGGAGAATTTTCTGCCGCTGCAAACCCTGCAATACATCGAACTGCTGCAAGAACATCAGTGCTCTTGCGAAGCATTGGCTTTGGCTTATCACGGTTTGGGAAATTACTACCGCGATCGCATTCTGGGCGGAGACGTTTCACAGCAGAACCTGACAATCGCCATTCGCGCGATCGAACAAGTGATTGCGTATCTCGACCTTGACACCAACTCGCAGCAAAATCAACCACTAACTGAGGAATGCGCGCGGCTGATTGCCCAATTGACACAAAATTTAACTCAGTACGCCCAGGAGTCCAACAGCCTACCGCCAATTTCCGATCTGCTCAACGATCTCGGCACTCTCTATTGGATGCTGTCGCGCGATCGCACGCAGCATAACGCCTCAGATCCAGTATCCAGCCTTGAACGCAGCATCGCCCTCTACCTTGAAGGTTTGAACCGAACAGATGGCGAAACCGTACCCCAAACCCGCGTTAGATTAAACAAAAATTTGGGCATCGCTTCGGCCGATTTAGCCCGCTATCGAGACAAGACAGAGAACTTGCAGCACGCAGTTGCAGCTTACCAACAAGCGCTGCTGGATCTAGACCCCGCCGTGGAGCCTCAGCAGTACGCTGCTGCTCAGAATAATTTGGCGACAGCATACTGGAATTTAGCCCAAGATGGTGAGCCAATCGTATATCTCAAAAGCGCGATCGCAGCTTACACCCAAGCCCTCTCCTGCTACAGTCCCGAACGAGAACCCCTCAACTATGCCGGAGTGCAAAACAACCTCGGTACCGCCTGCTGGAACCTCGCCCAGCACGAACCCTCAGAACCCCTGCTAGTCAGGGCGATTTCCGCCTACCGCGAAGCATTGAAATACCGCACCCGAGAATTAGTACCAGCAGCAGCAGCCGCCACCTACAATAATCTCGGTACCGCTTATTGGCATTTGGCGAACCACTTTCAGCAGAAACAGGCGCGGACGGAATCATTGCAGCAGGCGATTACCGCCTACGAAGCCGCCCTGGATATCGCCGCTACGGAGCTCGATCGAACCCAACTCACCTTTGACGCCTTGGCCGCCCGCAACAATCTCGGACTAGCCCACTATCAACTAGCCACCGACCCAGATTTCGCCGCTAATAAAGTCGCACAGACAAGCCATCTAGAAGCAGCACTGCACCACCAGTTGCAAGTGTGCGCCGAATGGGGACAACATCTCAATGACAAAGGGTTAATATATGGGGATAAACTCAACCTGCAAGCCCCGGCAAACTCCCAAGCTGCTGATTCCCGGCAAACAGCATTGAGCTATATTGTCAAAACGATTAGAGCTTTCTATAGTGAATGTGGGCTGCCAGGCCAAAATTTAGCCTTATCCAAAGTTCCTGGAGATTTATTGCCTGAAATTTTGCGTAGGTTATAAATAGGGCTATAACTATTAAAAGCTCAATTTTTTCGAGATTTGTATCCAGTTTTCTATTATTATGGCTGAATATTCTTGCCTAATTCTTCAAGCAAACTTGTGGTCATGGCCCCTGTAAAAATCCTTGTGGTTGATGACGACCCGGCAATCCGAAATTTAATTCACCGTTTTTTGAGCCAGCAAGGTTATCAAGTTGAGTCTGGCGAGGACGGTGAGACTGGTCTGGAATTATTTGAGCAACTCAATCCTGACTTAGTAGTTCTAGATGTAAATTTACCCGATACTACTGGCTACAAACTATGTCAAGAAATGCAAAGACGGACGGGCGTGTTTGTGTTGATGCTGACCAGCCGAACCGATGAAGCTGACAAAATGAAAGGGTTTGCCGAAGGTGCTGACGACTACATTACTAAACCTTTTAGTCTTGTAGAGATTGGAGCTCGCGTTGCAGCAATTTTGAAGCGCAAACGCATTGTTACTCCCGCCGAACAACAAACTCTTACTTTTGGAGAGCTACTAATAGATCCGGTTCGCCGCGAGGTAATTCTCGGCAGTCAGATAGTTGCTTTGACTGCTTTAGAATTCGACCTGCTGTACTGTTTGGCCAGCAAACCCGGTCGCGTGTGGAGGCGATCGGAATTGCTGCATGAAGTGTGGGACTACGAGTATGTAGGAGCCGATCGCGTGGTGGATGTCCATATAGGTCAAATTCGCCGCAAAATTGAACTAGATCCCAATCAAATGCCGATGATTCAAACCGTCCGGGGGGTGGGTTACAAGTTTGAGCCAACAACCTAGTAGCATTCGCCATTCGGCTCTAGGGGCGGGTTCACCAATATCTCGGATTAACATACTCGATATTTGTAAACCCGCCCTCCCCACACAATCATTCAGATCGATCGAGTATCTGATTGTTTGTTCTGCAAATACTCGCCCACTTCTTGAGCCCGCTCAAAACCCCTTCGCACGCAATCTCCCAAAGCCACGCCACCAACGTAGTTGCTGCACAAATACACCCCAGGCAAAGATTTTAAGCCCTCATCGATTTGTTGCAGGCGATCGAAATGACCCAAATTGTACTGAGGAATCGCCCGCTTCCACACATTCACCGCTAAAACTTTTGGCTGTGGCACATCTGGTTTCAGCAAAATCCGAGACAAATCTCGGTGCACCTCCCGAACGATTTGTTCGGAGTCGAGATTGCCAATTTCCGAATCAGTAGCCCCGCCGATGTAACTGCTGAGAGTTTGCCACCCTGCAGGCGCGCGATCGGCAAATAAACTTGATGTCCAAATCGTCCCCAGAGTGCGAATTCCCTGCCCCCTCGGAATTAAATTTCCAAAACCTACTAATTTACCCTTGACATCAGACTGCGGATATGCTACTACAACGCAGGCAACTGTAGGATAAGTAAAAGCTTGTAAAGCGCTGCTAACTTGCGGTTGCAGAGGCTGCAACAAATCGGCTGTAACGTAAGCGGGCGTTGTCAAAACCACGGTGCGCGCCTCAACTTCCTGCTGTCCGTCGGGCGTCGAGAATACAGCAATGTAAGTTTCGCGTTGTGTACGCTGGAGGCGAGTCAGATGCCAGTTGAGTTTCAGTCGATCGCCCAATTGAGCAGCGATCGCCTCTGGCAAAGCCTTCAACCCCTGTTTAAACGAACCCAACTCCCCCGGCCTAGTAGAGGGCACATTCGGGTCTGCAGGCATTTTCTTCGGTCTTTTCCTAGCAGAAAGCAGCGCCCCCGCCACCAGCCCGCCACCGACATCAGCCATCTTCGTTACCCGCCCGAAAGCCGCCGCCGCGCTAAGTTGTTGCGGATCGCCCGCATAAACCCCAGAAACAAAAGGTTCCACCAACCGCTGCATCACTTCCGTACCGAGATGACGGCGGAAAAATTGAGAAACAGTTTCCTCGTCACCCTGCTGCGAAAGTCGATCGCCCATTGCCGGCCCGACAAACCCCAAAGCCCCGAACAACGCCCGCAGTTTCCCCGGAAAACTCAGCAACTGAGACTGAATCATCGCCGGTGGAGTCATCGGCACCGGTTGCAGCTTTTTTTGCCAATAAACATAACGAGGCAATTTGCGATCGGCAAAAATCAACTCTTGCTTCAATCCCACATCCACAGCCAACTTCATCAATTCTGGCGTCGGCGAAAAACTGTTCGGGCCCTCCTCCCAGAGAAACCCTTCGGCTGTCACAGTGGTGATGTTCCCGCCCACACGTCCCTGACTCTCAGCGACTAAAATCGCCCGCGGCGATTCACTCGTTGCTTCCTTGTGAAGTGCGTGCGCCAAACTCAAACCGCTAATACCCGCACCCACAATCAAGGTATCTAATAGTTCCATATTACATATTAAAAATATCGCAATCTTTATGTTACATGGCTTTGCACGGCTTGCGTTCTTTGCTGTACTGCCAAACCGCTTTCAGATTACCGAATTGGGAATTGGGAATTGGGAATCGGTAAGCTTTCCGGCATTTCTTAAGCATTTTTCTCGCAGATTGTGGATGAGAACCTCTGCCCACCTCCTCGTCTCCCCGTCTCTCCATCTCGCTTTTGTATCCGCTGGGTCTGGTTTAAAAAAAGAGCATCTGCTGTAATTAAGCTATATTCCCAAAAATACTATTTCTTTAAAATTTTTGTATTATAGGCAACAGCGCCGAAAATTGCACCGGGAAACGCAGCAGTAAAGTGCCCAAAAAGATTTGATTGGGTTAAACTAACTTTAGGAAAATTTTAGAGCTTAACTTGCAAGTCAGCACCCCGCTCTGAAGAGATGGGGCTTTATGCCCTAATCAAAAGAGAGAGTTGACCAGCTATCGTCTTAACTGATGACGTTATCAAAAATATGGGTGTAAGTGCAAGCGGCTATGCGATCGCGGGTGAAATATTTGAAACGGTAATTGTTCCGTTGAAAGTAGATCATAAAAGTACCAAGTGACCAAGTAGCCCTGTGTAGGAATAATCAATATTCAAGGCGGTTAAAACTGCCTGATGCGTGCTACCTCGATCGGTCTACTCACATCTTGCACCATTCTTGCTTAACAGGCTTTCCGGCCTGTTCCACAAAGAGTTAATTTCTTGTGGGGAGTAGGGGGTTGGGCATCCTGCCCGCCCATAAAAGCTTATTGAAAATGGTGCAAGATATGAGTCTAAAGACACGAGGTTTTCATAATACTAAGCTTTTCTCATGAAAAAATACCCATGCAGGAAGTTATCAACTCGTTTCAGTCTTTTTTCTCTAACTCTGTTGATGCTTTCCTAGAGTGCGATCGACAGCAAAAGTACCTATCAATCAATCCTGTCGCTGCTGCTTGGATGGGATTGGAGCCTGCTGAAATACTCAACAAAACTAATCAGGAATTATTAAAATTATATCCCAATAATGCTGCTGTCAAAAATATAATCTCGCAGATTGATTCTTGCCTGCAACAAGTATTTATAACCGGGGAAAAACGGCTGGCAATTCATGAGGTGACGGCGGCAGACGGCGGGATTAAAATTTACGAAACTGCTTATACGCCAGCGCTGGATGCCTCTAGCAAGCAGATGCGGGTTTTGGGCGTCGGTAGAGATATCACCAGGCACTACCGCTGGCAGCAGCAGAAAACTCAACAGTTACGCCGATCGAACCATTTACTGTTGTTGAATGCAGCTAACAGTCCCCTGGCAATGGTGGGCTGGGATGAAGATTTTCGGATCGTTCAGTGGTCGAAACGCGCCCAAGAACTTTTTGGCTGGACATCCGATGATATGCTGGGCAAGCAGTTCGGCGATTTGGATTTGGTTTGCGAGGAAGATAGAGAGGCTGTAAGCGCGATCGAGCTTGAACTAGCCACTGGCAGCGGCAATACTTCAATTAACCGCAACTATACTAAAAGCGGACAGGTAATTTGGTGTCGCTGGTTCAACTCGATTATTCGCAGCGGCGACACTTTTACTGTGCTTTCTTTGGTGGAAGATATCACCGATCGCAAACGGTTGGAAGCAGAAAAAGCCCAAGCTTCTCGCCTCACAGCAATGGTAGCCGATGTGGGTATTGCCCTCACCAAACACCCTCAAGATATCCTGCTTCCCTGCTGCGAGGCAATGGTGCGAAATCTCGATGTCGCCTCTGCTGAAATTTGGACTTTCAACTCTCAACATAATGTTTGGGAATTGCAAGCAGCATCGGAAATATACAGTCGCACAGACGATCGGGCTAGCTTTATTGAAAGTAAGGTTAACTCGATCGCCCAACAGCAAAAACCGGAATTTGACTGCGGATTTGAACTGAATAATTTTGGACTCCCAGAGGAAGAATCCCCGAAAGCAACACCGCCACACAGTTCCGAAGTAGCAATTCTCAACACCAGTCAAAAGCCGACAAATTGCCCAATACCTAAGCAAATTTTTACCTTCGCCGGCTACCCTTTGATAGTCGAAGAAAGGCTGGTGGGAGTCATGGTAATTATCAGCCCCCAGCCGCTGACAGCACCTTTTCAGGAAACTTTAGCATCGGTTGCTGATGTCATCGCTTTAGGCATCGAACGCAAGCGTGCAGAATCTGAATTAACATCAGCTAGAGGGTTCCTCAATTCCGTAGTAGAAAATCTGCCGGTGGGAGTTTTTGCTAAAGATGCTTCTTCGCTCAAATTTGTGCTGTGGAATAAAGCGGGAGAAACGATCGCAGGTGTTACCTCTCAAGAGGCGATCGGCAAAAATGACTACGATATTTACCCCAAAGAACAAGCTGATGTTTTTACTGCTCAAGACAGAGAAATATTGACCGGTGATCACAACCAATCTACTGTTAAAGACATAGCCGAAGAGCCGATCCAAACTCGCCACAAAGGTATGAGAATTCTGCACACCCGCAAAGTGCCAATTCTCGACGCCGCAGGGCGTCCTCAGTACGTTTTGGGGATTACTGAAGATATTACCGAACGCAGGCAGGTAGACGAAAGCGTGCGCCTCTACGACCAAATTGTTGAGAATATGCAGATTGGTTTGTACGTCTACCATTTGGAAGATATAGACGATGATAGTACGTTAAGGGCGATCGCCTCAAATCCTGCGGCTACCCGGTTTACCGGGTTAGAAATGGCCGACGTTTTGGGCATGACAATTGACGAGATTTTTCCCAATTGGCGATCGAAAAACATTCCCCAAGCATTTGCTTCGGTAATTCGCACCCAGAAAGCCGTAGAACTTGAAGATATTGACTGCGATGAAGGCGGCCGAATAACTCGAGCTTTTTCTATTAAAGCTTTTCCATTACCTAACAACTCCGTCGGCGTTGCTTTTGAAAACATTACCAAGCGCAAGTGCCTGGAAGTAGAATTGCAAGTAGCTTTGGTACAAACCGAAAGTTCCGAAAAACTGCTGCGCACGGTAATTGACAAAACTAGCGACTGGATTTTTGCCAAAAATAAAGATTTTCGCTTTATTTTGGCAAACAAGAGTTTAGCAAAAGCGATCGGCAAAACAGTCGAAGAAATCCTTGGCAAAACAGATGTAGAATTAGGATTTTCCGAAGATATAGTGTTTGGGAATGCGGCCAAAAATATCCGAGGCTTCCGCACAGACGACTCTGCTGTACTGGTCGGCGACACCATCCACTATCCCTGCGATGCGGCAACTGTTGCTGACGGTTCTCTACATATTTTTGACACCCAAAAACTTCCCCTGCGCGACGCTGAAGGTAATGTATTTGCAGTGCTAGCTTTCGCTCACGATATTACAGAACGACATGAATCGGAAGCAGCTTTGCGTAGAAGTGAATCAAGATTTAGGTCTTTGGTAGCTAATATTCCCGGAGTGGTTTATCGCTGGAAGTGCGATGATTTTTCGACTAATTTTATTAGCGATGCCGTTTACTTATTAACCGGCTACCCTGCGGCAGATTTTATTTGGCTTTTGGACAGGAGAGGCCGGACTTTTGCTAGTATTATTTACCCGGAAGATTTGGCAAAAGTAGAAGTAACTATTCGGCAAGGCATAGAAAACAAAGAGTCTTATAACTTGGAATACCGCTTGCTAGCAGCAGACGGCACGGTTAAATGGGTGTGGGATAAAGGTTCTCCTGTGTTCGACGCAGAGGGAAATGTTTGCTATTTGGACGGGGTGATTTTTGATATTAGCGATCGCTACTACGCCGAGGAAGCATTGCGCCAAAAAACTTTAGAGTTAGAAGCAGTTTTTCGCGCTTTGCCTGATTTGTATTTTCGACTAGATGCTGACGGTATAATTGTGGATTATTTGTCAGGAACTTCCTCGAATTTATACGTACCTCCCGAACATTTTATGGGACAACGAATGACAGACATATTGCCACACAATGTCGCCAGCCTATTTTCCCAAGCAATCTTTGAAATTTCCGAAACAAGAAATTCAATCGACATAGAATATTCACTTTCCATGTCGGAAGGAGAAAAAACTTATGAAGCCCGGCTGTTGCCGTTTAATTCAGATCAGATTATTATTCTAGCCCGCAATATTACCAAGCGCAAACAAGCCGAAGCTCAATTAAAACATAAAAATCGCCAGCTAGAGCAAACATTGAAACAACTAGGCAGGACTCAAGCTCAACTAATTCAAGCGGAAAAAATGTCGGGTTTGGGACAGCTAGTGGCGGGAATTGCTCACGAAATAAATAATCCTGTCAGTTTTATTTACGGTAATATCAATTACGCTAGTGAGTATGCCAAAAACTTGCTGGAACTGTGCAGTTTGTACCAAGCACACTACCCGGAACCTGTTGCTGTTATCCAAGATTTGGCAGAAGAAATAGAACTGGAATTCATGAAAGAGGATTTCCCACATCTGCTGACTTCAATTCAAACCGGAGCCGAGCGAATTCGCCAAATAGTTCTGTCTTTGCGTAACTTCTCCCGCCTGGAAGAATCAGATATTAAGCGTGTTAATATTCACGAGGGAATAGACAGCGCTCTGTTAATTGTGCAACACAAGATTAAAGAAAATGGCAGGAATCGTCATATTCAAATAGTTAAAGAATATGGGAATTTGCCGCAGATACAGTGCTATGTGGGACAGTTAAATCAAGTGTTTATGAATATTTTAAATAATGCTATTGATGCTTTAGCAGATGTCAGGCATAGGAAGTTGGAATTGGCGAGTTATTCGGAAGAGGAAGGGCAAGATTTTGCTAGTTTATCTGTAAGTTGCGACACATTGCCGTGGATTCGGATTCGCACGGAGGTGCTGGAGAACAATCGGGTGGCGATCGTAATTTCCGATAACGGGTCTGGCATGGTAGAGTCTGTTAAATGTCGAGTATTTGACCCGTTTTTTACTACTAAACCAGTAGGCAAAGGTACAGGCTTGGGACTGTCTATCTCCTATCAGATTGTGGTGGAAAGACACGGAGGGACGCTGCAGTGCATTTCCGCGCCTGGTGAGGGAACTGAATTTGCGATCGAGATTCCAATTCGGCAGAGGTAATTAGTCATTGATAATTGGTAGTTGCACCAGAAAAATGATAATCTAATTAAAGGTTCTAAAAGTCAGGAATATTAGCATGGTATACAAAAGCATACATACTTCTAGTGCCGTTGCAAAACAAGTTAAAGAAGAAGAAGAAGATGATGATTCCTATGTTGACTATTTTTATGACGATCCGGGGGCTCCGCCGGGAACTCTCGACTTAGAACCCGATGCGCCGCCTCCGGAGATTGTATTAATTGACTATTGCGAAACAGCCGCAACTCGCGCCAATTTGGCAAATCCTCAAGAAGCTTCTGCCTATTTAGATACAGCATCTGTTTCTTGGGTTGATATGTTGGGATTAGGAAACAAAGAAACTTGGCGCCACCTGGGCAAAGTGTTTAATTTGCATCTTATGGCTCAAGAAGATGTGGTTAATGTACCACAGCGCCCTAAAGTGGTAGATTACGAAGATCACATTTTAATCATTGCCTGGATGGTGATACTTAAGCCGAATTCAGATAAGTTTCATAAAGAACAAGTTAGTTTAATTTTGGGTAAACATTACCTGTTAACAGTTCAGGAAGAACCGGACTATGATTGCTTTGGCCCCGTGCGCGATCGCATTCGTAAAGGACAAGGAAATATTCGGAAACACGGAGCAGATTATCTGGCTTATACTCTGTTAGATTCGATTATAGATGGATTCTTCCCAGTATTAGAAGTCTACGGAGAGCGCATAGAAGAACTAGAGGATGAAGTGGTGGAGAACCCCACCCGCAGAACCCTGGAAAAAATTTATAAAATCCGGCGAGAACTGCTGACGCTGCGCCGCGCAATCTGGCCGCAGCGGGATGCAATTAATGTTTTGATTCGAGATAGCAGTGATTTGATTAGTCCAGAGGTGCGAATTTACCTGCGCGACTGTTACGATCACACGGTGCAGGTGATGGATATGGTGGAAACCTATCGAGAGTTGTCTTCGGGTTTAATGGATGTTTATCTGTCCTCGGTTGGCAATAAAATGAATGAAATTATGAAACTGCTGACAGTGATTTCTAGTATCTTTATTCCTCTAACTTTTGTGGCGGGAGTATACGGGATGAATTTCGATACAGAGAAATCTCCTTGGAATATGCCGGAACTGAATTGGTATTTTGGCTATCCGCTTTGTTGGGCACTGATGGTAGCGATCGCCTCGGCTTTAGTTTACTTCTTCTGGCGACGTGGCTGGTTTGATAATTTTTCTACTGTGGTGAAAGATGACTCAGCAAAGTAACCGGATTTAAGACTTGAGGTTTGAGATTTTGGATTGAGAATTGAATAATTCAAAATCCTGTGAGGTAAAAAGGTTTCCTGCCCCTAGTGGCAGCCGTGTCATAAATCCTGCTATCATCAATCAAAAATCCTTAAGCTTGCAGATTCAATGCTGCAAGTAAATCTAAAATCTAAAATCTAAAATTGATTGACAAACGATCGCGTACAATAAATCTGGGGGAAAAGTAGGCGCAGGCGGTTGCGGATTAGCGAATGCTTGTCTGAGGAAAGTCCGGGCTCCCGAAAAACCAAACTTGCTGGGTAACGCCCAGTGCGAGCGATCGTGAGGATAGTGCCACAGAAAGATACCGCCCCCCGATTTGAGATTTGAGATTTGAGATTTGAGATTGAATCAAAAATCAAGCATCGAAAATCGCAAAGTGTTAGGGGGTAAGGGTGCAAAGGTGCGGTAAGAGCGCACCAGCAGCATCGAGAGGTGCTGGCTCGGTAAACCCCAGTTGGGAGCAAGGTCGGAGGGACTATGGTTGGTTTTTTACCAGTTCCGTTTTTTGGTACCGCTTGAGGCGTCTGGTAACAGGCGTCCCAGATAGATAACTGCCCTCGAAAACTGCTTGCAGTTGAGAGAACAGAACCCGGCTTATGTCCGACTTTTTCCCCACCCCATTTAATTAAAATTACCGCTTGGGAATAAGGTCAACAAATCCTTTCGACCTGTTTTATGTTGGGAAAGGTGTCCACTGCTTTTGGGTAAGGTTCACCATAAGCACCCGGAGGAATATTTAGTTTTTCAAGTAAAAAAAAATATTAATATGAATCTGATACAAGTTAGGACTTACGCATTGACAAAATAACAAAATAGTGCATTTATAAATATGAGTGGTCTAGAAACAGGTATTTGACAA
>ENA-ORBV01009464-ORBV01009464.1-microbial-mat-metagenome-genome-assembly--contig:-NODE-9464-length-15980-cov-6.147771_pt1 | contig 15980 bp, 14 predicted proteins | sample MGYA00237777_ERZ505514 | MGnify/ENA primary metagenome ERZ505514 (study PRJEB26160, sample SAMN06269048) | microbial mat metagenome | isolation source: Oligotrophic lake microbial mat | place... | reverse complement strand
TGTCAACGAACCCGAACCTTTACGAAGTTAGCGAACCCGAACCTTTACGAGGGCGGGTGATGTCTTAGCCCATGCATCGTCTCCAATGGTTGGGTGGTGTCCGCGCCGTCAGGCGCGGGCTGCCAGGGTGGCTTCAAGGTCGCGCAGGCGGTAGCTGCGGCCCTTGATGGCGAGGACGTGGCTGGCGTGAAGGAGGCGGTCGAGGATGGCTGCGGCCAGGGTTTCGTCGCCGGCGAGCATCTCGGGCCAGTCGCGGATGGCCTTGTTCGACGTGATGCAGATGGCGCCACGCTGGTAGCGGTAGCTGACCAGACGGAAGAACAGGTTGGCGTCCTCGCGCGAGAACGGTTCGAAGCCGACCTCGTCGACGATGAGCAGGGCGCTGTTCATGTACTTCCGGCGCTTGAGGTGCGCCGGCGGGGTGCGGGCGTCCTGGCGCAGGGCGTGGAGGAGTTCCTCGATGCGGAAGTACGTCGTCGACAGCCCGCGTTCCACCGCGGCGACGCCGAGGGCGACGGCGAGGTGGGTCTTGCCTGGGCGGTGGACAGGCACCCGCTCGATTGGCATCCTTGGCTTATCTGCAACGATTTCGGAAAGACTGCATTCGATGTGGTTCGCTTCATCTGAAGATCGTTGCAGATGATTCAAGGAGACAGGACGCTCGGGTGCATGTCCACGCCTGCCACGCCTGCACATCCACGCCTGCACACGCCTGCATGCCTTGTCTACAGCGCCCTTGGCATTAAGCAGACCATATGCTACCCAGACTGACGAAACACTTCCTAAGTCTTGCGGCGATCTTCTCTCCGCTTTTGTTGGTTGGCGTTCACCCTTTGGTCTCCGCTGAAAATAATCAAGCAGGCGGCCGGTGTACCGTGCAATTGCTTGGGTCGCATAGTTGCGGTTCTACAGTCATCCTTCCATCGGTTTTTTTAGGAACCGCCGGGAGGGCGGCTTTGCTAAAGAGAATTGGCGCACGTGACAGTGCTATTACACCAAGAGGGATAACCAAACCGTTACCTTTCATAGCTGATGACATAGTTCTGAAGGCGTCAGATTTCCTAGGGCTTGAGGCTAAAGGCGCGGGACTAGGCCCCAGGAAAGGATCCGCGGATAGATTCGAAGACCCGTCCTCCTGCATAATTGTACCGTATGTGTTTGTTGAAATTGGCACAAATGCAACTTTAACCTTCCAGAACTTCAACCAAAATACGGGGAAAGCTGGGATGCCGCCGGGATTCGGACTGCATCTGCGTCGCGAAAATAACGCATGGATTCCGGTATCTCAGATCAATTCATCAAATGATGCTCCGGGCATTCTGTCAACGCTCGGATGGGCGCTCTCTTCGGAAATGGATAACCCCCCAATTCCAGATAATATTTCCCAACTGGAAGGCGATGCCTTTGTTATTCTCGATGAGAAGGAGCATGCCGTTACTCCTTCATCTTCGAAGATACAAGTTGCAATTAATGGGGCGGTAATATTCCCAAAACAGAACTTGGCCCAGTCTTGCTCAGGGGCCCTGGTTATTGCGAGTGGCGATCCCACGCTCGCCCCAGGACTCGCGCAATGGCTACGATCGGCCGCGGATCTACTCGCCAAGGCAGAACGGTCCGAGGCATTGCCATGGGTAGAAAGAAGCCCTTTTGGCCCTTCTCCTAAAGTCGAAGAATCCAAGAAGGAGTGGGCCTCGCTTTCGCTCGCGCCCTCCGTCTTTGGGAGCGGGGTATTTGCGCGGGCTCTGCTTCCCTCCCAGCCGATTTCTGTGGTCTACTTTGTATCCGCCACGGATTCAGCGGCCCAGCACCTTTATATGCTAAATGATGACGCCGGCCGACCCATGGCCCTGATCCCTCCTCCTAGCGCGAAACTGCAATCGAAGATCGCCCTTTTCGAACTTGCCTCAGTTGAGCCTTTTTGTCCGCCAAAATTGGCAACCAAGGAATAATAGACGGCGGTGGACAGGCACCCGCTCAATTGGCATTCTTGACTCATCTGCAACGATTCCGGACCGACTGCATTCGATGTGGTGCGCTTCAGCCGCAGATCGTTGCAGATGAATCAAAGAGACAGAACGCTCGGGTGCATGTCTACGCCTGACCCGCCCGGCAGGATCGGAGCGAACGTGGAATCAGCCGCCACTCAAATATCATACGCTGAACGGGTCGCCGACGCGCTCAAGGAGTTTGCGACCCTGGCTGAAGGCTGGTTCGCAGAACATACCTTCCTCGTGCCGCGTTACACCTTCTTCCAGGACCTGTTCAGACCCGAGCGGCTGAAGAGCGCGACCTGGGAAGAGTTCCAAGGCATTGGCGCGAATCTCCACGCCTTCAGCATGCAGGTAGCTCGCAAACGGGCGTTTGGTCAGCCGAACTACCCGATCGAGCGCTACCGCGTCTCGTTCACGAGACTGGCTCACGGAGCCGGGACGACCGAAGAGCGTGCTCGCTGGTTTTTGGAGGATGAAAGCAGCGCCAGCAAGTACATCCAACAGTCGGCAGTTGCCGAGATCGTCGCCTACCTCGACGGCAGCAACTACGTGATCTGCAACTCGAGGGCACGTGCTGCGGTGGCATGGCTCGGGATCCCAGTGCCTGAGCCACGCACGGGCGACAGTGCTGAACGCATCGAAGCGTTCAGTACAGCTGTTCGGCCCCATTTCGCTCAATACGAGAAGATCGTTCGACGCCGCACGACCGTTCCGGTCGGCTTGGAATTCGATCAGTTCCTCAGTTGGGTCAGCGAAACGAAGTGCGATGCCGAAGCCATCGAAGATGAGGACACTGGCGATGGGGTTGTCAGCGCCAAGCGAGTATGGCTGATCGCTCCCGGGCAGGATGCCTGGCTGATGGACACATTCGTGAAGGGCCATGTGATCGGGATCGGCTGGGCGGACCTGGGCGATCTGAGGAAGTACAAGGACCGTGAGGCACTGGAGAAGGGCTACCTGCGCGTCTACTCCATTAAGAAAGGTGATCGACGCCCGACCAACTCGACCAAAGCCCTCTGGGATTTTTCCCACATGAAGCGCGGCGACATCGTCATAGCGAAGCGTGGCTTGCGCGCCGTCGTCGGCTGCGGAGTGGTCTCGGGCGAGTACTTCTTCGAGAAGCGCGATGGCTACGATGACTCCGACCACTTGTGTCCGGTCCACTGGATGACGGTGGGCGACTGGCCCCTGCCGCCTGGTGAAGCATTGCCGATGAAGACGATCACGCAATTGAAGCGGCCAGACTTCGTCGACATGTTACTGAACACCATGCAGGTCGACGCGAAATCACTGCACGCTACCGGACAGCAGTCCAAGGCAGTCCAGGCCAAACCAACGGTTCCAGTCACCACTGCCGCTCCCCTCGATCGCTACACCCTCGACCACGTACTTACCGAGGCCTTCCTATCCAAGGAGCGCGCCCAGACGATTCTCGATCGACTGGCGACCAGGAAGGCTGTGATCCTGCAAGGGCCGCCGGGAAGTGGGAAGTCGTTCGTCGCTCGTCGGATCGCATACGCGCTCATGGGTGAGAAAGCTCCAGATCGAGTGCAGTGTGTGCAATTCCACCAAAGCACGAGCTACGAGGACTTCATCCAGGGGTACCGCCCAACCGAATCCGGCACGTTCGAACTCCGTGATGGCCACTTCGTCCGATTCTGCGCGCAGGCTGCCGCCGACGCGTCGAGGCCGTGGGTATTCATCATCGATGAGATCAACCGAGGCAACCTATCGAAGGTCTTCGGTGAGGTACTCGTGCTGCTTGAGCATGACAAACGCTGCGCCGAGTACGCCCTGCCGCTCGCCTACCAGAGGCAGGGAATGCAGGCCTTCTTTATACCGCCGAACGTCCACGTCATCGGCATGATGAACACGGCCGACCGGTCACTCGCCCTGGTCGACTACGCGCTGCGTCGGAGATTCTCCTTCATCACGCTCGAGCCGGCCTTTGCCGAGCCGCGCTTTCGCAAACACCTCGATGCCGCATGCGCAGAAGAGGATGGCCTTGCTGTCGCGATCATCGAGCGCGTCACGAAGCTCAACCAGGCGATCTGCTCCGACACCAGCAACCTCGGCCCCGGCTACGCTATCGGGCACAGCTACTTCTGCCCTCCCGGCGACGAAGCGCAGCTAACGTGGGAGTCATATCGGCAGATTGTTCGGACCGAAATTGCGCCGCTGCTCGAGGAGTACTGGTTCGATCAATCAGCCAAGGCACACGAGCACATCCAGGCCCTCGTCGCTGACGTTCCCGCATGACCATCCCGGTCGAGAACCTCTATTACCTGCTCTGCTATGCCTGGGATTGCGTTGATGAAGGCGATTCCGTTGCGGCCGGCGTTGAGGACTGCCCCGCTGTCGCGGACATGCTCGCTCATGTCCTGAGCCGAGGCGTCGACACGCTCATCCGGCGCGGCATCTCGCATGGTTACCAGGAGCGGAACGAGGTGCTGCGGACGGTGCGAGGACGCATCAACACCATGGCTACCGCCACGTCCGGCTTGATGCGCCAAGGCCTGATCGCCTGCGACTTCGAGGAGTTCGTCCGCGATACACCCGAGAACCGGGTGCTGCGCGCGACGCTCGAACGTCTACACCGCATTCCGACACTCGATCGCTACGTGAAGCAGCGGACCGCAGCGACCATCGAACGAATGTGGGGGATCTCCCCGATACGCCTCGACGCAACCTCGTTCCGCTCCATCCAACTCCACCGCGCGAGCGGCCTCTACGGCTTTCTCCTCCAAATCTGCAGACTGGTCCTGAGACTCCTGCTGCCCGACGAGCGCGAAGGTAGCACACGCCTACGGGATCTCCTACAGGATGAGGACGCCATGGCCCGGGTCTTCCAGGCCTTTCTCCTCAACTTCTTCCGTCGTCACCGCCCCACGTGGCGTCCCCGTGCAGAAGTGATTGACTGGCAGGCCGAAGCGCTCGCGCCCGATCGCGCCGCCGACTTGGCCGCTCTACCTCGCATGGAGACTGACCTGACGCTGTTCCCACCCGGCCGGCTGATCATCGCCGATGCGAAGTACTACCGCGAGGCACTGGCCTCAAAATGGCAGGGAATTCCCAAGGCCCGCTCGGGTCACCTCTACCAGTTGTCCGCCTACCTCAGTCATCGAGTCGAGCAGGATAGCCGCGAGGTGCAGGGCATGCTCATCTATCCAGACACCACCGGACGGATCGACCTCGGCTTCCGCTTGCTCGGCCGCGAGGTCCGGCTCAGGACATTGAATTTGGACCAGCCCTGGCAGGCGATCGAACGGGATGCTCTCGCCCTCGTCGACTGAGTCACGGCTCGATTGGACAACCGCGCTGCTGCCAGGCCCTCAACTCGCCGGAGGTCGTGTACCTGCGCTGCGCCGCCCAACCACACGGGCGGTCAAGGTACCCGAGGCCATGGCATGAGTGATGAGTTCCCGCCGGCGACGAGCCAGTTTCTCAGCTACGTTACCCGGCTCACGGCCAGAACGTACGCGGACGGCAAGAACGACAGCTTCGCCTACGACCCGGCCAGCCGCCTGACCGGCGCGGTCAGCGGGCGCTTCGCCACTCGGTGACCCGGGTCTACGACGCGGCCGGGCGCCTGACCACCGAGCAGCAGCCCCTGCCCGCGGGCATGGTGAACCAGGTCGGCTACGCCTACGCCAACGCCAACGGCAACCGGGTCACCGGCGTGGCCTATCCCGGTGGCCGGTCGGCGACCTCGGCGTACACGGTACGCAATACGCTGCGCGACGTGTGGTTCGACGGGGTGAGCTCGGCCATCCGCAGCTTCGACGCGGGCGGGCGGCTGCTGTCGACGACCTACGGCAATGGCCTGATCGAGGGCCGGGGCTAGGTCACCGGCGACAACCTCGTCGCCAGCTGGTTCCCGTCGGTCAAGCCGCGGCGTTCGGTCGGATGCGATCGCCTGCTCGATGCCTTCGGCCTCGCGCCATTGACCGAGTTGGCGAGAGGGTCGACGGCGATGCCCTGGCCTTGATTCCCTCCCGTGCAACGACGGGTGTTGCTTCCCTCGGAGTCCGCCAAAGGGGGGAAGGATCAAAGGTCGAGGTCCGCGGTCGGACGACAGCCGCCTGACGAGCAGGGTGATGAAGAAGTCCCGCGTCGGTCTGCTCGACCGCGGCGCGCCATCTGCTGCGTTGCGAAAGGCTCGCGCTAGCGGTGCGAGTGGTCGCTTTCCGCACCGTGCCTATGGCCGCGCCGGGGTCTTTGCATGCCTCGGGGACATTTTCATCACTCTGCTCGTGTCTGGTTGCATGAATCCATGTCAGATGGCGACGGCCCCACCTGTCATATGCAAGGCGCGGAAAGCGAAGGAATAGCAGAGCTATTTCGAGTTTTCTGCAACGCCGCAGATGGCTGGCGCGGCCAAGTCAGATGGCATGGATTCATGCAACTAGACACTAGATCAAGGTCAGCTCTGTCGCTGGGAAGCTGCGTTCGCAATAGATGCAGCGCACCGCCAGCGGCTCGCGGCCGATGACATCCATGCGCGTCGGCCACTTTTCATGGTTGGTGACGCAATTGGGGTTGGCGCAGCGGGCGATGTCGTCGAAGCGGCTGGGCACCGGCACCGGGTGCTTGGCGATCACGGCGTAGTCGCGGATGATGCAGATGGTGGCGCCCGGCGCGATCAGGGCGAGACCGGATACCGCGCGGTCGCTGAGCTTGCGGTTGGCGACCTTGACCACGCCTTTTCGCCCGACGCGCGACGAGCGCAGGTTCATGCCGACGAAGACCTGGTCGTCGAGCGTCGCCACCAGGTCGACGACCTGCAGGGTGGCATGCGCCGGGATGTGGTCGATGACCGTGCCGTTGTCGATCGCCTCGACCTGGCGGATGCGATGCGCGCCGGATTCGGTGGTCTTGTCGCTCATAGCTTCCCCAGCACCAGTCCGAGCAGCGCCTGGCGCACGACGATGCCATTGCCGGCCTGGGCGAAGTAGTGCGCGTGCGGCGTGCGATCGACGTCGATGGCGATCTCGTTGACCCGCGGCAGGGGATGCAGGATGCGCAGGTGCGGGGCTGCGCTGGCCAGCATCGCCGCGTTGATCTGGTAGGTCGCCTTGATGTGGTCGAACTCCATTGGATCGGGGAAACGTTCTTCCTGCAGGCGGGTCATGTAGAGCACGTCGCTGCGGTTGATCGCATCCTGCAGCGATGCGGCGTTCTCGACGACGATGCCCGCATTGCGGGCGAACTCGAGATAGTGGTCGGGCATCTCGAGCCCACGCGGGGCGATGGTCAGCACGCGCACGCCGAAGTGGGCCAGGGCGACCAGCAGGCTGTGCACGGTGCGGCCATAGCGCAGGTCGCCGGCGAAGGCGATGGTCAGCGGGCGCGTGCCGTCGAGCAGCTGGGGAAAAAGGCGGGCGATGGTGTAGAGGTCGAGGAAAGTCTGGGTCGGATGCTGGTTGGCGCCGTCGCCTCCGTTGATGACCGGCACCCGGCTCACCTCGCTCGCCAGCCGCGCCGAGCCATCGCGGGGATGGCGGATGACGATGGCGTCGGCGTATTGCTCGACCATGCGGACGGGGTCGGCCAGGCTCTCGCCCTTCTTGGCGCTGGTCGAGGCGACGTCGGAGAAGCCGATCACCTTGCCGCCAAGCTTGTTCATCGCCGCCTCGAAGCTGAGGCGGGTGCGCGTGCTTGGCTCGAAGAACAGGGTCGCCATCAAGCGCCCGGCAAGCATCTCGGGCTGCGGGCTGCGCTCGAGCCGGACCGCAGTGTCGATGACATGGACGATATCGGCGCGGGTGAAGTCCGCGATCGAGATGACGTGGCGCCCGGCGAAGGTCATCGGCGGAGGATGCTAGGGGGCAGGCCGATCTTGGAAAGGCAGCGTTTGCGTCATCTGGATGTCAGGTGATAGGCCACGATCGCGCCGGCGATGAGGACGGCGCTGCCGAGGATGAGCCAGGGGATGATACCGGTTCCAGGAGAGGCGCCGGCATCTTCCGAATAGACCGCGCTGCGCTCGTCTGATGGCACCATCGTTGGCGTAATGACGGGCGCTGCGGCGGCTTCCTGGCGTTGACGCAGGAGTTTGTCGGTCTGCACCTTGATCAACGCCCCGGTCGCTGCGCCCGAAGGCTGCGGCAGCGCGCCCGGCTTGGTGAAGCGTTGGCTGTCAACCTGCCCCTGCCTGCGCTCGGCGTGCTTGCGTTGAATCCGGTCGCTGGTCGCCAGCGAGGGCGGCGGCGGCGGCGGTGGCGGGCTCTCGATCACCGGCAGCCCGATCCTGGCGTCGGTCGTCTGCCCCTCGATACGGTCGGTGCCTGGGCGCCCTCGCGACTTCTTGGCGATGACAAGCGGCTTGCGCAGCAGACGGATGCTGCTGCCGCTCTTTTCACGCAGCTCCTCGATCGCCTCGTCGCAGGCCTTGATGAAGGCCTCCCAGGTCAGGTAGCGGCGGTCGGCGTCCTTGATCATCGCCGTCATCGCCATGCGCCGCGTGGCCGCGCACAAGCTGGGCACGGAATCGCCGGGATCGGGTACCGGGTCGGTGAGGTGAGCGCTCATGATCGCCCCCGGGCTCGACCCGCGGAAGGGTGGGGCGCCGGTCAGCAGGTGGTAGATGGTGGCGCCGAGGCCATAGATGTCCGAACGGCAATCGAGCTTGTCGCCGCGCACCTGTTCGGGCGACATGTAGAGGGGCGTTCCGATCGTCATCCCGGTCTGGGTCAGGTGCTCGTCATCATTGGCGGCCTTGACCAGGCCGAAGTCGATGAGCTTGGCCTGGTCGTCGAGCGGGAAGAGTTCCGGCCCGGTGGCACTGCGCTGGATCAGCACATTCTCGGGCTTGATGTCACGATGCACCAGACCAGCGCTGCCATACACGTAGGCCAGGCACTCGGCGAGCTGCTTGACCAGGGTCAGGACGTAGTGCTCGGGCAGGGCGCGGAATTCCTTGAGCAGCGACGCCAGGTTGGGACCCGACACGTGCTCCATGGCCAGGTAGTGGGTGGTCCCCTGGGTTCCGCTCTCGATCACGTTGGCCAGGTTGGGATGGCGCAGGCCGACCAACGCATTGGTCTCGCGATGGAATCGATTGAGGAATTCGCGGTCGTCCGCCAGGCGCATGCTGATCACCTTGAGCGCGCACTGCTGACCGCTGGCGAGGTGGGTGGCGAGGAAGACGGTGCCCATGCCGCCGGCGCCGAGCTTGCGCAGGATGGTGAAATTGGGCAGTTGACCCTGCTGGTGCAGGATGCCTTCGACGGCCACCACGTTCTCGGGTTGGATGATGTTTTGTTCGACCAGGGTGCGCAGCAGGCGCGATGGGTCGCTGGCCAACGGCCGCACGCGATCGATCTGCGCTTGGCTGACCCAGCCATTGGCGATCAGCACCGCTTCGATCGCGGCGAACCCATGCGGCTGGTGCTGTTGTCCGGAAGTCATGTCAGGAAGGCGCTTAGGGTGGTTCTAGCTGACTCGAAAGTCCACTTGGAAACCGCTCTTGGCGTGGCGGTGTTGCTGAACCTTGGCTTGCACCTTGGCTTAGATTGGCTTATCATTTGCTTAGAGGACGTCTGCATGTCCCTTCAGATGCGTCAGAACCTCGGCGTCCGCATGGAGCAACGGCTCAAGCTGACGCCGCAGATGATCCAGTCGATCGAGATCCTGCTCTTGCCGCAGATGGCATTGGAGGAGCGGATCATGCACGAGGTCGAGAGCAACCCCACCCTCGAGATCGACGACGCCGCCACCGCCCCCGAACGCAGCGACGATGACCGCGCCATGGGCGAAGCCGCCGCGCGTGACGCCACCGACGAGTGGCTGTGGCAGCGCAAGGCGCGCCACGCCGACGATGATGGCCCCGACAAGATGGAAGCGCTCGCCAGCGCCCCCGACAAGGCCGCCAGCCTGGCCGATCATCTCGTCGAACAGCTGCGCTTCGTCGAGATGCCTGGCGACGTGCGTGAACTCGCCCACGACATCTGCTGCCAACTCGACCGCCGCGGATACCTGCCGGTCGCGCTCAGCGAGCTGTTTCCCGAAGAGAAGCTCGAACACGCCGAACAGGCCTGGGAGCACGTCCGTCGCTGCGACCCGGCCGGAGTCGGCGCGCGCGATCTGCGCGACTGCCTTTTGCTGCAACTCGCCCGTGAACCTGGCGACAACGCCTTCGAGATGGCGCTCCTGCGCGACCACCTCGAGGACTCGCTCAAGAACCGCCTGCCCGCCGTCGCCCAGGCGCTGGGGGTCGAGGTCGATCGGGTCAAAGAGGGCGTCGATGTCATCGCCAAGCTCGATCCCAAGCCCGGCCTGCCTTATGGCGTCAGCGACAACATGTTCGTGGTGCCCGATGTCACCGTCGAACGTGACGAGCAGGGCGAGTGGATCGTCTCGATCCCCGATGACCGTCTGCCCAAGGTGCGCGTCAGCGAGAGCTACCACCAGCTCTACGAACGCAAGGACGTCGACCCCAAGGAGAAGGCGTATCTCAAGGAGAAACTCGGCGCGGCACGCTTCATCATCGACGCGGTGGCGCAGCGTAAGCGCACCCTGCTCAAGATCGTCAGCGAGATCATCAAGCACCAGACCGCTTTCCTCGAGCATGGCGTCGAGCACCTGCGCCCATTGATGCGCCAAAACATCGCCGACATCATCGGCATGCACGTCGCCACCGTCAGCCGCGCCGTGAAGGACAAATACATCCAGACGCCGGGCGGCATCATTCCGCTCGCCAGCTTCTTCTCGGGTGGCATCGCCACCCAGGACGGCAGCGAGGCCGAAAGTTCGAAGTCGGTGAAGCTGAAGATCCAGAAGCTGATCGAGGCCGAGGACAAGAAGAACCCGCTCTCTGACCAGGAACTCGCCGACATCCTTGCCAAGGATGGCCTCGACATCAGCCGGCGGACGGTGACCAAGTACCGCATCGCCGACGGCACTCCCTCGACCCGTCAGCGGCGATCGTTCTAGGCATCACGTGCCTCGGCTGCGCGCGTTGATCGTCGCCTGCATCCTATGCCTCGCCCCGGCGATGGTTGGCGTCGCAGCGGCTGCGGATGCCCCGGCGGCTGACGTCATTCCCGGTCGCGACCAGCCGGCGTCGGCGGCCACGCCGACCGCCTACCGCTTCCGCTGGGACGAATACGTCTCGCTGGTGGTGGTGAGCGACGCCGTGGCTGGCGGCCAGGCCCTGCGCCGCCTGGCCTGGGTGGTCACCTACGACCAGGCCGGTGCGGTGGTGGTCGGCTATCGCGCCACCGCCTTTCGCGATCGGGCGGGAAATCTGCACATCGACGCGCGCAAGGCGATCATCACTGGGCCGCAGAACGAAAACTGGTCGCCCGACAGCTTCGCGATCCTGGCCGACGGACAGGTGCTGAGCATCGACGACCGCAACAGCGCCAATGGCGGCAGCCTCATGGAAACGATCGAGGCCACGGTGGGCGAGGCGTATCGCATGCTGCTGCGCATCGCCATGGCGACGGTGCATGAGATGTCGTAGGGGCTGGGCGGCGCTAGCCGCTGATAGCCGCTGATAGCCGTGGCGGCTCACGTGACGCCCGCTCGCAGCGATGCGCAAGCGCGCCGCGGCCTTTGGCCGCTCTGCGCTCGCGCATCGCTTGCCGCGGGCTGAGGGGGCGGCGCTCTCGACGCAGATCCCCACGGCTTGGCCGTGGGGATGCTGGTCTTCGCTTGGGCGCATTTCTGCCGGCTTTGCCGGCAGAAATGCTCAGCAGTACCGATTGAACACGTTCTCCAGATACTCCTGCCGCGCGCTCTTGTTCGGCGCTGCCTCGCCCTTGGCGAGGATGTACTTCTGCAGGCTTTCGAGGCTGGCCTTGCCCGACTCGATCTCCTTGCCGATGCCCTTGTCGTAGGACGCGTAGCGGCCCTTGACGAACTTCGAGAAGGTGCCGTCCTTGATCATCTTCTCGGCGATGCGCAGGCCGCGCGCCCAGGTGTCGATGCCGCAGAGGTGGGCGTGGAACATGTCTTCGACGTCGTAGCTGTCGCGGCGGACCTTGGAGTCGTAGTTCAGGCCGCCGGTGCCGAGGCCGCCCTTCTGGGCGAGGATGACCGTCCACGCCTGGGCGCACTCGCGGTAGTCGTTGGGGAACTGGTCGGTGTCCCAGCCGTTCATCACGTCGCCGCGGTTGGCGTCGATCGAGCCGAGCGCGTTGTCAGCGGTGCACACCGCCAGTTCGTGGCAGAAGTCGTGGCCGGCGAGAGTCGCGTGGTTCTGCTCGATGTTGAGCTTGAAGCTCTTCTCGAGGCCGTACTTGCGCAGGAAGCCGAGCACGGTCGCGCTGTCGAAGTCGTACTGGTGCTTGGTCGGCTCCATCGCCTTGGGCTCGATGAGGAACTGGCCCTTGAAGCCGATCTTCTTGGCGTAATCCACCGCGAGGTGGAAGAAGGCGCCGGCGTGGTCCTGCTCGCGGCCGAGATCGGTGTTGAGCAAGGTGTTGTAGCCTTCGCGGCCGCCCCAGAAGACGTAGTTCTCGCCGCCGAGGAACTTGGAGACATCGAGCATCTCCTTCACCGAGTTGGCGCAGTAGGCGAAGACGTCGGCGTTGGGGGTGGTCGCCGCGCCCTGGCTGAAGCGCGGGTGCGAGAACATGTTTGCGGTGCCCCACAGCAGCTTCACGCCGGTGGCCTTCTGCAACTGCTTCAGCTTCTCGGCAACCGCCCACAGGTTCTTGTTGGTCTCAAGGACGTTGGCGCCCTCGGGCGAGACGTCGCGATCGTGGAAGCAGTAGTACTCGACGCCGAGCTTGGTGACGAAGTCGAACACCACCTCGGTGCGCTTGAGCGCCATGTCGAGCGAGTTGGTGCCGTCTTCCCACGAGCGGACCAGGGTGCCGGGTCCGAAGATGTCGAGGGCGGTGCCGCGGAAGGTGTGCCAGTAGCACACCGCGTTGCGCATCCACTCCTTCATCGACTTGCCCATCACCTTCTGCTTCGCGTCGTAGTAGCGGTAAGCGAAGGGATTGTCGCTGTCCGGGCCTTCGTAGGCGATGGTGGGGATGGCGTCGAAGTAGGGGGTGAAGGCCATGCGGTCTCCGCGGATGCGCGTTGGTTTCAGGAAGGCGCGCATGGTAAGACGCCTCGGCACAGGGGAAGGGGGCGGCCGGCATGGAAGCAGCGGCGGCTTCCACGGGCAGGCCGCTGTTATTCCATGGTACCATGGGCGGTTGCGGGCAGTGGCGGGGCGGACTAGGGTGGCGCACGCCAGCGAAAGGCCCTGATGACCAACTTCCTCGAACTCCCCACCGGCCGCGACGTCCCCAACGTGATCAACGCGGTGATCGAGATCCCCAAGGGGTCATCGAACAAGTACGAGTACGACAAGGACTACAACGTCTTCCGCCTCGACCGCGCGCTCTACAGCCCGGTCCATTATCCGGGCGCGTATGGCTTCATCCCGCGCACCCACGCCGAGGACGGCGACCCGCTCGATGTGGTGGTCATCGTCGAGAATGCCACTTTCACCGGCTGCCTGATCGAAGTGCGTCCGCTCGGCGTGCTGATCATGCGCGACGACATGGGTCTCGATCACAAGATCCTGGCGGTGCCGGTGAACGATCCGCGCATGCGCGAGGTGCACGGCCTGCAGCACCTGCCCAGCCATTACCTCGCCGAGGTCGACTACTTCTTCAACATCTACAAGGATCTCGAAGGCAAGAAGTCGGATACCTACGGCTGGGAGGATCGCCTCGTCGCCCATCAGGTGATCAAGGATTCGGTCCAACGTTTCCTCGACCTTAAGAACGGCCTCATCGATCGCTTCGGTAAGCCGCTCGGCGGTGCCAAGCTCAAGAAGCCACGCAAGGGCAAGGCCGGCACGGCCGCCATGCGCACCGCCGGTAGCGAGGAACTGGCGCAGACGGCGCTGATCCGCAAGACGCAGGGCAAAAAGTAGCTTTTTGTCGGGGGAGCCGCAGCAGGCGGCTTCCCCCGACGAACGCGCCTGCGGCGCTGCCCCCTTGGCGAAAGAGAAAAATAGCGGCGGGCGGCTTGCGTGTTCCGCTCGGCTTTGGACGTTAGCGCTCTCACTGGAGCGCACATGGCTGTTCTCGGTATCGATCTCGGAACCTCGGGCTGCAAGACGGTAGTCGTTGATCGCGAGGGCGTGATCCTTGCCGCGGCGACGGCGGAGTATCCGCTCAGCACGCCGCAGCCGCTGTGGAGCGAGCAGGATCCCGCGCATTGGTGGCGCGGACTGGTCGAGTCGGTGCGCGCGGCCTTGACCAAGGCGCCTGGCGTCATCATCGAAGGCATTGGCATCGGCGGGCAGATGCACGGCGCCACCCTGCTCGACGCGGCGGGTGAGGTGGTGCGGCCAGCGATCCTGTGGAACGATGGGCGCTGCCAGGCCGAGTGCGAACTGCTGCACCAGAAGGTGCCCAGGCTGATCAAAGAGACCGGCAACCGCGCGCTGGTCGGTTTCACCGCGCCCAAGTTGCTGTGGGTCCAGCGCCACGAGCCGAAGCTGTGGAAGCGCGTGCGCACGGTGCTGCTGCCCAAGGACTACCTCCGCTTCCGCCTGACCGGCGACAAGGTCGCCGAAATGTCGGATGGCGCCGGCATGCTGCTGATGGATGTCGCCAAGCGGCGCTGGTCGAAGGCGATGCTCGCGGCGTGCCGGATCGATGAATCCTTCCTGGGTCGCCTGATCGAAGGCAGCGAGATCGGTGGCACGGTGACCGCCGCCGCCGCGGCCGAACTCGGCATCCCCGCCGGCGTGCCGGTGGTCGGCGGAGCGGGCGACCAGGCCGCGGGCGCGGTCGGCGCTGGCTGCGTCACCCCGGGCATGACCACCATCGCGCTCGGCACCTCGGGTGTGGTTTTCACCACCACCAAGGGTTACAGCCCCGAGAAGCAAGGTCGCTTGCACACCTTCTGCCACGCCCTGCCCGGGCTGTGGCACCAGATGGGTGTCATGCTCTCGGCCGCCGGCAGCCTGCAGTGGTACCGCGATACCATGGCGCCTGGTGCCGATTTCGCCGAACTCTGCGCCGAAGCTGGTGGCGCGCCGCTTGGCGCCGAAGGGCTCACGTTCTTGCCCTACCTGACCGGCGAACGCACGCCGCACTGCGATCCCCAGGCGCGTGGCGCCTTCGTCGGCCTCGTCCGCCTGCACCAGCGCAAGCACCTGACCCGTGCCGTGCTTGAGGGCATCTGCCTCGGCCTATCCGACAGCCTGCGCCTGATCCGCGCCGCGGGGACCACGGTCAAAGAGGCCACCGTCACCGGCGGCGGCACGCGCAGCGATGTGTGGATGCAGATCCTCGCTGATGTCTGCGACGCGCGCATCGTGCTGCGCGCCGGGGCCGACGCCGGCCCCGCGCTTGGCGGCGCGCGCCTGGCGCTGGTCGGCGCCTGCGGCGTTTCGGTGAAGAAGGCCTGTGCCCCTGGCCCGATCGAGAGGACATTCACCCCCGACAAGAAGGCCGTGAAGGCCTATGCCGCGCTGGGTGAGCGCTTCCGCGCGCTCTATCCAGCACTGGCGCCGTTCTCGCGCTGAAGCAGCGCCCTCTGAGATCGCCGCGTTGCACTCGGCCCGCACCCACGAATGACGGCGCAGATGAGAAGGCCGAGTTCAACGCGGCGATCCCGGGCACGTCTCTTGGTGCATGATTCATGGCGGGGGTTCACCCCAACCGGGCGCGCATGACCTCGGCCTTCTTCTGCGCCGCGGGCACCTTGGCGATGAACGCCTCGGCCTCGGGCATTGTGCGCGTCCATGCGCCTGGGAACTGCTTGGCGAGCTTCTGGCATTTCATCGTGTAGAGGATGCCTTCGCCGCAGTTCTTGGCGAACAGTTCCTCGTCGATCGCTCCGGTGTTGGCGAGCGAGAACGCCATCTCCCAGTAGGTTGTCGCCTGGCGCACGTAGGCATTGTCCTGGCGCTTGCTGTCGCCCACCACCTGCTTGACTTCATGCTCGCTGGTCGGGTTCCACTGCACGAAGAACGCACGCGCAGCGCGGCACACCGGTTCGCGGCGCAGGTCATAGAGTTTGAGG